>Ga0126371_10003632_pt1 | contig 13525 bp, 11 predicted proteins | sample PanSoiMetaPlot_4_FD_110145 | JGI IMG/M metagenome (GOLD analysis project Ga0126371, IMG submission 110145) | Tropical forest soil microbial communities from Panama - MetaG Plot_4 | ecosystem: Environmental > Terrestrial > Soil > Tropical forest > Bulk soil | place: Panama | collected 2016-02-17 | reverse complement strand
GTTCATCAGGCGGCGCAAAGATTCTTCCTGGCGGACAACTCCCACACGGCAAGGAACACACTGTCCGCAACTTTCGTGGTGAAAGAAAACGGCGATGCGCAGAAGAATCTGGCGGAGGTCAACGGAGTCATCGAACAGCATGATGACGCCGGAGCCCAGGGTGGCTCCGACGGCGCGCGTACCTTCGAAGGTGAGAGGCGTGTCGAGCTCGCGAGGCGACACAAACGCTCCAGCAGCGCCGCCGAGCAGCACGGCTTGCAGGCGTCCGTTGCCGGCCACACCGCCAGCCAGATCGATGAGATTGCGCAGGGTGGCACCGAAAGGGACTTCGAATATACCCGGGCGCGCGACGTGGCCCGAGATGCAGAACAAGCGGTATCCGGAAGACTGAGCGGTGCCGATGCGGGCGTAGGCAGCGCCACCGCTCAAAATGATTTCGGGAATGTTGATGAGCGTCTCGACATTGTTGACCACGGTGGGCTGGCGAAACAGTCCCGCTTGCGTGGGGAAAGGCGGCTTGTTGCGGGGTTCGCCGCGATAGCCCTCGATGGAATTGAACAGCGCCGTTTCCTCGCCGCAAATGTAGGCGCCCGCGCCGCGGCGCAGCTCGATATCGAAGCTGAAATCTCGTTTGAGGATATCCGGGCCGAGGAATCCGTGGGAACGAGCTTCGGCAAGAGCGTGCAGGAGGCGCTCTGTGGCGAAGGGATATTCTCCGCGAATGTAGATGTAGCCCTTTTGCGCGCCGACGGCGAAGGCGGCGATGGTCATCCCCTCGATAACGGCAAACGGATCGCCTTCCATGACAATGCGATCTTTGAAAGTTCCGGGCTCGGATTCGTCGGCATTGCAGATTACATAGTGGGTGCGGCCGGCGCTGCGCTGGCGCAGAAGCGCTTCCCATTTTTTGCCGGTTGGAAAAGCGGCGCCACCACGTCCGAGAAGGCGGGAGTCGATGACCTCGCGAACGACAGCTTCGGGGCCAATATCGAGAGCGCGGCGCAGCGCCTGGTAGCCGCCGTGGCGCTGGTAATCGGCGACGCTTTGAGGGTCCGCCGGGCCAATGCGGCTTAGCAGGCGCAACTCGGGCTTGCCTGCTTGCGGAACCGAACGCTGCGTCTCGAGAAAATCGATTTGCCCGGGCAGCCGGCCGTTGACGGCATCGTTGATGGAAGCTTCGATGGAATCGGGCGAAGCTGGGGCAAGCACGCGCTCGGCCGGCTTGGGACCTGCGAAGGCGAGCATGGCGGCGGGAGCGCGTTCGCACAGTCCGAGACAAGGGCTGCGCAGCCAAGTGGCCCGGCCATTGGCGCAGGGCGATCCGGGAGGCCCGAATTTCTTTTCCAAACGATCGCACAAAGCCGCGGCGCCGTGCGTGAGGCAGGCAATGTCGTCGCAAACATGGGCGACGACGGGAGGACGCGGCGAAAGCGAAAACAGATCGTAGAAAGAGGCGACGCCGTAGACTTCGGCGGGAGCGACATCGAGACGAAGCGCGAGGTAGTTGAGCGCACCGGGGCTGATCCAGCCGATGCGGCTTTGTATGGCGTGAAGCGCAGGCAGAAGCAAATGGCGGCGCGAGCGATTGTCGTGGCCGCCAGCCGCCGAATGACCATTGCCCTGGATATGGCGCAGGCCGCCATCCCAGGCAGACTGCGGAGGGCCCAACACGGTATCAACGGCATCTTTTTCCAGCGGAGTGGCTTTGTCCTGGGTCAGGTGAAGATCCACTCAGTTCTCCCGATACTTTTCGATACGAATGGCGGTGGCTTTAAATTCCGACGTGCCGGATTTCGGGTCGACTGCATCGATGGTTAGCTCGTTGGTGGCTACCTGATCGTGGAAATGGACGCTGAGGAAGGCGAGACCCGGGCGGAGTCCGGCGTCGAAGCGGACCGGAGCGATCACGCATCCACGGCGGGAGAGAACGCGGACTTTTTCTCCTTCGCTCAAGCCATAGCGCTGGCCGTCTTCCGGCGACAAATCCAGGGCCTCGCCGCGGCGTAGAGGAGAAGAATAGCGCGAGGTCTGCACGCCGGTGTTGTAGGAGTCCAGGCGACGGCCGGTGGTGAGCCGGATGGGATACTCGTCGTCGAGTTGATCGACCGGAGGCTCGAATTCGACGGGCGAGAAGGGAGCGCGAGGGCCAATCACCGGCGACTGCCAGAGGCGGCCATGCAAAAACATCTCGCCGGGATGCGATTCGTCGTAACACGGCCATTGAATTCCGCCCAACTCTTCCAGGCGGCGGTAGGTCATTCCCGCGTGCATGGGGCTGAGTTTGCGGACTTCGTCCCAGATGCGCTGAGCCTCGGGCTCTCCCCAATCGCGACCCATGCGACGAGCTAAATCGTAAAGCACTTCGATATCGTCGCGAACACCGGGAGGAGGAGGAACAGCGCGGCGGACACGCTGCACGCGGCGCTCGCTGGAGGTCACCGTGCCTTCGGTCTCGCACCAACCGGCGGCGGCGGGGAGCACGACGTCGGCGAGCTCGGCGGTCCTGGTGTAGAAGAGGTCCTGGGCGACCAGAAATTCGAGTCCGGTGAGCAGCTTAACAGCGCGGTGGCGATCGGCTTCCGAATCCGCGGGATTTTCGCCCAAGACGTAGAGCGTGGTGAGTTCGCCGCGCTCCATGGCGTTGAACATATCGCTCAAGTGCCAACCCTTTTTGGAAGGAAGCTGCACGCCCCAGGCGTTCTCAAATTTGACTCGCAGCTCCGAATTTTCGACGTGCTGGAAACCCGGCAAGCGGTCCGGAATGGCGCCCATATCGCCGCCGCCCTGAACGTTGTTCTGGCCGCGCAGAGGATTCAGGCCGCTTCCGTAGCGTCCGACGTGGCCGGTGAGCAGGGCCAGGTTGATCAGGGCCAGCACGTTATCCACGGCATTGTGGTGCTCGGTGATGCCGAGCGTCCAGCAAAGCACGGCGCGCGGGGCGCGGGCATAAGCACGCGCCGCTTTGCTGATGACGTCTGCGGGGACGCCGGTCTCGCGTTGGGCGCGGTCAAGCGTATATTTTTCGACGCACTCGCGATAAGCCTCGAATCCACTGGTGGCGCGGCCGATAAACTCCTGATTGGCCAATCCGGAAACAATGATCTCGCGAGCCATGGCGTTGGCCAGAGCGATGTCGGACCCGACATCCAAGCCGAGCCACAAGTCCGCCCATTCCGCCGAGCTAGTCCGGCGCGGGTCCACCACGAATAAGCTGGCGCCGTTCCGAATCCCCTTCAACACATGATGGAAGAAGATCGGGTGCGTTTCCCGCGCGTTCGAGCCCCAAAGCAGAATCAGATCGGTCTCTTCGGCTTCGCGGTACGAACTGGTGCCGCCGCCCGCTCCGAAAACCGTCGCCAGACCGGCGACGCTGGGGGCGTGTCAAGTCCGGTTGCAGCTATCGATGTTGTTGGAGCCGATCACCGAGCGAACGAATTTCTGAGAGAGATAGTTCAGCTCGTTGGTCGTCTTGGAGCAACTGAACATCCCAAACGCGTGCGGCCCGTGCTTTTCGATGCCGGCGCGAAAGGCTTTTGCCACGCGATCGAGGGCTTCGTCCCAGTTTGCGGGGCGATGCTTCCCGTTCTCGCGGATCAGCGGGGTTGTCAGCCGCTCATTTGCCGTATAAGCCATGGGTTTTCTTTCCCTCTGACTGAAAGCATTCCGCAGACAACAAGGTTTCCAGCGGGAAATAATCGCAGTCTATCACAGGGGCAATGCTGCCGCGTTACAATCGCTTAAACACACGTTAAACGCGCTTTCAAGCACGGGCGCGCTTGTTTCGGCGCGCACATCGCAGTAAATATATAGGCCGCCAATTCGAGTCTCCCGGCCGGATTTCATTCGCGGCGCAAAGCTGCGGGTTGGGAGATGCCGGTTGTCAGGAGGAGAAAGCGATGAACGCAGAACGGCTTCCGAACCGCTGGGGCATCGCCGTTGCGGCGGTGTGCATGCAGATTTGCCTGGGCGCCGTTTACGGGTGGAGCGTTTTCAAGAATCCGCTGATGCGTGCCGAACACTGGACGGAAACTTCGGTTCAATTGAATTTCACGCTGGCGCTTGTCTTTCTGGGTTTCGGCTCGATTATCGGAGGCCTTTGGCAGGACAAAGCCGGGCCGCGCAAAGTGGCGAGCGCGGCGGGCATTCTCTATGGGGCCGGGTACCTCGTCGCGGCCATGGCGGCATCGCAGCATTCGCTTAACGGACTTTATTTCGGCTACGGCGTGCTGGCGGGATTGGGCATGGGCATGGGATACATCTGCCCGGTGGCGACGCTGGTGAAATGGTTTCCGGATATGCGCGGGCTGATGACCGGCGTGGCGGTGTGCGGGTATGGATTCGGCGCTTTGATCATGAGCCCTTTCGCGGCCTGGGAAATCATTCATCAGGGCGTGCCGGCAACCTTCCTGACGCTGGGGATCGTTTACCTGATCGTGGTGGTGATTGCCGCGCAGGCTTTCGCGAATCCGCCGGAAGGCTGGCGCCCGGCGGGATGGGAGCCGCGCACGGCGGTGGCCAAGGCGGCAAGCACTTATGATTTCACGGTGTCCGAAGCGATGGGCACGTGGCAGTTTTATCTTTTGTTTCTGCTGCTCTTCCTGAACGTGTCGGCGGGAATCATGATCATCAGCCAAGCTTCTCCCATGGCGCAAGAGATGGTGGGGATGACGGTATTGAGGGCGGCGGGGATGGTGGGACTGATATCGATTTTCAACGGCCTGGGCCGGGTGTTCTGGGCCTGGGTATCGGACCATATCGGGCGGGCTCGCGTTTATTTCCTGCTTTACCTGATCCAGGTAATTAATTTTTTCCTGCTGCCGCGGCTGCATAATTGGGCGCTGTTCAGCCTGGCTTTTGCCCTGATTGGATTGTGCTACGGCGGCGGGTTTGGGACGATGCCTTCGTTTACGGCGGATTATTTTGGAGCGAAGGCCATGGGCGGAATCTACGGAATCATTTTGCTGGCCTGGGGGCTTGGCGCGATTCCGTCTCCGATCATGATTGCGCGGGTGCACCAGCAGCTTGGGAATTATGTGCCGGCGATTAACGTGATCACCATTGTGATGATCTGCTCGCTGATCCTGCCGCTGATCGCGCGGCGGCCGGGCCAGAAACCGGCGGGTACGCCAGTCGCGGCGGAAGGCGATTAGCGGAGAGCGAGAGGCTGCGCAAACAGTAAAGGACTGACCCTTCGCAAGAAACGCGAAGGAGGGGCACCAGATCGGTGCGGTCGGTTGGGGACATTGAGGCAAACAGTAAAAGACCCACGCTTCGCAGAAGGCACGAAGGGTGGGGCACCCGAGAGGAGATGATCATGAACAAAGTCTTCGTTATGGTATTTTTGGGATGTTTGCTGGCAATCGCCGCCGGAGCTCAGACTGACCAACAGGCTCCCGCCAATCCTTTGTCCACATGGCTTCGCAATGCGTATACCGGCAACCGCAACAACATCGTAAGAACCGCGGAGAAGATGCCGGAGGAAGACTACGGCCTGCGTCCAGGGCCGCAGCAAGAAGTGCGCACGTTCGGCCAGCAAGTGGGGCATGTGGCGAATTTCAACTATCTGTGGTGCTCGCAGGCCAAAGGGGAAAAGAACCCTAACGCAGGGAATAATCTGGAGAAGCTTGGGACCAAAGCCGAATTTTTGAAGGCTCTGAACGATGCGTTCGCCTATTGCGACGGCGTCTACGGGGCGCTGACCGACGCTTCCGGTACGGAGATGATCGACATTACTCAGGAAAGCGGCCGGCAAACGCGAAATCTGCGAATGGCTTTGCTGATCTTGAACTATGGGCACAACAACGAAATCTACGGAAGCATGGTCAGCTATTTACGGATGAAAAGCATCGTGCCTCCCGCTTCGGAGCCGCGACCGCAGCAGCAACGATAGGAACTTTCCAGCGGCGCAATTCCCCGGCAAAAACAGCGCTCAGGCGTGAGGGTGAGTCTTATCGTAGACCGCCATGAGCTGGCCGATGCTCGCCTGTGTATAACGCTGCGTGGTTGAAAGAGAAACGTGCCCCAGGAGGTCCTGGATGGCGCGAAGATCCGCGCCGTCCGCCAGCAGGTGCGTTGCGAATGCGTGGCGCAAGGCGTGTGGATGCAGGCGCCAGTCGATATGGCAAAGGCGCGCGTATTTCTTCACCAGCTGGCGTATGGACTCGGTGGTCAATCGTCCGCCGTGATGATTTATGAAGACCGCCTCCAGATCGCATTTGAACTTCGGATTGGCCAGGATCTCGTCGCGCACCGGCCAGTAGGCTTCCAACGCCGCAAGCGCCTTGCTACCAAAAGGCACCACGCGCTCTTTGCGCCCCTTGCCAAGGACACGGAGCATCTGGCCGGCGCGATCGACATTTCCCAGGTCCAGGCCGACAAGTTCGCTGACGCGCAAGCCGGAACCGTAGAGAATTTCCAGAATGGCGCGGTCGCGCTTAAGCATCAATCGCGCGTCCAATTCGGACGCCGGCGTCCTCTTCTTTGTTCGATTCTCTTTCGAGCCGGAAATCCCGGCGGCGATCTTGTCGAGAAACGCGTTCATTTCCTCGGCGCTCAGAACGCGGGGCACACGCTTCGGGAGTTTGGGAGTGCTCACCAGCTTTGCCGGATTCTGCAGAATGATCTTCTCGCGCACGCAGTATTTGAAGAACGTTCGCAGCGCGGCGAGTTTGCGCGCCACAGAGGACTTCTGTAGCTTGCGGTCGTAAAGGAAACTCACGAATTCCCGAATGACGTGGTGATCCACCCGGGTGATCGCCAGCGTCGCTTCACCGGGAGGAGTAACGAAATCGCGGAACTGTTCGATGTCGCAGCGGTACTTCTGGAGCGTGTAGGGCGAAGCGTTTCGCTCGAAACGCAAATACTTCACGAATTGCTCGATGGTTTCCTGCACGACTGTTCTTGAAAGTATAGTGCGCTGATACGGAGAAGGGCCGTCTGAAGTTGACCGATGTTCCAGCGCAGAACCGGGTGCAATTGATTATGGGCTTGGCCGGCGATTCTCATTTGAGTATGCCGAAAATGCTGCTGTAGTCGTCGGTCCAGGCATGGTCCGGCGCGGACGGGTGGAGAATTGATCCGGCGGCCTCCATCTCGGACCGGCCGTAAAAGCCTTGCGAATTGCCCATCAGGATCCACGAAGCGGCATAGATTCCCTGGGGATGATTGTCTTCGTTTTCGACCAGGATCGCTTCCTTACCCATCGCGGCGGCCGCCGCCTCTGCAACCGGCTGCAAGTTCAAATATTGATTCGAGATGTGCAACGCCAGCACTCCGTCGTTTTTCAATTGGCTGAAATAGAGTTGGAAAGCCTGGAGCGTCAGCAAGTGTACCGGGATGGAATCACTTGAAAATGCGTCCAGCACCAGAACGTCGAATTGGCTGCCTGGCTCGCGCTCGAGCGACAGACGCGCATCGCCCAGTTCAATGTGGATGTTGGCGGGTGAGTCGCGCAGAAAAGTGAACTCCTCGTTGGCGATTCGCACATCGAGTGGATTGATCTCGTAGAACGTATATTGGTCACCGGTCCGTCCGTAGGCGGCCAGTGTCCCCATGCCGAGACCGACGAGCCCCACACGCAAGGGGCCGCGCTGTTCGATTGCTCTGAGCGCCACGCCAATTCCCGATTTCTCGCTGTAATAGGAAGTGGGCTTGCGCCGAAGCGAGGGCGACAAAAACTGGAGGCCGTGATCGGTGGTGCCGTTCATGAGCTGCCGGTAAGAAGTCTGGTACGGGCTCAAATAGACCGGGGTATGGGCGGGTGGTTGCGGGATGGTTCCGGGCGGCGTCCCGGAACTGGCAGGGGAGGGCGACTGGCCTAGCATGGCGCCGTTGTGGTCGATCACCCGAATGACGCCGTAAAAATTACGCACGGAGCGGCGCGCCTGCCTGCGTATTTGTCCAACACTTACCATGAGACTGGCGGCCAGCGCGATCACCAGCCCCACCAGCAGCAGCCGTGCGGGGTTCCAGGGCCTGCCCTGGAAGGTGCGGCTGGGGTCGCGGAGCTGCGTGACCAAAACCAGACCCGCGCAGAATCCCAGGGCGCAGGGCAACTCGTAGTACCCGGAGAAGATTGCAGGAGCCAGCAAGGCGACGAAAGCCGCTCCGATTGCCCCTCCCAGCGACAAGATCAAGTAAAACTGCGTCAGGTGCGTGGGATCCGGCTTCAGCCGCGCCAACTCACCGTGGCAGAACATGCAGCAAATCCACAGTCCGGCGCAGTAGAGGGGAATCAGGACCCGGAAGGGAAGAACGGCGAAGGACGGCTCAAGTGCGTAAGCCATGCCGCCCAGCGCGACCCCCAGCAACCGCAGGAAAAAGTCGCGTTTGTACCAACCTTCCCTGTCGAAGCAGAGAATGAAGGTCAACAAGTACAAGCTGAGCGGGATGACCCACAAGAAAGGAACCGGGGCAATATCTTGCGAGATGTGATTTGTTACAGCGAGCAGCAGCGACGACCCGCAGGCAGCCAGCGCGAGCCACAGCACCTGAATCTGCCACGATGGCTTCTGCGCGCGAATGGCGGGTAATTGACTGTAGCCCGATTCAACCCGGGCCATGGACACAGCCCGTAGAGCAATTGCCGCACAAAGCATGGCGACGATACCGTAGGCAATGGACCATCCGACTGCTTGGCGCCTGCTGGCCAGGAAAGGCTCGACGAGTGCCGGATAGCTCAGCAATGCCAGCATCGATCCCACGTTGGAAAGCGAATAGAAACGGTATGGAGCCGCGCCGGCTTTCGCTTTCAAATACCATGCTTGCAACAAAGGGCTGGTGGCGGACAGCACAAAGTAGGGCAGGCCTACGGTGAGTGCCAATATCGCCAGGACGTGCCATGCAGGAGCTGCGGAGCCCGCGGGTTTGAGAGAATTTTTGGGCAGAATGGGCAGCGCCAGCAGACTGGCAGCAGCGATTGCGGTGTGAATCCTGGCCTGCATCCGTGAAGAGAATCTGGTTGTAAGCACGTGTGCGTAGAAGTATCCGCCAAGCAGCACGACCTGGAAAAAGAGCAGGCACACCGTCCATACCGCCGCGACTCCTCCGAACCAGGGAAGAATCATCTTGGTAATCAGGGGCTGCACCTGAAAGAGCAAAAAGGCGCTTGCGAAAATCGTCAAAGCGTAAAGCAAGGTCGTGCGGCGCAAGGCGGAGGCCGGTTCGGAACGGACCGCTGGAATCGTTGACAAGTTCGGGGAGCTATTCGCGGACGATTTCGGCGTTGGAGTTAGGGGCGTCAATCCGGATGAGGCGCTGATTCTCAAGGTAAAGGTCGAGTTCGAGGTCTTCGGTCTTGACCTGCAATTCATCCATTTTTTTGCCGTCGATGTCTTTCTGCCCGAGGGAATCGACGGTGACGCTTCCCGGCGTCATTTGCTGGGGAACCAGAACGGGGAAGGTCTGTGTGCCCATCTTGTTCCAATCATAGAGCCGGGCCAGCACCGCATACTGGTGGTACAAATTATTGTCGAGAATGGCGATGGGCTGCGAGCTGAAAGTAAATTGCTGGGCGAAGGGGCGCGAACCGTCAACGCGAAGATCGATGACAGCCGTATTGCCGTTGAAACCGATCGATGCGGAAGCTTTTTTGGATCCTTGCACGGACCACTCGTAGTGCGCCGGCGAGCCGTCGGCATGAAGCTCCAGCGTTCCAGTAACGTGTGTGGCGCCCTCCGGTGTTTTTAGGTCGCTAGTGCCGCGCGCGACCCAGTTGGCTCCGTTTTGCGCAATCTCGAATTCTTCTTTGCCGACCTGCTGGCCGCCTACCATGATGCGGAATTTTCCCTTGTCGGGGGCCAGGGTTGCCGTGGCGGGCCGGGCCGCGGGAAGAAGTTTGCCAGCGCGATTGGCCGCGAGGCTCACAGCTGGGTGATAGAAGACGCACAGAAGCGAAGCAAGTACAAGCGCGGCAGCGGTTATCACCAGCGTGAAGTTTTTCGTGGCACCAATGCGGATCATGCAATCACTCGCGGAAAGATTTCCAGGGCGAGAATCTGTTCCACCACACGAGCTGGCTCGGCACTGCTATCGACCTGATAATCCGCCGATTCGTATGCCGGCAAGCGCTCCTGATAGAGCCGCCGAAAACTGGCCTCGTCGCGAAAGAGAGGCCGATCGGTAACCGTGGCGCACCGAAGCAGGAGTTCCTCGATGGAACAACGAAGCCAGATGAGCGCGCCGCCATTTTCCCGCAACAAAGCCAGATTTTGCGGCTGCGAGATCGTTCCGCCGCCCAGCGAAACGATGCGCGGCTTCTGCGATTCCAGGAACTCGCCCACGACGCGGCGGAGTTGCTCGTGCTCGATCCGCCGAAACTCGGGTTCGCCCATACGCGCGAAAATCTCCGGAATGGAAAGGCCGGTGGCGTCGGTGATTCGTTTGTCGAGGTCGATGTGCTGCCAGCCCAACTGCCTGGCAACGAGCCCGGCTGCCGTCGATTTGCCGCTGCCCATGAATCCAGTAAGGCAGACCAGACGGCGCGGACGAATTTCAGTGATCATCTTTCACTGATCATTTTCACTGATCATCCTTCACGGATTGAGTGAAGAGCGCTACCGTGCCAAAAAACCGGAATTAGTTGCGCTTCAGGATGTTGATTGTACCATCGAACGAGGAGAGCTCGACCCTGGCGCGCCCGGAATTGAAGGAGCCGAACAAGCTATTGTTGAACTTCGAGTAGAAGTGCTGCTGATGCGTGGGCGGCGAAAGCTTGGCTTCATTATTAACCGTGCCTTTAAGCGAAGTGGCGCTCAAATCGAAGGAATCGCCTGGCGAAAAGCGCACTTCAATTACTCCGCTGTAGTTTTTCAGTTCATACATGCCGTTGGGGAGGAACTCGCCGCTGAACAGGATATTGCCTTTCGAGGTTTGCGCGCGCACCTGGTAGCTGCGCAGGTCGACCATGCGCAGGCTTCCGCTGATGGAAGAGACTTCGATGCGCCCGGCGCAGCGAACGCACTGGAAGGGCCCATCGATCGTTTTCACGGTGAGATATCCGGCGGCATCGGCCAGGTCTACGCCCGCGCCGACCGTTTCCACGTTCATGTCTCCCAGCACGCTGTTCACGGTTACCGCGCCGGAATCGTCGTGAATCTGGAGCTCGGCATCCTCAGGGACACGCACTTCGAAGTCGGTGCGCAAACCGTCGGGCGGGGCGCCGCTGGCCACGGGATGGGTCATGATGTCCACGCGATTCCCGGTCTGGGTCGCGTCGACTTCCACCTGATCGCTCGCGCGCGTGGCAATTACGGAAACTTCGGGCTTGGTCCAGGCCTTCACGGTCACGGAGCCATTGGGATTGTGCAGGGTTATCACCGGATGCGCTTCAACCTTGAAATTCTTCTCGATGTGGTCAGCCAAAGCGGTGCTGCAGACTAAAAGGCCTGCGATAATCACACCCGACGTCCGCAGGGCGATGCGACGCCTCGTCCCCAGGGAGGCACGCAGGCTCTCCACCGGTGTAAACCGGCGGTGAAATGTCTGCAGAAAAGAGGAGTGGGGGCGCATCAGCTGGGTCTTCATTGGATCGAATCTCCACGCTCCGTAATCATATCGATCAGGTCGGCCTTCTGTTGGTATGCATCGTACAGATACTCGCGCGCTGCGTCATTTTGAGGCTCGTCGCGCACGCTTTTTTCGCACAAAGCGATGTAATGGTCAACGATTTCGAGGTTCTGATGCAAGGATGCCGACACCGCGGAGTTAGAACCAGCGAAAGACGAAACGGTTGTCTGCTCGGCGGTGTCCAATTGAGCGCTTAAGGGAAACGCAGGGGCTCGCGAGGTCCACTGCGAAACCGGGCCTCTAATGCCAAAGCCCACGGCAATCAGCAAGGCAAGACAAGCACCGGCCAGAGCTGGGCGCGGTAACTGGGTGAACAATGCCGCCAGCCAGGGCTGCCTTTCTCCCTTGGGCGGCGGCAACGCCTCGCGAATCAAACCTTCCTGCACGAGCTGCGCGCGTAAGGCCGCCCACACTCTGGCAGGGGGCTCGGGATCAGCCACCGAAAGCGTCGGAGCGGCGCTCTGGATCGCGTCGATGTCCGCCGCCAGGCTGCGGCATGCTTCGCAGTGCGCCAGGTGCGCTTGCGCCGCCGGCTCGCGCTCACCCTCCATCCAGGAACCCATCTGAGCTACAAATTCATTGCATCCCACGCTGCTCATTGTTCAGTCCTCGTTCAGTTCTCGTTCAGTCTTCGCCGCTCGAACCGGACGCCGTTCCCGCGGCTTTGCGTTCCTCGCGGGCTTTGGCCCGGATCGCTTCATGAAGCAGTTCTCGGAGTCTGACGCGCGCTTTGTGAAGCTGCGATTTCGAGTTTCCGATCGAGCACCCCATGATTTCGGCAATCTCGTTGTGCTCATATCCCTGCACATCGTGCAGGATGAACACTGTTTTGTAACCCGGCGGGAGCTGTTCGACGGCGCGCTGCAAATTCACGCGGTCGATCGAACCGGCCAGGCGCAAATCCGGGCCGCCAAAATCCCGCCGAGGCCCCCCCGACTCGTCGTCCGGTTCGGTCACCTGCTCAAGCGACGTCTCGTTACCGGACTTCTTGCGCAACTTCATGAGCACGACGTTAACCGCGAGCCGGTGCAGCCACGTCGAGAAAGCGGATTCGCCTCTAAAAGTAGCAATCTTCCGGAAAAGCTGGAGGAAGGCCTCTTGCGTGAGGTCCTCCGCCTCGGAAACATTGCTGACCATGCGCAGACACAGCGAATACACGCGGCGGCTGTGCAAACGATACAGCCGCTCGAAGGCTGCAGCATCACCCTGCTGCGCCAGCCGGATGGCTTCCGCTTCCGGCATCTCACCGGGTTCGGTTCGTCTCGCTCGGGCCACGCTACCCGTGGGGACGCATCCGTAACTGCGATGCGTCGGCCGTCCTGGAAGTTGCACTCCCAGGTTCTTCCCGCATACTCAGCCTGGCAAGTGTCGGCACAGGTGAGAATAGATGCGCATGACCTTTTTCCGTACGCAGCGGAGAAAGGCAAAGCACCGTCCATTCTGGGCCCAACGGCTTGTTTCCGTCCAGTGCAGGGCTTTTGGTCCAGGAGGTATAGTGGCGCGGGAATCGAAATTACATCATAATGCTCGACACCAGGCTTAGTCGTCGCCGCGATTTGCATACTGCGTTTGTAGCGTCCTGTTGAACGACGCCGCAAAGACAAGGAGTTCGAAAATGGCGCCCAATACTCCTTCTTCCACGGCACCGACGACGGGCTCCCGGCCTTCGCAAAGCGCTTCGCCAGTCGAAAAGGGGGGCCGGATCATTCGCCCTTATCGCCGGGCGGATTCAAGCACGCAACCTCCGTATCTCTACCCGGCCTATCGGTCTACCATCCATCGCGCGCCGAACAAGCCGCTGATTCTTTTCCCCAACACATTGTCGGAAGTGACCGGTCCGGTCTTCGGGCATGACGATATTGCCGAAAACGACAATGACCTTACCCGACAGCATGCCGGCGAACCGATTGGCCAGCGCATCAGCGTCTCCGGCCGGGTTCTGGACAGCAATGGCCGGCCT
>Ga0126371_10003630_pt1 | contig 13525 bp, 13 predicted proteins | sample PanSoiMetaPlot_4_FD_110145 | JGI IMG/M metagenome (GOLD analysis project Ga0126371, IMG submission 110145) | Tropical forest soil microbial communities from Panama - MetaG Plot_4 | ecosystem: Environmental > Terrestrial > Soil > Tropical forest > Bulk soil | place: Panama | collected 2016-02-17 | reverse complement strand
GACGGTTTCGTTTCCTCCACCGCCGCTCCGATTGCTTCCGGGTGGAGCGAACCCAGTTCCCGGGCGGGACTTTCACCCGCAGTCGACCAGCGCCTTTTCACGGCGCACGTGTAATAGAGATTTAACACTAAATGAAATATGATTTGGTAAACAATGGCGATCCCGTCTTTTGGTTTTCTGAAAATCGAAGCATTCGCGTGCCTCACGATGGTTATCGCGGGTGCTGCAGGACTGTTAGTTGCCGTGACAGGTTCGGGCGATTGGATTCTGGGTGTTCTATGGAACCAATGGCCTGCTGCCCACATTCACCCCGTGTGGCTTACTCTCCAGAGTATCGGTGTCATTGTTGGCGGAATCGGAGCGTGGCAAAGCAGGTCGTTCGCCCTGACTGCCATTGGAGTGGTTTCGTCTTTAATCGTGCGGACGCCGATCGGACGTATCTCGTGGCTCTCGGGTCTGCTGATGTTGTTTCTGATCTGTCGCCGGTTTAGAGCCTTCAATATCTTTCTGCCGCGATGGCGAGGTAAGGGACTGCCTCCGCCCGGGGCCTGGAGGTAGCTGACGGTCAGTCGGCGTATTGACCTTCTGCGGGCCAGTGCGCCTATGCGAAGGAGACGTGGAATGATGCTCTGGCGTTTACACCGAGCCAATGATAGCGATGGATTGCCCAAACTGTAATCTCGTGAATCCGCCGACCGCAGCGAGATGCGACTGTGGCTATGATTTCAAGACACGCACAATGAAGGAGTCTTACCTTAGCGAACGTGACAAGCAACTATCCAAGCCAGAGATCGTGGGTGCAATTTTTATCACAGTCATACTGACGCGAATGCCGGTCAGATAGGCGTTAAGCCGCAATCAACAGTCCGTCTCGATGGGAGGAACTGGGCAAATGTCGAGCGGGGTAGAAACCAGTGCCTGGCGAATCGGACTTAACTTTGCCGATTACAAGGGTGAAGCAATCACTTCGACGGAGCCTCTAATCTCTTTAATCTCTCCGCCGCGTTCATATCATTTGGACTGAGTTGCAACGACTTCTTGAAGTTCGTAATGGCGCATTCCTTGTCGCCAGCCTCCGTGCAAGCTTCGCCTAAGCTGTCATAAGTGTAAGAGGAAGGGTTTTCTTGGGCGTTTAGTCCGAGAATGCGAAGCGCTTCTCTGGACTTCTTCATTTCTTCCAAGCGCTCCGCCAAGCCATCCAAAGCGCTCTCACCGAAATCGTACGTCGTGGGCTGAGCACTCTTGAGGTCATAGTATTGCTTAATCGCGGCATCCACATTCTGTTCGTCGATGGTTTTCAACATGACATCGGCAATCGATGGCCTGCTGGCGAGTGCTTCGACTTTCGCGAGCATTTCGTCCAGGGAGGTTCTTGGGAAGAACTTCCCGCCGAAAACCACTGCATCGATCTTTCTTGTGTTGCCAATATCATCGAGTGGATTGGCATCGAGCAGGACCAGATCGGCGATTTTGCCAGTGCCAACCGTGCCTAAATCGTTCTCGCGCCCCATGAAACGCGCCGGGTTTAGCGTCGCGGCCTGCAAGGCCTGCATCGGAGTTAGCCCCGACTGAACGAGCAAGCCCAATTCATCGTGCAGGCTAAAGCCAGGCATGCAATAGGGATTCAGTGTATCTGTGCCCGCGAGGATCTCCACTCCTGCGCGCTCCATGGCACCCACGACCTCGATATCTTTACTGAAAACCTTCTTACTCAGCGCCCAATCCTCGGTGGTCCTGTCCTTCAAGAAGGGGTCGGCCTTTGGGTTCCAGCTGGACACGAGATCGCGCGGTAGGTATTTGAGCCTGGGATCGTTGGTGAAGGATGGATCATCGGAATGTGCCATGCTGCGCAAGAGGGTGAGCGTCGGGCACTGCCAAGTGCGGTTCTTTTTCAGCAGCCCAAAGACCGCCTCCGCTTTCTGTGGACTATACGTTTCCAATGCTAGCTTCTGCCGCTCGCGATACTCTGGTCCCCAGAAGCGAACACTCGACAACTGTCCAGCGTCAATCGCCGCCACGGCTTCTTGTGCTGACTTGAGCAACTCCGCTTCATGACTCGAACAGGCGGACAGCACGCCCGTGAGGTGCTCAACGCTCATTTGCCCAGCATTCGATGCCTCCTCGAGAGTCACCGTGTCCGGGACATGCCCCTCGAAGGGTATGCCTTGCTTCTTGGATTCATCCGCTATGGCGAAGTAGGCATCACGGGAAAGCAGTGAGTAGACTTTCACGAAGTCTGCCCCTGCATCCTTGACCTGAATCACAGCTTGCCGAGCGTCAGATGCGTTGAACACCGCGATCGAACCGGGCCAAACGGGCTTCGGCCCATCCACAATCGGACTGGGAATCAAAATGTGCGGTCCTAGCAGCTGCCCCGTCTCGATTTCCTTCCGCCACTGCTGGAACATAGGCACGCCGTACATCTGGCGCGTGCCCGTCACGCCATTGGCAATGAATAGCGGCAAGTAGTCCTTTTCATACCAGTGAACGTGCATATCCCAGAGCCCGGGAATCAGAAACTTGCCGTTCGCATTCACGATGTCCAGATTCTTGGGAAGACGAATCTCGTCACTCTTGGCCACCGTCATGATTCGATTACTCGCTATCACGACCGTCATGTCTGGCTTGGCGGCTCCGCCGGTCGTGTCTATCACCGTAACGTGAGTCAAAGCCAGGGACCCGGGCTGCGCGCTGGGCGTTTGATGATTAGCCAAGGAGAACAACGGCGAAAGAAGAAATAACAGCGCGAGGCTTCTTCTCATGCGATCCCTCTAGACGTCGCCAACCAAGCGTATGCTTCAGACTCGCCGACGATTCATTCAGTACCGGGCGCTTCCATACCGCCAATCGGGCGATAACCTGGATCCTTGGCAGTGTCGAGTTTCAGCCTGTTGCGATCCAAAATTGTCCCTTCTTACTTATATGACTGCGACAACGTCCCTGGTTTCGCTAATGTTTCGATGGGGCTTTCCGCGGAAATTGCAACCTCGTTCAGCTGAGAAAGCGAACTGTGAGTGAACGCCTTCGCAGGAGGCTGTGTTATATAGGGTTGGGGGGCGGTCCCCACTTGAGGAGTTTGTTAACGCATCCCCGGGGTGGGGGCATTTCGTTCCCCGCAACGGGAACCTGGAAATCGAATGAAAGCCATCGTCTTTCATGCCCACGGCGGCGTTGAGAACCTCAAGTACGAGGAGATCCACGCTCCGACTCCTGCCCCAGATGAAGTCCTGATTCGAGTCAGGGCTGTTTCGCTGAACGGATTTGACCCGATGATACTCAATGGTACGACCTCGCTCAAGACCCCTTTTCCGATGATCCCTGGAGGTGACTTCTCGGGGGAAATTGTTGCTATGGGGTCCTCGGTAGACAGCGATACCTGGAAGGTTGGCGATCGAGTTTGCCCTTACCCATATATTGAAGGCCGGGGAATGATGGGTGAGACTCTCCCTGGAGCGTGCCGCGAACTGGTGACGATGCCGGTCACCAACCTATTGGGGATGCCGGACGGGCTGTCCTTTGTCGACGCAGCCGCCCTTCCGATTGCTTACGGTACGGCGCTTCGCATGATGCAGACGCGCGGAGCGATTCGAGCGGGCGAGAAAGTACTGATTCTTGGTGCCACCGGAGGAGTAGGGACTTGTTGTGTTCAACTGGCCGCCGCCGCAGGAGCGGAAGTGATCGCCTGCGGAAGTGCGGAATGGAAGCTGGCCAGGCTCAAAGAAATCGGGGCTGCCCATGTGATCGACACGTCAAAGGAAGACGTTTTGAAGGTGGTGCACCAGAAATACGGCAAGCCACGCTATAGCGGCGGTGGCGGCGTGGACATAGTGGTGAATTATATCGGCGGTGACACCTGGGTTCCGTCACTGAAGGCGTTAAGATATCAAGGCCGCCTTCTAGTTTGTGGTGCGACAGCGGGCTATGCGCCTGCAGAGGATTTGCGCTACATCTGGAGTTTTGAGCTGCAAATCGTCGGGTCCGATGGTTGGACTTACGAGGATCAAACCTCATTGATGAACATGGTTGTCGAAGGAAAGCTCAAGCCGGTCATACATTCGGTGAGAGCGCTTTCGCAGACTCCAGAGGCATTGCAGGAGTTGATTGATCGAAAGGTCTTTGGGAAATCCGTCTTGATTGTGACAGATTGAGGACCTTTGAATGCTACCAGAAAACCTTGGCTACCTCTTCGATGTCCCGCTTCAAATTCAGCCCCTGGCACCGGCCATTTTGCAAGACGATGTTGTGCTCACTTTTAAAGACTTGGATGAGCGGTGCAACCGGATGGCCAATGCGCTGGTAAGCCTGGGGATAGGACCAGGCGACCGCGTTGCCCTCATGTTCAGCAATGACTACCGGTTCGTCGAGTCGCTGCTGGGAGCGATGCGGCTGGGTGCCGTCCCGGTACCTCTGAATATTAGGATGGGAGATGAGGCAATCAAGTACGTCGTCGTCGACTCCGAAGCAGTGGTCCTTATCGCCAATTCGGAGATGGCTGCGCGTGCGCGCTCTCTGGTCCCGGAGTTTCCCGGGCTACGGCACTCCATTGTGGATGGTGAGGCGACAGGAAATGCGCTGAACTATGACCAGGTGCTGAAGGCGGCTTCTCCGTTGTTTGCACGCAGGAAAACGGAATTCGATGAGGTCTGTCTTCAGCCATATACGTCGGGTTCGACAGGCAAGCCAAAGGGCGTTCTTCTGACGCATGGCGGGCAGATCTGGAATATAGATTTGCTGCGTAAACTGGAGGCATTCGATGAGACAGAGCGAGCATTGGTAGCGGTCCCGCTCTATCACAAAAACGCCATGCTAGGAGCGGTCAAACCGATGTTGCTCTGCGGAGGATCGTTGGTTATTTTGCCAGGCTTCGATCCAGTGCAGGTTATAAGGTCTATTGCCCGGTACAAGGTGACATACATGACCGGAGTACCGGCCATGTTTTCCAGAATACTCTCGCAAAAGGAAGAGCTCAGCAGAAACGACGTGAAATCGCTGCGCTACGCAGTGTGCGGTTCTGCTGAGGTTTCGGAAGAGTTGGTATCTGAATTCCAAAGAACCTTCCCCGACGCGATCATCGCAGAGAGCTATGGCCTGACCGAAGGTGGGCCTGATCCAATTAGCAATTGTCGGTACGGGCTGATCAAACGCGGGAGTTGCGGAAGACAAATCCCGGGTTCTGACGTCAAAATCGTCGGCGAGGATGGTATCACCGAGTTAGGCCCAAATGGCGTCGGAGAGCTTATTACCCGCAATCCTGGGCTAGCCAAAGGTTACTGGAAGCTTCCTGAGGTCACCAAAAAGAAGTTCCGCGACGGATGGCTCTATACGGGAGACCTCATGCGCCGTGACGAGGACGGGTTTTTCTATTTCGTGGGACGCAAAGATGACATGATCAATGTATCTGGCGAAAACGTCTATCCTAAGGAGATTGTCGATATTCTTCTGCGGCACCCGAATGTCCGGGAGGCCTATGTTGTACCGATACGTAACCCGATCAAGGGGGCTGTTCCCGTTGCATTCATCGTGCAATCGGGAGACGGAAGCACTTCCGCAGAGGAACTCAAGCAGTTCTACTTGCAATATGGCACACCGTATGCCTACCCTCGCCGCATCTACTTCCTCGACTCAATGCCGCTGGGCGGCACAGGAAAAATAGACCGGGCTCAATTGGAGAAATTCGCTGCGGAATTCGAGGAGAAAGTTGGAACATGAACCAGCCTGATCTTTCGGAGTCGCCCTATCAACGTTTTCTGGGTTTGCAACTGACACGATACGAAGAGGGCTTGGTCGAGATTCATATGCCATTTCGTAAAGAGTTTCTGCGCGAGGATGGCTCGGACTGGTTGCACGGAGGGATGATTAGCGCGCTCATTGATATTGCTGGTGATTACGCAGTCTATTCAAAAACCGGAGGAAACGTGCCCACTGTGGATCTTCGGGTTGATTATCTTCGGCCAGCAAGACGCGGCCATCTTACTGCGATTGCGCGGACGGTTAAAGTTGGCCGGCGGGTCAGCGTTGCAGACGTAGAAGTCAAGGATGAGCAGGGTCAAGTCGTTGCGATTGGCCGTGGCCTTTATGCTACACCAGCGCAGGAGAAAACAGGATAAGGAAACGGCTGAAGGGAAAAGCCGTGCCCCAAGTATCGGTTGTGCGCCAAAACGCAGTAAATTGATTGATTAGCCAGCTAAGGATAGCGCTTGCCCCCACCCAAAGAGAATTCCCGTTGGTTCGTTCTAGGCTTGGTGCTGCTCACAACCGCAGGGGGAATTATGATCTTTGCTGCTCCCTTTCCCCTGTTGCCTCTTTGGGTGAGAGATCTTGGCATTTCGCGGACAGAAGCAGGTGCCTTGACGGGGCTTTGGTATCTGGTTTCCGCTTGCGTATCCATACCAGCCGGCTGGTTGGCAGATCGCATCCGACTTCGTCGCTTATTCCTTTCACTTTGGGCACTGATTGTGGTAGGTACAGCCTTAATGGCTGGCGCTTCGGGCTTCTGGATGCTGTGCCTAGGACGAGTGATATCTTCAGCAGGGCTGACTGGTCAGCTGGTGGCCGGACCCAAACTACTCGCGGTATGGTTTGAAGGCCGACCAGAGTTCGGCCTTATCATGGGCTTTTACAGCATGAGCATGACCGCAGGGGTGTATGCCAGCCTGTTTGTATTGGGCAGAATCGGGCAACACTCCGGCTGGCAACCGGCAATGTTGTTGCTGGTTGTGCTCGCAACTGTCGGCCTTTTCATGATGCTGTCGGTTCCTTCGGCGTCCCCGAATTCGAACAAGAGCGCCGCAACTGTTGCCCTTCTGCCGCCTAGCCACCGTGTAGCTGCCTGGATGTTAGCCTTGGCCTTTGCGGGTTACAACGTTTCTACGGAAGCTTATTTGACCTTTACGCCAGATTATCTGGTGCGATGCGGGTATGGTCTCGCAGCAGCATCCGCTGTCGTCGGAATATACGCTTGGGTAGCTTTGAGCTTGAAACCATTCGTTTCCCCATTTCTAAGGAAGAATAATGCCGCGAGTTATGTGGTTGTCGCGTCACTTCTTTTCATTCTGTGTGTCTTTTTACTGATTACTCGCATCGTTCCGCCTGCAGTGTCCGCAAGTATATTTGGTATTTCCATGGCGATAGGGATGCCTGCTTTTTACGCTCTGCCGCCACTTATGTTTGGGAATGAGCAGTCCGGATACGTGTATGGGTTGTGCTCGTTTCTGTATGGCCTGGGATTTGTCGTCCAGCTTCTGGTGGGACTGGCGGTTGACAGGACGGGAAACTATACGACTGGCTATGGCCTGATCTGTGCGGTCGCAGGTATCGCTTTGTTTGGAGGGCTATGGCTTCGCCGCGAGAACCACACACAGGCGGTGCCGGCAGAACTTGTGCAACAGTGAAAAGGGAAATCCCTTGACCGCTCGTCACCAGTCTCGCAGCACTCTATGAAAGCTTCTCAAATGGATTCCTCGCCTCAAGTTTTCTTGAATCATTTCTACATGGTCCTGGATGCGCCCACTTACTGGGCAGTCGAAGAGGACGCGTTTCTGCGCCGGCATTTCGCCGTGAATGAAAAGCGCACCACGACGAACGCGGAGATGAGCTACACGGCCCTTTACTTCTACGGGATCCATACCTATTTCGAGTTCTTTGACATCGGCAACTCTCCCAAGGATAGCGTCGGGGACTCTGCGATTGCGTTTGGAGTGGACCAACCTGGAGCCATCAAGATCTTGCGAGAAGAGCTTGGCCCGAGTCTCGAATCAGATTTGAAGTCAGTTACTCGGCTGTACAACGGCAAGCAGATTCCCTGGTTTCTTATGGCGACGTCGAGGGGCCTTCCCTATGAAAGTGGTTTGAGTTGCTGGGTGATGGAATACCATCCCGAATTTTTGAGCAACTGGAACCCGCACCCGGAGGGACCGAACCGGGGCATCTCGCGTAAGGACATTCTGCAACGTTATTCGCAAGTGCTGAACCCGGTAGATGAAGCTTGCCTGGAAGACGTGGTCGGGTTGACAGTGGCGGCCGATAAGGATGCTACGAACAGTCTAATCGACTTCTGCCTTCAGCTCGGCTACCAAATCGAGAGAAAACAAAGCGAAGATGTCGTCGCCCTGCGCGGGCCTAATTTCATGCTGCGTTTGATTCCGGCGACAGATCTTGTTCGCGGGATCCGAGAGATCGAAATGCACATCCGAAATCCGTCGGAACTCAAGGAAGAGCATTACTTGGGGCAATCCGTGCTCAAGTTCGAGGGTCCAACGGCAATCTGGTCGTTCCGCTGATAGAGCGAAATCCTCATAACCGGGTGTTGAGCACTGTTCATGGCTTCTTATTTGCCTGCGACTGTGCTTGCTGCAACAGTGCATCAGGCTCGTAAGTTTTGCCAGCTTGCACCACTAAGTGTATTTTCCTCAGGTTGTGAATCTCGAGCAGAGGGTCTGCGTCCAGAATTACGATGTCCGCAAGCTTGCCCGGTTCGACTGTTCCCAGCCGATCCTCCTTGCCCAGAGCTTCTGCCGCGGTCAAGGTTGCCGCGCGTAGTGCTTGCAGCGGGCTCAGCCCGGACGCCACCAGCAATTCCAGTTCCCGATGCAATCCAAAGCCCGGCAGTAGAACACCGATACCGGGTCCGTCTGTGCCGGCAATAATCTTGACTCCAGCACGGTTGCACATTCCCACAAACTTCTCCTGCTTGTCGAATGCTTCGACCCCAGCCGCCTGGAGGTCAGCTGGGAGGTCATAGAGTGGACTCTTAAAGTTGACGTATCGCTCTACGACCGTTGCCAATAGATACTTGTTATTGGGATCATTCCGGTCAGCATCCGGGTTTGGTACTTCTGTTTCCTCCGCTATGACTAGTGTTGGATCAAGAAATATTTTGCTCTGTGCGAGTCGCTGGACGAGTGCTTGCATCTTTTCGGACTGCAAGTCGAATCGCTGCCACAACAGTGGCTCTCGCCTTCCAAGGGGCAAAGGGTCGATCTTCTCAGCCTCGTCAAGGCTTAACATTTCTCTCCCCGTGATGCGAATGTGTTCGAGTCTGGTCATCCCCAGTTCGACGGCGCGGGTCATGGTCATCGAGCGCGGTATGTGCCCCGCCACCGGCAGTCCTCTTTCCTTCGCCGCCGCAATGATCGCTCTGAGTTCCGGTTCTTTCACGTTGTTATAGACCTTTACAAAGTCCGCGCCCTCGTCTGCCAGGAAATTTACTGCACTCCTTGCTCGTTCTGGTGTATCGACCAGCAGACTCATTTCGGGCCACACCGGCGGCATTCCGTCCAGGAGAGGTCCAGAGAAAAACAATCGCGGTCCAATCAGCTCGCCGCGTGAGAGCCGATCCCGCGTCAGTCGCAATACCGTGATGTTTCCGCCTGGATTGCGAATCGTGGTGACACCATTCGCTAAGTACAGGCTGAAGGGTGTCTCATCCGGATTTTCGGCGTGCGCATGGGAATCGATAAGCCCGGGAATGATCCATTCGCCCTTCGTGTCGATGATCTGTGCGCCCTCAGGAATGGCTGTGTTTCCCGAGCCAACCTCCTCGATCTGCTCACCCCGTATCACAATCACGCTGTCGGAAATTTTCTTGCCGGATGCGACGTTCACCAGCGTCCCACCCCGAAGCACAAGCGCCGTCGGACTCGTTTGTCCTCTCAACATTCCGGCAAGCACAAAAACGAACAAAAGAAATGCCATCCGTTTCATGGTGACCCTCCGTTCCAGGTTGGCCAGTATAGCGCTGCATCGCCACACCTGGTTGTACCCGGCTGGTCGGGTTTTTTTTCGGAGCGATATGAGTCTTTACCATCGCCTCGATGCCGCCTCCGATCACGCATCCACCAGTTCGGCTCGAGTTGGTTCATACGTCACCGTCCTTCTTGTTGCACGGGGTTGCGGATTTTGCAGGACTTTGCCGGAATCTGCAGGAGGCATCGCGGCTATCTAGCTTGTTTTCAATATCGCTGGAAGCTTTCCTGAACCGTTGGTCGGGCGTTCGACTCGCCCCGGGGCTACCACTCCATCTTCAAGAGAACGCACTAGTTAACGGCGGGGGTTGCCGTGGCGTTCCATGCGGGCGTTGCCAGTTCGCTGCCAGATTAATGATTCCGGCAATGCTTCTTGCAGTTTCTCCATCGCATCAGTCACCTGGGCGGGAACCGTCTTGATGTAGTACGTGGTCGTTGTCCTGACGTTGGCGTGCCGGAGAATCAGTTGGATCACCTTCTCAGGGACGCAAGATCGCGATAAAACTTTTCGCTTCCTCGCGATGTGCCAGTCGCTGTTCCTGAAACTCACCTGTGTCCGTGTCCACGAATGCAATTTGTTCGAAGCTCGGGTGATAATCACATCCTATAATCATCATGTTCGGCTCCTTTCTCCCGAGCCTTGGTTGGTCGGCACCACCAAAGTTTACCCGGGCGTGGGAGCCGACATTGTCATGGAACCATTTGCGCTCAGAATCCCTCTTTAGGGTCTTTCGCCCACGCAGGCGGTCAGTGATGAGTGGAACGGCGATGTAACAACAATTGTGGCCCGCTATTCTCAATGAATGTTGTGGCTCAGCAATGTTGAGCCGAATCAGCTTTTTACCCATTGCACCTGAACCACATTCACGTCATCTCCCGCTGGAATAGAGATCGAGCAAGTCACAGCTAGTTGGGCCGTGCCACTACCGAGCAGAATTGCATCGTGAGCAAGATCGTAATAAGCACGAACATAGGTGCTGTCCTGAAGTGAGCTGGTGTTGGTGGTATCAAGGCAACGGAAGGTGTTCCCACTGGCCAAGATTCCGTACACCGCCAAATTGTTAATCGTGCCCTGAAAGAAGATCGGGAAGCCCTTTGGATTGCCGTTTTCATCGGATCCAACAGAGGCAATCGGGGCTTCACTGCAAATATTACCGGCACTAATGCCCGACTGCCCGAAATTGAGCGGTACAAGGCCAGAGTTGCCAAACGTTGAGTGAAGGGACGAGGTTGCCCCGGATCCCCAGGCCGCACAAACCGACTCGAAGCTCTGCCCCAGGTTAGAAGGGGCGGTGATGTTCGCGTCGGAGCGCGCAGCGGGCGTGCTGAACACCGAAGCAAGCACAGACTGAGCTCCTGTGTTCGTCGGAAATATGGCGGTGTGGCGCACTGTGCTGTTCATCATCCTCATGTAGTTGCCTGCCCCCTCGCCAGAGGTGAGCTTTACGTTGCTTGCACTGTTGCAAGCAATGAAGTAGCCAAGTGCAAAGACGAGAGTATAAGCCACAGAATCCTTGGCAACTCGACGCATATCAAGCACTCCTTTCTCATCAGTGAAGAAGTATAGGGCGACTAAGGACGACAATTTTCGAAACTAGGCGATTGCGCTCCTTCACCGCGTTCCCAATTCCCGACAGGGGTTTTGAGCCGTCCGCACAGTTCGCTAGGTTACTTGCCGCCGGCAGAGTTTGCACGCAAGCAGTGGGAACTACAGGCATGAGGAGAGCTGTCACGACCCTGCAAGTTTATGGGTACTTTCTTCCATATTGACTCCCCCCAGACCGCAAGCGAGAATCCTCCACCCGGTCGCCCCCCGGTGCGGTATCTTAGGAGGAAGTGCCATGCCCAACCGCATTGTGGGGCGAATGCTAGTCTGCCTGTTTCTGGCCTGCGCCGCTCCCGCCCAAAACAGTGGCGCCATCTATCTCAATACCAATCAGGCCAGCAACGAAGTCTGGTCCTACACCCGCGCCACTGACGGCAGCTTAACTTTCGCTGGCACTTTTTCCACCCAAGGCGCTGGCTCCGGCAGCGGCAATCTTGACTCGCAGGGCGCCATCATTCTCAGCCAGAATGGAAAGCTTCTGTTCGTCGTCAACGCCGGAAGCAACGAAATCACCAGCTTCGCCGTAAAGCCTGGCGGACAGCTTAGTTTCGTCGCCAAGGTTCCATCGGGCGGAACATTTCCTGTCAGCCTCACCCTGCACGGCAGTCTGCTCTACGCGCTCAACGCCGGAGGCACCTCGGCCCGCATCTCCGGATTCAAGGTCAACTCCAGCGGCACACTGAAAGCCATCGCGGGCTCCGCCCGACGACTGAGCACCCCTCTTCCAACTCCCACACAAATAGGATTCAACTCAACCGGAACCCTGCTCGTCGTCACCGAGAAGGCCACAAACAAGATCGATACCTACACCGTCGCGGCCAACGGCCTTGCCACCGGACCCAACGTCCAAAATTCCAACGGTCCGGGACCCTTTGGCTTTGCCTACGACAGCGCCGGACACCTCATCGTCTCCGAAGTCATGCAAAGCGCCGCTTCTTCTTACACGGTCTCCTCCTCCGGAGCGCTGACCGTCATCACGGGTTCGCTCATCGATTTCGGCAAAGCCGCCTGTTGGACCGTCAACACCAATAATCGCAGGTTCCCCAGCCAGTACTCCTACATCACCAATACCGCGGATGCGACTATTTCCGGATTCAAAATCGCCGCTAATGGCAGCATCTCTCTACTCAATTCCGACGGACGCACTTTCGTCCTTCCCAGCGGAGCTGATCCCCTCGATGAGGCGCTGAGCTCCGACGGCAACTACCTCTACGCCCTCGAGGGAAGCTACGGCGGAATCGTCGGATTCCAAATTCAGCACGACGGGAGCCTGATCCAGATCACCAATCCGTTGGGAACCCCTACTTCGTCCTACGGCTTGGCGGGAAACTAGGCTCCGCCGCGAGGCTCAGGTTTCGAGAGGAGTTTCTTCAAAAGACCGCCATTACACTACTAACCGGGCGCGGAAAGGCACGTTACACCGTCGAAAACGGTATTCTTCGGCCGCGTTATGCGGAGGCCACTAAAAGCGAAAAACACCGTGAGCCACTAGGTAGGGGACGTGATGCTCCAGAACGTTGCCAGATGCGTTGCCACATAAGAGCCATTTGGGGTGATTCTTCCCGCCTTACGGCAGTGAATCCGACTCATAAGCCACTGACCCATTTGAGATGGAGTGGTAACCCTCAATTTCCTAAACCGTTGGTCGGGCGTTCGGGTCGCCCCGAGGCTACCACTCCATCTCCAAGCAAACGCGCCAGTTAACGGCAGGGGTTGCCGTGGCGTTCCATCCAGTCGTCCACAGCTCCCCGCTTTGGATGTTTGCCATCGAGCACGGCGGCGAGCACTATGGCCAGCTGGTGGTCTACTATTGCGCGAACAATCTCGTGCCCCCGGACTCTCGCCGGTGAGATATAAGCGCTAAGTCATACTCACTAAGGTGCGGGATCGGGGTCTTCGGTTCCCGCCTGAGCGGTATTCCTCTTCGGCAACAGCGGGGTTGCATTGGCAGGGTTGCCGAATTGCGGATCGGACACTCGAGCATCGGCTGTCTGGTGTTCCCCGTTCCGGCGCGCGGCGCCGACAGTGATCCGCGTCAAATCAAGAAGCGCGTAGATGCAGTTCGCCCGCCACAGGTCGCTGCGGACTGTCAGGACCTGCCGCCGCACGAAGCGAAACATCCAGGATCGCGGCTTTTGGCTTCGCGCATCGCCAGAGCCCTTCACCTGCGAATCGG
>Ga0126371_10003629_pt1 | contig 13527 bp, 10 predicted proteins | sample PanSoiMetaPlot_4_FD_110145 | JGI IMG/M metagenome (GOLD analysis project Ga0126371, IMG submission 110145) | Tropical forest soil microbial communities from Panama - MetaG Plot_4 | ecosystem: Environmental > Terrestrial > Soil > Tropical forest > Bulk soil | place: Panama | collected 2016-02-17 | reverse complement strand
GTCAGGCATTACCTTACGACGTAAGGCTGCACCTGACAAGTTGGATCGCGGACTTAGGATCGCGGACTTAGCCAAACTCGATGAGCTTCTCCCTGACCGCTACCATCACCGCTTCCATGCGCGAGTGGATCTGCAGCTTCTCCAGGATGTTGCGCACGTGGTTCTTGACGGTGTTCTCGGAGATGAACAGCTCCTTGGCAATGTCCCGGTTGTTCATTCCCCTCGCGACCAGGCGCAGGACCTCGATCTCACGCTCGGTCAGCCGTGGCGCCGGAACCTGCTGTGGTGGCTCCTCGGCATCGCGGCGGGCGAGAGCAGCGAACTCGGTCAGCAGCTTGCCCGCCATCGACGGATTGATGAGCGACTGGCCGCCGTTAACCGCGCGTACGGTGTCCGCGACCTCATCGAGTGGGATGTCTTTGAGCAGGTAGCCGCTTGCCCCGGCCCTTATCGCCTCGAACAGGTCCTCTTCCTCGTCGCTGATGGTCAGCATGACGATCTTCGCGCTCGGCACCAGGTCCTTGAGCGCCCGGCAGGCCTCGATGCCGCTGCTACGAGGCATCCGGATGTCCATCAGCACTACGTCCGGCAGCGACTCACCGGCCTTGAGGACGGCCTCCTCGCCGTCGCTAGCCTCGCCGACGAGGGCGATGTCGGTCTCCAGCTCGAGCACCATCTCCAGCCCGCGGCGGAACAGGGCGTGGTCATCGACGATGAGCGTACGGATGGGCTCCGGCGCCTCCTCGGCATCCTCAGAGTCCGCCCGGGGCCCGGCACTGCGGTTCATCCAATCCTCCCTATGCGGCCCAGGGCACTGTTCTCCCCGCCTGACCCGCGACCATCCGCCAAATCCACTAACCCCGCGATGCCCGTGCCAGAACTCTTACCGGCGCACGGCCTCAGTTGCAAGTTGCATTGTGCCCGGCGCGCCGGCCGCGACAGCCGCCATGCGAAGCGGGGTCGCCGCCGGAGATCGACGCCAGGCTAGTCGGACAGGTCGGCGGCCTGCCGGGCTCGGGCCGTCTGGTCGCGACCGTTGGCGTAAGCACGTCGATCTGCGGGAAGTGCCGCCCCTTCTGCCGCCTCCGCTGCTGCAGGCGACGTGGCTGACTCGTCGGCCGGGTGATCGACCAGCCGTATCACTCCGTACTGGTAACCACGCCGCCGGTACACGACGCTCGGCATGCTGCTCTTCTCGTCGGTGAAGAGGAAGAAGTCGTGGCCGACGAGCTCCATCTCAAACAGAGCCTGGTCGATGCTCATCGGCACTGCGGCGTGGAACTTTTCCCTGACCAGCAGCGGGCCATCGCCCTCCATCTCGACATCGACGACGTCCTCGGGCTCGCTCTCTGGCTGCGCGGCTTCGGCCGCTTCGGCGACGTCCGCCGCGGCCGACATCTCCGCCATCGCCTCCTTGGCGTTGTTGCCTGCGAGGAGACCGCCACCCTTTCCGAGCCTGATCGCCGGCAGTTCAGCGTCGGAGGCCAGATCGGCCTCGGGCAGATCGGTGAGCCGAACTGCGGAGTGCGCGCCGTGCCTGCCCTTGCGCCGGTCTGCCGCTCGGCGCAGGCGGGACTCGAGCTTTGCGACGGCCATGTCGAGCGCAGCGAACCTGTCCTCGGCCGCTGCCTCGGCGCGGATGGCAGGACCGCGCGAAGTCACGGTGATCTCCACGCGCTCCTTACGATCTGATTGGCGGGGGTTGCGCTCGGCCGAGATCTCGACGTCTACTCTGATGACTCGCTGATCAAGCTTGCCAACCTTGGCGAGCTTGGCAGCAGCGTGCTTCCGGAACCGCTCCAGGACCTCGGTGTGCCGGCTTTGGAAGATGATGTCCACAGAGGAAACCCCCTTCTACCCGGTGCATGGCGGCACCCGCCTAGCCGACCTGGTCTTCTACCCCACATCCGCCTGCTGAGAGGCTCGCGGCTGCTTGTGCCACTACTACTCTTCTCCCTTACCCGGAGGACATTGGATCCTCCGGCGGGGCAGGACTTACTTCTAAGCCGCACCGTGATCGAACGACGACAAGTCGCCTTACGTGGGCCGCTTCGCCTGCGGCTGGCATCGGCTAGCCGGGCCTGACGCCCCGCGTGCGGGACGGCGGGCCTGGCGCAACCACGGACCCAGGCGGGTGCCATACAGACGACGGTAGCTGTATGCCGCTCTTGTGTCAGCCATGAGGTTGCCGGACTCTGTAGCAGCGGCAAACACCGCATGAAGCCGGCGCTTGGCGGGACGTCCCGACGGAGCTGTGCGCGGTCAGCGGCGAGTCACCCAGACTATGGAAAACTGATGATTTAGTACTTAAGCGAGGCATATCCTGATCAGGGAGGCCTCACATGAGGGCATGGGGACTCGGCACCGGCTTGAAGGGCGAAGCTACAAGACTGCCGGAGGCTAGCTCTGGTAGGACGGGGCTGCGCCAGGGCCGACGAGCGTCCACTGGGTGTCCGGTCCAGGCGAGGTGTAGACGCCGCCAGAAAGCGTGCCGACAGCCATCATGGAACCGTTTGAGGTGAGCGACGCGGCGTCGCCCGGCGCCGGACCGAGCGATTGCGAGGCTCCGCCGGTCAGTGGCACCTCATAAAGCTCATCCTGATTTATGACGGCGAGGGAATATGGCTTGTACCAGGTCAGCGCCGCCGGACTAGTGAGGTCGGTGCCAACCGGCACGGCCGAGCCGAAGGTGACGCTGTCCGGGCCGAAGCCGGCTGCGGCAAGCAGCAGTCTGTTGCCTTGCTTGGTGTGCACCAGCAGTGCCGCTCGGGTGCCGTCGGCGGCCATGCGCAGCGCAATCACAGACGCATTGTCGGGCGCTGTCACTGGCATGGGCGCGCCAACCGGCGGACCATGTGAGGTCGATTCCCGTAGGATCCAGATCCGCCCTCCGGCCACGGCCCACAGATCTCCGCCGTTGTCCCAGCTCAGCGATGTGCAATGGCCACGGCTTCCGGGCAGCGAGTACTGGCGATATGCAGGAGCGTTGCTGACCGCTGGCCCGATAAAGATCGCGCAACCACTCCCGTCGCTCATCGCCACAGCGAGCTCTGGCTTGCTACCCCAGGATGCCGCCACGGCAGTAGTGCCAGCCTGGCTCGGCAGCTGGAGCCCCGCTAGGGGTGTCGGGCGACCGTCGCCCGCTTGCGTGTCGACTGTGCCGCGGCTAGCGAAGTAAAGAGGAGATTTTGCGTATCCAACTTCTGGCACTGCCGCATCGATAAGAGCAAACGACTTATCGATGCTCGCAGTCATGCCGTTGATCGTTAGTGTTCGCTGAACCTTGCCGTTGATCGCAAGCTGGACAGATGTTGCGATCTTCGGTGCGTCTGGTGTGGACGCCGTGGTCAAGGTCTGCTTCAGCTGCGCATACATCTGCGCGATCTGGACGTCAGGTATGCCAAGGCTCGCCGCGCCGACGCCAAGATCGACCCGCGCAGTCAGATTGTTGATGCTGACACCGACCAACTTCGTGCCAGGCGGAAATTCAGTCCTGACGGCGCCGTCGAGCCAGTAATTCCCGTTCGCGTTCAGGCCGTTAATTAGTCCCTGCACCAGGCCACGAGCCAGGGTGGTTGTATCCGCAGACGCCGAGCCCTGAACTGGGACGAACACAGGATCCGGTACGAGATCGCCTTTACCCAGCGGACCAATGTAATAGAGATTCTGTGGTTCATACACCAGGTCGAACGCGGCCTGCGTTAGGAGCAGCGGGTCACCAGTGGGCAGTCCCTGAATCTGCCAGATGTCCTGGCTGTTCCTCTCCAACTCGAACGCATACGTCGCCCTGCCAGGCTGATACTCCGCCTGCCCCGTGCTGCTGAGGGAGGCAACTGGCTGCCCCTCGACGTCAACCTCCTCCAGGGCTCGGCCATCGGTGAGGCGAGGCGGAAATGACTTCGCCTTCATAGTGGCCGCGTCAATCACGGTGGTGCCAGCGGTAGTCGGCCGCCACCGCTTCCGCAGCGCGGGCACCAGATAACTTTTCGCAGCTGCGGGGTCGAGCTTAAAATTCGCGCTGGCCTGAATGAATCCGAGCACGACATCCTTGGCTGACCAGTTTGATTGCGGCCCTGGCGGAGGAAGGGGCTGGACGAATGCCTGCTGCTGGCCGCTCTGGCCTTCGAGCGGTTCGGGCGCACCGCCGCTTGGCACCGTCGCGCAACCGCTGGCAGCCGCGGTTACAAGGCTGGCGAGCACCAGGGCCAGGAACTGGTCGAGTCTTAGGCGCCGGCCGGGACGATGGCCGGCGCGACCTCTGCTAGCCATGAGCTGCTACTTCGCTGCCTCCGCTCGGCCCCGCCGCGCTGGAGTCCGAGCCGCTATGCGAGCGATGCGAGTGGCCTGGGCGATCGGCCTGGCCATCAACGAACTGGCCGTCGTCGGACAGTCCGCTGGCCGCCAGGGCGTCACTCGCTATCAGGTCACTTGGCAGCACATCCGTCGCCAGCACATCAGCCGGCAACGCTTCGCCTGGCAAGCGGGCATGTGCGCGGCCTGTGCCTGCCAGCGCGGGGCCGGGCAGCTGAGGGCGCCCTGACAAGTCAGCGAGCACAAGCGGATCGCTATCGATGCCCGCCTGGTCCGGGCTGAGTGGCAGCGGTGATCCGTGCAGGTCGCCACCCACCGCGCGCGGCAACGTCAAGCGGAACACACATCCGCGGGCTCGCTCGCCCCACGCCTCCAGCCATCCGCCGTGCAACCTGGCGTCCTCCAGCGCGATAGCGAGTCCAAGCCCCGTACCCCCCAGGGTTCGGGCCCTGGCCGGATCGGCACGCCAGAACCGATCGAAGACCAGCTCGTCCTCACCGGGCGCCAGACCGACCCCGAAGTCACGCACCGAAACCGCAGCGGCAGCCGAATCCGCCGCGACAGTCACAACGATGTCCTTGTTCTCGCCGTGCTCGACCGCATTGTGAAGCAGGTTCCGCAGGATCCGCTCGACCCGGCGTTTGTCGACTTCGGCGATGCACGGCTCGGCTGGCAGCCGGAACTCGATCCGCGCGCCGCGCCGCTCGGCTAGCTGCTGCGCCACATCCGCGGACTGGCGCACGATCATGCAGACATCGGCTGGCTCCGCGTCCAGCGTCGCCGCGTTCGCGTCGTACCTGCTGATCTCGAGCAGGTCGGTCAGGAGAGACTCGAAACGATCCAGCTGGCTCTCCAGCAGTTCGGCTGATCGACTAGCCGCCGGATTCATCTCTGCCTTGGCCGCGAACAGGACGTCGGCCGCAATCCTGATGGTGGTCAGAGGCGTGCGCAGCTCGTGAGACACGTCCGACACGAACTGCCGCTGCACCTGGGACAGATCCTCAAGCTCTCCGAGCTTCTCCTGCAGGCTCGCCGCCATCTCATTGAACGAGGCGGCAAGCGCCGCTAGCTCGTCGGATCCGCGCACGTCCATCCGCTCGTTCAGATGGCCAGCCGAGAGGCGCCGCGCCCCGTAGGCCGCCAGCCGCACCGGCACGACGACCCAGCGGGTGACCAGCCATGCGACCGCGGCGAGCAAGAAAACGACCGCCAGGCCCACGAGAAGCATGGTGCGCTGGATGAGCGCGATACTCGCTTGCTCGGCCGCCAGCGGGAAGAAGTAGTACAGCTGATAGAAACTGCCAAATTTGGCGCCGACTAGCAGCCCGGGCACGGGCTTCGGGCTTGCCTGCAGCGGCATCCTCGTCCACACGAACTTCTGACTGGACACCTTGCTGCTCGTCACGGCCTTGACGAGCTCCGGCGGTAGCACGGGCTTGCCGTAGAACCCCCACACGGCACCTCCGCTGAAAGCGGGCCGGCCCTGGAGATTAGTCGGCAGGGTTACCTCGAGGGCATAGGGGTTGCCGCCCTGCGCGTAAGCGGGCCGCGCGATGCCGTTCGGCGTAGCGCCAGCCGGCCCGAGCTGGGTTGCCAGTTTGCTCATCGCGGGGCCGGAGAGCACGCTCGGCCCCTTCTCAAATATTGGGGTCTGACTGGCGAAGGTGAGGCCGGCCTGGACGACGTTTGCAGCGGACTTCTGCTTGTTGGCGTAGACCTCGGCTACGAACCGCTGCATCAGGAAATAGCCGAGCACGCTCACGACGACCGCGCTCAGCACGAGCGTCGCGGTAATGACCCGCAGCTGGAGCGACCGGCGCCACCGGTCCCCGAGCTGCCTCGGCCAGCGCTGCGGCCTGGTCTGCGACACCCTCGTCCGCGAGATATCGCGCAGCCAGCTAGCGCCGGCCTCGGGCCACTCTCGCAGGGCGCGGCGCAGCCAGTCCCCGTAACTGGACCCGGTTATGCCGACTGCCCTGCTCACTGCTTTACCTCGCGATTCCCACGCTCTGGCCAGCGCGGGCCCGATCAGCCTGGGCCCGCCTTATAGCCAACGCCGCGAACGGTCACGACTATCTCCGGCCGCTCAGGATCTTTCTCGATCTTGGCCCGAAGCCGTTGGACATGGACGTTGACCAGCCGGGTATCGGCGGCGTGCCGGTAGCCCCAGACCTGCTCGAGCAGCACCTCTCTGGTGAACACCTGGCGCGGCTTACGAGCCAGCGCCACCAGCAAATCGAACTCCAGCGGGGTCAGGTTGAGAGGTTCTCCAGCTCGATGGACCGCATGCCCGGCCACGTCAATGGTGACGTCACCGATCGTCAGAGTCTCCGGGGCTGGGTCATCGGTCCGCCGCAGCCTGGCGCGCACCCTGGCAATCAACACCTTGGACTGGAACGGCTTGACGATGTAGTCATCCGCACCGGATTCCAGGCCGAGCACCACGTCCACGGTGTCGCTCTTGGCGGTGAGCATGACGATCGGAACCCCGGACTCGGCCCGGATCTGGCGGCAGACGTCGATGCCATCCATGCCTGGCAGCATCAGGTCCAGCAGCACCAGGTCGGGCTTGGACTCGCGGAAGACCTCCATCGCCCGGTCACCGTCAGCGACGAAGGTCGGCTCGAATCCTTCGCCGCGCAATACGATGCCGAGCATTTCGGCGAGAGCAGCGTCGTCGTCGACGACTAGCACGCGACCTTTCATAGACCTCATGTTTCCACTTAGAGAGCAGCTTGGGGACCCATCCCGGCGCCGGTACCCGCGCCTTGATCTCGCAGATTACCTGCAGTTACCGGCTTTATCAGCCCGCGTTCGGTGACGATGGCGGTCACGAGAGATGGTGGCGTCACATCGAAAGCCGGATTCCAGGCCGCCGTTCCGGCCGGGGCGACGGGTTGCGAACCTACTGTGGCGACCTCCTCATCAGCCCTGAACTCGACTTCGATCGAGGCGCCATCGGGTGTGCTGAAATCCACCGTCGACATGGGCGCGGCCACTACAAATGGCACGTCGTGGTGCCTGGCCAGCACCGCGAGGCCATAGGTCCCTACCTTGTTCGCCACGCTGCCGTCGGCGGCGATCCGGTCAGCCCCGGTGATGATGAGGTCCACTTGCCCGCTCGCCATCAGCGACGCTGCAGCGTTGTCCGTGATCAGCTTGTGAGGTACGCCCGAGCGGCCGGCTTCCCAGGCGGTCAGCCGGGCGCCCTGCAGCAATGGCCTGGTCTCGTCGACCCAGAGCATCTCGAGCCGGCCCGCTCGGTGCGCTGCCAGGATGACCGCGAACGCGGTGCCCTCCCCGGCCGAGACCAGGCTGCCCGTGTTGCAGTGGGTGAGGATCCGAGCACTCGGCCTGACCATGTCCAGACCGTGCGCGGCTATGGCGGCACTGGCCGCTGCGTCCGCGGCGGCGATCGCCTTTGCCTCGGCGAGGGCGGCCTGCGCGCCTGCAATTTTGCCGGAAACGGGGCTGCTCCCCGCTACCGCGCTCCGCCACGCATCGAGTGCCCGGTCAGCGCCCCAAGCCAGGTTGGCTGCGGTCGGCCTCGCGCGTGCGATCGCGGCGGCTGCGGCGGGCACGTCGTCGTCGCGGGCCGCAGCAAGCGCCACTCCATACGCCGCTGCCACTCCGAGCATTGGCGCGCCGCGCACCGCGAGCCGCCTAATTGCCCCGACAAGCTGAGGGACATCGCGGCAGGTCAGAATGGCTTCGACGACCGGCAGTCTGGTCTGATCCAGCAGTTCGATGGCTGGGCCTTCGGGCGGATCCAGCCATCGCAGCGGGGCCAGGGTGCTAGCGGTTGTCATCTCTTGAGTCTGCACCCGAGCCGGAGAGCGCGCGCAGCCTCGCAAGACTCGCCCGGCTGCTAAAGACTCGATGGGCACTAGCGAAGTCCGTTCCGGTTCGTAATGATTATGCAATTTCATAACATGCATACCCGAACGCCCTTAGGCGCAAGCGTGCAAGTATTGGCGCGAGCCATGGCGCCGCCGCCTGGCGGGCAGCCCGACCGGCCGCAGGGGCGGTCGACGAGGAGCGGCAATGACCGAGAGTAATGAGCCCGGTAACCCACCTGGGCCTGAAGGCGCCGGCGAGCCGAGATTTCCGCCGCCGCAGGGGTACGGGCCGCCCGGACCAGGCCAGCCAACGACGGAATACACGGCTCCCTACCCGCCCCCGCCTGGATACGGCCAGTCCGGATACGGCCAGCCCGGGTACGGCGGCCAGCCGGGTTACGGCGGCCAGCCGGGTTACGGCGGCCAGCCGGGTTACGGCCAGTCTGGCTACGGCGGTCAGGGATACAGGCAGCCGTGGCAGACGGTCAGCGCGCCCGGCGGCATTCCGCTACGCCCGCTCGCACTCGGCGATATCTACAGCGGTGCGTGGACGAGCGCTCGCCGGAACCCGGCGGCTACCTTCGGCCTGGCGGCGTACATCGTCACGGCCTCCGCATTCCTGACGACGGTACTGCGGCTCACGGCGCAGCCGGGCGTGATGACCTTCTCCAGCGGAACGGTCCAGGCAACTCAGACTCAGACCTCGATTAGCGGCCTGCTCGGCATACCGATCTTCCTCATTACCCTGCTCTTCCAGTTCATCCTGACCGGCATGCTGACGACGGTCATCGGGCGGGGTGTACTGGGGCGCAAGATCAGCATCGGCGAAGCCTGGCGCACCGGCAGGCTGGGCTCGGTGATCGGAGCCGCGTTTCTGCTCCTGCTGATCGAGATTTGCATCTTCGTGCCGCTCGTGCTCATCGTCATCGTGCTTGCACTGGCCCATGCTGGCGCCCTGGCTGCTCTGGTCGGCGTCCTCGGTGGCCTGGCGACGTTCGTCGCCTTCATTTTCTTCGGCGTGCGGCTGTGCCTGACGATGCCCGCCGTCGTTCTCGAACGACTCAGTCCCGCCCAGGCGATAAAGCGCTCGTGGCAGCTAAGCAGCCGTAGCTTCTGGCGCCTGTTCGGCATCAAGCTACTGACCTTCATCATCATTTTGATCGCCACGCTCATCATCGAGATTCCGTTCGGCCTGGCAGGCGGCGGCCTGGCGATAGCAGGCGGCATGAGCAACCTGGCCAAGACGAGCGTGGTGTTTATCATCCTCAGCGCCGTCGGCGGCATCATCGCGTCGGCCCTCATGGATCCGATGAAGTGCGGCGTGACGGTGCTGCTCTATGTCGACCTCCGGATGCGCCGGGAAGGCCTGGACCTCGCCCTGCAGAACGCCAGCCAGGGACAGCAGCTCACCGGCGACGAGTTCGCGACTATCTGGCGGCCGCCAGCGGCCGGCCAGTGGCCGCCACCCCCTCAGGGCCAGTGGGCACAGCAAGGCCAGCCGCCGCAACAAGGGCAGTGGCCACAGCAAGGCCCGCCTGGGCAGTGGCCACAGCAGCCTGCCCAGTGGCCGCAGCAAGGCCAGTGGCCAGCGCAGGGTCCTCCGGCAACATCGTGACTGCAGGCGCCGCCCGGTGGCTGGCTGCAGCATCGGCCGCGCCAGGACAGGGCATAGGTCGCCGAGCTGCCCAGCAGCTCGCGCACCGCGAGCTGTCCAGGTCCATCTACGCTGAGTCGATCCGAACCCGCATCCTGCTCTGGCTGCTTCGCGTGCTGCGGGATCTCTTCAAGGCCGGCAACAGCCTGCCTGGCGGTTTCTGGTCGGCGATTGCCCTGCTCGTCGCCCTCGTTCTGGTGATCGCAGCCGTGACCTACTGGATCCGTCCCGCTGGGCCGGGCCGCCGAAAGGCGGGCGCTTTGCTGTCCGGTCCGGTGCTTGCCGCGCGTGACCATCGGGAACTGGCCGAGCGACACGCTGCCGATGGTGACTACTCAGCCGCGATCATCGAGCGCGTCCGCGCTGTCGCGGTCGGCATTGAGGAGCGCGGGATTCTGCCATCCCGGCCTGGCCGCACGGCCGACGAACTGGCAGCGCAGGCAGGCCAGGCTCTCCCAGAACTGGCAGCCGACCTCACTGCGGCCGCGCAGCTGTTCGACGACATCCGCTATGGCGGACGCACCGGCTATCGACCCGGCTACGAGCGCGTCAGCCGGCTCGACGCGAGCGTGCAAGCGGCAAAGGCACCGATCGTGGCCACGGAGGCACCCTCGCTCGCTCGAGCCGGAGGTCACTCATGAACCTCACGGCGCCGACTCTCGCGGCGCAGTCTGTTCCGGGTGGCGCCCTGCTTACCGGCCCGGCTGCTCAGCCCGCCGGGCAGCTATGGCGCAGATGGCGGACGCCACTAACAATCGCTGCGGTGATCCTGCTGGGCGGGGTCGTCATCGCATTGCTCAGCCCGTCCAGCCAGCAAGCGAACAGCTACCTTGACCCGCTCGGCACAGGACCCACCGGAACTCACGCGCTGGCCGACATCCTCGCCGACCGCGGTACCGAGGTGATCGCGGTCACTACAGCGGCCGCGGCGACGACTGTGGCAGACCAGGGTGCTCGAACTATCGTCGTCACCAGCCCTGAGCTGCTGACCGATAGCCAGCTGAAGGCACTCGCGCAGACCAGTGCTGACCTCGTGATCGTTCAGCCGGACGGGGCAGCGCTGCGGGAGCTCGCACCAGGTGTAGCGATAGCCGGGTCGGAGCCAGTCGGAGTGATCGAGCCAGGATGCGGCCTGCAGGCGGCTGCGCTGGCAGGCAGCGCGGACATGGGCGGAATGGACTTCGCACAGCGGCCGGGCGCCGATGGCGCCATGTGCTACTTCGCGGGCCGACGAGCATCCTTGGTGCAGTTCTCCGCCGGGTCACGGGAGATCACGATCCTCGGGACCGGCGCACCGCTGCAGAACCAGGACCTGGACCTCGAAGGCAACGCCGCGCTCTCCCTCAACCTGCTGGGAACCGGCGGGCGTATCGCCTGGCTCACCCCTCAGTTCACGGCAGGTGTCGCCATTGGCGGACAGAAGTCGATCTGGAGCCTCATCCCGCTCGGCGCCTACCTAGTGGCTCTCCAGCTCGGCATCGTCCTAGTCGTCACCGCGCTCTGGCGCAGTCGGCGGCTCGGGCCGCTGAGCATCGAGCACCTGCCTGTCGTCGTGCGGGCATCGGAGACAACCGAGGGCCATGCCCGGCTGTATCAGGCACGGCGGGCCCGCAACCAGGCGGCTGCCGCGCTGCGGGAAGCCGCGCTGCGCCGCCTGTCCCCTGCCCTGGGACTGCCTCCGGGTGCATCCGACGAGGCAACGACGGCCGCCCTGGCGGCGCGATCAACTGTGAGCCAGGCGCGCCTGACGGAGTTGCTCTACGGCGTGCCACCAGGCAGCGACGGGGATCTGGTGAAGCTGGCTCAGGAGCTGGACGCGATGGAAAGAGAGGTGCGCGCGGAATGAATGCCGAGCACACGGCAGCAACCGCGGAGCTGGCCAGCGAGAGCGGTGCGGCGGATCCGCGCGCGGCATTCGCTGCGGTGCGGGCCGAGGTTGGCAAGGCAGTGGTCGGGCAGGACGGTGTGATTACCGGCCTGCTCATTGCCTTGCTGTGCCAGGGTCACGTGCTCCTCGAAGGCGTCCCAGGGGTAGCGAAGACGCTGCTGATCAGGTCGATCGCGGCGGCCTTGTCGCTGGAGAGCAAGCGGATCCAGTTCACTCCTGACCTGATGCCAGGAGATGTGACCGGCTCGCTGATCTACGACGCCAGGACCTCGCAATTCGAGTTCAGGCCGGGACCAGTTTTCACGAACCTGCTCCTCGCAGATGAGATCAACCGGACGCCGCCGAAGACCCAGGCCGCGCTGCTTGAGTCAATGGAGGAGCGTCAGGTCTCGGTTGAGGGGTCGCCCCGGCCGCTGCCCGTGCCATTCCTCGTCGCAGCTACGCAGAACCCAGTCGAGTACGAGGGGACTTACCCGCTGCCGGAGGCGCAGCTAGACCGGTTCCTGCTGAAGCTCACGGTCGCACTCCCAGAACGCGAGGAAGAGATCAGGATCCTGGAGCGGCACGCCGCGGGATTTGACCCCCGCGACCTCGCGGGTGCCGGCATCCGTCAGGTAGCGAGCGCCGCTGACCTGGCCGCGGGTCGGGCGTCAGTCCGCACCGTCATGGTGTCGGAGGAGCTCCACGGCTACATCGTGGACATCTGCCGGGCGACTCGAGCATCGGTTTCCATTCAGCTCGGAGTCTCGCCGCGAGGCGCGACTGCATTGCTCTCCAGCTGCCGCGCATGGGCATGGCTGTCCGGTCGGGACTACGTCACGCCGGACGACGTCAAGGCGCTTGCTGCCCCTTCGTTCCGGCACCGGATCCAGCTTCGGCCCGAGGCTGAGCTTGACGGCGCGAGTCCAGACGGCGTGCTCGACGCGATGCTCGCCTCCGTCCAGGTGCCACGGTGAAAGACCTGGCTGAGCCCGGGCAGGGGTCGCCGCGGTGGCCCTAACCGGCCGAGCGGCCCTGGCAGCTCTCGCTGGTGTGCTGGTCGTGCTCGCGTTCCGCAGCCTGGCCGCGCTGATCGTGGTGAACGTCGTCATCCTGGCCGCTGTCGTCGTCGACGTGCTAGTAGCTGCCAGCGTTGGGCAGCTCAGGATGGCGCGAGCTGGTGACACCAGGATCCTGCTAGGGAGCACGGGAGCAGTCACGCTGACGGTTGAGAACGCCGGTCGCCGGCCCCTGCGCGCGATCGTCAGGGACTCCTGGCGGCCAAGCGCGGGTGCAGCTCCGAGCCGGGTGCGGATGTTGGTCCCGGCCGGGACTCGTGGCGCCCTCACGACAACCCTCACCCCGCAACGTCGCGGCGACACGGCACCGGGAAGGGTGACCGTGCGGTCGCTTGGACCGCTCGGCATCGCCGGACGCCAGGGCAGCCTCCAAGTTCCATGGTCGGTGCGGGTACTCCCGCCGTTCCTCAGCCGTCGGCACCTGCCTGAGAAGCTGGGCTTGCTGCGGCAACTGGACGGCCAGCATCGGGCGCTCACCCGCGGCGAGGGAAGTGAGTTCGACTCACTGCGCGAATACGTTCTCGGCGATGACGTCCGGTCGATTGACTGGCGGTCCTCCGCGAGGCGCACCGAGGTGGTCGTGCGGACCTGGCGACCGGAGCGCGATCGACGCATCATTATCGTCCTCGACACCGGTCGGACCTCGGCCGGCCGGGTAGGCGCGATTCCCCGGCTAGATGCGTCGATGGACGCATCCCTGCTGCTCGCCGCGCTGGCGACCAGGGCAGGCGACCGAGTGGACCTGCTCGCAGTTGATCGGCGAGTTCGCGCGAGGGT
>Ga0126371_10003628_pt1 | contig 13528 bp, 10 predicted proteins | sample PanSoiMetaPlot_4_FD_110145 | JGI IMG/M metagenome (GOLD analysis project Ga0126371, IMG submission 110145) | Tropical forest soil microbial communities from Panama - MetaG Plot_4 | ecosystem: Environmental > Terrestrial > Soil > Tropical forest > Bulk soil | place: Panama | collected 2016-02-17 | reverse complement strand
GTTCGGATACTCAGTGAGTTTCTCTTCGATCTCCTGACGTTCTTCCGTGGTCAGCATCGCGTAGTTCTTCCTCCTGTTTCACCGGTCGATATCTGCGAGCACGTAGTCAAGGCTTCCAATGACTGCGAGAAGGTCCGGAATCAAGCGGCCTCTGCACAACAGCGGCAGCATTTGCATGTGGGCGAACGATGGGGTGCGGATGCGCGTGCGATAAGAACCAGTGCCGCCATCGCTGGTGAGGTAGTAGCCGTTATTGCCTTTGGTGCCCTCGATGGGAACCATCGCCTCACCCGGCGGCATCACAGGACCCCAGCTAACGCCAAGAAAGTGGTTGATGAGCGTTTCGATATCGTGCATGGTGCGTGCTTTGGGAGGAGGTGTGGTGAGGGGATGGTCTGCATTGCAGGGACCTCCGGGCATCTGGTCAACGCACTGCTGAATGATGCGGAGACTCTGGCGTATCTCTTCAATGTGCACAATGGCGCGGTCGTAGCAATCGCCGGTGCTGCCGATGGGTATGTCGAACTCAAGCTGGTCGTAGCACGAGTAGGGCTGCTTTTTGCGGAAGTCCCATTCGAGGCCGCATGCGCGCAGGTTCGGCCCGGTCATGCCCCACTCGATCCCCTCGTCAACTGTGCAGCCGCCGATGCCCTTTGTGCGGACTTTGAATAGGCGGTTGCGCATGACGGTGCGCTCGTATTCATCGAGCCGCGGTGGCATGTATTTGAGGAATTCACGGAACATGCCGTCCCATCCGTTGGGAAGGTCCTGTGCCACGCCACCAATGCGGAACCAGTTGGGGTGCATGCGGGCACCGCAGATCGCCTCCACGATGGCAAGCGCTTTTTCGCGGTCGTTGAACATGAAGAAGACCGGAGACATCTGGCCGACGTCCTGCGCGAAAGTGCCGTACCAGACGAGGTGGTTCATGATGCGGAAGAGCTCCGCCATCATCACGCGAATCATTTGCCCGCGCGGAGGCACGGTGATCCCGGCCAGCTTCTCGACAGTGGTGAGATAGGCGAGGTTGTTCATTACACCGCCGAGATAGTCGACGCGGTCGGTATAAGGGATATAGGTGTGCCACGTCTGGCGCTCGCCCATCTTCTCGGCGCCGCGGTGGTGGAAGCCTATCTCGGGTACGCAATCGAGGATGACCTCGCCATCCAGTTCAAGAACGATGCGCAGGACGCCATGCGTGCCCGGATGCTGCGGGCCTACATTCAGGAAGATGAAGTCGGAGCCTTCGCTCTGCCGCGACATGCCCCACTCTTCCGGATGGAACTGCAATGCAGCCTGCTCGGCGTCCTCTTTTTCCGGAGACAACGTGAAGGGGCCCATCTCGGTTGCGCGCGCCGGATGATCTTTGCGGAGAGGATGACCGACCCACGTGTGCGGCATGAGGATGCGTGTGAGGTGTGGATGGCCATCGAAGACGATGCCGAACATGTCCCACACTTCGCGCTCGTACCAGTTGGCACAGGGAAAGATGTCAGTGATGGTGGGGAGGGAAAGATCGCTCTCATCGAGCGCGACTTTCAGTCGAACGTATTCGTTTCGCCCGAATGAATAGAGATGGTAGACGGCAGTGAAATCGCTTTTGGGTTGGCTGTCGCGGTGAGTGCGGGCGCGGTCGTCGATTGCCGTTACGTCGTACAGCAACTTGTAAGGGTTGGGCACATCGTGGCGCAGGGATCGGACAGCTTCGTGAATGTCATGCTTAGCTATCCAGAATGTCGGGATTTCGTCACGAGCTGTCTGGGGCACAGATGGAACGGCCAGCTCGTTCTGCAATCCTTCGTCGACGATAAGGCCGCGCGCCATAAAGCACCGCCATTACTAAACGCTGTCAGGGGGCCGGAGCACCGTCAGAGTCTGCCTTTGTGCTCGTTTTTCATCACGCATGGAAGGCATATCGGCCCGCTCCACTCCCTGCGGTCCTATGACCCAGCTCAGGGGCCGTTTTTCCTTCCCAACTGCATCCCGCAGTAACAAAACACCTTCAAGAAACGCATCCGGACGGGGCGGGCATCCGGGCACATAGACATCAACTGGCAGGAATTTATCCACGCCCTGCACGACGCTGTAGATGTCGAACATGCCGCCGGAGTTCGCGCACGATCCCATCGAAATGACCCAGCGCGGCTCCATCATCTGTTCATAGAGGCGCTGGATGACGGGCGCCATCTTGATGAAGACCGTGCCGGCGATGACCATGAGATCGGCCTGGCGCGGCGTGCCGCGAATCACCTCGGCGCCGAAGCGGGAGATGTCGTACTTGCTGGTGATGCTGGTGGCCATCTCGACGAAGCAACAGGAGAGGCCGAAGTTAAAGGGCCAGACGGAATTTTTGCGGCCCCACGCAATCAGGTCATCCAGACGAGTGAGGGCAACAGTGCGGCGGATGGCTTCGTCGACGAATCCATCAGTCTTCGATTCGTTAGTTTTGCCGGCCCCCGGGGAACTGCCAGGCCGAGTAATCGACCAGCCCATAGACACCGTCCGCTATTATTATCCAACTTCTACTACAACGTACGTCCGTACCGCTGTTTCCAATCCAACGCGCCAACGCGCCACAAATAGGTGAGTGTAGCGAGCAACACCACAATAAAGAGGGACGCCTCCGCGTAACCGGCCCATCCGGTTTCGCGGACTGCGACGGCCCAGGCAAATATAAAGACGGCTTCGAGATCGAAAATCACGAAGAACATTGCGACCAGATAAAACAGGGCAGGAAAGCGCACGCGGGCCGAGCCCTCGGACAGGATGCCGGATTCGTAAGGAGAGCCGGTGGCGCGGTCTTCATGCCGTTGGCCTAGCACATATGACAGGCCAAGCATGGCAACTACGAGGAAGCCGACGATCGCGGCGTAAACTGCAAGCGGCCAAAGGTGCATACGTCCCTTGCCTCAATGCGCGCCGACAAAGGTTGCATCGGCCCACGAAAGTATGGCGCAAGTCTGAGGAGATGGCAACAGAGTTTTGCGAGCGTTTTTTTTTTGCGGCCTACAACAAGTTGTAGAGCTTTCGAGGGTTATGGTGGGGACTCGAAAATTGAACCTCACGCAGCCAACACTGGGCTTGAACGGGGCCCACATCCCGCTCAAGCCAAAAGCAGGCTTGAATGGGCCACCGTCTGTAGTGCATTTTCTGGCCAGCCAAGGGGGTATGTGCGTAATTCTTTGAAAAGACTACGGTTGTTTTTTTGAGTTGCTAAAATCTTAAAAAATCGAGCGTTGCGAGCAAAGTATTGTTTTTACAAAAGTTAAGGCCCGCACTGGTGGGGACCTTTGTTCTTATCTCTCTGCTTCTATTATAGCAATTTGCATATATTATCGGCCATATTTGAAGGACGTTTTTGCCTTTTAGAATGTATTGGTTAGAAGATCTCCACCGCCGGAGGGGCTTAACAAGATTTGGGAAGACTTCGGCCTGCGGCAGCAAGATACTGCGCTTTCAGAAACGAGGCCCTTCGACTTCGCTCAGGGCAGGCTCTGGGGTACCGGGGTTTCTCGCTCTCCCACCCTTTGCTGTGCAAAGGATGGGGCGCCCGGGCTTCGTGAGATTGTGCTGTAGCGGGTTTGTTAGATTCGGAACCGACTTCTCGCAACAGAAGAGCGATTTTAATTCGTGATCATCTCTGCCTGGGTAACTCATCTTAACGCCAAGTTCGTCTTCCTCCGTTGTTTGAACGTAATAGGTGCCATCAGCATTTATGCAGGGCTATTTCTTTATGAGGACGAAGACGGCCAGTTTCAGAATCGAGTGCAGCAATGGTGGGTGAGAACGGACGACTTGGCAAAGGCCTCCTGTTCTAAAGTCGCAACATTCATGCGAGGGATTGCGCGGTTAACAGCAATATTCCTCGACCGCCTGTTCGGGCGCCCAGTCTATCGGCATCTTTTACGCCTCATCGGAATATCAATTTGCTTTTCTATGGCTTCAGCCTTCCTTTCAGGTCTATTGATTCCGTCGCTCTTGCACGCAAAAACAAAATTACCTCTCGTAGGCGTGAATATCGAAATCGAATGGCTTGGCTGGTTTGTCTACTTTCTTGCCCTCGCACTAGTTCCCGCACTCTACACCAGCAAATGGTGGCTGAGAATTTGGGGGGTAGTCGTCGCCTCACAACTATTACCGCTGCTCAGTTTCTTGCTTTTTTTGTTCGTGCACTATAGTCCGCAGACAGCAGGATTAGGTATTGAGGTGCTTTTGCTGGTCTTCAGCACGAGTCTATTTTGTGATGTCCTGTACATATCTCTGAGTCATATTTGCTTAAGCACATCTCAGAAATTGACTGCATCGGTCGAATTATCTTACTTATCGTTGGAAACCTTCTATTACTTGGTGTTGCATTGGCTTCTCCAATGATCATCGGCGGCGTCCTGATAGCGCATGGCTATCAGCTAGGTACAGCAATCTTCGTGTCATTCCTTTTGAATTCAGTTGATGTGCTCGTGGGTAGTTCGGCGGTGATTATAGGGGTAATACTGCTAATTCATCGACTAGGTTGGCCTCTAATTGAACGGCCCCTTTATACGGTGCAAAAGTTGAACATCATCAAGAATAAGAAGGATCTGTATGCGTGCGGTATGACACTGATCGCCTTACCTACGGAAACGGTTGGAGGGGCAATGCTTCACTTATTGGAAAAGTTGTTCTGAAGCTTCGGGAGCGTGGCGTGTAGGGTTGCGAGTCGGAATGACACCGCGTTTTCAGTCGAGCAGGGCCTTCATCGCAAGATGCGCGCACTGCGCTGCGAGAATGGCTGCGAGGCCACCATTGTCGCGGCCTCGCGTGATGATACGATGGACCTCTCGCGAGTACCACTTGACGGCCTTCGCGACACTGTAGCGTCGATTCTGCGCGCGCTCCAGTGCGAAGGCCTGGCCTGCTGGTATCGAATCAGGTTTCGCGGCATGCCGTCATCCTATCCCATGCTGCGAACCCACATCTCTAGGGATCTTCGACAGGCTCTGGGCAGGTTGTGGGCACCCACGCCCCTTCTCTTAGGAGGCTGCTGAAAAGTCTTGTTCATGAAGAATTTTGTTACCTCGGGGGCTGAAGCCCCATTGATTACAGGCAGCTTGCGGCATGGCTAAAGCCATGCCCTTACGAGGCTACCTCCTAATCGATGACAGGCAGCTTGCGGCACCCTTCGACTTCGCTCATGGGAGGCTCTTACAGCCATGCCCTACGAGGCAGCCGCTTTTGAGCAACCTCCTATTAGACGATTCCACGTCTCTCCGCGTGAACACCTCACAAGACAAGTTCTAATTTTCTTTAGGCACAGGAGGGGACACGCAGCGGCGAAAGTAACGGGAACCTGCTGATTGTGGCTTGAAAAAGCGGATGCGTTGCGATACAAACGTCAAAGACAACAACTTTGCATGCATGTGGCGGAATATGGCGACATATTTTGCGCACATGTTTATGTAGACGGGTGAGGACTTGGAGTATATTTCCTTCCAGGTTTTTATCTTCACGGATTAAGTTGCCGAGTGTTGAGCTGCCCTGCAACTCCTACTCGATATTTGATTGGCCGGGCTACTTCAGGAGTTTTCAGACTGGAGAGTCAGACCGTGACAATCTGCTAACAGCACGTGACGCCCACTTGCAGCCGACATATTGGACAGGACACGGACTGCGGGACCTCTAAAGCGCTAAAGTATCAGACAACTTCCTAATATCTCTTTTATCTGCCACTGGACGAAATTTGCAGAGGTGAATTGGTGTCCCGAATTACTCCCCCTTCGGACTCCGAAGAAGTATTGTGTGTTTCAACATGTCGTGACCGCTTACCGAAAGATTCGTCCAGGGCGCAGATCAGCGCGCGGGGCCCGGTGTATGGCGGTTGGTGCGGCACGGCCTTTATTTTTCTGGCCCGCTGCCTTCTCCTTATCCTCATCGTTTCCAGATGCGGATATCTGGTAAGCGTATCGGCTGCCAGTACAAATCCAGTGGCTGCAGTCAACCCGACAAACGCGAGCGCGACTGCACCGCAATGGACGATCAGTCCAATGTATTTGAGTTTCGGCAATGTAGCGACAGGGCAGAGTGTGACATTGCCAGTCACGCTGACTTCAACCGGAACAGCTGCACTCAAGATAGACTCCGCGTCCATCAGCGGGAGCGGGTTTAGTTTTTCGGGCTCTCTTCCAGTAACCCTGAGCCCGAAACAGACTGTAACCCTGCATGTGAAGTTTGCCCCGACAGTGACAGGCTCGCAGAGGGGCACACTGACCATCAGGAGCAATGCAACACCCAATCCAACGATTTACCTGAACATGATCGGCACAGGTACGGGATCGACCGCTCCGCAATGGGCGATCAGTCCTGTCTATTTGAGCTTTGGCGACATAGTGACAGGCAAGAGCGCAACGCTGCCGGTGACGCTGACCTCAACCGGAACGGCTGCGCTGACGATTGATTCGGCACGCATGAGCGGCACGGGTTTTTCTGTGTCGGGTGCTGTTCTCCCGGTAACGCTGAACCCGAAGCAGACGGTAACGCTCCAGGTAAAATTTGCCCCGACAGCTGTGGGGGCGGCGAAGGGTACATTAACGATTTTGAGCAATGCGTCCACCAAGCCAGCGATCTACCTGAACATGATCGGCACAGGTTCAAGCACGCCCCAATGGACAGTAAGTCCGACGAGTCTGAGCTTTGGTGACGTTACAGTGGGTTCGAGCGCGACGCTGCCGGTGAAGCTGACATCAAGTGGGACTGCTGCGTTGACGATCAGCTCAGCATCGATCAGCGGTACCGGTTTTTCGATGTCGGGAGCGACGTTTCCGGTAACGCTGAATCCTGGCCAGGCGATTACGTTGAGCGTCAAGTTCTCACCAACAGCGGCGATCTCATCGACAGGCACGATAACAGTCAACAGCAACTCGTCCACGAACGCGAAAGAGACGGTAGGGCTGAGCGGAATCGGCGTGCAGCATCAAGTTGATCTGAATTGGCAGGCGCCGAGCAGTTCACCCGTACCAGTGACCGGATACAAGATCTACCGCGCCACTGGGAGCAGCTCTTCATTCCAGCTTTTGAACTCGTCTGTCGATGCGACAACGTCGTATGTGGACATCACGGTCGTGGCCGGCACGTCTTATACCTACTATGTGGAAAGCGTCGATTCGTCAGGCACGACGAGCGGCCCATCGAATGAAGTAACAGTAACGATTCCCTGAGGCTGCTTTGGAACTACCCGCAATAAAGGAGATTGTCGGCTCTTTTTCAAAAGAGCCGACGTCCCCCTCCTGGAGGTGCAGCGAAGAGGATTTCGCTGACGAAAGTAATGTTGCTTTGCATTTCGCAGCTTGAAAAAGAGTAGGCGTTACGATACAAACGTCAAAGACAATAACATTTGCTTAGACGTGGCCGAATATGGCGACATATTTTGCACACAAGTTTGTAGAGACAAGTGAAAGATCTGGAGTATATTTGCACCCAGGCTTTCATCTTCTTCATTGAGTTGCTGACCCGCTGAGCTGCAGGGCAACTCATTATTTTGGTATTCGATTGGCCGGGCTACTTCGAGATTTTTCAGGCTGAAGAGCCAGACCGCAACCATCGCTAACGGCAAGTTGGCGCCCACTGCAGCCGGATCTTAGACAGTTCATGGACTGCGGGACTTGAGGCGCTAACGTAGCAGACCACTTCCTGTTCATATATTCATCTGCCCCTGGAACAAATATTTGTTACAGAGGTGATTGGTGTCCCGAACGACTCCCCCATCGGACTCCGATGAAGTATTTTGTTTCGAAGGTCGTGACCGCTTACTAAAGGATTCCCGGGCTCGCGTCAGGTCGCAATGCCCTGTGTACTGCGGTTGGTGCGGCAGCGCCTATGTTCTTCCAGCCTGCTTCCTTGTCTTTGCCCTAATCATCTCCGGATGTGGATATTCCGTGAATGTATCGGCTGCGAGCGCCTCGAGCGGTAACTCGGGCTACCTGGTAGCTTCCCCCAACTCTGTAAACTTTGGCTCCGTCCCGGTCGGGCAATCCGCGACATCGACGGTGACGCTTTCCAACCCAGGTTCAACCGCGGTTGAAGTTTCGCAACTGACTGTGGCTGGGCAGACGTTCTCGATTGCCGGCGCCGGCAATCTTCCTGTCTCCATTGCTCCGGGCGCGTCATATGGAGTTGAGATTGTATTCACTCCCAGCGCGAGCATTACTTACTCAGGACAATTCACGGCGTTAAATTCCAAAGCAAAAACCGTAGCGCAGGGGGCCCTCAATGGCTTGGGAATTGCCACTTCCGGCACAGCGACGCTTGCAGTAAGCACAACCAGCCTGAGCTTCGGCAATGTGACGCTGGGATCAAGCGCGACGCTCCCGGTGACGCTGACTTCAACGGGAACAGCTGCGTTGACGATCAATTCGGTAGCAGTGAGCGGCGAGGGCTTTACGGTGAGTGGTGCGACTTTTCCGCTGACTCTAAACCCACAACAGAATGCAACGCTCCAGGTGCAGGCAGCCCCGATGACGACGGGCGCAAAGACGGGGACGCTGACAATCAGCAGCGACTCGCCGACAAATGCAACCACCGTGGTCAAACTGACAAGTTCGGGACAGGCCGCGTCCAAACCGCAGTTGACGGTGAGCACGACTGCTCTGAATTTTGGCGATGTCGAGATCGGGTCGAGCGCGACGCTGCCGTTGACGATAACTTCGACAGGAACGGCCCCGTTGACGATCAACTCGGCAACGATGAGCGGCACAGGCTTTACGGTATCGGGAGCAACATTCCCGCTAACGTTGAACCCAACCCAGACGGCAATGCTGAACGTGACATTCGCGCCAACTGCGGCAGGTTCGGCGGCGGGGACGCTGACGATCAGCAGCAACGCGCAAAGGCAGAAATCAATCATGGTCAACCTGGGCGGTACAGGGATGACTGTTCCACAACTCACAGTGAGTGCAGCGAGTCTGAGCTTCGGCAGCGTGGCGATTGGGTCAAGCGCAACGCAGTCGGTGACGCTGACTTCGTCTGGGACAGGTGCGGTAATAGTGAATTCGGTAGCGGTAAGCGGGGCTGGGTTTACGGTGTCGGGGGCGACACTCCCTGTGACGCTGAATCCGAAGCAGACATTGACACTAGGTGTGAAGTTCGCGCCAACAGCGGCTGGAACAGTGACAGGCGGGCTGACGATCGACAGCAACTCGTCAACGAGCCCGACCGCCACGGTGAGTCTGAGCGGGACGGGCACGGGGACTCCGACGTTGACAGTGAGTCCGGCAAGCCTGAGCTTCGGCAGCGTGACGGTTGGATCAAGCGCAACGCAGTCGGTGACGCTGACTTCGACCGGGACGGGTGCTGTGACAGTGAATTCGGCGGCCGTGAGCGGGACTGGGTTTACGGTGTCAGGAGCGACGTTCCCGGTGACGCTAAGTCCCAAGCAGACGCTGACGCTTACGGTGAAGTTTGCGCCCACTGCGGCAGGCTCAGCGACGGGGACGCTGACGATCAGCAGTAACTCGTCGACCAGCCCGACGGCCACAGTCAGCTTGAGCGGGACGGGTACAGGCACAGCTGGGATCGCAGTAAGCCCGACAAGCCTGAGCTTCGGCAGCGTGGCAGTCGGATCGAGTGCAACCCTGCCGGTGACGTTGACCTCGAACGGAACCATTCCACTGACAATCACGTTGGCAACAATCAGCGGCACGGGATTCACAGTGTCGGGAGCGACTTTGCCGATCACTCTGAATCCAAACCAAGCGACAACGCTCAACGTGAAGTTCGCGCCGACCACGGCTGGAGCCACGACGGGCTCACTTACGATCACCAGCACCGCATCATCGAATCCGACTACTGTGGTCAGTCTGAGTGGTACTGGGACGGCTACATCGCAATTGACGGTTAGCCCGACCAGCCTAAGCTTTGGCGATGTGACGGTGAATTCGAGCGCAACGCTGGGGGTAACCTTGACTTCAAGCGGGGCGTCTGCGGTGACCGTCAACTCAGCAACGATAAGCGGCGTGGGTTATACGCTCTCAGGAGCGACATTCCCGGTTACGCTGAACCCAACGCAGGCGATTACGTTGAACGTCAAATTTGCCCCAACAAGCGCCAATGCAGCGGCGGGAACACTGACGATCAGGAGTAACTCGTCGACAAGCCCGACGGTTACAGTCAGCCTGAGCGGCACAGGCGTGCAGCATCAGGTGGATCTGAGTTGGCAAGCGCCGAGCAACTCGCCTGTGCCAGTGACCGGGTATAACGTCTATCGAGCAACGGGGAGCAGTTCTTCGTTTCAGATGCTGAACTCATCTGTTGTTACGCCGACTTCATATGTAGACATGACTGTCGTGGCCGGCACGTCTTATACCTATTACGTGGTAAGTGTCGATTCATCGGGCGGGTCGAGCAGCCCGTCGAACCAGGTGACAGTCACGATTCCTTAGGTGGCTTCCAAAGCGGTGTGCGCCGGGTTCTTTACGAGAAGATCCGGTGCACCTCTCACAAGCCGCAACGCTAAAAGATTCCTCAGGAATTCGGGACCTTTTTAGCGGCAGGCTGAAGCCAGATTGGGTTCATTGCCCCGATTGCTATAGCTAGGAGCTACTGCCCCGTTGTGTTGTGACAGCTCGCGAGATGCTCGTGTGTTTTTCGATCATATCCACGATATGTGCAGCAATAGCGAGTGATGCAGTAGCTGCAGGTGAGGGAACGTTGCAGACGTGCAACACGCCATCCGTATAGGCAAAGTGGAAGTCGTCCAAGAGCTTACCATGCCGGTCAAGAGCCTGTGCGCGAACGCCCGAACCGCCGGGGGCAAGATCGTCTGCACTGAGCTCTGGCATGAGGCGCTGCAAAGCGCGTACAAAGGCCGACTTGCTCCAGGAACGGTGATACTCACCAAGAGAAGTGCGCCAGTATTTAGCGGCCATGATCCAGAGACCAGGGAAGCTGGCGTAATCGAACATATCGCGGGCGCGAAAGGATGTTTTTGAATAGCCCTCCCGCTTGAGGGCGAGCACTGCATTTGGACCAGCTTCTACCCCGCCTCCTACCCGCCTGGTGAAGTGGACACCCAGGAATGGAAAGCGGGGATCGGGCACAGGATAGATCAGTCCTTTGACGTATTGATGCTTTGCTGGAATGAGGTCGTAATATTCGCCGCGAAACGGCACAATGGCGAGATCAAGCTTCGTCTTTGTAAGACGGCTGATGCGATCGCTTTGCAATCCCGCGCAATTAATTACGAGGCCTGCTTCAATTGGACCTTGCGTGGTTTCGACGATGGTTGTTGCGCCATGGCGTCTGATTCCAGTGACTTCATGCGAGAGGCGTATGGCTCCGCCGCGCACAGTGATGATCTCGGCGTACTTTTCTGAGACTTTTGCGTAGTCCACGATGCCAGTGCCGGGTACGTGGATGCCACGGATGCCGGCGGCATGTGGTTCTATCTCGCGAATCTGTTCGCCGCTCAGCAAGCGAAGGCCTTGCAGCCCATTGCGTTGACCTCGCGCGAACAACTCTTCAAGGCGGGAAGTTTCGTCCTCGCGCGTTGCGACAATTACCTTGCTGCAAATTTCATAAGGAACTTTGTGTTCCTGGCAAAAGCGCACCAGCGCGGCCGCTCCTTCTACGCACAGGCGAGCTTTGAGACCTCCGGGCTTATAGTAAATGCCGGAGTGTATGATGCCGCTATTGTGGCCTGTCTGATGGCGCGCGAGCGCGGGCTCTTTCTCAATGACGACCAGAGGGACGCCGGGAAAACGGCGAGTAAACTCGAGGGCGGTGGCCAGTCCAACAATTCCGGCACCGATGATAGCAACTGCGTTTTGAGGCTTTGACATTGAATGGCAATGGTAATCGATTCAGCCAGGTTCGTTTTGCGCAGAGCTTCAGAGGCGTGACCCAGATGCGGCGCGCATCATTGCGCCGGACGGGCGATTGCCTGTCTCTTGTATTGGCGACGGGGAAGGCTTCTGTGCTTTCTTCAGCCATTCGGCGACCATCTGTTCCGCCTGGAGGATCTGCTCCATGGTCAGCGCTTTTCCGACGCTCTTACTTGTGCGCGATATCTGGTCGGCGGCAATTAAGTACCATTTATATGCCTGCACCAGATCCTTCGGGTCTGACTTTCGGGTCCAGTAATAGCGGGCCAGCTCAAGCTGCGCTGCCGGTACGCCCTGTTCGGCTGCCCGCTGATATCCAGCAAGAATGGATGCGCTCTGCAACTCCTGGTCAGCACCGTACCGGCTAAAGGAACTTCCTGCCGGCTCCGCAGGGGCGGAGCGGCTGAGGGTGAGGAAGAGAAGCTCGACGCGGCTTGAGACTCCGAGCTTGTCATAAATACGGAAGAGATAGTTTTTTACGGTATGCTCGCTCAATTTCAGATGCTTGGCGATTTCGCGGTTCGTCAAGCCCTGCGCCACGCTGCGCACGACTTCCATTTCACGACGGGAAAGCTGCTCGACACCCTGAGCGTTTACCGCGGAAGGGCTGTGCGAAGAGGCGAGGGCCTCGACGACCAGCTCCATTTGCTGACTATTGGCCCAGACCTGTCCCTGATGCACTTTTCTGACGCATTTGTTCAGAACCTCAATGGAATCCTGCCTGCTGAGCACGCCCCTGGCGCCGGCGCGAAAGGCTTCCAGAATCAGTTCAGGCTTTGAGGAGTCGAGCAGCATAACGGCGCGCGCATGGGGATGGGATGTGTGCAGTTCCCGTAGAACCGCAAATCCACCAGCCGGACCGTTTAATTCAGAACTAAGCAGGAGAACGTCAACGCTGCGGAGGTCAGCGCGCGCCGTGATTTCCTCCGAGTCTGAACTGATCACTTCCAGCGCTCCGTCGCGTCTGAGGGCGTCGGCGAGCAATTGTGTGTGCAATCGAGTGTCGTCGGCTACCAGTACGCGCACGGCCGCCTCGACCGATTTGTCGCGCATTGTCCTACCCATAGAACCTCTGTACAACTCTTAAAAATTTTGCCGGGGAAGATGGTGCTTCCGTCTATACAGTGCGAAACGAGGGGAGGGTGTTGCCTTAATGCAAGCTTACGACAAGAATTGGGTCGGTGGTGCTGGAAGATTGCAACCTTCGAGTTTGCAGAGTGTCAATCACTTGCACTTTCTACAATAACAGAGGCGATGGTTGGCGCAACAGACAAATTTTGTCCTCCAGCAGAAGCGCATTTGGTTCGACTTATTCATATCTAATCAATCGTTTGCGAATAGATGTTCATCCACTCTGAAAGTAGCCATGTTCCCTTTTGTCAGAGCTGAAAGGAGAAGGTTTTCTCAAGCGCGTTGTTCTCTATGTCCGGGGATGAAAAGACTCATGGAGCTAGAGAACTCCTTCGCGGAGATGGTATACCTCTTGCAGCACTCTGCATGCGATTGTAAGCTCAGTCTCACTTAGGGCAACACCCCCTGCCCAATCCCCCCGTATCAGGCTTTTCAAGCAGTTCATTGAAGGACTGCTGGCCCGCAGTTTCGGTTCGATAAGAACTGAATTGCAGCCAGTGTTTTGAATTTCGGGTCACTACAGGATGTGACTCAGAGGGCGAAGCTAT
>Ga0126371_10003627_pt1 | contig 13530 bp, 4 predicted proteins | sample PanSoiMetaPlot_4_FD_110145 | JGI IMG/M metagenome (GOLD analysis project Ga0126371, IMG submission 110145) | Tropical forest soil microbial communities from Panama - MetaG Plot_4 | ecosystem: Environmental > Terrestrial > Soil > Tropical forest > Bulk soil | place: Panama | collected 2016-02-17 | reverse complement strand
GCCGTCTTTCCCATTTGCACCCGGGACTCCGGCTGTGGCGGCGAGGAATCCGGAGGCAACGGCAAGTATGTCGCCGCCGTAGTAGGTAGCGAGTTTCTGATTCTTTTTGACGAACACCCCGGGAGAATCGTTAAACGTCTCCCGGACAAAGCCCTCCATACCCGCGTTGAGCCGGTACACGCGAGTATCTTCGGGAAGCACTCGGCCGAGAACGCGCACATTATCGGTGCCCGAGGACCGCTCTACCGCCGAGACACGAATTCCGAAGAGCTGCTGCTTTTCAGCATCGATGCCGACCATGCCTGGCATCGGGGCAGCGGAATTGCCGCTGGCGGACACTGATTCCGCATATACGGGTTCCAGCGCCATTCCGCAATCAGGAGCGACTCCCGGATGATCCGACTTGTAGTCCGGATGCATGGGGTCGACCCAGTAGAGCACGGTCCGAGAGTCTTTCTGAACAGCCGGTGCATTGTGCGTGGTGCGGTGCCTTCCCAGAAGGTACGATGCCACCATCAGCAACAGAACCCCGGCGCCGATCGCGACTTTTTTCATAACCACTACCTCGGAGAATACGGCTTCTCGGCTTCGAGAGTTAGTTCGGAGACGTCGACGGCGCAGTCGTAGTAGTTTGGGCCGCCCCTGGCGCAGCTGGCGTCTGGTTGTTATTCGGATTCGCAGCTGCCGCTTTCTGCGCTTCCTGCGCCTTCCTTGCAGCCTCGGCTGCTTTTTCATCAGCCTGCTTGTAGAGAGCCGCGCGGCGCGCCTCCATTTCTTCACGCTGGCGGGCGGCTAGGCGCATCTGCTCGTATTGCTTATCGAGCTGGTCCACCATCAGCGTCCACATATCGAGGTTAGCCTTTGCCACCGGGTCCTTGGCGCTGTTCGTATGGGCGCGCATCTGCTTCAGCAGCGCCTGCATCTTGGTGAGGGTTGCTCCCATGTCCTGAAGGCTCTGATTCGCGGTAGCCTTAGCCCGGTTCGCTGCCGCTACGCCCTCGGCGTTGCTGCTTGCGGCTACAGGCGGTCGCCTCGGAGCTACTCGAGCCGGGGTCGACTGTCCCCACATACCGGTTGCGGCAAGAATCACGAGCATTGCAGCGCTATTTCGTAGCATCATGTCCCACTCCTGGAGTTTTCTGTCACAAATTGGAATCAGCAGCAAGAGCGCTCCCCACATCCCGGCGTCGGTGTGATCGGCCAGTCGAAGTGTATTGCGCAAAAAGGGGAGGGCCGAAGCTCAACGCGGCATGGCGAACTTTGACTCGTCGAGCTTCGGATTCGACACAATTTCTTCGATCTGGATTTTCTCTGTATCCTTCACTCCTTCGACCGTCGTCTCCAGCACGTACGGCATCATCAGACCGTTGACGGGCCGGTAGTCGCGGAGAAAAATCGCGACCGGATGATACTTGCCATCAAGCCGGCGCGGCGTGCCTTCAACCTTGACCTCAAGGAAATTTTCCGCGTCCACCCAGATGTGGTGTGTGTACGCATTCTTGTCGGTGACTTTCAACTTGTACGTGTTGCGCCCCTCAACCTGATCCACACCTTCCAGATCGACCTTGGATCCGTTTGCAGTGGAGCTAATCAGATAGCCATCCAGATCAGACTGCTGTGCTGCTGCTTTCAACTCATCCGGAGTGAATTTCTCCACCTCGTGACGGTTGAGGAAAGGCCGTACCTTCCAACCTTGCGTCCCATCATAAACCTGAACTGCAGTCTGACCATTGAACTGGATCTCCAGGCGCTGCTTCCGTCCGCGGCTGAGTTCCATCACAAACGGAAGCTCCGCCTGCTCCACTGGTCGGTTGACCTTGACTTCCGGGCTGATTTTAGTGCCAGGAACCGGAATCGTCGGTCGCTTGTTTCCCCCAGCCTGCAGCTTTCCCTTGAACTCCAGGGCCTGCACCGTCCGCCAGCGATCGGCTCCACCACGGGCGCTTACATTCTTCTCTACGATCTGCGTCGCTGACAGTTGCGGCACAGCAGCTTTGGTTGACGTATCGGCGCCGGCCAGGAAGCTCGGCACAAGCGTAACAAGGATCCCCATAGAACAAACATGGTTCATCTTCATCGACACACCCCTTCTTCGATCTCTAGGACTACCGCCCGCGAACGCGGGATTGCTTTGGAGGAGGAGAAAATTAATCGACCACAAGTCCGTTTCGTGTGAAAGCTTCCAATCACCACATTGAAATGGTCTCCAAGTTTCGCATTGCCAGCTTTATTCGAATCCCGCAGAATTCCGGTTCGTCCCAGCGGTTTGTGCTCAGGTAGGGCCGGAATCGCCCTGAACGAACAGAGCACCGCTGAGCAAGAAACGGCACAGAACGGCTGGACCAAATCATGGGTTGTTCACTAGCAGTAATCGGGGAGGAGAATCTTTCGTTAGCCTATACCCGCGGATACCCTTACTCTTTGCTCTAGATCAAATAAGAAAAGCTGCCGGCCGTTGGTTCCCGAGAGCAGCCTTTGGCGACGTGGCTGTCAACTTATACCTTCCAAGCCGGTAACCATGAGTCTGGTTACCGGTGCAAAGCCTAATCCACTACTAGACCATCGGCGTGGAACTTCCCAATAACTACGTTCACATGATCGCCACGCTTCACAAGTCGGCCCTTGTTCGAGAAGGCCATCCAATAGGATCTCCCCGCTTCCGGTGTGGAACTCTGGCGCAACTGGCCAACCTTCTCGAGTGACGGAACGATGAGCTTGACTCCGGCGTGAGGATCAATCAAGACGGGTTGATACTTCTTGTCGTTCAGCATCTTGGCTTTTTCCGGGTCAAGAACCTCATAGCTGAACTTGATGACTTCGCCGGCCTCAGTCCACTTGACGACCATACCATCGACACCCCAAATAAGCCGGTAATACTCGCCGGCTCGTCCCGCGAAACGGTCCGGATGATAGTGCATTGCGCCCGCCGACTTCGCGCCTTGGGGCGGATTTTGCGCTTGCGCCGGACTCTGAGTTGACGAAGGCCCCACCGGCGTCGATGACTGCTGGGCCGGTGCAGGCGCGGCGCTCTGAGCAATCAGAACGCTACAAAGCAAAAGGCTGATTAAGGTGCTGACTCGAAGCATGTGAGTAATCCTGGAGAATTACGGGGAGGAGATTTAACTATAGCAACAAAGTAATTGGACATCCAGCAGGTTCTATGGATGTCCAGTCGTCGCAAGTTGGTTGTTACGAATTCCCGAGTTGTCAAACATGGTCACGAATGATTCGTTGCACAGGCCGGACGCCCTGGTTTGAACGTCCGGCCTGCTTGGTTCTAATTCACGGTGAATGCCACCGTGTTGGTAGCTCCGCTAGGCGTCTGGACGCCGACTTGCACGGTCCCGGCTGGGTCGGTTCCGGAGATGGTAAACATCGCCGAGATCGAACTATCACTGTTTACGGTAAACCCGCTTACAGTGATTCCCGCTGCAGGAGTCCCGCTCAGCGTCAGCGCGGTGGCACCCGTGAAGCCAGCGCCGCCCAGCGATACGGAGAACGGTCCGGTTCCGTGTGTCCCTGACGTCGGGGTCATACCAGCCACGAAGGGTCCAACCGTGAACGGAACGGAGTTAGTCGTTCCGCTCGGGGTGGTTACCGTGACGGTCCGAAGGCCGCGTGTGGCGGTGGCACTGATCGTGAAGGTCGCCGTGACTGTCGTGTCATTCATGACGGTTACTCCGCTCACGGTGACGCCACTGCCAGAGACGGTTACTCCGGTCGCACCTGTCAGGTTGTTCCCGGTAAGCGTAACCAAGACACTTGAGCCGCGCAGACCCGCAACTGGGTTGATTGCGTTCAGCGTCGATCCCAGCACCGTAAACGGTACGGTGTTGGTTGCTCCGTCCGGCGTGGTAAGGCTGATATTCCTCACCCCGGTCGCAGCGCTAGTCGCAATGGTCATGTTCGCGGTGACCGTTGTGTCATTTACGACGGTCACTCCAGTGATGGTTACGCCAGAACCGGACACGGTCGCCGCCGAGGTACCGGTCAAGCCGATCCCTGTGAAGGTTAACGGAAGGTTCGTTATCCCGCGCAGGGAGACATTCGGCGAAACCGAGCTCAGAGTTGGCGCCACCACCTGGAACGTGACGGCATTGCTGGTTCCGCCGGTCGTCGTGATGGTAACGTTCCTCGTTCCGAGTGCAGCACCCGCGGAAATGATGAACGATGTGTCTACCTCGTTTTCACTTATCTGATTGACGCCACCGACGGTGATTCCACCACCGGTTACGTTAATCGCAGTGGCTCCGTTCAGCAGGCTGCCCGTCAGCTTCACCGCAACGGTAGTGCTGCGTACGCCTCTGGCCGGTGAGATGGCGTTCAGCGTTGGCGTTGCCGGAGGCACCACCGCAAAGGTCACAGCATTGCTGGTCCCGGCCACCGACGTAGCCGTGACGTTATGGTTCCCCAGCGTGGCAGATGCACTGATATTGAAGGTTGCCTGGATCGTCGTGTCATTCAGCGCGCTAACGCCGCTGACCGTGATGCCCGTTCCCGACACCGTTACTGCCGCCACTCCAGTCAAGCCGCTGCCGTACAACGTCACGTTCACGCTAGTGCCACGTGCACCCTGGGTCGGAACGATGAAGCTCAGGGTTGGCGTTTCTACCGTAAACGTAATCGGGTTAGTAGTTCCGTGCGATGTGACGACTGTGACATTGCGGGCTCCGATTGCAGCCGTTGGCGTAATCGTCAAGGTCGCCGTAAGGGTAGTGTCATTTACAACGGTTATTCCGCTCGCAGTCACGCCGGTTCCAGACACAGTCACGCCCGTGGTACCCGTAAAGCCCGTACCGTAGAGAGTTACCGCAACCGTGCTGTTGCGCACACCGAAAGCAGGACTGATCGAGCTCAATGTCGGCGTACCGGTCGGAGTGCCGGTGGTCGTGCCAACGAACTCCACGGCTCCGATATCGTTCGGAGCTACTCGCGTGTTGCCGTAGAAGTCCGTTGTCGGCGGCGTCACACCCGATACCGCCGCGCTGGTCCCTGCATTGATGACCGGTGAACCCGCCGCTGGCCCGTAGTTGCCCAGCGTGACGTGAGTGATCGGGTTCTGCATGGACAGCGGGCCCCAACTGATGTTGATCCAGTTGTTGCCTTCGTCGACCGTCGCCGCAGGTGTCAGGTTGAAGATCGGGTTAGGAACGGTGGCGTCCGAAATGCCCGGAGGCACCAGGTAGCCGGCAGTTCCCAACTCGGGTGGAACTCGCGAACCGTTGCAGTACTGGCTGATCACCGTCGGGTTCGCATTGGTGTTGTTGCTGCCCGTGTAACCCGCGGTCAGCACTGAGTAACTCGGAGCAAGGGTAAACGTCGAGCTATGGTCGGCCGGACCCGTGTCGCCGCGTACGCCGATGTCCCAATAGCTTGCAGCGACGCAAGCTCCCGTGCCACCCGTGATGAGCGTGCCGTTACCGTTTGTAGTGCTCGCGGCGGCCTGCGGTTGGCTTGCTGCCTGGGTCGTAGTGAACGCGTTAAACAGCGCAACGACGTTCTGCTGGTTCAGAGTACCCGTACCGAGCGTGCCGACTCCGATAAAGAACGCCCGGTTCTGCCAGAAGACATCGTTGGCCAGAAGCGGGAAGGAGACACTCGCGCAATTCGTATTGCCGAACGGACACGTGAGCGTAGTGGTCAGTGACGAAGTCAATTGCACGCTATTCGGGATAGCCACCAGACCCGCGGGTTGCGGACATGAGGTGGTCGCACCCGTGGTGCAATTGGTGCCCGTGCTGCTCGCCAGAGGAGCTCCCAAGGTATTGAAGAGCACTCCGGAGCTGGCGGTGGTGTCGTTGGACACGATCGTGTTGTTGATGATGCTCACATCCAACGCATCCTGCAGCGAGATTCCGGCGCCGTCCCAACCGGCTACGTTGTTCGCGATGATGTTGTTCGTCACCGTGACGTCGTTCCAGCAAGTGGTCAGGGGCACGCAAGGTACCGCATGACCGGTACTATCCGGGAAGCGGGTCACGTCCGTGCCGTTGACGTTCTGGAGGCGGATGCCACCACCGCTTCCGCTTTCAGCGGCGTTGCCCATGAACAGGTTGGCGTTGATGACCAGACCAGGCCCTGTGCCGTCGCTGAGCCCCGGGGTGCAGTCAGCGTCAGACGAAGAGCTGCCGCATTCCGGACCTCCCGCGACTCCACCCGGAGTTCCGTCCGGCGGGGCGCCCATAGCGAGGAAACCACCGCCGTTGGTAGGAACAGTCGGATTCGTGCTCTGGTTGAACAGGAACGAGTTGTGCTCCACGTCGCCCTTCCACACAAATCCCAGCTGAACCAGGCCGCCACCGTCACCCGTGCTCAGGTTGCCGCAGATCCAGTTGTAGTTGAATTTGTAGTAGTCGGCACCGACGCATACCGTGGCCGCGCCGCCTCCCGCCGGGGTAGACGAGAACAATTCGTCGCCGATGGAAGAGTTCAGTGTGACGGCATTGTTGTGCACGTTGACATTCAGGTCGAAGCAGAACGGCAGTTGTACATTCGGGCTCGCAGTACCCTGGAAACAGGAGGTCGGCGAGGACGCGTCCGGAGCGAGGTATGGATCCGGAGATTCGCCTTGTCCGACGGTGATGCCGCCCGTCAAGGTTCCGGTGTTGTTCGTGACCCGATTGTTGGCGATTTGGAGGTTATGACCCCACGCGTGCACGAAGATGCCGCCGCCGCCCTGCGAACTGTCGGAGACGGTGAGCCCATCGATGCTCGCCGGGTTGCAGTAGAAGTTGCTGGGATACGGGTTGGCACCGTTCACTAAGCAATCGCCCGCTGACAACAGTTGCGTGCCGGCCGGGAAGGTGGATTCGTTTCCGGTCCCGAAGGCAGCTTGCGAGAACGGGTCAACGCCCGTGGGGAGGCTCACGCCTTTACCCAGGACCGTGATTCCCGCGCCTTCATACGCGCCCATAAGCGTCGGCTCTTGCAACATTTCCGCGAGGTTGCCGTTAACGCTGGTGTCCCATCCGAGAACACCTTCCAGCGGGATCCGGTCTACTTGCGGATGTACGCCGTCAAAGGCGCCCCACGGAGTACCACCCGTGCTCCCGCACGTGAACGTGTTGCTCGGGTCATACGGGTTGCTGCTGTTATTCGGTTGGCCGTTTAGCGCCAGTCCGAACAAGCAGACCACTTGTCGCCGCCAGGGATCCATCTTCCCGGCGGGATGCGTGCTGGCGTTGAGAATGCTGGAGGCGGCTCCGACTCCTTGCAGCCGGACCGGCTTCCACATCAGCAGCATCTCTTTGTAGGTGCCCGCCGGAACAATAATCATGTCGCCCGGCAGAGCTCCATCAATTGCCGATTGGACCGTCTGACCGCCGGTAAGAACCGTCGGTTGCTTTCCACCGATCGTCACCGTCACTGTGTCAATTGACTGCTTACCATTCGCGGCCGTAATCAGCAACTGGCCGCAATATGCAGTCGAACCACCGTACAGTGCCTGCTGTTGGACGGCGCACTGCGGGACGCTTATGTTGTGCACCGTATCAGTTAGCTGGACCGTTCCAGTGATGGTCGTGTCGCTCCACGAAACGTTTGTGAGAGCCACGCCGCCGACGGTTACGGTGCCCGTCGCGCTGCCAAAGCCATAGTGGCGCGCCACCTGTTTCTGATTGAAGGGATACGTAGTGGCCGATGGGCCAGAGTACCCATAGTTGTTCACCATCTGGTCGCCTAGAGCAGTGATCGTGAGCGTTTGACCGGCTGCGCTCACCCAAGGCCCTGCGATACCCGAACTCCCCAGGACGCTCTTGATAGCTGGCGTGCTGTCCGGATAGCTGCAATCCGGGTTGTTGTATCCAGCACCCGCGAACGCCGAAGTCGGCACAACGGGTGTATCCATGTACTGCGTCTGTCCCGGCATGAACGGGATCTCGTAGCAGAACTGGCTATACGAAGGGTTGTAGAGCGGATCGGGGGTTGCTCCGGTGCCCGGGTCGTTCATACAAGTGACCATCATCTGGGGCGCATATCCGGTCGGGTTCGGCGGATTGACTTCCCAGGTTGAGTAGTTCAAGCCGTTGAACGTTCCCCACTGGTCGGTGTACACGCGTGAGATCTCGTTTCCGGCCCAATCCTTAATCGAGATCGGGAGGTTGGCCGGCGAGAACTTCTCGCCAAATTGCGGCGAGAACGGATCGAATTCAGAAGTGAAGTCGTCCGTAATCACGCCGGTGAAGTGGGAGGCAACGTGGGTCGAAGTGAAGATGTAGAACTTCGCCAGCGCCGCGGTCTGATCATCCAGGGTGACTTCCTTGCGGTCGCAGAGGTTGCGCGTCGCGCCGGCGAACGGCGAGACCTCTGCTGAGCCAGGGAAGAGGCTGATGTAGTCAGGAACGATTCGGGACGCACCTACGCATGGCCAGAACGATTCGACGCTTCCGGTGTCGCCTTCGTGCCTGGGGGTCGCGCCCAGATCGCTGGTCGGATTCTGAGGATTGTTCGGGTTGTAGGCGGAGGCAACAGTAGCCTGGTCAGGCAGAATGAAGATATTACCCAAGCCGGCGAACTGCTGAGTCGGCGGCGCAATGTAGTTGTCGCCGATCAGAATGTTCTTGTCTTCTTCCTTCACCAGTTCGTAACCCGGTGGCACAACCACTTCCACCACGTACTTGCCAGCCGGCAGCATCGGAGTCCCAAACCGATAGGTATCGGACGCATCGGGATTCGTAATGCAGCCAGTGCAATTCGTTCCACTGGGCTTTCCCGTACCCGGATCGATGCTGGTTACGCTTGGGAACTGATACATGCCGTCATAGGGCGCCGGCTGAATCTGGTTCCAGTTGTGCATGCCGTCATAGCACTTGAACTGCGAGTTATTCGGAAGAGACCGTGGCGCGGGTCCTCCGTGTTGGAAGTTATACGCGTCCAGCCACATCGGCTGGTTGAACAGGGTGAAGAAAAACAGATCCGCATCCGTGCCGCTGGCCGTTCCCTGGCCGGGGCAGTTCATGTTGGGAATGCCGTTGGAGCGGAAACCCTGCGCCCAGTCATCAAAGCTGCTGGTTTGCGTGGTATCCACCAACGTCAGAGACTGGCTGCCATCCGGCGCCGTGCCTTCCTTGTACAGATTGATAGTGACGTTCGGAACCATAGGTTCCCAGCTGAGTTGCAGAAGCAGTTGCGGATCGTCGAAGGGGCGGGTCGAGGCGTAGATAACATGCCCGTGAATACCGCCATTTTCGCCGGTTGCGAACGGCTTCTTGCCGAACTCGATGAACGAGTTCTGGCCCGAAAAGCCCTGCCAACCATAGGTAGAACCGTACGGATGCACCATGGGCGGATCGACACGACCGGTAGAGCCACCCGCTGCATCAAGAGCCGGGCAATCCGCATTCGCGCAGTACCGGGCTCCCGGTATGTGTAGGTTAGTCGGCAGCGGGATCTGTTCAGCCGTGTTCGCCATGTTCACGAAACCATTTGCGGTACCGCATGGCGCGTTATTGTTTGTGCTAGTACCGCAATCCGGCGTGCCATCAGCCGGGCCGCCCGCGTCATACACGACGTGAGTCCCGGTGCTCTTGTAACGCGTCGTATCCGTTTCGATCACATACCAACTGAACAGCGGGAATACCTCGTTGAAACCGGCAAAGCCGTTCAGGTCGGTATTGTTGAAGTTGGAATAGCTGCCATCGCGGAATCGGATGTTCGTCGCTACCAGCGTCAACCCCGGTTCGGTCGGATTGCCCTGGCTATCCACGTTGGAGACACCGTCCCCGTTCGTATCAATGAAGCTTCGGGTGTAGATGTTCGCCTGCCACTGGTTCATGGCAATCGCGGGCATGGCGGTTGTACTGCTGTTTCCGGCTACCGCGACCGGGGTCGAGAGGCCATCCACTAGCATGTCGTTCCACTGGTCAAAGACAGTGATTCGCCAATCCCCTTTGGGAACGTTTGCGAAACTGTAAGTGCCATCCGCGGCGCACTTGGTGAACATGAAGTCGAGGCCGTCGGGATCGCCCAAGCTCACGTAACACTGCGTGAAGGAGAAGCTGCTGTAGTCGCCGCTGCCGTAGAGCCGCTCGTCCGGAGTGCGGCTCATACGCTCGGTGCTGACGCTGCCAGTCACAGTATTCGTGCAATCACTGACTGAGAGGTCGCTGGTCGCAACGCCGGCTCCAGTGCAAAGGGGGTCATGGCGGCTATTGATGATTGACGGATTGGCAAAGCCGATGGACACATGGTATCCAGCCGGTCCGAACTCCTGGAAGAAGCTCGGCTCGCCGATTCGCAGGAAGGAATCGTGCGCCTTCTGTCCGTCGAGGGTGTTCGTCTGCAGCCACTCCTCGCCCTTTGAGATGCGGTCAGCTGCGGGTGTGGCAACAACACCGTATCGTCCGGGGTAGAGATTAGCCACCAACGCCTGGCCCGCCAGGGGGGACATCGTGACGCCGTCGGATTCAAACGTGGGGCACGTTACGATCATGCCCTCGATGCCCGTCGGACTCGCAGTACCGTCGAAACCGATCCGCGAATTCGCGGAGATCGGGCACGCGTCCATGCCCGTAGTGGGATCGATGGTTCCCGCTAGAGCATTCGACAACGGCATGTTGAACATGTCGTAAGTCGGCTGACCGGTGGCATCACCGCTACCGCCGGCGTCGTCAAACAGGGTGATCTGGAAGCCGCCCAAGCCGGGCTCGTTGGCCGCCAGGACATCGACGCCGCCGCCGGCATCATATTCGCCGTTGAGCGGGAAGTCGTCCTCGAACACGAAGACGGAGAGTTGGGCCGGTGGGAAGGGCGTGGGCTGAGTCAGAATGGTGACGGCAGTCTGCCCCGCCGCGATCGGTGCACCACCCATACCATGACCGCATGGATTCGTGTCCTGATGCGCCAGATCGCACGGAGCTCCAGAGCCCGCGTTGAATGGATTGGCAGCATCTCCCGGCAGAACCGAGATGTAGTAACGCTTGGTCGGGTCTAAGTGAACTTCACTGGGGAAATGAATAGCTTGCTGCCCAGGATTGGCCGTGGTCTCGCAAACACCGTTGCCAATGTCGCATACGGTCGGATTCCCGAGCACGGTCTGGCCGGATTCGCACGAAAGTGCACCGGTGCAGCCCGCCGCAACTACCGGCATGTAGCTTGTGTGGAAATTGGTTCCGAACGTGGGAACGATCTGCGATCCGCCGTTGTTCGTTGTGGTGCGCGGATCGACATAGAACGTCCGGTCTTCCTCAATGATCCAGCGGTAATCGCTAATCGCGGTGGTCTTGTCGCTGCCATCCACAACCTTTACCTGGAGGTTGCTGGGAGCCGGGAACGTGAGCGTCACGGTCGCGGAAGAACTGCTCGTGGTTCCTCGCGCACTTATGGCTCTATACGTAAACGTATAAGTGCCGGCAGCCGTAACCGAGGCATTGAACCCGCCATTCTCGTCCGGCGAGAGCGTCAAGGCAGCCGCGTTAGAGCCTGTTTTTGTGACCGTCGTCAGCGAGACCTTCAACGGATAGCCCGCCAGGTCCTGATCGTTAGACAGAACTCCAGGCGGAGCGATTTTCATTGATAGAGTGTTCGACGAGTACCTGTCGGCATTGACGATGATGCCGCTAGTCGACTCTGTCGGCGCCGCACCCATTGTCACCGTGGTGCACGCCGGTCCCGAAGTGGCGCCATTGCCGCAATACTGGAAGGAGCCCGATGTTCCCGTCGGAGTAAATGTGAATGTTCCATCCGTGTTTAATGTGACGGTGCCACCTACTGGAGTCCCCGCCACTTTAACGCCATACACATTTACGTCGTTGGCGAGAACGCCTTTTGCAGGGTCAGAGATCGTGACGGCCTTGCCTGCCCCAATCAGGGAATTGTAGAAATCCGGATTCGCAGCGGCAGCCGCGAAGGCAGACGTCGTCGGCAACCCAGCACCGTTGATAGCGATATACGCCAACATTCCGGCGTCACGTTCGATGCTGTTGCCCGAAAGGCTCAACTCGCGATCGAAAATTGGAAGGGCCGGCGCGGTAGTTGAAGTCGGAACATTTAGCATCACGTCATACGTCTTGCCGGCGGCCATGAACACTTCACTCTGGACGCGAGGCACGCCCGGCAGCGGGTTGCCGTCCTCGGCAATCAGCGAGACTCCGGACACCGGGGATGAGCCCGTTAATGATCCGACAATCGACGGCACGTGCATGCGCAAGCCGGCATTCACCAGGCGCACCAGAACCGTGCCGGTCACTCCGGTAGCTGGCGAAGCCACGAACCGCGAAGCTGCGCCGTTGGTCTTATCGAATCCAGATCCATTGATGAGGTAATACAGCGGGGTGTAATTCACCGCGGGTGGATAGCACGCGGCCGCACCGCCGGAGCAATGCGCCAGGCCATTTTTCGCGAGTTGAAGGGCAGCAACCGCAGTGGCTCCGCTGCCATCCCCCGAAATCACGACTTGGGGCGCGCTCGAGTAATTGCCGCCGTAGCCTGCAGCGGGTGCATCCACGCTGACCACTTGTCCAGAACTCGGGTCGACACTTACAGTGGCTGTTGCGCCCGAAGGAACGAATGTTGCGGTAGCGGAAGTGTAGCCGGAACCTCCGTTCGTCACGTTGACCGAGACCACCGGGCCGTTGAGGTACGTTCCGTAAGTCGCGCTTTCGCTGAAGCCCGCCGTGCTGACAGCCGTCTGGACCGCCTTGTTCTGACCTGGATCGATTTCGCTGAAGAGCAGCGGAATCTCGGCGTCGTAGTTCACACCCGGATAGGCGAGGCCTCGTGCCGCCGTGGGAGTCGTCGTCGGTGCTGTGGTGACGACTAGGATTCCGTACAGACCCATTGGGCCTTGAATTGACGGGTGTGTCCCCGACTCAATCAGATAGGTGCCTGGGCGGAGGTTGGACCAGAAAAGCGACGTTGTCGCCCCGACCGCAACCTCTGTGGCCATCGACTGTACGCGTGCTCCTTGCGACGGTGGCGTGAACACAGCTCCACCGTTGGCGATCGGCCACGTCGTCGGCTGGTTGTCGTGCAGTGGGCTGGGGTTAGTAGTCCTCACCGATCCCAGGCCACCGCCCAATTGCCCCACGATCACGATCGACGTGGGTACGTTTGTCGCCGCGCCGCTCGTAGCAAATGTGAGGTTATTCGTGAGGTTGATCTGCAAGCCGCCGGTCGCGCCACTGGGTACAGTGATCACAACCGGGGACCACTGGCCAGGGAGAGTGTTCGGCTTCAGCGCAGCGCAGGTCGCGGTCGAACCGGTGACGGCTGTTCCGCAGCTGTAGCCCCACATCGGCACCTGCGAGCCATCGGGCAACGTCGCAGTAGCTGGACCGGCCGTCAAAGCGACCTGCTGCTGGGCGACGGCCAGAGTCGCTCCAAGGAGGAGAACAAGTATTTCGATAATCGTAGTTGTGTAATGCTTTTTGAAGTTGCGTCGCATTGCTCTGCTCCTGGCTTAGTTAGTCTCGTCGATTACAAATTCCCGGGAATCCACCAGCATCATCATCAGCATGCCGCCCGGGAAGATATTGTTGGTCGTGATCTCGCGCTCGTTGTGGGAGTGCCACATGAAGGCAAAACCGGCCTCGG
>Ga0126371_10003625_pt1 | contig 13531 bp, 8 predicted proteins | sample PanSoiMetaPlot_4_FD_110145 | JGI IMG/M metagenome (GOLD analysis project Ga0126371, IMG submission 110145) | Tropical forest soil microbial communities from Panama - MetaG Plot_4 | ecosystem: Environmental > Terrestrial > Soil > Tropical forest > Bulk soil | place: Panama | collected 2016-02-17 | reverse complement strand
TACGCCTACATCGACCGGACGCCGATCTTCGTCATCGGCGCGACCGGGCCGATGGACGAGAGCCGGCGGCGGCCGTTCATCGACTGGATCCACACCGCCAACGTCCAGGGCGAGCAGGTCCGCCATTACGTCAAATGGGACTACCAGCCGGGCAGCATCGAGGGCGTGCCGGATTCCTTCGCGCGCGCCTACGGCGCGATGATGACCGAGCCGCAGGGCCCGATCTACATGTGCTACGACGCCTGGCTGCAGGAGCAGCCGCTCACCGCCGACGTCGCCCTGCCCGACCGGCGCGATGCCACCGTGCCGGTGCCGATGGCGGCCGACCGCGCCGCACTCGCGCAGGTCGCCGACCGGCTGCTGGCGGCGCGCTTCCCGGTGCTGCTCGCCGAGTACACCGGCCGCGCGCCGAACGGTTTTCACGATCTCGTCGCGCTCGCCGAGACCTGCGGCGCCGCGGTGTACGACACCAACGGCCGGCTCAACTTCCCCAATCGCCATCCGCTCGCCATGAGCATGGACCGCAGCGTGTTTCGCGAGGCGGACCTGATCCTCAGTCTCGACACGCGCGACTGGGAGAAGCCGACCCACCGGATCGAGCGCACCAAGCGCACGGTCGAGCCGCTCTACCCGCCCGAGTGCGAGCTGATCGAGATCGGGTTTGGCGACATAGGCCTTTCGAAATGGTCCATGGACTACACCCGCATGCCGAACTGCAGCCTGCGCGTGCTCGGCGACACCGCGACCGCGATCCCCGAGCTCACCAACCTGTGCGTCGAGCGCGTGCTCAAGGACGCAAGCCTGCGCGACCGCATCAAGCGCCGCGCCGCCGACATCAAGGCGCGCCACGACGGGCTGTTCAGCAAATGGGAGCGCGAGTCGCTCGAAGACTGGGACGCCTCGCCGATCACCCTGCCGCGCCTCGCCCACGAGATGTGGGACGTGATCAAGCATGAGGACTGGGTGCTGACCGCCTGCACGCTGCAGGACTGGGTGCTGAAACTGTGGGACTTCGACAAGCCCTATCGCCATGCCGGCCGCGCGCTCGGCACCGGCACGCAGATCGGCGTGTCGCTCGGCGTCGCCCTTGCCCATCGCGGCACTGGCCGGCTCGTCATCGACATCCAGCCCGACGGCGATCTCATGTTCGACGCGGGCGCGCTGTGGACCGCCGCGAAGAACAACATCCCGCTGCTGATCGTGATGTTCAACAACCGCGCCTACTACAACGACTGGGAGCACCAGATCCACGTCGCGCACCTGCGCGACACGCCGGTCGAGCGCGCCCATATCGGCCAGGACATCGCCGGGCCGGACCCCGATTTCGCCACGCTGGCGAAGAGCTGCGGCTGGCACGCCGAGGGCCCGATCACCGATCCCAGGGACATCAAGGGCGCGCTCACGCGGGCGATCGCCAAGGCGAAGGCCGGTCAGCCCGCGCTGGTCGACACGATCCTGCGGCCAAGGTGATGGAGTCTTCTCCCTCTCCCCCTTTAGGGGGGAAGAGCGAGGAGAGGGAGCGCTGGCACCGTGCTCGCAGCTCAGTTCAATTCGTGCTCATCGACTTCCGGAAGCGCAGCCAGAGCCCCTCGACATCGGTGTGGTAGCCGGTCTCGACGGCGTCGGCGAATGGCTGTCCGTCGAGGATCGCGCGCATCATCGCCGCGAAGGCGGCCGGATCGGTGTCCTGGAGGAAGGCGACGAACATCGCGGCCTGCCGGTAGGCCATCTGCGTGCGGAACGACGTCTCCGGCACGTGCGGCGGCGCCACCATCCGGACGCCGACCCAATCGAGCAGCGAGCCCGCGTTCCGCACGGCGATATGATCGCCCCAGCGGATGGCGTCGCGCGCGTCCGCGACGCTGACCTCCTCGGCGCCGCCGCCGTCCGACACCATCACGGCGAGCCCCTCCTTGAACCAGTTGGGCAGCGCGATGAAGGTGAGCTCCGACATCCAGCTGCGGATGTGCGCGTGCGAGAGCTCGTGCGTCAGGATCGCCGGGAGGCGCCCGCGCTTGGTGGTGAACAGCGACGGCGACAGGATCACGCGGCCGAGGAAATTGGCGCCGACGCTTCCTGGGACTCCGGTCCCGTTCGCCGCCGCATAAGCTTCGGGCGTGGCGTAGACGCCGATGAAGACGCGATGGCGGAACGGCCGTCCCTGCGCGGCCTCCACGCGCGCGACGGCCTCCGGCAGCAGTCCAGCGACCGTGCGGGCGCGGTCGAGGGCGCCCTCCTCGTACCGCACCTGGCGATTCTCCGGCAGCCCGGCGAGCGCCTCCGGATTGTGCCACCAGCCCGACGCGATGTGACGCACCTGCGGCACCGCGGCGGCGGAGACCGCCACGACCAGGACGAGGACGACGGCCGCCGCCGCGCTCATCTTCGCCATCAGGTGCCGCATGACCGTACCCTCTTTCATTGGCGCATGTTCTTGTCGGCGAACCGGCGTCCACTTCGCCGGAACAAGCGCTAATCGGGCCAGATCGTCGCCTCGAGCCTCGCCCTGATGCGTTCGTCCATCACGACCCGGCCGCGCGCGTCCCGTCCGCGTGCGGCCTGGCGCAACTGATCCCAGGTCAGCGTGGCGGCGACCGCGATCAGCGGCACGACCAGCAGCGCAAGCCCGAACGCGAGCGACGCCGTATGCCCGGCGAGCAACGCGCTCATTGCGGCGGCCACTTCCCGCCGGCGTGGTTCGCCTCGATGCAGTCGTCCACCGCCTGTTGATTGCGGGCGCTGCCGTCGGTACGGGCATTGCCGCGGTCGCCCGAACGGTTCTGCCCGAACGCGCCGCGGCGGGCGTCGCGCGCCTGCTTGTGCGACAGCTTCGCGGCCACCGCGATCAACGGCAGGATCCACGGCGAGACGGCAAGCACGAGCGACGTGGCGCTGACGAGGGTGCGCATGGCGTCCTCACTTGTTGCCGCCGCAACTTTCGATTCACGAAAACCTCGGTGATTCGGGCGGCGCGCGGGAAAATTGACATGCGCGGCGTCAAGCCGGCGTCAAGCCCACGGTCAAAGTGAATCCCTCGATGGACGAAGCACTTAGAGCGCCGGACGGGGGTGCCGGCGCGCCGGCAGTGCGGGTCCGAGAGTTGCCTTACGAACGGCCGCCGTGACACAATGGAACCAACCGACGATCGCGCGCCTTGCACTGCGGATTTTCGTTTTTCGAGCCCATGCCCAGAGCGAGCACCACGTGCCTGCGCCTGCGCCTGCTCGGTGCGTTCGCCGTCGAGGTGAACGTAGGGCGGCCGATTGCGGTCGCGCTGCGCTCGAAGAGGGCGCGCGCTCTCCTCGCCTACCTGGCGATGAAGCCGGAGTGGCGGGCGAACCGCGAGGAGCTGGCGACGCTGTTGTGGGGCGACGCGCCCGACGTGCAGGCGCGCCATAGCCTGCGCCAGTGCCTGTTGTTGCTGCGCCAGGACCTGCATCTCGCGCCCGACCTGTTCGACCTCGGCCGCGACACGGTCGAGCTGCGGGCGCAGGCGCTCAGCGTCGACGTGCGCGAGCTCGCGGCACTCGCCGTATCGGGCGAGCCGGGCGACCTCGACCGCGCAGCCGCGTTGTGGCGCGGACCGTTCCTCGCCGATCTCGCGCTCGACACGGAGGAGTTCGACGCCTGGCGCGAGCGCGAGCAGGAGCGCCTCGCCGGCGTGGCGGCGCGCGTGTTCGAGCGGCAGTCCGCCGCCGCGGATGCGGCCGGCGACGGCGAGCGTGCCTTGGCGGCGGCCGAGCGGCTGGTCGCGCTCGACCCGACCCGCGAGGATCGCCAGCGCATCGCGCTCAAGATGATCGCGCGCCACCGCGGCCGCGACGCCGCGCTCGGTCGGGCGCGGCAGCTGACGGCGCTGTTGCGCACCGAGCTGGCGGTCGCTCCGGATGCGGCGACGCGCGCGCTGGTCGAGGAGATACGAAAGGGCGAGATCGAGCCGGCGCCGATCCCCCTTCCCTCTCCCCGCAGGGGAGAAGGTGGCGAGCGGAGCGCCGCCGCCGTGCCCGTTGCAATCAGCGCAGCCCCGCCGGCGGTCGCTCACGCCAACATCGCATTCTGGCGCCCCCGGCCGATCGCGACTGCTTTCGCAGGTCTGTGGGTCCTGGCAATCACGGCGGGCGCGACCTTCGTGCTCGCGACCGGCACTCCGCTTCCCTGGCGCGCGCCGCCGCGGGCGACCGCCGCTCAGCCGGCGCCGGCGAGCGCCATCGTGCTGCCGTTCTCGGTCGACGGCGGGGCGCGCAATCCCGCGTTCGCCCGGCTGCTCGCGCACGACCTGTCCGCCCTGCTCGCCCGCTACGGCGATCTGCGGATGATCTCCGACCGCACCGCGGACCTCTATCGCCACCGCGACGTGGACCTCGCCAAGCTCGGCGCCGAGCTGCACGTCCGCTACGCGATCGTCGGTCGCGTCCAGCAGAGCGACGGCGAGATGCGCGCCAACGTCCAGCTGGTCGACACCGCGACGCAGGCGACGCTGTGGTCCGACACGGTACGGCGGGAGGCGGCCGCGCCGGCGCTACTCGCCGACGAGATGGCGCACGGCCTGGCACGGATGGTCGACCTCAATATCATCTATGCGCAGGCGCAGCAGCTGCGGCGCGATCCGGACCGCCCGCCCGAGGTGCGTGAGTTGCTGCTGCGCGCCCGCGTGGCCGAGATCCGCTCCTATCTGGACGAGAACCTGGTGGCGGCGCGCAAGCTCTACGAGGAGGCGCTGCAGCGCGCGCCGTACAATACCACCGCCATGCTCGGCGTCGCGCGCACCAGCATCATCGCGGCGTTGAACTTCATCGATCCGCCCGATCTCACGCGGGCGGAAGGCCTGTTGAACGAGGTGCTGCGGCGCGATCCCAACTGGGCCGCCGCGCATTACACCTTGGGCCTGCTGCAGAAGCACCGCCAGCAGCACGCGGCGAGCCTGCAATCGTTCCAGCGCTGCCTCGAATTGAGCCCGACTTTCCTGCATGCGCACGGCCAGATCGGGGTCGCGCTTACGCGCATGGGCCAGCCCGAAAAGGGACTGGAAGTGATTCGCACCGCGATGCGGGTCTCGAACCCGAACGATCCCGGCCTCGGCTACCTTTACCTGTTCGCCGCCGAGGCCGAGCTCGAGCTCGGCCACCAGCAGGCGGCGCTCGACTCGGCGCTGCGCGCCAACAGCATCATGCCGGGCTCGACGCTCGCGCAGGCCTATATCGTCTCGATCTACGCCGACATGGGTGACCAGGCCAACGCCGCCAAATACGTCGCCGCCTTGAAGTCGATCTCGCCCGCCGGCGCGCAACGGCTCGTCGAGCGCAAGGCGGCGCCCGGCGCTCCGGGGCAAGGCCGGGCGCGCACGCTCCTGTTGGAGGGATTGCGGATCGCATTCGCCGGGTAGCCGGGATAGCGCTTCCTTGTCGGCGAACCGGTCTCTCGGATCAGGTCGGTGGGCATGCTCGATCATCCGGCCGGCGCCCGTTCCGTGGCTGGCCGAGAACGATTATTGGTCTGCGTCGTGCTCTCTTGCCTTAGGAATCGTCAGGGTTGCCACAACGCCCGCATGATCGGACGGCCATAGTCCTGATGGTGTTCGATCGGCGGCCGTATTGCCAATGAGATGGATGTCGGCAATTCCCAACGAACCGCGAAGCAGGATCAAGTCGATCCGGTGGCCGACTTGTCCGCAATACATTTGGATTCAATTGTGACCTTCTCCCGATGCCGTGCCTCGAAATATCGTTTGAAGCCATTCTCCGCAGGAGGTCGTGCCGTTTCGCACGTCTCGAACGACGGATATTTCGGATCGACAGTGAAATGACCGCTCCAGCCCGTACTAATAACGTGCACAAAAATGATGACCGTGAACATGTTTCTCTCCCAGTCACGGCTGCGTACCTGAGGTCGAACTTCCAGGTGTCGCGAGCCCGCGGGCTCGCGCAAGCCGGCCGCCGCTACTGGAAGGCAAGGGGCACTTTGCCTGCCACGCGACCGGTTCAATCGCGGTCGCGACTCCCGGAAAGGTCCAGCGTTGCCGCAAGGCCCGCGTGCGAGGAGGGCCAAAGGCCGGACGGGTTGCTGCGGTCCGATGGTTGGTTTCCGACGACCGCAATGTCCTCGATCCCGATGAGGCCACGGAGCATCACCAAATCGATCCGCACATTGAGCGTCGACGGCGAATTGGGAACACCGGGGTCCTGACAGCACGTAAATCCGGGATCGGTCGAATGCAGGCGCTTCCAACCGTCGACGAATCCCGCATCGATCAGTTTCTGGTAGACCGCATGCGTGGGCTCGGAAGGCACATCGGCAGCGGCATTGAAATCGCCCACGAACACGACCGGGAACGCGGTGTTGCCGGCCTTCGCGATCAGTTCCTCCACCTGCGCCAATTCGATCCCGTTAAGGGCACCGTTGACATCGAGATGCGTGGTCGCCAGCCGGAACGTGCGTCCCCGCACCATGACATCGGCCAGCACCCAGCCGCGCCTGTTGGTGAAAAGCCCGAGCGGCGTCGGGAACGAAATGTTCTGCTGAAAGCTTGCGGCGTCGACGTTGAGGATCGTCGCGTGCGGCTCGCCGGGATTCGTTCGCATGATGATGGAGTCGTGCACGATCCATTCAGCGAAGAGCCCTGGCACATTGATCACCGCATCGAAGTTCGGGAAGACGCCGACCACTTCATAGTGCTCGCCGAGCGCTGCGAGCGCTGCGATCAATTCGGCAAGCTGGTCGTCTTTGACGGTGGCCGTGTTCGGAGCGGAGCCCGTCTTGAGGATCCCGGCGGCCTGTAGCCCGACAAGATCGGGTCGACGTGCCGCGATCTCGTGGGCCAGCGCCGTTGCGCGCTCCGCCGGCTTTGTCGCGAGAATGTCCACGACCGTTGCGTTGACGGCAGCCAGGAATTTGGCCGGATCATTGCCAGCTGCGGCGATCTCCTGCCCCCTGCTGCCCGGATCCATGTTCTGCGTCATGATTCGCAGCGGGCGATCGTCCTCGTCAGCGCGAACCGGAAGCACGCCCGCGACGAGGGCGACCGAGCAGACAATTGTTGCCGTGAGAGCCGATGCCCGAGGCCGCCCCGTCGAGCCGGCGCGTATTGCGGATTTGAGAAAGTTCTTCGCAAGCCTATACATTCTCAGCACTCCATTTGGGCGTGAACGCATTGGCGAACAGGCGCCTTCATCCGGGATTTCAATCGCGCCGCCTCGAATTCGCTCTTGCAACTTCCGAACCTTGCTGGTCGTTGTCTTCCGGGACTCACGAGACGGACCGCCCTGCGGACGATCCGGGGGGCGTCCATCGGAGTACCCACGCCCCCGACCGTCGCACACGCCGGGTCATCGCAGCGTCACGCGGGCGTCATCGAAATTCCTTCGCCTGATGAAATGGTTAGCGCGGACTGGCGGGGACGGCGCGTGCGGCGCTGGCAACCATTACCGCACCCGCGAGTTGCGCAGTGGGCCGCCGCCTGACACAATGCAACCAACCGATGATCGCGCGCGTTGCGCTGCCGGATTTTCGTTTTCGCGAGACAATGCCCAGAGCGAGCACCATGTGCCTGCGCCTGCTTGGCGCGTTCGCCGTCGAGGTGAACGTGGGGCGGCCGATTGCGGTCGCGCCGCGCTCGAAGAAGGCGCGCGCGCTGCTAGCCTACCTGGCGATGAAGCCCGACTGGCGGGCGAGCCGCGAGGAGCTGGCGACGCTGCTGTGGGGCGACACGACCGATGCGCAGGCGCGCCACAGCCTGCGCCAGTGCCTGCTGTCGCTGCGCCAGGACCTGCATCTCGCGCCCGACCTGTTCGACCTTGGCCGCGACAGCGTCGAGCTGCGCGCGCAGGCGCTCGGTGTCGATGCGCGGGAGCTGGTCGTGCTGGCGACCTCGGGCGAGGCGGGCGATCTCGATCGCGCCGCGGAGATGTGGCGCGGACCGTTCCTCGCCGATCTCGCGCTCGACCTCGAGGACTTCGACGCCTGGCGCGAGCGCGAGCAGGAGCGTCTCGCGGCCGTGGCGGCGCGCGTGTTCGAAGCGCAGTGCGCCGCCGCGGATGCGGACGGTGACGGCGAGCGTGCCTTGGCGGCGGCCGAGCGGCTGGTCGCGCTCGAGCCGACGCGCGAGGACCGCCAGCGCGTCGCGCTCAAGACGATCGCGCGTCACCGCGGTCGCGACGCCGCGCTCGACCGGGCGCGGCAGCTGACGGCCCTGTTGCGGACCGAGCTCGACGTCGCCCCCGATGCGGCGACGCGCGCGCTGGTCGAGGAGATACGGAAGGGCGAGATTCTTCCCTCTCCCCGCAGGGGAGAGGGTGGCGAGCGAAGCGAGCCGGGTGAGGGGAGCTCGGAGCCTCAAGCGAAGCTCCCAGAGCCCCTCACCCCATCCCGCCTTCGCCCTCCAGGCTACGGCGGGAGCGCGGGCACCGAACTCGTTGCAACGAAGCCTGCGACGCCGCCCGCACTGCCTTCGAAGATTCGCGTCTGGCGCCGCCGCCCGATCGCGGCCGCGGTCGCGACGCTTTCGCTCTTGTCGATCGCCGCCGTCGGGACGCTCGCGCTGGCGACCGGGACGCCGATCCCGTGGGGCACAGCCAAGACTGTGCCGGCGCAGCCGTGGCTCGCGAGCGCGATCGTGCTGCCGTTCGGGGTCGACGCGGCGCAGCCCGCGCGCGACCCGGAGTTCGCCCGGCTGCTCACCCATGAGCTGACCGCCCAGCTCGCCCGCTACGGCGAGCTGCGGCTGATCTCCGACCGCACCGCGGACCTCTATCGCGACCGCGACGTCGACGTCGCGAGCCTCGGCAGCGAGCTCGACGTGCGCTACGCGATCGTCGGCCGCGTCCGGCAGGGCGACGGCGAGCTGCGCGCCAGCATCCAGCTGGTCGACACCGCGACGCGGGCGACGCTGTGGTCCGAGACGGTGCGGCGCGAGGCCGGCGAGCCGGCGCAGCTCGCCGACGAGATGGCGCGCGGGCTCGCGCGCATGCTCGACCTCAACATCGTCTACGCCGAGGCGCGGCAACTGCGCCGCGATCCGAACCGCCCGGCCGAGATGCGCGAGCTGCTGCTGCGCGCCCGCGTGCTCGAGATCAGGGGCTACCTGCGGGAGAACGTGGTTGGCGCGCGGCGGCTCTACGAGGAGGCGCTGCAGCGCTCGCCGAACAACACGGTCGCCATGCTCGGCGTCGCGCGCATGAACATCGTCGCGGCGATGAACTTCCTCGACGTCGACCCCGCGCCGGACCTCAAGCGGGCGGAAGGCCTGCTGACCGAGGTGCTGCGGCGCAATCCGAACTGGGCCATGGCGCACTACACGCTCGGCCTGGTGCAGAAGCACCGCCGCCAGGAGGTGGCGAGCCTGCGATCCTTCCAGCGCGCCGTCGAATTGAGCCCGACCTTCCTCAACGCGCAGGGCCAGGTGGGGATCCTGCTCACGCGCATGGGACAGCCGGACAAAGGGCTGGAGACGATCCGCGCCGCACTGCGGGTTGCGACTCCCAACGATCCGGGCAACGGCTTCTTGTACTTGTTCGCCGCCGAGGCCGAGCTCGAGCTCGGACACCAGCAGGCGGCGCTCGACTGGGCGCTGCGCGCCGGCAGCTTCATGCCGGGCTCGGCGCTCGCGCAGGCGTGGATCGCCTCGATCTACGCCGACATGGGCGACCGGACAAACACCGCCAAATACGTCGCCGCCTCGAAGACCATCTCGCCTGCCTACGCGCAGCGCCTCGCGGATCGTAAGCTCCCCGCCGGAGTACCTCCGCGAACCTGGCCGCCCACCCGCCTCCTGGAGGGACTGCGGGTCGCATTCGCCGGGCCGGTCGGCTGATCCGCCCGCATGGTCATCCACAGCCCACCTTCCGTCCGTACGCGCGCGCTGCTTGACTGATCGCGCTTCCAATCCTGATTCGATTCGGGCGCGAGCCGCGCCCGCCGAGGCGTCCCATGCGTTTCCATGCGGACCTGCACGTCCACTCGAAATATTCGCGCGCCACCAGCCGCGATCTCGACCTCGAGCACCTTGCGCACTGGGCGGCACGCAAGGGAATCGGCGTGGTGGCGACCGGCGACTTCACCCATCCGGCGTGGTGCGCGGAGCTCAAAGACAAGCTCGTGCCGGCCGAGCCCGGCCTGTTTCGCCTGCGCGACGACATCGAGCGCAGCGTCGCGGCGACGCTGCCGGCGCCGTGCCGCAATCCGGTGCGGTTCATGCTCGAGGTGGAGATCTCGACGATCTACAAGAAGGGCGACAAGACCCGGAAGGTGCACCATCTCATCTACGCGCCGGATTTCGCGACCGTCGACCGCATCAATGCGCGGCTCGCGCGCATCGGCAACATTGCGTCGGACGGCCGGCCGATCCTCGGCCTCGACTCGCGCGATCTGCTCGAGATCACACTCGAGTCCGACCCCGGCGCGTACTTCATCCCGGCGCACATCTGGACGCCGTGGTTCGCGGCGCTCGGCTCGCAGTCCGGCTTCGACTCGATCGCCGAATGCTACGGCGACCTCGCGCAGAACATCTTCGCGGTCGAGACCGGCCTCTCGTCCGACCCGGCGATGAACTGGCGCGTGTCGTTCCTCGACCGCTTCCGCCTGGTGTCCAACTCGGACGCGCACTCGCCGGGCAAGCTCGGCCGCGAGGCCACCGCGTTCGACTGCGAGCTCGACTATTTCGCGATCCGCCGCGCGCTCGAGACCGGCGATGGCTACGCGGGCACGGTCGAGTTCTTCCCCGAGGAGGGCAAGTACCATCTCGACGGGCATCGCAAGTGCAACATGCGGCTCACGCCGCGCGAGACGATTGCGGCGGGCGGGCGCTGCCCGGCGTGCGGCGAGCCGGTGACGATCGGGGTCGAGCACCGGGTCGAGGCGCTGGCCGACCGGCACGACGAGAGGGTGGCGCCGCCGGCGACCGCCGGCGCGGTCGCGAACCTCGTGCCGCTGCCGGAGGTGCTCTCCGAGATCACGGCGAGCGGGCCGTCGTCGAAGACGGTCCAGCACAGCTACGACAAGGTGATCGGAACGCTGGGGCCCGAGCTGTTCGTGCTGCAGCAGGCGCCGGTCGAGGACGTGGCGCGCGCCGCGTCGCCGCTGCTCGCCGAGGCGCTCACCCGCCTGCGCCGGGGCGAGGTGATCCGCGAGGCCGGCTACGACGGCGAGTACGGCGTGATCCGCCTGTTCGAGGCGCGCGAGCTCGATCGGCTCACGGCCGGCGACGTGCTGTTCGACGCCCCGGTCGCGCGAAAGAAGAAGGCGGTCGTGGAGACGAAAGCCGCGCCGGCGCCGGAGCCGCCGCGCATCACTGCGGCGCAAGCCGACGCATGCGGGCGCGCACCCGGCGGCTCCGACCTGCTCGGCGCGCTCGATGCGGACCAGCGCGCCGCGGCCGGGATCGTCGACGGCGCGCTCGCGATCATCGCGGGGCCCGGCTCGGGCAAGACGCGCACGCTGACGCACCGCATCGCCCATCTCGTCGCCGAGCGCGGGGTGCCGCCCGCGCAGTGCCTCGCCATCACGTTCACGCGGCGCGCCGCCGCCGAGCTGCGCGAGCGCCTCGCCGCGCTGCTCGGTGACGCGGCCGGCGGCATCGCGATCCACACCTTCCACTCGCTCGGCCTCGCGATCCTGCGCGAGCATCCGGCCGCCGCGGGTCTGCATCGCGGCTTCCACATCGCCGACGAGCCGGAGCGGATCGGCCTGCTCGCCACGGCGCTCGACGTGGCGCCGCACAAGGCCGAGACGCTGCTGCGCGCGATATCCAAGGCGAGGCGCAGCGGCGCGCCGGCGAGCCGCGAGATCGCCGACGCGATGGCAGCCTACGACCAGGCGATGCGGCTGCGCGACGCGGTCGATTTCGACGACCTGATCCGGCTGGCGATCGAGGCGTTGACGGCCGATGCGGCCCTGCTCGCGCACTACCGCGAGCGCTGGCGCCACGTCTCGGTCGACGAGTTCCAGGACGTGGATGAACAGCAGCTGCGCCTGCTGGCGCTGCTCGCGCCGCCGGGCGCCAACATCTGCGTGATCGGCGATCCCGACCAGGCGATCTACGGCTTTCGCGGCGCCGATGCGTCGTGCTTCGCGCGCTTCGCCGCCGATCATCCGACCGCGAGGACAGTGCGGCTCGACCGCAACTATCGCTCGACCGGCACCATCGTGGCGGCCTCGGCGCAGCTCATCGGCGCCGCACGTGCGGATGCGCCGATCGCCGAAGTGGTGCGCGACATGCAGGACCGCATCACGCTGCATGCGGCGCCGACCGAGCGCGCCGAGGCGGAATTCGTGGTGGCCACCATCGAGCGCATGATCGGCGGCCACAGCTTCTTCTCGCTCGACAGCGGGCGCTCGTCGGGCACCGGCGCGAACGTCTCGTTCGCGGATTTCGCCGTGCTCTATCGGACGGATGCGCAGTCCGAGGCGCTGGTCGAGGCGTTCGCGCGCTCCGGCATGCCGTTCAAGAAGCACGGCGGCGGCAGGCTCGCAGACGGTGGGGTGATCCGCGCATTGCTGCGCCACGCCGACGGCGCGGCGGGCCGCGAGGCGCTTGCCGCCGCGGCGGAGCAGGTGCGACGCGGGCCGGACGCCCCGGACGAGGCGGTGGTCCGCCTCGCGCTGGCGCGGCTGACGACGCTCGCGCAAGCGTGCGGGTTCGATCCCGCGCGCTTCGCCGACGCGCTGGCGCTCGCAAGCGAGGCGGATGTCTTCGATCCGCGCGCCGACCGCGTCTCGCTGCTCACGATCCACGCCGCCAAGGGGCTGGAGTTTCCGGTCGTCTTCATCGCCGGCTTGGAGGACGGGCTGATGCCGCTCGTGTTCGGCGCGCCCGACGCGGCGACGCTCGCCGAGGAGCGCCGTCTGCTCTACGTCGGCATGACGCGCGCAAAGGACCGGCTGCTGCTCAGCCGCGCCGAGCGCCGCGTCCTGCGCGGCCGCGTGCGCGAGCAGGCGCCGTCGCGCTTTCTCGCCGACATCGAGCGCGAGCTGCTGCGCCAGCAGACGAGCGAGATCCCGCGGAAGAAGCCGGAGGACCGGCAACTGTCGCTGTTCTGACTCGCATCTGCGCCCGCTACCCGCGCGCCCCGAGGGTCTCGCCGTCGGCGGGCCAAGGTCATTCGTAGAGCCATAGCCTCAGGCTATATGTCTGCTGCGACACCATTTTTCGACATTGCCGGTTATCGTTTCATTGCATGCGCGCTTGCTCCGACGCTATCTATGCGACGGACTCGAGAGACCCACGCATGCATGAAGGCTCCTCCGCGCTGACGCTGGTGCTCGGCGGCGACCCGGCGCTCTACGCGATCGTCGGGCTGTCGCTGTTCGTGAGCCTCACGGCGACCGCCTGCGCGGCCGCCGTCGGCCTGCCGCTCGGCGCGCTGCTCGCGCTCGCGAACTTTCCCGGCCGCGCGCTCGTCACCGTGACCATGAACGCGTTCATGGGCCTGCCGCCGGTGGTGGTCGGCCTCGCGGTCTACCTGCTGCTGTCGCGCTCGGGGCCGCTCGGCTTCCTCGGCATCCTGTTTTCGCCCAAGGCAATGATCGTCGCGCAGGCGAT
>Ga0126371_10003624_pt1 | contig 13539 bp, 9 predicted proteins | sample PanSoiMetaPlot_4_FD_110145 | JGI IMG/M metagenome (GOLD analysis project Ga0126371, IMG submission 110145) | Tropical forest soil microbial communities from Panama - MetaG Plot_4 | ecosystem: Environmental > Terrestrial > Soil > Tropical forest > Bulk soil | place: Panama | collected 2016-02-17 | reverse complement strand
TTTTGCCAACATTCGGCCAAACTCATCTCAAAAAATTCTCGCATTGCCCGTTCAGAAATTTGAATCAATGCGTTTTCACAACTTATACATTCCCAAGCGTTTAACTTCAGCCCCAGCGCCATTGCTCAGAAAACCACAAAATGCCGATTTGTTTCGGGCATGCGCAAAAGAATCTAGCCCTCTGCTCATTTGTAAGCCGAATCACAAATAAAAGTGATGGCATAAAAAGCGATTAGGCAGATCCAATCTCACCCCTTTGCTCTTCGACTACCTCGCCAGTCCTTCCATCACGCCAAGTGCATGCCGCCGTTTACGTTGAGCACATGTCCGGTGATGTACCCCGCTTCGTCGCTGGCAAGAAAAACGATTGCGGCCGTCACATCGCGCGGCGAACCCATGCGCCCCAGCGGAATGCGAGTCTTCAATTCTTCTTTCACCTTGTCGGGCAGAACGTCGGTCATCGGCGTTTCGATAAAACCTGGCGCGACCGCATTGACCGTGATATTGCGCGAAGCAATTTCGATCGCAGTAGCCTTCGTTAGGCCAATCAAGCCGGCTTTCGCGGCGACATAATTAGCCTGGCCGGCGTTGCCGCTCTGCGCGACGACGCTCGAGATGTTGATAATGCGGCCGGCGCGAGCGCGCATCATTGTTGCCAACGCCTGCTGCGTGCACAAATGCGCTCCCGTCAAATTCGTCTTGATCACAGCTTCCCAATCTTCCAGCTTCATGCGCATGGCAAGCCCATCTCGCGTGATCGCCGCGTTGTTCACCAAAATGTCGAGCTTGCCGAATTTCTCGAGCACTTGCTTGAAGCCGGTTTTGACTTGTTCTGCATCGGCAACATCCATTTTCACGGCGAAAGCTTCGCCGCCTAAAGCGGCAATCTCGCTAACGAGTGCGGCAAGTTTTTCCTCGTTGCGCGCGGCGACGGCGACTTTGGCGCCTGCGGTGGCAAGGGCGAGTGCGGTGTCACGGCCGATGCCTTGAGAGGCTCCGGTGACGAGGGCGACTTTATTTTTTAGGCTAAACATAATCCTCTATGCGGCGTCGGCTTTCGCAGCGGCGATTTTTTCGAGCGTGGTGGCCAAACTCTTTTCGTCTTCAATGTTAAGTGCGGCAACGGAGCGTTCAATCTGGCGTAAAAGGCCAGTCAGCACTCGGCCCGGACCAACTTCCACAAACGTGTTTACGCCTTCGTCGATCATCAAACGCACGGACTCTTCCCACCGCACCGGCATGGAGACTTGTCGAACGAGCGCGTCGCGCGCTTCTTCGCCCTTTTGGGTCGTGTCCGCGTCCACGTTTGTCACCAGCGGAAAGCGCAAGTCCGAAAACTGAACATTCTCCAAATCCTTCGCCAGCTTTTCCTGCGCTGGCATCATAAGCGCGGAATGGAATGGCGCGGACACAGGCAAAATCACGGCCCGCTTTGCACCGAGCTGCGAAGCAATTTCCGTCGCGCGCTTCACTGCGCCGGCGTGGCCGGAAATCACGGTTTGCTCCGGCGAATTCAAATTCGCTGCGGAGCAAACTTCGCCTTCAGCGGCTTTCTGGCACGCATCCGCCACTACCGCATGCGAAATTCCCAGCACCGCCGCCATCGCTCCAACGCCTTGCGGCACCGCTTCTTGCATATATGTTCCGCGTTTGCGTACCAATTGCACGGCGTCAGAAAATTTCAGGGCGCCAGCCGCCACAAGCGCCGAATACTCGCCCAGGCTATGCCCTGCAACAAAATCCGGCACCAATCCTTTTTCTTCCGCCACGCGAAACACGGCAACCGAACAAGTCAGAATCGCCGGTTGCGTATTTGCCGTCAGCTTCAGCTCTTCTTCCGTGCCTTCAAAACACATCTTCGAAATGGAAAAGCCAAGCGCTTTATCGGCTTCGTCAAATACGGCGCGCGCTGACGCAAATTTTTCCGCCAGCTCGCGTCCCATTCCCGGGTATTGCGACGCTTGTCCTGGAAATACGAACGCTACTTTTCCCATTGTCTCTCTACCTCCGCGAGTCGCGCCTAACGCAGTTCCGTCAAGATTCCGCGTTACCCGCCCGCGCCCGCTGCAAAAAGTCCCTGTTCAATCTTTTCGTTCATATTCGCTCTGGCAAGGCCTGCCGCCACGCGAATCGCATTTTTCACCGCGTTTGCATTCGAACGCCCATGGCCGATCACGCAAACGCCGCGCACCCCGAGCAGCGGCGCCCCGCCGTACTCCGTGTAGTCGATCGTCTTTTTCAAACCGCGAAACGCGCCTTGCGACAGGATTCCTGCAAACTGCGTTATCAGCGAACTCCTCAGCGACTTCCGCAATAAACCAAAAATCTGCACCGCCAGTCCTTCGCAGATCTTCAAAGCAATGTTTCCCACAAACCCGTCGCAGACGATCACGTCCACTTCGCCCGAAAACAAATCCCCGCCTTCCACATTGCCCATGTAATGCAAATGCGTCTTCTTCAGCCGGTTGTGTACTTCGCGCGTCAACTCATTTCCCTTGATCTCTTCTTCGCCGATCGAAAGCAACCCCACGCGCGGTCGCCGGTGACCGTGAGCAAATGTCGCGCGGTAATAGATATCTCCCATCACCGCGAATTGCACCAAATGCTCCGGCTTCGAATCCACGTTCGCGCCGACATCGAGCAGCACGCTCACGCCGCCCTTCGCATTCGGAAACGGCGCCGCCAGCGCAACGCGATCCACGCTTTCAAGCGTGCCGAGCAAAAACCTCGCCACGGTCATCACCGCGCCGGTGTTTCCGGCACTCACCATTCCTTGCGCTTTTGCCTCGCGCACCAGCCGCGCCGCAACGTGGACCGATGAATCCTTCTTCCGCCGGAACGCCTGCGCCGGATGATCCTCCATCGTAATCACTTCGCTTGCAGGCACAATCTCAATCGGCAGATTCGCCGGCGCGTGTTTCGCAAGCTCAGCCCGAATCACCTGCGGCGGCCCGACAAGCAATACGCGTACTCCCAGCTCGCGTGCGGCCAGCACACTGCCTTCGACTTCGGGTCGGGGAGCATGATCCCCTCCCATCGCGTCCACGGCAATTGTGATCATGGGGACTGGTTACCGCTCTGCTAGGGATGAGTTACCTGCAAACTCTGGCGCGCGCTTACGACTTCGCTTCTTTGACCGCGCGGCCCTTATAGTAACCGCAGTGCGGACACGCCTGGTGCGGCAGCTTCACTTCATGGCAATTCGGACATTTCGAGCTTGCCGGCTTGGCCAGATGGTCGTGCGCGCGTCGAGTGCTGGACCGCCGCTTCGAATGTCGTCTTTTTGGATTCGGCATTGTACTACTCCTTTATTCAATCCCCTCAACAGCACGCAGGATACCTTGTCCTGAGCGGAGCGACCCGGCTTTTTCTTGTGCTCGTTTTGCGAGCGCCGGGGCGAAGTCGAAGGTTCTCAGCTTAAACCGTAAACACACACAAAACCACCGGGACAAATGCTAAACCAAACTCTTATTGTTTCTTGAGCCAGTCCTGCTTGATCCGCGCCAGGGGAGCTAGGCGCGCGTCAACACCATGAGTTTCGCAACGGCACTCTTCGTGGTTCAAATTCGCTCCGCACGCGGCGCAAAGTCCCCGGCAATCGCTCCGGCAAATCGCCTTCATCGGCACCGCCAGCAGCACCTGCTCGCTTAGGACATCCGCAAGGAACAATCCGTTCCCCTGGTAAAACCCCACGTCCGCGTCGTCATCCTTCAACCGCTCTTCCTCCGGCTTCGCATTCTTCGGCAGCGGGCTGTAGAAAAGGTCGAACGTCCTATGGACTTCTTCCGCGACAGGTTCAAGGCAGCGAGCGCACGAAAGCTCCAGCTTGGTCTCCAGCTCGCCTGTGATGCGTATTTCCGTGCCCTCAAATAGCTCTGCCGTCGCCGTTACATTCAGCGGTTCTATTTGCTTGATTTCGTTCGTGCCGTAATCAATGGCGCCGGGCGCGTAGCTTTTGCGCAAGCTCAGCTTGCGAACCGCCAGCTCCTTTACGTCCAGAAACATTGCCTCGGCGCCTCCGCCCGCTATGCTCATGCCTATTTATTTTGAGGTCGCGTTTGCGCCAAGTCAAGAAACCTGCGCGTCCGGCGGTAGGATGGCGCTCATCTCATTACTGGCTTTTCCTAGTACCTGGGCTTCAACTGCGCAGATTCTTCACTGACCCGCGAATGACAAACTCGGTCGGCAGGACGCGTTGGCTGTACGTCATCTCCGGATTGTGCAAGCGCTCAAGCAGCATTTTCATGCACGCATGGCCTATCTCTTCCTTATGAACGCGGACCGTTGTGAGCGGCGGGTCCATTAAAATGGCTTCTTCGCGGTCATCGAAGCCAACCAGACTGATTTCATTCGGCACCTTTACAGCGTTTCTTCTCAGCGAAAGCCAGATCCCATAAGCCGTTTCGTCGTTACCAGCGATTATGGCGGTTGGTCGCGGCTTGCGTGAAAGGATGCGCTGTGCAATTTTCTGCCCACAAGCTATGAAGTTTTCAGCGTTGTGGTCTGAAATCTGAATGGACTTCAGCCTCTTCTCGCGTATCGCTTGTTGATAACCGTTAAAACGGCGCTGGAACCAAGGGAACGACGTGTCACCAGCGAACGCTATTTCGCGATGGCCTTCGCTGATCAAGTAACGCGTTGCATCGAGTGTGGCGTGAAAGTCATCGAAGCCAACTTGGTCGAACGCCTGTTTTCCTTCCACTCCCACAACGTTGTTGCTCAACGCGACGAACGGAACTTGAATCGATTGCATGCGTTTCAGCAGGTTCGGATAGATCGTGCCTGCCAAAATCACCCCGTCTATCAAACCCTGCTCTTGTAGCACGTGGGGCAAATCAATCTTCTCGGGAGCGATGCGCGGCGAATAGTGAAGCGCGGCAAACAGTACGTGCTGCTTCATTCCGCTGGCGCACGATTCCACACCCTGCAAGATGCGCGCATGAAACGGATGCAGAAAATCGCGATTGCTCAACAGGAAGCACACTGTCTCAGAGCGGCGGCGTAAGATTCGCCGTGCTTGCGCATTGGGGCGGAATCCCAAACGGCGAATGGCTTTCATCACGCGAGCCCGCGTTTCCCTGCTGACTTGCGAGCTTGCGTTGAGCACGCGAGAGATTGTTCCCACGCCGACGCCCGCAGCGCGGGCTACATCTCGAATTGTCGTCTTTTGTGGAACTGCTTCCATACGTGTTCCAGCGGCAAGTTGCCGCAGTTCTTCTTTCCTCTTCTCGGCGTGCCGTGGGAGTTTAGCATAATCGAAAGCGAGTAAAATGGCTCGAAAATCGATTTGTCACAGTATGACTGGCGATTTCGGTGCTCATTTCGCGCTCCAGTGGGAGAATTGTGAGCACCCTAATCCAAAATCCCGATCACCGGCATCAATTATCCTGAAATGATTCCTTGACTTGCTGAAATTGCTCGATTAGGGTGTGGAACCAGTTCCACAACTTGTCGGCCTTGTGGGGCCGGCATTCTTTCGCGGGAAACGGGGTGAGGTCATGAGTAATCTATTTTCTCTCCGGGTAAAGTCCCGGAGCGCAGCGCGTTCCATGCATTCCAGTTCCAAATCAACGACAAGGACTTTCGAGCTTGCGATGTTCTGCCTGAGCTCAGTTCTGCTGTTCGCATTCATTCTCGGCATATTGCCCACATCTGTTACGGCGCAGGCCGTGAACGCGACCGTGCTTGGCACCGTTTCCGACGCGACAGGAGCGCCAGTCGCCAATGCAAAGGTCACGCTCACCGAAACAAACACCAATATCAGTCGCAGCACGCAGACCAACGAGAGCGGAAACTACGTCATGCCGGATCTTCCTCCCGGAACGTATCGCGTCACCGCTGAACTTCCCGGATTCAAGAAAGCTTCCAAGGCGGGCGTGGACGTGCTCGTAAATACGACCTCTCGCATTGACTTGGACCTTCAGCCGGGCGACGTCTCGGAAACAGTGACGGTTGAGGCGGAAACTCTTCTTTTGCAAACCGAGCGCGCCGATACGGGACGCAAACTCGAAACAGTTCTCACCGAGAACATGCCGCTTGGCACGAACCGCAATTTCCAAAACTTACTGAACCTTGTTCCCGGCACAACGCGCGCCACCTTTCAGCACTCCCAGTTCTTCAATGCGAGCAGTTCGCTGCAGACAGAGGTCAACGGCCAGCTTCGCCAGGGCAACAACTACCAAATTGAAGGAATTGACGACAATGAGCGCACCGGCTTGTTGCAGATTCTGATTCCGCCCCTCGAAGCCATTCAAACTGTCGACGTCTCAACCAGTAACTTTGACGCAGAACTTGGTCGCGCAAGCGGCGCCGTTACGAACGTCATCCTGAAATCCGGCACAAATAATTATCATGGCTCCGCGTACGAATTTTTCCGCAGCGACTATCTCAATGCCCGCAACTTCTTCGATAAATCCGTTGGCCACCTTGCTTACAACTACTTCGGCGGCAATTTCGGCGGGCCAATCAAGAAAAATAAACTCTTCTTCTTCGCGGACTATTTGAAAGTTTTCGACCACGAAGCAAACACAAACACCATAACCATTCCTACGGTGGCAGTTCGAACGGGCGACCTCAGCGCCTCTACCACCGCGATTTACAATCCTTTCAGCGGCAACAAGGATGGTACCGGACGCCAGCAAATTGTCGCCTCTTCTTCGCCAGGCGTTGCAACGGTTCCCGGCCCAACCGGTCTCGTGGACGCATTCAATCCTGCCTGCACCAAAGTAGCCGGCTGCCCGAACGTCATTCCCACTGCTCTCATCAACCCTATTTCCACTTCCCTCTTGGACTTCATTCCTGCGCCGACGGCCGCCGGAAACACCAACAACTACTTCGCTCTTCTTCCCTTCCACAAAGACACGGATTTCGTGGATGCAAAGATTGATGCCAACTTGACTGATAAGGACCGCGTCAGCGGCCGGTTCAGCTATCAGCGCCCGTCGGTTTTCCAGGCGCCAATCTTTGGACTCGGTGGCGGCCCGGCCCAGGGCAACTTCGAAGGTTCTGGCATTCAGAATACGTACAGCGTGGGCATCAACTACAATCACTTTTTCTCGAACACGTTGGTCACCGAGGTTCGCGTCGGCGCGGGCTGGTATCATAACGAGGCGCACAACTCGGATTTCGGCACGAAAACTTCTGAGAATCTCGGAATCCCTGGCGTCAACCTCGATCAAATCACCAGCGGCATCGTTGGAATTACCATCAACGGCGGCACGTATTCCAATCCTTTGATCGGATTCTCTGCAAGTTTGCCGTGGATTCGTTCGGAAACAAACATCGACTTTGCCAACATTTGGACGAAGACGCTTGGAAATCACACCGTCAAATTCGGCGTCGACCTTCGCCGCGTTCGTGACGCGTTGCTTCAAGAGCAGACGTTCAGCCCACGCGGCCTTTACACATTCAATGATGGACAGACCGCGCGCAACTGCACCGCAGGTGACGCCAGTCCAAACTGCCCAGCAGCGGGTGGAGCGTCCAAAACCAGCTTCCTGAATAACTTTGCAAGCTTCCTCTTTGACGTTCCGGGCCAGGCGGGCCGTGACCTTGCCACCTTCTTCCCGAACTATCGCGCTTGGCAGTTCTTTACCTTTGTCGGAGACAAATGGCTGGTTACGCCCAAACTCACTTTGGACATGGGGTTGCGCTGGGAGTATTACCCGCCGGCAACGCCGGTGCAAAAGGGCGGCTTCTCAAACTACGATTCCGCCACGAACACCCTGCGCGTCAGTGGCTATGGCGACATTCCTGATGATCTCGGAATCGCTACACATCACAAGTACTTCGCGCCGCGGCTCGGCATCGCGTATCGCCTCAAAGATTCCACCGTTATTCGCGCCGGGTTCGGCATCAGCTTCACACCCTTCCCGGACAATAGCTATGCGTACAACTTCCCCGTCCGCTCGAACAATGAGTTCGATCCCGCCGTCGCTTCGTTCGGCCCGGCGTTGCTGCCAGGCGGGCAGACTGCCACTTTCCAGAATGGATTCCCGGACCTGATTCAGCCTGTCGTACCTGATAACGGCATCATCACCAACCCCCTCAAGTCGCAGGCATATTTCACGGTCAATCCGAACTTCAAGAATCCCTACGTCGAATCCTGGAACCTTGCCGTTCAGCAAACACTGCCAGGTAAACTCGTTTTCGAAGTGGCCTACGTCGGCAATCACGGCGTGGACAGCGTGGTGAACTACAACCTCAACGCAGCTACTGTCGTTGGACTCGGCACAGCCGGTCAGCCCGAATTCCCCACCTTCGGACGGACCGCAAATACCAACCTTCTCTTTGCCGGATATTCCACAAGCTACCACGCCCTGCAAAGCAAGATGGATCGCAAGTTTGCCAACGGTCTCGCCCTCACAACTTCTTACACGTACAGCAAAGGAATGGGATTCCAGTCCGGCGACGACGGTGGCCTCTTCTTCTACATCAACCAACGCCGCGACTACGCGCGCAATGATTTCGACCGCACTCAAACTTTCGTGCAAAGTGTCGTCTACGACCTGCCGTTCGGTTATGGCAAACACTGGGCTACGTCCGGTCCTGCAGCCGTGATCATCGGCGGCTGGCGCATTTCCTCGCTCATGACCATCATGTCCGGCCTTCCGCTCAACTTCAGCGCGAGCGCGGCCGGCCTCAAAGCTCCCAATAACAACAACACGCCCAATCAAGTCGCTCCTGTGCAGATTCTGCACGGTGTCGGCAGTGACCTGTGGTTCACAACGGGCAGCTTCGCCGCTCCGACAGGCACCAATTTCGGCAACGTCGGCCGAAATTACCTCAGCGGACCAAACTTCTTTAATCTGGACGCGACCCTGTCCAAAATGATCCGCTTCACGGAGCGCTACAACTTGGAATTGCGCCTGGAAGCCTTTGGCGTAACAAACACGCCCCAGTTCTTCTTTGCTTCCAACGGCGGCACGGCAAATGGGACGACCTTCGGCAGCAGCAGCTTCGGCCGTCTCACCAACGCTACTGGAGGCCGCCAGTTGCAACTTGGCCTCAAGTTCAACTTCTAAGAATCTTCAACCAGCTGCGCGTTCCTCACCCCGAGCGCGCACAACCAAGGCCCGCGCTTTGCCCAACCAGGGCGCGGGCCTTCTTGCTTCCAGCCTGCTTCGCCCAGCACACGCTTGCAGCCTCATCTTGCCTCCTCGCCTTCCTCGCGCCATAATCAATGGGGCAACTCATCCCCAAAATAATTGTGTTCGCCACTTTCTGAGGAGGCGCAATGAGCATTTCTCCCAACGTGCCGAGTCCAGGGGAGTCGTATCACTACGAATCCTCCGGGACCCCGCGCTGGATCTCTGTTTTATTTGGTCTCTTGTTTGTCGCTTTGGCCGCGGTCGGCGTCTTCGCTTACACTTCCACGTCCAAGCTAACGAAAGATCTCGGTGATGCGCAGAAGACCAACACCACGCTCAGCACTCAGCTTGAGCAGGCAAATACGCGCATCGCCGAATTGAAGAGCATCGTCGAAGTCACGCAACAAAAAGTCGGTATGACTGCCGCTGATGTCGCGTCAGCCAAGAGCCGCGCCGAAGCCATCCGCAAGGAGCAGATTGCCGCGGATCAAAAGCTCGCTACGCAGCTCACCGCCGTGCAGACCGAAAGCAATGAAAAGATCGGCGCGGTTGCTACCGAAGTTGGCGGCGCGAAAAAGGACATTGCGGACACGCGTACGGACCTTGAAGCCACAAAAGCGAAGCTCGAAAGCACCAAGGGCGACATGGGCGTCATGAGCGGTCTCATCGCGCGCAATCACGACGACCTCGAGGAGCTCAGGCGCCGCGGCGAACGCAACTACTATGAGTTCAACCTCAAAAAGGCCAAGAATGCACAGCGCGTCGGCCCCATTCAAATCAATGTCAGCAAAACGGATCCGAAAAAATCCAAATACACCATCATGGTTTTTGCCGACGATAAGCAGATCGAAAAAAGAGACAAGACCTCCGGCGAACCCGTACAGTTCTACGTAGGCCAGTCGCGTGCCTTGCCGTACGAAATCGTCGTCTTCAACGTCGCCAAGGACCAGATCACGGGTTACTTGTCCACGCCAAAGGACGCCGGTTCCGCTCCAGCTCCGGCTCCAGCGGCAGCGGCTCCGGCCAAGCCGTAGCATCAAACCGGGTCTCAATCGCAGCAAAGGCCATTTTTTCTAATTTGTGTTGAGAAACTTTCTTTCAACGAAAGCCTGTCGCACCGGATTGCGGCAGGCTTTCTTGTTTCAGCTACTTTTGACGCCTCGTTTGGCACCGGCCCAGGAACAACAAAATAAGGAACAACAAGCTCAAGAACAACAAGCTCCGGCAATTCGTGTGGAAGTCACCCGCGTCAATGTCGGCGTCACGGTCACTGACTCGCGCGGCAAATTCGTCGGCGGCCTTGCGCAGTCCGACTTTCGGGTTTTCGATAACGGTGTCCAGCAGCCCATCATCGGCTTCCTCGCAAATGACGATCCTGCGCAAGTTGTCCTTATGATCGAATGCGGCCCATCGCTTCGGCTCTTTGGAATAGAAAACGTCCAAAAGGCGGATGGACTCATCGCTCGCCTCGCGCCGCAGGATAAAGTCGCAGTTCTTTGTTATTCCACCGGACCGGCAGTGCAGTTTCCGCTCAGCTCGGACTTGTCTGCCTCTCGACTTGCATTACGCAACGTGAACTTCATGAGCGGCTTCGCGGACCTAAATCTCTCCAAGAGTTTGCTTGAGGTGCTCGACTCGCTTCATTCCGTTCCAGGTAAGAAAACCGTTGTCCTTATCAGCAGCGGAATTGATAGTTCGCCTCCAGAAATTCCCGCCGAATTCCAGTCTGCGATTATTTCGAGCGAGGTCAGGGTCCTTGCCGTTTCCACCTCTGGGCCTATTAAGAAAGCCCCCAAACGTAAGAATCATCAGAAAGATCCCGAAAATCGGGCGGAATGGAAAAACATGCTCAAGGAAGCGGATGAAACCCTGAAAAATGTTGCCGGCTACACGGGCGGCAGGGCGTATTTTCCTAAAACCGCCAAAGACTACGACAGCGTTTATACGGAGATCGCGGAACTCGTCCGCCACGAATACAATCTCGCCTTCACTCCACAAACTTTCGACGGCAAACTTCACTCGCTAACCGTAACCACAAAACGCGCGGCCCAAACAGATCACCGCCAGGCCTATCTAGCTCCAAGACCGCCAACAAACTAAACCAGCCATACACTGTGCCAGACCACGAGGTATCTATCCGGTGCCGCGGCGCTGAACCGTTACCTTGATCCCATTCTTCGGTCGCAGTGTAACGGTGGGAACAGGTTCTACGGTTTGGCCATGAGCAAGTCGAAGACAAAACTTTTGTTCAATCATGACAAGGAGCAGCGTAGCTTCTAGCATTGCGAAGGATGCCCCCACGCAAACGCGCGGGCCGCCACCGAAAGGAAAATACGCAAATCGTGGAATCTTTCCCAAGCGTACGGGATCCTCTCTCCACCGCTCTGGATTGAAGGTCTCAGGCTCGGAAAAGAAACGCGGGTCACGTTGCGTTAACGATTGAAAAATAAAGATGTTCGTTCCTGCGGAAACTCGATAACCGCCAATCTCGCAGTCCGCAATGGCACGGCGGCCAATGCCCCAGACTGCGGGATAGAGCCGCATTGATTCCTTCAGAATCATCTCGGTGTAACCGAGACGCGGCAGATCGTCGATCGTCGGCTCGCGATTTCCCAGCACCATTTGTATTTCTTTCACAAGTTGGGCTTCAACCTCTGGATGTTGACCAAGCAAATAGAACGTCCAGGACAGCGCGATGGCCGTCGTTTCATGACCGGCGAGAAACAATGTCATTACTTCGTCGCGCAATTGAACCTCGCTCATTGGCCGTCCGTCCGCATCTCGAACGCGCAAGAGTGAATCGAGTAGGTCGCCGTGGGCCCGATTGGAATTGCGGCGTTCGCGCAGGATGCCGTGAATGATCTTGTTCAAGTCGCTGATAGCACGGTGCCTTGCCGGTGCAAGAAAGTCAGGTAAGTCGAAGGGAAGGAGCAGCGCCCGGCCAGCGTCGATCAAAAAGCGGTCGGTCACAACTTGCATGGCTTTGCCGACGCGCTCGGCAACTCCCGTCACCTCCGCCCCAAACAAGCATTGCGCGACGATCCTCAGCGTTAAGGCCATCATGTCTTCGTGCACGTTCCTCGACTCGTGATCAGTCCAAGAGTTGAGCATTTCCCTGGTCGCCCTGGTCATTAACGGTGCATAGGCGAAAATGCTTTCGCGTCGAAATGCCGGCTGGATCAGACTGCGTTGGTGTTGCCAGGGCTTTCCTTCATTGGTCAACAATCCGTTACCAAGGACTCGCGCGAGCGCCCGGTAATCCGCCGATTTGGTGAAATTTCCGGGATTCGTGACGAGCACGTACTCAATGTCACGCGGGTGGATGACAAGGCAGATGGGAACATGAAGATAGCGAAGTCGAACTACATCGCCAAATTCTTTCACGCAACGTGAATAGAACCCCAACCAGTCACGCGATACGGCGCCGAGATTTCCGAAAAGAAAGTGCCCTTTGGGACCAGGTGGGAACCCGGGAGTCGCTTTTGGGGGGGAAAGAGCCGCTGAGGACATGGTCGCATTCGGCGCAAAATTACATCTAACACCGCTTTCGGCGGACCAATTATAACGCTAGGTGGCCTCTGACGAGTTACTCGAATTCTTTGAGCGTCTTTGCCATTTCCGTCAGTCTTTGGTTCACACGCGCAAACACTGTGCTGGAACCGTATGCGCCCGTGCCATTTTTCGAGCCCGCGGAAACTCCCGTGAGCAGTTCCACGCCTTGTTCAATTTTCTCGGCAGACCAGATATGAAACTTCTTCGTCTGTACCGCGTCCACAACATCTTGCCTCAGCATCAAATCTTCCACATTCGCCTCGGGAATCAATACGCCTTGCGTTCCCGTCAGGCCTTTGATCCTGCACACGTCAAAAAAACCTTCGATCTTCTCGTTCACGCCGCCAATCGGCTGTATGTCGCCTTGCTGGTTCATCGATCCGGTCACCGCAATGTCCTGCCGCAAGGGCAACCCGGAAAGCGCCGAAACGAGCGCATACACTTCCGTTGAGCTCGCGCTGTCGCCGTCCACGCCCGAATAAGACTGTTCGAAGCAGATGCTCGCGGCAAGCGAAAGCGGCTTGTCCTGGGCAAAGTGGCTGCGCAAATAGCCGGCGATGATGTGCACGCCTTTGTCGTGGAACCTTCCGCTCAAATTTGACTCGCGCTCGATGTTGATGAGCCCCGATTTCCCCAGCGCCGCCGTCGCCGTGATTCTCACTGGTTTGCCAAATGAATATCCGCCAATTTCCAGGACGCTCAAGCCGTTCACCTGGCCAACTCGTTCGCCGGCCACGTCCACCAGCAACGTTCCCTCTTCAATCATTTCGCGGATGCGCGTCTCCACCAGGTTGTGCCGCTCCATTTTGGAGCTGAGCGCATTGCGCACGTGCTCCGCGCGCACCACGTGTTCATTTGCCGCCTTCGCCGCATAATTCGCCTCTCGCGCCAAATCCGC
>Ga0126371_10003623_pt1 | contig 13540 bp, 12 predicted proteins | sample PanSoiMetaPlot_4_FD_110145 | JGI IMG/M metagenome (GOLD analysis project Ga0126371, IMG submission 110145) | Tropical forest soil microbial communities from Panama - MetaG Plot_4 | ecosystem: Environmental > Terrestrial > Soil > Tropical forest > Bulk soil | place: Panama | collected 2016-02-17 | reverse complement strand
TGTCCGCATTTCGTGTTACGCGCCACGTTCTCAAGACTCACCCCTTCCGCACAAACAGCTCCGGCTTTGGACGCGGCTCGACATACATCGTTATGCCGTTGCGACCCAGCTCCACCGCACGCTCGATGAAGGGCCTGGCGTCACCTGCGAGAATCTTCAGGTTCGATATCTTCGCATCCACGCAAATGTCCGGCCCGAAATAGCGTCGCAGCCGCAGCGGGCGGATATCACCGATCCGGCGTCTGAATTCGTGTTCGCCGGTCTCGCCGCTCGCTCTCCGCCAACGATACTTGATGGTGCCGTCGAATATCTGGCGAAAATAGGGGACCTCGTCGAACAGCAGACATTCCACCGTATGCAGAAGCGTCATATATTGGAAGCCGGCGCCGAGTCCGAGCATTCGCGCGTTGAGTTCGCCAAGCCGGCAGAACGGCGTCTGCTCGCCCCATGACATGTTGGTGTTGTGATGATCCTTCAACAGATACTCCGCATCCGGCCCGACCGCACACACGGATGCAGTGAGGTGAATGCTTCGCTTCACATCGGGGTTGCGGCGAAAAATTTCGCATAGCATTCCCGTGTATGCTGGAGCTCTATCAACGAGGAAGATCTTGTCGGGATTCTGATCGATGGCGAAGGCCGGCATGGCCAGCGTGCCGTTCGGCCCAATCAGATCGCGCAACAGGCCGATCATTTCTCGGGGCTTCAGCGGTACATTGTAGAATTCGTTCCAGGACGAATGTATCCAGACGGTTCGTCCGCGTGTCACTCCCAGGTCGATCAACTGCTGCCGCAACTCCGCGATCGCAACCGGCCGGCGATAGATCGTCTTTGCTAGCCGTAATTTCTGCTTGCGCACGAAAGCGCGCACGTCGTCCTGTCCCAGGACTTTCTGAGCCAGATATCTTGCCCCGCTCCGTAACAATCGTGACATGATGAGAGCAAATCAGCGCAGCGAAGCCGCCGCAAGATGTGGCGCCGCCTGGCCGAGTTCGCGTGAAGAAGGAGGTTGCGTGCGGCGAGGCGCGGCTTCATGCGTGCAACGACCATGATGGCGCGGTTGATGAACCCGCGCGCCAAGTGTCTCCCTCATCTTGCGTGCTCCAGTTTATCGAAGGCCGACCTGACGCACCCGACCACCGCAGGGACGATCTTCGCGGCGTCGAAACGGCCCGACATCCCGAACAGGGACTGAAAGCCATTGACTTCATAACCGCCTTCCTTGACCTGCTTTGCGGTCGGGAGATAGCCGAAGACGGCGCCGAGGTAACCGGTATAGAGTCGAATCGCTTGCGACGCACGCGGCAAATCGCGATCCAGGATGCGCTGCCACTGCACGGTCAGCTCTGCCGATAGCGCAAGAATTTCCAGCTCATCGCCCAACCGGACAATCTGGACGGTCAGTTTCTTCTCAGGGAAAGAGCCTGCAAAAAACTCGCTGAGGGGAATGGATGATGATCCTGACCGCAGCCGGGCCGGTTGCAGCGTCTTGACGGGGCTGCCGTCGACAATCGTGCCCACTCTTGCAACCAGGCTGCGCTTCCATGCAGCCGAGTCAGTCGATGAAATTGTCGGAACCATGTGCCCGGTGATGACCATGCGCAAGAGCTTGCGAAAGCGGCGGCCGAGGCCGTCAGCTTGCGCTGCCGGGACCAGTTTCGGGGTGATATCTCCGCAAAACCCCGGCACGAAAAGGCAGGGCAGGTCGCCGAAGCGCGCGCGCAGCATGGTGCGTACGGCGCCCGGATAGTCGGCGCTGATGACGTCCATGGGAATTGTGGAGGTCGGGTGGCAGGCGTAGTGCCAGAAGGCGGCCAGCGGCGTCTGGTCTTCCCGATTCCGGATCAGAATCACGGTGGCGCGTTCATCCCGCGGCCCAGCCGGATACGGCGAGAGGGTGACGCTAGCCCATTGCAGGCCTTGCGTGCGGTCGTAGGTCGGAAACGGCCAGTAGCGCCGGCGATTGATGCCGTGGTCGAGTTCTCCGCAAAAGATGTCGAAGCTCGCTTGCCGTGGCTGCTCGCGCAGAATCCGACCGACCAGCTGCGCCGCGGCATCGGCCGCATCATTGATGAACTGAGTGTCAGGCGTGCCCAACCGCGCGCAGGCCCGATCGGTGGCCGGCGCGCAGTGCGTGTGCGACGCCAGCATCATCACCTCATCGCTCCGAAATCCAAGGCTCCCCAGTCTGGACAGGGTCATCTCGTGAAGCTCCGATCCCACCATCATCAGATCGAAGCTGAAGATCAGACAGCGGCGGTCGTCGCACTCCAGCAACAGCGCCGTGATTTCGATGGGATCGAGAATCGTGGAGACCGGTGTCTGCCGTCCGGCAAAGCCAGCGAGCGGCACAGCCCGGTTTCGCGGGGTCCCGTCGCAGTGGGCCGCGCGTGCAAACATTTGCCGAACATTCCCTCTTTCTGCCGGGGTCCGGCCGAATGATCCTCAACACCGCAATCGCCGTGCCGAAGTCAAGGCGCTTGTCTGATAGTCCGTGATACAATAAGGCTTCGGACCGACCTTGACCACGGGCGATATTCCTCGCGCGCACGAGCGCGGAGTGCTCTCGACCCATGTCTTTTGGGACATCTCATCCCGCACGCCAAACGATCCAGGAAACTGCATGGAACATGGCTAGTTCAGTGCGACGGCTGATGCTATTGGCGCTGCGAAGCGTTGTCGGGAAAAGGGACGTCAGGTCTCATTTTCGCCTTCGCAGGCTCGCGCTCGAAAAGAAGCTCTTCAGGAAGACCATCACCGGGCAAGAGCTCAAGGAAGCCTTGCAGAGACTTGGGATCGCGCGGGGCAGGACGATCTGGGTCCAGTCCTCGTGGAACGAGTTCTACAATTTTCCGGGGAAGCCTTCGCAGGTCATAGACCTTTTCCTCGACATGATCGGGCCCGAGGGCACGCTGGTCATGCCGGCTATCCCGCTGAAGATCGAACCCGACCGCGTTCTCTCGATTGACACGGAGCCGGTCGCGACGGGACTGATATGCGAGACCTTCAGGCGATACCCGCGCGTCCGCCGAAGCATTCATCTTACGTCGTCAGTGGTCGCACTCGGCCCTCAGGCGGAGTTTCTCGTCAAGGATCATCACACGACGGAGGCCCCATGGGATCCGGAATCACCGTTCCAGCGGTTGATGGAAGTGAACGCTCTCTGCGTCGGGCTCGGGGTTGGAAGATTCCCGGCAAATCTTACACCCCTGCATGCGGTTGAAAGCATCTTGCGCCACGAGAATCCTGAGTTCGCCAAGGTGTTTCGGGGCACCATCAGCTATCGCTGGCGAACACGGGACGGCCGGGAAGGGACTCATGAGTATCTCGACCGGTTCGGACCGTTCAATGCGGGGCGTCTCAGGCGGCACTATGCCCGGGAACAGTATACCGAGCTTCGTCTCTCCAATCTGTGGATGTGGGCCATCTCGGCCCGCGACGCCATTGCGACCGGCGTCGAACTCGGGCGACGCGGCATCAGCATGTATCAGCTTCCGTGGTATGCGCGCATTTTATCCTGACCGGCGCGTTGCCCGCCGATCTCATTGATCTGACGTGAGAATTGCCCGGTTGAAGGCACTTTGACTATTGTGTAATTAGGCACGATCTTCCATGAGCCGAATGGACTCGCCCAGTGCCGAACGACGTCAACATAGTCGCGCGATTGCAGCATATCTTCCGTGATGAGCTTGACCTTCCGAATCTTCTGATTTCGTCTCAGTCCACTCCCGAGCAAGTCGAAGGCTGGGACAGTCTGGCGACAATTCGCATAGTGGCCGCAGTCGAACGGGATTTTCGCTGCCAGTTCGAGGCTTCCCAGATCGAGAGCATACAGTCTGTCGGCGATCTCGTTTCGATGATCGCTGCCTGTACATAGAAGCCCATATCGAAACGCCAGGAGCTAGTCGTAACGCCGTGATCGGGCCAATGATGAGATGGCTGCCGCAGCCGGGCGCGAAGGACATCGAGTCCTTGCGCAATCTGGCTGAAAAGGATGCCGACGTCGATACGCTCCTGCGGCTTGCACAGCTCAATTGGGACGCCGCCGGGCTCCGTCGACTTGCGACGAGCGCCAGGCGACTGCAACAATCCCCTCAAACACAGCAACTGCTCGAGCAAAGCAACCTTCAGCGTATCCGCGTCATTGTGTTTTCCAACGCAACAGCAAAGCACCTTGCTGAGAGCTTGACCGGAACCGGGCTGCGTCACGGCCTGCTGCTCGACGTCATGACCATCGAGTACGAGGAGCCGGAAGTATCGTTGCAGCGTCATCGCGAGCGCATTGCAGCGTTTGCGCCGGACATCTCCATCGTCGCCATGGACGTGCACGCGTTCGCGCTCGGACCGATGCTTGGCGATCCGGTCGCCGCCGATGAGGCCGCAAGACGCGCTGTGGGCCGTCTCGGCAACATCCATGAAGCGTTGCGGAGGGGGCTGGCAAAGCCGATCATCTTCCAGACCATCTGTCCGGATCCGGAACAAAGCAGGCTCCATGTCGATCGCTTCATCCCGGGATCGCACAAGGATTTGGTGAACCGGGCCAATACGGCGCTGGCGGAGTTCGTCAGGGAGAAGGGCGATCTGCTGCTCGACGTCTCGGCGCTCGCCGAAGAGGTGGGTCTCGGCAACTGGGTTTCGCCGCGGCATTGGGCATTGGCGAAATTTCCGTTCGCACCGGACATGGCGCCTTTCTACGCCGAGCATCTGGTCAAGCTGATAGGGCTCCGTTTCGGCAAATCGCGTCGTGTCCTGGTGCTGGATCTCGACAATACGCTGTGGGGTGGCATCGTCGGCGATGACGGCAAGGAGAATCTGACGCTCGGGCCGGGAAGTCCGGTTGGCGAGGCTCACCGTGCGGTTCAGCAAATGGCCAAGGATCTGCGCGACCGAGGCGTCGTCCTGTGCATTTCGTCAAAGAACGAGGAGCAGGTCGCGATGGATGCATTCCTCACCCATCCCGAGATGGTTCTCGTCAAGGACGATATCGCCGTTTTCCAGATCAACTGGAAGGACAAGGCCAGCAACCTCGTGGCGCTGTCGGAAATCCTCAATTTGGGTCTAGATAGCTTCGTCTTTCTGGACGACAACCCCGCGGAGCGCGCTCAAGTCCGCTTTGCGCTGCCTCAGGTCGCCGTCCCGGAGGTTTCCAAGGATGTGACCGAATGGGTTTCGGCGCTGCAGGCGGCTTGCTTCTTCGAGGCGACCGGCTTCACCCAGGAAGATCGTGAACGAGCGGCCTACTATCGGGCAGACGCGCGGCGCGCAGCCCAGTTGGTCGCCTTCGCGAGCCAGGAGGACTACTTGCGCTCGCTGGACATGGAGATGCAGATTGCGCCGTTCGATGCCGTCGGCCGCAAGCGTATCGCCCAGCTTATTGCGAAATCCAACCAGTTCAACCTGACAACAAAGCGCTATTCCGAAGCCGACGTCGCCGCGGCTGAGGCGGATTCCGGTCGCGTGACCCTGCAAATCCGCCTGCGCGATACTTTTGGCGACAACGGAATGATCAGCGTGGTGATCGCCGACCGCGGCGCCAATTCCCTCGATGTGGAAACCTGGCTTATGTCGTGCCGTGTCCTCGGCCGCGGCGTGCCCGAAGCCGTATTGGACTGGCTGGTTGCGGAAGCGCGGCGATCGGGTAAGAGCTTCGTGCGCGGGACATTCATTCCGTCAAAGAAAAACATGATGGTCGCTGACCACTACCGTAGCCTGGGATTCGATCTGGTCGGTCGCAAGGCGAACGGCAGCACGGAGTGGGAGCTGTCCGTCGACTCATATCGCGACAAGAGTCCCCCGATCCGCGTCCGCGATCTGGTGCTTGCGAACTAGACAGCTGGCGGAGCCTTCAAGAATGATAAGTGAGGTTGTCGATCAGTCGCGTTATCCGGAGCTTTCCGCGCTGATGCGATTGCAATACGAGAGGACGCCCGCGCACCGGAAATATCTGGAGGCGCGCCTGTCGAGCGCGCCGGTCGAGACCTTCCCGACGCTTGAGGAGCTTGCCAGTCAGATTTCGGCACTCGGCGGCTCGCGGCTTGCCGAGATTTGCGACAACTACGACTTCATTTGCAGGATCGTCCGTGAAGAGGAGATGTTCTTCCGGCGGCATGGACGATACCGGCTGGAGAGTTTTGCCGACGCCAATCGGCTCGTTTACGCAGATACCCAATACATGGGCAAATACATGGATGGGTTGCTGTTGACCCAGATCTACTGGTCCAACCACACCGCCTGCTACCGGTTTTATAACAGTGTGTTTCTCGGACAGGCGCCGGCCGGGTATGATTATCTCGAAATCGGGCCCGGGCATGGGCTGCTACTGTATCAGGCGCTGAAGGACAAGAAGTCCGGGTCGGTGACCGGATGGGACGTCAGCGCGGCAAGCATCGAACATACACGGCAGGCGCTGGTGATGCTTGGTGCGACCGGGAAGCAACCATCCCTGATCCTGCAGGACCTGTATGCGGTCAACGACGAGGGTATGAAGTTCGACTGCATCACCTTTTCGGAGGTCCTCGAACACCTGGAGGATCCCAGAGGAGCGCTCCTCAAGTTGCGTTCACTTCTGAAACCCGGCGGGCGTCTGTTCGTGAACGTGCCGATCAACAGTCCTGCGCCGGACCATCTCTACCTGTTGCGGACGCCCGAAGAGGCGACTGCGGCGGTCAGGGATGCGGGCTTTGCGATCGAGCGCGCCGAATTCTATCCGATGACCAATCACAGCATGGAGCAGGCTCGCAAGCACAAGCTTACGATCTCGGCGTGTATCATCGGTCGGCCGGGTTGATGTCGCCGCGACCGACGCTGATATTCGACCATGCTGGCATCGTCGTGCGGGATCTTGCGCGAGGAGTGCGGTCAATCAGGACGCTCCTGCCGATTGTGTCCCAGACCCGGCGCTTCGATGACGAGGTGCTCGGCGTATCGGTTCAATTCTTGCGGGACCAGGGCGGTACGATCTTCGAGTTGATTGCTCCGTTCGGCGAAAATTCGCCGGTGGCGAAGATCGCAAGCTCGCGCGTCGGTGTTATCAATCAATTCGCCTACCGGGTCGAAAATCTCGTAGAGGCCGCGAATTATTTTCGGAAGAACGGAGGAACACCAACGGCTGCGGCCAAGCCGGCCGTCGCCTTCGGCGGTGCGCTGGTGCAATTCTTTCTGGCGCCCGATGGATTTATCGTCGAGTTCATTGAAGCCCCGCATTTTGTGCACCAATTCGAGCCATTAGAGTCCTGACATGCTCGCCGCCCCGAGGTGCACATTGTCGACGGGCTAGGTCCGCGGACTTTCGCTCGGTGCGCCCGATCGGTTGATCTCTTCGAAAGCGGATTTCACGCAGGAAACAACGGCGGAACAAATTCTTGTGGCGTCGAAGTGGCCCGACAGTCCGAAAAACAACTGAAATCCCTCAACCTCGTAGCCACCCTCCGCAACTTGCGCGGCGGTCGGGAGATATCCGAACACGGCTCCCAGATATCCAGAGTAGAGGCGTATGCACCCCGACGGCACGGGCACCGCCGCATCCAGGATGCCTTGCCATTCCACCGACGCTTCCGCCGACAGCGCGGCAATTTCCAGTTCCTCGCCAATTCCGACGATCTGAACCGCCAATGGCTTGTCGGGGGCGGAGCCTTCAAAGAAATGGTCGACGGGAATATTGGCCGATCCCGTCCGAATGCCGCGCGCGACGAATGATCCCGTCGGGTGGCCCGCTACAATCGCACGGACGCCCGCTGCGAGGTCCCGGCTCCAGCGAAGCCAATCCGCGTGCGACACCTCAGGGAACATGTTGCCGAACGCGACGGCGCGAACAAACCTGATCAGACGTTCGCGAAGGCCGATCCGTCGCGGAGCGGGCGAGATGTTCGGTCTGATATTGCCGCAAAAGCCCTGAACAAAGGCGCATGGTATCTGTCCAAGAACTTCCCGCAGCGTCATTCGCACCGTGCCCGGATAGTCCGAACTGATGGCATCGATTGGAGCGACGGCCGTCGGATGGCAGGAATAATGCCAGACCGCCGCAAGCGCTTTGTCGTCATCGGTCTTTCGCAACACCACGATGGTTACCCGTTCGTCCTTCGGTCCGGAGGGGTTCGGCGCAAAGCCGGTGCTGCTCCATCTCAGTCCGTGCATCCTGCTGATGGAGGGAAACGGCCGGTAGCGGCGACGGTTGATGGAGTGGTGCAACTGCCCCTGAAACACTTCCAGTCTTACCGGCGACGGAAGCTTGTCCAGTATCTGGCGAACCAGATCTTCGGTGGCATCGGTGAGATCGTCCACGAACCGAAGGTCCGGGAGTCCAATACTCTTGCAGGCCTGGTCGGTGGCCGGAGCCGTGTGGGTGTGCGAGGCCAGAAGCACGATTTGGTCCGGCTCGAATCCCAGCGGCTTGAGCCTGGTCCTGATCGCGCTTTGAAGCTCGGATCCCACCATCATCAGATCAAAGCTGAAGATGAGACAGCGAGAGCCGGATGATTCCAGCAGGATCGCGGAAACTTCGATGGGATCCAGGACCGTCGAGGCCGGGCTGTTACGCGAAGAATAACCCGCAAGGTACAGCGGGCGATCACGCGGGGTTACATCGCGGAAAGCAGCACGCGCAAACAATGGTTTAAGGAATCCTCTGGCTGATTTCGAAGCATTCTATAGGCCTTTCGCGTCAAAATCGAGTGCTCTTGCGCGATGGGCCACTGCGCAATATGGCTATTGCCGCAACGCGACCCATGCAGTCGGATGGTCGATCGAAAGAGGCTTCGAACGTCGATGTTTTCCCTTCTTACTCAGCAAGCGAGGGAAACGTGACTGCCACCAGCCCGAGCCGCCTGCGTCGCATCCTTGGCGGATGGTCGGCCAGCTTTCTTCTGCTGCTGCTCTCGCTCACACAGCAGATCCTGCTGATTCCCCTTTTTCTGAAGTACTGGTCGAGCGACACCCTGTCTGCATGGCTGACGATTTTTGCCGCCGGCAACCTTGTCCTTGCCGCCGATGCCGGGATGCACGGCTGGTCACTCAACCGATTCTTTTCATTCAAGTCGCGGCCGGATTGCGACCGTCGAACCGCGCGATATTTTGGCGCCGCATTCCAGCTTCTCGTGCGTTTCACGGCGCTGGCCGCCATACTTTTTCTGGCCTTGACGGCGTTGATCGCACCCTCCCGCGCGCTCGGGTTTGCGACAGAAGCCCGGTTCGACGTTGCCTTCGTCGCGATGGTTCTGGGTTCGATCTTTCTCCTGTTGGGCAATCTCGCGACAGCGCTCTATCGCGCGAGAGGTCTCTACGGGCGGGTCGCAAACATCCAGGTGCTCGGGGTCGTGGCTGGACAGATCGGACAGATCGCCGGTCTCGTTGCAACAGGCAGTCTCCTCGTCGTCGTCCTCGCGTATGTTCTGGCACAAGCCGCGGCGACGATTTACCTCATCGCCGTCGATGTACGACGCCAGTTTCCCTTCCTCGTCGGGGCTCGTTCGAGGATTTCCTGGCGATGGATCGTCCTGCAATTTACCGGCGCCTTTCCATTTGCCGTCATGAATTTCGCGGAAGTCGGGCTCGGCTATCTCTCAGTTCTTCTCGTAGGCAGCCTTGTTTCCGATCGCATCGCCATCGCCCAATGGGGTTTGACTCGCACGATCGCCAACCTGGTGCGGGGCCTATGCTTTCAACTCTCACTGCCGCTGGCGTCCGAGCTCGGGCACGATCATGCCATTGGCGCGCGGGAAAGCCTGCAAAGGCTCTATGCGCGGGGATCCGCGGTTCTTGTCCTGCTTGCGGGCGTGGTGACGTCCGGTCTTCTGGCCTTCGGGCAGGACTTTTTTGCGATCTGGACCCATGGTGCAATCCCTTACGATGAAACGCTCATGATTTTTCTGCTGCTGGGCACATGCGTCGCGGTACCCGCGATTCTTGCTCTTGCCTACGCCAACTACAGCAATCGCGGCGGCATCCTGGTCCGGACCAAATCCCTGCAACTCGCAATGTTTGTGATCCTCTCGCTGGTGATGATTCCGCGTTTCGGCCCATTGGGGGCGGCGATTGCGCTGGTATTGAGCGATCTCATCGCACAGTCCGGGTTTCTATCGTTCGCCATCCTGGGCGAGACCCTGAAATATCCGGTGCGATACACACTTCTTCTATTCACGATGATGATTGCAATTGTCAGCGCCGGAACGGCCCTGGGCAAACTGATCGCGGCGTTGGTTCCCGGCAGCGGATTGACGCACTTTGTCGTCGAGTGCGCTGTGTGGCTGAGCATCGTCGCGATTGTGTCGGCCCCGCTCGCGCTCAAGGATATTCGCAATCGGCTGATCAACGTTCTGCCGACCTGACCCCGTCAGCGCAAATTGGCCTGACGAATGAGATACTGGCCGTATGCCGTGTTTTTCATGGGCTCTGCCAGCCTCAGAAGCTGGTCAACGTCAATAAAGCCCTGCAGGAACGCCACCTCCTCAGGGCACGCAATCTTCAGCCCCTGCCGCTTTTCCACAATGTGAATGAACTCGGACGCCTCCAGCAGGGATTCGTGAGTGCCAGCGTCAAGCCAGGCATAGCCCCGGCCAAAACGCTCGGCGTGGAGTTCGCCGCGTTCCAGATACCACTGATTGACATCGGTGATTTCAAGTTCTCCCCGGGCCGACGGTTTGATTTCGCGCGCGACGTCAACCACGCGTTCGTCGTAGAAATAAAGACCGGTCACGGCATAGTTCGATTTCGGCGCCTTCGGCTTCTCGATAATGCGCAACGGCCGATGCGATGCATCGAACTCGATCACGCCATAGCGTTCGGGATCGTCGACCCAGCATGCAAACACGGTTGCGCCCCGGACCCGTTGCTCCGAATCTCGCATCAGCAGTCGCAGATTATCGCCGTAGAAGATATTGTCGCCGAGGATCAAGGCGGCTGGGCCGCCTGCCAGGAAGTCGCGGCCAATCAGAAACGCCTCCGCAATTCCGCCGGGACGATCCTGGACCGCGAAGGAGAGCTCGATGCCCCATTGCCGTCCGTCGCCGAGCAGGCGCTGGAACTGGCCGATCTCTTCCGGCGTCGTGATGATCAAGAGTTCCCTGATGCCGGCGAGCATCAATGTTGTCAGCGAGTAATAGATCAGGGGCTTGTCGTAGATCGGAAGAAGCTGTTTCGAGGTCGCGAGGGTCAGCGGGTAAAGCCGCGTACCCCGGCCTCCCGCCAAAATGATACCCTTGCGGCTCATGCTTGTGTGCTCTTTCCGTCGACCGAGTGGAGAATTGCGCGCCCTCGTTAACACGCGTCATTGCACAACTCAAAATGCCTTGATTTGTCTCGCCCGCCCGATACCACGCCGGACGCTGACCAAGCATTTGGGTTTGAGCACGAATCGGAAAAATCAAAATATGTCAATATTTTAATCTGCGGTGAACGCCCACGATTGCCACTCTGTGGTCGGTACGATAGGTATGATCCCGACGGCGTCTTTGGCACGAAACCGCAAAATCGACGGCGTAATTCGCGGCCGACTGGCAAGCATCATGACAAAGCGCGTCTACTGCACTTATTTCGATCACAACTACCTGCCGCGGGGACTTGCACTCTACCATTCGCTGCAGATTCACGCGCAGGGCGCACGCTTGTGGGTGCTTTGCCTGAGTGAGCCGTGTTATCAGGCGCTGGTTGCGCTCGAACTCGCAAATCTCGTACCATGTCGTCTCGCGGATTTTGAGGCCGCCGATCCCGATGTCGCCGCCACGCGACCGACTCGCAGCACGATCGAGTACTATTTCACCTGTTCCCCGGCGTGGAAGCTCTACGTGGTCCGCAACGAGCCAGAGGCCGAGTGGATCACCTATCTCGACAGCGATCTGTTCTTCTTCGCGTCGCCAGACCCCGTTTATGAGGAGATGGGAAATGCCTCGTTCGGCATCATCCCTCATCATTTTACGAGGCGGCTGTCGCAAATGCAGCGGTTCGGAATCTATAATGTTGGATGGGTGAGCGTCCGCAACTGCGATGAGGGTGTTGCCGCATTGCGCTGGTGGCGCGAGCGCTGCATCGAGTGGTGCCACGACTATGTTGACGTCGAAGGCGATCGCTTCGCCGACCAGCGCTATCTCAACCGGTTACCAGGCTTGTTTCCCGGTGTGCACGTCATCCGGCATCTCGGCGCCGATTTAGCTCCCTGGAATTTCGCCGAACGGCAACTGGAATGGCGCGACGGAGCGGTGTGGGTCGATGGGCGATACCGGCTGCTGTTTTTCCACTTTCACGGCGTCAAGCGCGCGGGACGTTACTACTTCAACAGCCACCGCGCTTTTCATGCCCCGTTTCCGAGCCTGATGCGGCAACATGTCTATCTGCCGTATATTGAGGCTTTGGCAGCAGCGGATTTGGTTGCGCAACCTCTGCTCGGACAGGCGCCGGGACAATCCCTGCGCAGATGGGCGGCGGGAAGCAGCAAAGACCGCATGCTCAACCTGTTGCGAGAGGTGCGGACGGCGGCTTTTCGCCGCGTCGATGTCGTGACCCGCCGCGCCATCGCATCGCCCGGCGGACCAGTGCGGTAGCAGAGATTTCAATGCGTCTGCTGATCCTCGGATTTTCCTCGATCGCCGAGCGGCGCGTGATTCCCGCCGCTGCCGTCGTGACCGGAATCAGCGAGATTTCGATCGCAAGCAAAAGCCGCAACCCGCCCGCAACGTGGCCGAAGCAGGGCCGCTTTTTCGCCGGCTACGATACGGCTTTGCGGGAAAGCGGTGCTGATGTCGTCTATTTGTCGCTTCCGAACGCGATGCATGAGCAATGGGCGATGGCTGCGCTTGCCATGGACAAGCATGTCGTGGTGGACAAGCCGGCGATGATCGCACCGGATGCGGCCAGGCGCGCGGTCGCGGAAGCGCAACGCAGGAAGCTGCTCCTCGCCGAGGCAACCGTCTTCAGCTATCACCCCCAGTTCCTCGCCCTTTCCGATTTCATCGCGGAGCAGGGGCCGCTGACGCAAGCCGACGCCCAGTTCATCATTCCGCCTCTGCCAATCGCAAATTTCCGCAATCACGCCGAACTCGGCGGCGGCTGCCTGTTGGACATGGGGCCCTATGCTGCGGCGACGATGCGCCTCCTGGGCGGCGGACCGCCGTCGCAGGTGGCGGCGCTGGCGGGCGGCCACCATCCGGAGACCGGGGTCGACATGGGATTTTCGGTGCTCGCCCGCCTCAATAACGGTGCGGCATTCTCGGGTCATTTCAGCTTTGAAGGCGAGTACCAGAACCGCCTGCTCATTGTCGGACGATCGGGGTCCGTGATAACAGAACGCATCTTCAGCCCACCCGCCGATCACCGAATGGAATCGCGCCGGCGAATCCGCAACACTGAAAACGTCGTGACATCAGTAGCGGCCGATACCTTCGTCCACTTCCTGGACGCGGTGACCGCCGCGGTGGCCCGCGGCGATCACGAGGGATTTTACCACGATCTGCTCGCCGACGCCGGATGTCGGGCGCAGATCGCAAGCGCGCTCGAACTGGCGTGAGAGAACAATGCCGATCAACGTCTGGGATTATCTTCGGGAATATGACGA
>Ga0126371_10003621_pt1 | contig 13547 bp, 10 predicted proteins | sample PanSoiMetaPlot_4_FD_110145 | JGI IMG/M metagenome (GOLD analysis project Ga0126371, IMG submission 110145) | Tropical forest soil microbial communities from Panama - MetaG Plot_4 | ecosystem: Environmental > Terrestrial > Soil > Tropical forest > Bulk soil | place: Panama | collected 2016-02-17 | reverse complement strand
TTTAGGTGTTCAATTCTTCCGTGCCTCGCGGCGCGGGGACGGAATAGCAATCGGGAACAAAGCGGATTTCCCGATGCAGACTAAACAGGAGGTTATTTGGCTACTATCACCATGAAAGAGTTGCTCGAAGCGGGAGTTCACTTCGGGCATCAGACGAAGCGCTGGAATCCCAAGATGAAGGAATACATCTTCGGTGAGCGCAACGGGATTTACATCATCGATCTGCAGAAGACGCTGAAGATGTTTAAAGAGGCGTCGAAGTTTGTGCAGGACCTGGCGACCGACGGCAAGATTGTGCTGTTCGTGGGGACGAAGCGCCAGGCGCAGGACGCGATCGCCGAAGAGGCGCAAAAGTGCGGCGCGTTCTACATCAACCAGCGCTGGCTGGGCGGTCTGCTCACCAACTGGGTCACCGTGCAGAAATCGGTGAAGCGGCTGAAGGAGCTCGACGACATGGCCACGGATGGCCGGTACGAGCTGCTGCCGAAGAAAGAAGTCATTAAGCTCGAGCGCGAGCGGAAACATCTGCAGGCCAACCTGGCCGGCATCAAAAACATGAGCCGTTTGCCCGACGCGATCTTCGTGATCGATTCGAATAAAGAGCAGATTGCGGTGCGCGAGGCGCGGAAGTTGGGTATTCCGGTGGTCGCGGTCGTCGATACGAACTGCGATCCCACCGAAGTGGATTACGTGATCCCAGGCAACGATGATGCGTTGCGAGCGATCCGGCTGTTCACGTCGAAGATCTCGGAATCGATTGCGGAAGGTGCGCAGTTGATGACCGACAAACAGATTGCGGATCTGAATGCGGGCGTTACCGAAGCGCAACAGGCTGAGAACGCCGCCGTCGAAGCTCCTGCAGAAGGCAGCACCGACGCGAGCAGCGCTTATGCATCAGAGGGCGACGACATCAGCATGGAAGAAGTACTGGGACCTGGTACGCATAAGAAGCCGGTGGCGAACGAAGACACCGACGTGCCGCATCACGTGGAGAGTCAGACGGTTTAGGGCCCTGTAGCGTAAAGCAAGTTGTCGATGGTCGGGGCCAACCCCGGGAGTCCGTGATCATGGGCAGCGATGGTGAAGGTAACTGTCGGATGCCTCTGAGTTTTGTAATCGACAAGCAGCGAAGGCTTGTGATCAGCACCGCCTCTGGTTTGGTCACGTATTCGGAGATTGCGGCTCATCAGGTTCAGCTGAAAAACGACCCGGATTTTGATCCCTCTTTCGATCAGTTGGTTGATGCGACCGCAGTCACGAAGATCTCGGTGAAGATAGAAGAGGTACAAACAGTTGCCCGGCAGCGGCTGTTTACGGCAGGTTCGCGGCAGGCTTTTGCCACGAGCAGCGACTTTGTATACGGCATGGCCCGAATGTTCGAGATTTATCGAGAGGCGTCAGGATCGGGTCGACCGGTGCGGGTGTTTAATAGCCTCGATGCGGCGCAAGAGTGGCTGCGGCCGGTCAGGCAACAGAAAAAGGCGTGACATTATTGCTGAGAGGATGCGCGCAGCAGCCTCCCGCATTCGGAAATTGGCGGCGAACAGGTAGGCCCGGCATTTATCCCAGGGGGAAATCGGACCCGCGCGGGTCGTCCGGCGCGGGTCAAGTTTTCTGTAGAGACGTTGCTTGCAGACGTCTCCTGCCGGGATCGGCAGGTCATCATGTGGCGAGAAAAGACGTAGCAAGCTACGTCTCGACGAAGGAATTCTAATCATGGGTACTACGACAGTGAATATTTCAGCGACACAAGTGAAGGATCTCCGGGAGAAGACCGGGGCTCCGATGATGGATTGCAAGCAGGCTTTGACCGAAGCCAAGGGTGACATGGAGCAGGCGGTCGTGATCCTGCGGAAGAAGGGCGTTTCGGTTGCGGCCAAGAAGGCGACGCGCGTGACGAGCGAAGGGTCGGTGGCGAGCTATATTCACGCCGGCGGCAAGATTGGTGTGCTTGTCGAGGTCAACTGCGAGAGCGACTTCGTGGCCCGTACCGACGTCTTCAAAGAGCTGGTGCACGATATCGCCATGCATATTGCGGCAAGCGATCCTAAGTACGTCCGCAAAGAAGACGTGACGGAAGCCGATTTCCAGCGCGAGAAGGAAATTTATCTCTCGCAGGCGATTGCGAGCGGCAAGCCGGCTCACATCGCCGAAAAGATGGTTACCGGCAAGATGGAGAAGTTCTACGAGGAGGTCTGCCTGCTCGAGCAGCCCTTCATCAAAGATCAGACCATTTCGATCGGACAGCTGATTGCATCAAAGATCGGCAAGCTCGGCGAGAACATCGCTGTGCGCCGCTTTGCGCGGTTCAAGGTCGGTGACGTGGGGGAAACCATCGCGATCACCAAGCCTACAGAACAAAAGGCTGAGTAACTCCAAGGCGCCCCGCGGGGCGCCTTTTTTAGTGCGCATCCGACGCGTCTGGCGTCATCCTAAGCTATACGCCTTTCAGGCGGAGTGAAGGATCTCGCGGGACGCGACGATGAAGGGCCCTCGCGAGGTCCCTCGCCCCGCTGGTAAAATCGCGGGGCTTCGGGATGACGCCCGAAAAGCAGCACGTACTGGCGGATCATGAACAATCCAACCCCGGTTTTTAAACGCATACTCCTCAAATTATCCGGCGAGGCTTTGGCAGGGCAGCAGGGCTTTGGCGTCTCCACCGAGCGCATTCATGGGATTGCCGCTGAAATCGCCGAGGTGCAAAAGCTTGGTGTGCAGATGGCGATCGTTGTGGGCGGCGGGAATTTCTTCCGCGGAGTGGCGCAGCAGGCCAAGGACATGGACCGTGTGTCGGCCGATCACATGGGTATGCTGGCGACCGTGATCAACGGGCTCGCCCTGCAGGACGCCCTCGAGAAGCAGGGCGTGTACACGCGGGTGCAGTCGGCGATCGAGATGAATCAGGTCGCGGAACCGTTCATCCGGCGGCGGGCTATTCGGCATCTTGAAAAGAACCGCGTTGTGATCTTTGCCGGCGGGACAGGCAATCCATATTTCTCGACCGATACCGCGGCTTCCCTGCGAGCGATGGAAATCAAAGCCGATGCGATTCTGAAGGCGACCAAAGTCGACGGAATCTACGATGCGGACCCACTGAAGGTCGATGGAGCGCGCAAGTTCAATCACATTTCGTACATGGACGTGCTCAAACTTGGGCTGAAGGTAATGGACTCAACGGCCATCTCGCTTTGCAAGGACAACAATCTGCCGATCGTTGTGTTCAGCCTGAATCATCACGGCAACATCCGGCGCGTGGTGTTGGGCGAGAAGATCGGGTCCATGGTCAGCGCGTAAAACTAGCCACGGATTCTCACGGATTCACACGGATTTCTGCATTGATCCGCGTTGATCCGTGGAATCCGTGGCAGCTTGTTTTTTGCGGGTTTATAATTCGACGTTTTGGAATGGAGCTGAACTTATGGCGATCATGGCTTCAATTGGCGGACTGAAAGACACATACGCGCAGCTGAAGTCGCGTATGGATAAGGCAGTCGAAGACTTTCGTAAGGCGATGGCGGCAACGCGAACGGGCCGAGCCTCAGTCCATATGCTGGATGGCGTAACAGTCGACGCTTACGGCGCGCAGATGCCGCTCAATCAAGTCGCGCAAGTACATGCTCCGGAGGCGCAGTTGATCACGGTGCAGCCGTTCGATCCATCGCAGTTGGCGGCGATCGAGAAAGCGATTCGTGGCGGCGATTTGGGGCTGAATCCAATGAACGACGGAAAAATGATCCGCGTGCCCGTGCCTCCGCTGACGCAGGAGCGCCGTCAGGATATGGTGAAGCATCTGCATCGCGCGCTCGAAGAGCACCGCACAGCGGTGCGAAATATCCGCCGCGACGGCAATGATGCCATCAAGAAGGCGCTCAAAGACAAGAAGATCACCGAAGATGACGAAAAACGCTCGCTCGATGAGATTCAGAAGCTGACCGACGGCGAGATCAAGAAGATGGAAGAGATGAGCAAGGCGAAGGAGAAGGAAGTTCTCGAGTTAAAGTAACGCCTCCGCCGAAATCATAGACTACAAAGGTACACGAAGGTATTCCTCCTCGTGAAACTTCGTGTCCTTCGTGGTTTTCGCCTTTGGACTTCCTCCCGGCCAGCGTACATGTACTCCCGGGCTTCGTTGCGCGATGCCCACCAAATCTGAGCTATTTCTTATAGTTAACGGCAGGTGTTGCAATTTTTTGCGAAGTAACCTCCCTTAGGTTACGCGGCATTTCTGAAAACACTGTGTTTCTATGGCCGTGAAGCAACTCACGGTTCCCCCCGGAAACAATGACTTCACGCAAACCTAGTTCGGAGTCAGCCCATGAAAAAGTTCTTTGTCTTGGCGGTGGTGCTTGGTCTCACCCTGATAGGGATCGGATGTGCATCGAACTCCTCTTCGCAGAACTCGAACTCAAATTCTCAAAACAGCAGCGTATTCGTAACGGGCGAAGATGCCCCGGCGTCGGCCGTAGTGGGTTTCAATGTCACCATTGACAGCCTCACACTGAACAGCAGTTCCTCGACAGTCACTGCAATCTCGTCGCCCGAAGCAGTCGATTTCGCACGCCTGATGGGGCTGCGCACGCTGCTGGGGTTTAACACGATTGCGCCCGGCACCTACACGAGCGTGACGTTCACGTTTGAAAACACCAACCCTGCGCCCGTAATCAGCTACGTGGACATGACCACGAACCCTCCGTCTGTGAAAACGCTGCAAGGATCATTCTCCCAGACCACGGTTACAGTTCCGTTCGCCGCGGGTGCGCCGCTCGTTGTGGATAAAAACGGACTGGCGGGCCTGCACATTGATTTCGATGTCGAGGATTCGCTGGCGACCACCGCTGGCCAGATCACGGGGTCGATCAATCCTGTGATCAACGTTGCGGCGGTTTCGGCCTCCGACGAAGTGGGCGAGATTACCGATTTCACTGGCAACGTTGTTTCGACTTCGTCGAGTTCGTTCCTGATGCAGGGTCCGTATGGAATGCCGCGAACCATCGACGTGAATTCCAGCACTCTCTACAACGGCAGCAACAGCCTGGGCACGTTGACGGCGAATGCCATCGTCTCGGTCATCGGAACAATGCAGGCAGATGGCAGCATCCTCGCCAAATATGTCGAACTGATCACAACAGACAACGCCTTCATCTCCGGCCGCATCCTGGCCGTGAATCCGAGTTCTGGTCCAGTCACGTCGGTGACGATGTGGGTCGGCGAGGAACTGGGAACTTCAAGCGTGATCCCCGTTGATACCGTCGCGACGGTCGATTTGAGTGGTGTCACCAATTACGACATCTGCTTCTTCGACAACTGGCTGACGCAGCAAGTGTTTAGCAATACGTCCCTTGTTGTGGGCCAACGCATCTTCGTCGGGGGAACGGTATCTGGCGGAGCCTTTACGCCGGATGTGGTTTCGCTTCGCCGACAGGGTGTCTACGGATCGCTGGTCTCGGGCAGCGTCGTCGTGACCGGTAATCCCGGAAGCAATCAGGGTTACTTCCAGATGCAGAACGATGCCTTGATGAGCTACTCGGCGGGCGGCCCGTTCAACGTTTACACGGGAGACCTCACGTTCTTTGAGAACATCAACGGGCTGTCCGGCTTGGCCTCGGCCGGAACGCCGAATCTGGTCGCGCGGGGGTTGGTGTTCAAGGACTCTTCGACCGGTAAGCCGATTGTTGTGGCCGGACGAGTACGGGTTCTGCCTCAAGGACAATAATCATTGGAGCCCCGCTTCTGGCGGCACTAGCCAGAAGTGAGGCATCCAATCTTGAACGATTCAGTGCCGGGCGGCTCGGTCCGCCCGGTTTTCCATTTGTGCTTCGGCAATGACAAATGCACGGCGTAACGCACGTATAATCGAACGACCATGAAGCAGGTTGTGAAGGCTGCGTGTCCTCACGATTGTCCCGACGCGTGCGGAGTTTTGATCACCGTGCAGGATGGACGGGCTACGAGAATTCAAGGCGACCCCGAGCATCCGGTGACGCGCGGGTTCTTGTGCGCGAAGGTGGCGAAGTATCTGGACCGCGTGTATTCGCCGGATCGCGTGCTGTATCCGATGAAAAGGGTCGGCGCTAAAGGGCCTGGACGAACCCATCGACCTCGCTCAGGGCAGGCTACAGCGTCCGTTCCTGCACAATCCCAGCAAGCCTGGCAACGCATTTCCTGGGACGAGGCTTTGGACGAGATCATCTCGCGACTCCGTGCAGTCTCTCGCGAGTTTGGCAGCGAGGCGATTCTTCCCTACTCCTACGGTGGAACTCTCGGAGCTTTGAACGGCGGGTCGATGGACCGACGCTTCTTCCATCGGCTGGGAGCTTCGCAACTCGACCGCACCATCTGCTCGGCGGCGGGTGAAGCAGGGCTTAAGTCGGTGCTGGGCGTGAAGCTCGGGACCGAGCCGGAGCAATTCCGGCATTCGAAGTACATCATTGCATGGGCTTCGAATATTCATGCGAACAATGTGCACCTGTGGCCGTTTATCGCCGAAGCTCGTCGGAACGGCGCAAAGCTGGTCGTCATCGATCCGTACCGAACACGAACGGCGGAGTGCGCCGATTGGTATCTGCCAATCAATCCCGGTACGGACGCAGCCCTCGCACTTGGAATGATGCATGTGATCATCGGCGAGAGTCTTTGTGACGATGATTACGTCGCGAAATATACGCTGGGATTCGAGCAACTGCGCGACAAGGTGAAGGAATACTCTCCGGAGCGCGTCGCTCAGTGGACCGGGATTTCCGCGCAAGACATTCGAAAACTTGCCCGGGAATATGCGACGGTCAGGCCCTCAGTCATCCGCTTGAACTACGGTGTGCAAAGGTCAGAAGGCGGGGGAATGGCAACACGGGCAGTCGTAATGCTGCCCTGCATTATCGGGTCGTGGAAGGAAGTTGGTGGTGGCTTGCAAATGTCCGTCAGCGGGGCGGCAGATTTCAATTCGGCGGGGTTGAAGCGCCCCGATCTTATGCACACGGCCCTTGGTCGCGAAGCCCGCACCCTCAACATGGTGGAACTCGGGCGCGTGCTGAATGAAGTAAGTGATCCGCCGGTCAAGGCTTTGTTTGTGTACAACTCGAATCCTGCGGCGGTCTGCCCCAATCATCAGGCGGTCATTCGCGGACTGATGCGTCCCGATTTGTTTACGGTGGTGCACGAGCAGTTCTTCACCGACACCACCGACTATGCGGACATCGTGCTGCCAGCGACCACGTTTTTCGAGCACAAGGACTTGCAGAAGGGATATGGGCACTACTTCCTCCAGATCTCCAATCAGGCGATCGCCCCGCCGGCTAAATGCCGGTCGAATGTGGACGTATTTCGAGCTCTAGCGGAGAGAATGGGGTTTGAAGAGGAATGCTTCCGCGAGAGCATCGACGAGATGATCGATCTGGCGCTGCAGTCGAAGGATCCGTGGATGCAAGGTATGACGCGCGAGCGGTTGGAGCTTGGGCACGCGCGGATGAATTTTTCAGGAGTTGAAAAGCGCCAACTCTCCCAAGATCAGGGAGCAGCGGGGCACCCCGATTCGGATTCACCCGAACCATTTCTGCCGTTTGCTCATGGGGGATTCCGAACGCCTTCGGGCAAAGCGGAACTCTATTGTCAGGCCCTGGAAGCGCAAGGGCTCGATCCGGTGGTGGAATTCACGCCTCCCTCGGAATCGCGACATGCGAAGCCTAACGGGTTACCGTTGGAGCTGCTGGCCCGCAAGGCGGGAAATTTCCTAAATACCACTTTCACGAACGTACCGTCGTTGCAGGAATTAGAGCAGCCGGGACTGCTCGAGATTTCCGGTGCGGACGCGCGTACACGAGGAATTGCCGACGGAGATCGCGTGCGCGTATACAACCGGCGCGGAGAGATTGAGTTGCGCGCGCGAGTGGACGGAAAAGTGCAGCCCGGAGTCGTTTCCGCAACACTGCATTGGGCGAAGATGACGCCAGGATTTCAGAGTATCAACAGCTTAACCTCAGAAAAACTTACCGACATGGGCAACTCGGCCACGTTTTATTCCGTCTTGGTTGAAGTAGAGAAGATCGATGGCTAGTCGCCAGTGTTCATGATCAGTGCCCTAATCTCAAACGCTTGTTTTAATGCCTGTTCAGAGCGGCCCACAGACGCGTATTGAGAGCCGCAGCTTGGACGCTTTCCTGTGTACTACCGTATAATGACAGTTTTCTTATATCCCAGAGGCTGAGGTCGTAGCGATTCCATTTCGCTTTCATCCGGAGATCCTTGTCGCGCCCAAGGTTCCCTGCTTCAAGAGGGCCAGGCTGTTGCCATCTCATTCATTCCAACGGATTTGGAGAGAGAAGGTGTGGCCCTGTATTGGGCTCGTGATGGCGGCTGCCATGCTCCTGATGGGGGCTGCCGGCATTGCTTCCGCGCAAACTGATGTGATCTCGGAAATCAATGTAACCGGGAATCGCCGCATTCCGTCCGACACGGTCAAGGCCCGCATCTTTACCAAGGCGGGTGATATTTACGACGCCTCGGCATTGGAGCGCGATTTCAACTCTCTGTGGAATACCGGCTACTTCGAAGACATCAAATTCTTACGCGAACAGACCCCGAAGGGCTGGCGGATTATCGTCCAGGTCAAGGAAAAACCGACGATTCGCGAGATCAACTACGTCGGCTTAAGTTCGGTTTCCAACAGCGACGTGCTCGACCGCTTCAAACAGGAAAAGGTCGGGCTGACGGTTGAGAGCCAGTACGATCCGACACGCATCAAAAAGGCTGAGAACTCAATCAAGAACCTGCTCTCAGAGCACGGACGGCAATTCGCGACCATCCGGACCGAGGTACGCCAGATTCCACCGGCCGCCGTTGGCATCACCTTTGTAGTGAAGGAAGGCCCAAAGGTTAAAGTGGGCAAGATTACGTTTCAGGGGAATCACAACATCAAGAGCCGCGTTTTGCGCTCGGCGATGAAAAACCTGAAGCCTGTCGGCGTTCCCCACTCCATCTTCCTCGAAAATCTATTCGCCAGGACGTACGACGCAACCAAGCTGGAGGAAGATACCGAGCGGGTGCGCGCGGAATATCAGAATCGCGGATATTTCAAAGCTAACGTCGCCGATGCCAAGACTAATATCCACGACACGGGCCACCAGGGATTCCATATTCCGCTGATACAGTCGGGACCAGGGAAAGCCGTTGATATCACGATGCCCATCGAGGAAGGCGACAAGTATCGCCTGGGCAAGATCACCTTCAAAAACAACAAAGCGATCTCGAACACAGCTGCCCTCCGATCGATGTTTCCCCTCAAGGATGGGGACGTTTTCAGCCGCGACAAAATCGCCAAAGGCCTTGAGAACCTGCGCAAGGCCTACGGCCAATATGGATACATCAACTATACGGGCGTTCCGAACACCACTTTCGACGACGAGAAAAAGCTGGCGAACCTCGAAATCGATATCGATGAAGGCAAGCAGTTCTACGTGCGGCGCATCGAGTTCCAGGGGAATACAACCACACGCGACAAAGTCATCCGCCGTGAATTGGCGCTCGAAGAGGGTGGGATCTACAACGCGCACCTGTGGGAACTGAGCTTGCTGCGTTTGAATCAGCTTTCGTACTTCGATCAGATCAAGCCGGACGATCCGAATGTCACCGAAAAGCGGCTGGACGAGAAGAACGGCTACGTGGACCTCACACTTCACGTGCACGAGAGGGGCAAAAACCAGATCGGACTGAATGGAGGCGTCAGCGGGCTCGAGGGAGCCTTCATCGGGCTGAACTACTCGACTAACAACTTCCTGGGTCGAGGCGAGACGCTGCAGGTGCAGGTAAGCCTGGGCAACCTGGCCCGTAGCATCCTGTTCGGATATACACAGCCTTACATGTTTGACCGTCCCTTGCAGTTCGGGTTCACGGTCTTTGGCAATAAGATCAGCTACAACCAGGCGCGGCAACTTTCCATCTTCAGCGGCCAGAATCTCAACCTCCCTAACGCTGTCCTGCAAAACCTGCAGAACTACTCGCAATCGAGCGTGGGATTCACCACATCGATGAGCTATCCGCTGAAGCGGTCGTTCAAGCGCGTGGGGATGACGTACTCGTTTGATCGCACGACCCTGCTGCCATTGAGTACCGCCTCGAAGACGTTGTTCGATTTCATCGCGTTCCGTGGGATCTCCGGGCCAAACGCCGTCAATGGAATCATAACCAGCAAGGTTTTCCCGAATTTCTCGTTCAATACGCTCGACAGCGGCATTTCTCCTCATAGTGGACACCAATTGACCATGGGCGCAGAGATTGCCGGTCTTGGGGGAACGGTTCGGTCGATTCGGCCAGTTGTGCAATACAAGCGGTTCATTCCTGTACAGAACCGCCGGAATGCGATTGGGTTTTCTGTGAATGGGTCGTTCATCACCGGCTTTGCTGGATTGGTCGCTCCCCCGTTCCAGCGCTTTTATATGGGCGGCGAGAATGACATCCGCGGATTTGATATCCGCTCGGTTTCGCCCGTAGCGTTTCTGCCCAGCTCGAATGTGATCACCTTGACAAACCCTGACGGGACACCGGTGCTGAAGGATCCAGCCAATCCGCGCTTGGGAAATTGGACCATCCCCATCCCGGTTGATCAGATCGTGTTTCCAGGTGGCGACCTGAGTGCGTGGAGCAACCTGGAGTATCGCTATACGATTGCGGGGCCGGTGGTGCTGGCACCGTTCGTCGATGTGGGCATCGATCCCATCGTGCGGCCTTCGCAACTTCAGATTGCCACGGCGCAGTACGATCAGGTGATCTCCACGCCATTTGGTTGTCCGCAGCTGGACGCAGGTTTCAACTGTGCTGGCGGAAACGTATTGAATCCTAAGCCTTCGCAGTTTTTGCAGGTCCTGAATGCGACCAACTGGCAACCGCGCATGTCAACGGGACTGGAACTGCAGATGTTCCTGCCAGTCATTAACGCGCCGTTCCGTATCTATTGGGCATATAACCCGTTGCGTCTGGACACTCAGGCGAATCCTCCCATTCCGATCACGCCGCAAATGTTCCCAGGCAGCTTCAATCCGAAGACCGGCCAGTGGGAGATGACCGCGGCAGGGGCTTACACCTATAAACTCGCGCAGCAGACTTATTCGCCGAGTTTCCTGCTCCGCGAACCGCGGAAAACCTTCCGGTTTACGGTGGCGACGACGTTTTAGACCGGCCCCTAGTGGTTTCGCAGGGAGTGGTAGTAAAACCGAACATAGATGGCCACTGCCCACGGATCACTGCCCACTGATTGTTTGACGCTGTCAGACTGGGATCACTATAATGTTGGTGATTCACACCCACAGGTAAGCATTAGAGTGTGAACGGTACGCTTGTGTGCACGGCGTGCGATGCTGGCAAACCCAGTGCGCCTAGTCCGATGGCGGCCGCTAACGCAGCGGAAACCTCATTCAGTGCGGCCCAGCGTGAACTGAAAGCAGCGACAGAGACGAGTTTTAGAAGTCATTCGCGGGACCATGTTCCAAGGAGTTCAATCAACCCAATGAAAAGCAAGTTCCTGAGCGTTTTTCTGGCGATCGCGGCGACACTCACATTCTCCGCCTTCGCCCAAACTGGCAGCGCTGCCACTCCGTCTTCCCCCGTGCCCAACGCACCTTCGGCGGGGTCGGCGCCTGCAACCACACCCGTTCCCACCGGTCCCGGCAGGGTGGGAACCATCAACATCCAGCAGGCGATCGTGGAGTCCAACGAAGGTCAGCGCGACATGGACGCCCTGCAGAAGAAATATGAGCCCAAGCAGGGCGAACTCAAGAATCAGAACGATGAACTCGAATCGCTGAAAAAGCAACTCGAGACGCAGGGTCCGAAACTGAACGAAGACGCAGCGGCAAATCTTAAGAAGCAGATCGAAAGCAAGCAGAAGGTCTTCGATCGCAACGTGCAGGATGCCCAGGAAGAAGTCGGCAACCAGCAACAGGAGATCGCGGGCCGGATCCTGAACAAGATGGCGCCACTCATAATGAAGTATGCCCAGGACAATGGCTACACGATGATCATCGACACCTCGAAGCCCTGGCCGCAGAGCCCGGTGCTGTGGTGGAACGTGGCCTCCATCGACATCACGAAGAACGTGATCGATGCCTACAACGTGCAGTCGGGCGTACCTGCTCCGACCTCGACGACAAGCAGTGCTCCAAGACCCGCTCCGAAGGCTCCGGCGGCAACAACTCCGAAGCCGGCAACGCCGAAGCCGAGCGACGCCCCGAAACAATAACTGCAGCGGGACACCCCCGCGCTCCGAAAAGTTCCACGAGGCCGCGAAATTTCGCGGCCTTTTTTCTTTCCTTCAAGCCCTCCAGCAATGCCGGTGATGGTGTCCATAGCACCAGACCGATTTCACACTGGAGGGCGCCATGTTTGCCGAGAGCTTGCTGGAAACTTCCTGGGCCGAGCGCGGACGTCGTAGTTGGACAACTGCCACTTCCTTCGGACTGCAGGCAGTAATCGTCGGACTGCTGCTCCTGATTCCCCTGCTGACGACCGTGGGCCTGCCGTCACCGCGTAGCGTTTCAACGCCCGTCAGCTTTGGGCACTTAGATTCGGGGCCCACGCCGGCGGTCCACAGCGACGGACCACAACGCGGTATTCAAATCATTCCGTACCATGGTCGGATTTTGCTGCCGAGCCGATATAGCCATCCGACTTCCGGCGACCCGACCTCGTTCGAGGGCCCTGTCGGACCACCTGGCGTTCCTATCGGGAATTACGTCGGTGCCGGACCAAGCTTTCCCATACCAGAGAGCGGAACTCACCCGGTCATGGCTGCTACCCCGCCGCCAACGATCGGTCATGAGTTTCGAACGTCGAAGATGCTTGAGGGCAGCCTGATCCGCAAGGTCGAACCGAAATATCCGCCACTAGCGATTGCCGCACGAATTCAGGGTTCGGTTGTGCTGGCAGCGGTAATCAGCAAGTCGGGCACGATTGAAAACCTGAAGCTTGTTTCAGGGCATCCGATGCTGGTGCCGGCTGCCATCGACGCCGTGCGCCAGTGGCAATATCGGCCTTACGTCCTGAATGGCGACATCATTGAGGTAGAAACGCAAATCACCGTGAACTTCATGCTGGGACAATAGAAGAACGCACAAGAATCGCCACGGATTTCACGGATCCCCACGGATAGTCATGGTAAAGCTTTATCCGTGAAAATCCGCATTGATCCGTGGCTTCAATAGCGGGAGTAGTCCCAGCGTAACCTCGGCGCGCCGGGCGCTCCCGCTATAATCGCGAATGTGGCAACTACTGCAGAAATCCTGAGCCGCGCAGCGACCCGTCCTACGTGGGCCGACGTATCTTTAACAACCTTGCGGCAGAACTTCCGAACCGTACAGAAGCACGTAGGTTCAGCAGTCACCGTATGCGCTGTGGTCAAGGCTGATGCTTATGGACATGGCGCGGTGGAATGCTCCAAGGCGCTAGAGGCCGAGGGTGCCAAGTGGCTGGGCGTAACCTCGCTCGATGAAGCCATTCCCCTGCGCGAGTCCGGTGTGCGCGCCAACATTCTGCTGATGACTGGCTTCTGGCGCGGCGAAGAAGCC
>Ga0126371_10003620_pt1 | contig 13550 bp, 16 predicted proteins | sample PanSoiMetaPlot_4_FD_110145 | JGI IMG/M metagenome (GOLD analysis project Ga0126371, IMG submission 110145) | Tropical forest soil microbial communities from Panama - MetaG Plot_4 | ecosystem: Environmental > Terrestrial > Soil > Tropical forest > Bulk soil | place: Panama | collected 2016-02-17 | reverse complement strand
TCGATCGCGTTGTGCCTCGCCGAGTCGGAGAAGCTCGTGATCCCGGAAGTCGTGACCGCCGGTTTCGTCTACTCGCGATTGCGAATGCCCGAATATTCAGCAGAAGACCGCGCAGAGATCGCCTCGCGTGTCGAGCAAATGCTAGGCGACGGCCGCGACGTGTACGTTTTCTTCAAGCATGAAGAAACGCCCGCGGGAGCGTTATACGCCGAGGAGTTGCTGAAACGCTTTCCGGAACAGGCCAAGGTCGGGGTTTAGCTGTGGCGCACGCACTCATTGCGCGCCGTGTCCCCACTCATGGGGACACAATCTCGTTTCTTCCGGTTCGCCGCCATCAATGCGATACTCTTTCCATGACCCTCAACCCAACTCGCCTCGCCACGTTGCTTTGCGCTGTCACACTCGCCGCCTCGCCGATCCTCGCCCAATCGGACACCAAAGCGACCTTCGTCAAACATCTGAAGACTTCCCGCGACTTCAGCCTCAAAGTCGCCGGCCAAATGCCCGAGTCAACCTACGATTTCAAACTCACCCCGCCGCAAATGAGCTTCGCTGACCAAATGGTTCATCTTTCCGGCTCGCTCGACTTTTTCCTCTCGTCGATCTCCGGCGAAAAACCGAAGAATGGCAAGCCCGCCTCGATGAAAAAGAGCGACGTGATCGCGTTCATGACCAAGTCCTTTGACGACGCCGTTGACAGAGTATCGAAACTCAGCCCCGAAGTGTTTTCGAAAACCTACAAAGGCGAAGAAGGTCAAATGACCGGCCTGGAGATCCTCATGATGATGATGGACCACACCACGCACCACCGCGCCTCCGCCGAAATGTACTTACGAGCCAAAGGGATCACGCCGGCCGAATACACCTTCTGACAACGTGGCGCACGCTTAAAGCGCCACGGGAGGCCGTGGCCTCCTCGTCAAGAAGAGAAGTGGCCGCTACGGCCTTCTGTTGTAGCGCGAGTTTCCGGAGGCGTTCCGCGTTTGCACTCATGCGAACGCCATCGACCGGGTCAAACGCTGGGGCACATGAAAAGCGGAGAGCTTGGAACGGTCGGCGAAGGAACACCAACGGTCCCGCGTTGCTCGATCTAGCTTTTTCCGTGCGAACAACACGCCGCCTCTGCGAAATATTGATCTTCGTACCGGTCGTGATGCCGGACCCACGCCATCGTATTCGTCCCTTCATCGCGACCCCTCGGAACTAAATCGAGAAAGTTGTACGTGCCCACCAGAATGTCGAGCCCCCGCGCGTAACAGGAGTAAGTGTGAAAAACTTCGCCCGCAGCGTCCTTATAAAACACACTCGCGCCTGGAGCTTCCTCGCTCGGGAACTTCTGAAGCCCGTAGTTGTAGTCCACTTCGCCGTGCGACATCTCATCCTTGGTGAAGGACACTCGATAGTCGAAATTGAAATCGGTCCCGTACGACGACACCCAGCGGAACTTCCAGCCCATCCGGTTCTTGAATCTCTCGATCTCCTCGATCGGCGCGCGCGAAACCACCGTCAACGTCACATCGCGATTCGCCAAATGCACCGCCATACCGTCGAAATGATCCGCCAGGTACGAGCAGCTCTTACAGCCCTCCTGCCATCCCGGCCCCAGCATGAAGTGATAAATCAGCAGTTGGCTGCGCTTGCCGAAAAGTTCCGCCAACCTCTGCTTCCCCTGCGCGGTATCAAAACCGTATGGCTTCTCGACTTTCTCCCAAGGCAAGTCGCGCCGCCGGCGGCTCAATTCGTCGCGCAACTGCGTGAATTCCTTCTCCTTGGCTAGCAGATCCCTGCGCGCTGTTAGCCATTCTGAATGCGATGCGATTTTATGATCCGTGAGTTCTATCGTGCTAGTGGCCATTTTCGTTTTCCTTTCGTTTAACGATTTTCGACACGACTTCCTGCTTCCAAACTTGCAGTGCCAGCTCCGTGAGTCCGCCGGCCGATACCGCCTTGCCCGCCAGAACCGCAGTCGCCGCGATGCATACCGGGCACATGCTTACTGCCCTCGACCAGCAGCCTTGCCGGACGCGCCGCTCTCGGCCCGCTTGCGAGCCTGGTCGTGAATGTACTTCCAGCCCTCCACCATCCCGCTCTTGTGCTCTGGATCGATTTTTCCGAGCGCGATGTGGTGGAAATCGATCCGGGTCCCGCCCGGCTCCGCGACCAGCCGGTATTGGAGATTGGAGACCATCGGGTACGAGGCGAACAGCGGCCCGCAAATTTCGAGCAGCGTCGGCCGCTTAATGGCCTGCACGTGTCCCCAGAAATGCCCGTTGTGGTTACCCAGGTCCCGATACCATCGACCCCCCGGCCAGGCTTCGAGCACCATCGGCATCGCAACTCCGTCCTGTTTCTCGTTGCCGGGACCCAGTTGCTCAACCAGCGCCTCGAACGTCGCCTCAATCGATGCCTTCACGTGAATTTCTTGGGTGATGTTGACGACCAAGTCGTCAATTCCCGCTGTTGGTTTCGTCATCGGATATTCTTCCTTTCGCCTCGGCCCGCTCCTTGACGCGATCCAACTGGTGCTGCCAGTAGCGTGCGAACTGGCTAGTCCAGTCGTGAATCGGACGGATGGCTTCGACATTGGTTTTGTAGAGTTTCTGCCGGCCCGAGCATCGCATACGCACTAGCCCGACGTCTCTGAGAACGCGCAGGTGCTTGGAAACCGAGGGTTGCTCCATCTCGAGCGCCTGGACGATTTCCGACACCGGCCGTTCTCTCGCCGCCAGGTAATGCAAGATGTCCCGTCGCCGCGGTTCGGCGATGGCGTTGAAAGCGTCTGAGGTGGTAGCAGCCCGAGCCATGACTATATGTTACATTCCCATATGGGAATGTGTCAAGCGGTGCGTCGCAGTTTTTGTTCGAGCTAACTCAGGTCGATCAGCTTGTCCCACGCCAGGGCGTATCCAAGCGCACGTTTCACTTCAACGTAACGCGATGGAGGTAGCGAACCGGCGCGTGATTCCAACCATTGCCGGGAGACCATGCGGATGTTGTCGCAGTTGACAACGCAGGCAGATGGAAGGCCTTCGCGCCGCCCGAGCTTGACTTCGACCGGAATCGCTCGAATCGTGGTGGTGATTTCCGCAACTATGAACTTGTTCAGATACTGATAGGCGTCGTTCCGGCTGAGCAGCATGATTGGGCGCCGGCCTGCCGGGGACGGCAGACTGGCCCACCAGATCTCGTACTGCCTCACGGCTTGAATTCCTCAGGAGTGGACCAATCATCGGTCGGCTCACTGGTGTCCGGCTGTTTCCGATAGGCCTCTCGCATAGCCCGATACTCCGCTTTCCGAATTGCGTTCCGAATCGCTTGGCGAATGAACTCAGACCGTTGACGTTTTCCCGGAGCCGCTACCCGGTTTAACGCCGTCAGAGTCTGTTCGTCCAACTGGATCAGGAGTGGCTTCATATATACACTCATTATATAGATAATCGATATACTGAATATCAGACATAGCCCGGATTCGATCGAGCAGCCGAATCTCCTCGGTGGTCAGCTTTCGGTAGTGCGCTAAATCTGTGTCCGTCGGTTGCAGTAAATTGAAGCTCGATTCCGAAGTCGCTCTTGATTAGAGTCGGTCGTAGTGGTCTTTTGCGTTTTGGATCGGGTCTCCTGTGGATAGAGATTGCGGTTCGACTACAGAAGTGGCATGACCCGCCAGGATGATTGTGGCCGGGCTTTACCGCTCGGTCCGTAAGTACCCCGCGCTGTTTGGAATGGCGCTGGTGATAATCGCTCTTGTTCTGGGGATCGTCACGATTGTCCGACGAATCTATAACACGGACCTGGATGCAGCCGAAATGATTCCGAAGCTCTCTGGCCGTGAAGACGTGGCACACCTCCAGGAACCCCCGGGACACAGAAATAGCGCACTAACCCAGCTTTTCTCGCAATACCGCGTTGTTCAGGCGATAATCTTACTCGAGTCTTACCATGGAGAGAACCCGCCTTTCCACCAAGGGCCAAGTCGTCCTTCCTAAAGAAATTCGAACGGCGCGCTCATGGGACCCCGGCACTGAATTCACGGTTGGAAACGAGGGACGGCATTCTATTGCGGCCTGTTGTTCCCTCGCGCCAACCAAGCTAGAGGATGTTGCCGGATGCCTGCGCTGGCGGGGCAAGGCGAAAACAATCCGTGAGATGGACGCGGCTGTAGCCCGCCAATTCTCGCGACGCCATGCTCGCGATTGACACTAACGTGCTCGTCCGGTTTCTCACCGGAGACGACCCGGAGGAAGCTGCCACCGCGCGCGAGCTATTCGCTCGCGAGCAAATCCGGATCGCCAAGACTGTTCTGCTCGAAGCCGAATGGGTGCTTAGGAGCGCGTACGGATTCGAGCCTGGCGCGATTCGAGACTCGCTGAAAAGGACAATCAGTCTCCCGAATGAATGTAGCGGCAGAAGATCCCCAGGCCGTCTTAAGCGCGATGGCGTCGCGGCCCACGGAATCACGCTGGCCGACGCATTTGCACTTGACCATCACGCCGCCGGGCGGCGAATTTGCCTCGTTCGAGCGCGCGTTCATCCGGCGGGCCAAGCGGGCGGGAGCCGCCAACGTCCGCGACCTTTCCTAGATTGGCTGACCGCAGTCCGCGGTATTCGGCCGCTATAATGGTCGTGTCAACGCTTCCCCATGTTCGATAACCTCTCCGACAAGCTCCAGCGCGTCTTCAAAAACCTCCGCGGCGAAGGCAAACTAAGCGCCGAAAACATGGAGGCCGCCCTCCGCGAGATCCGTGTCGCGCTGCTTGAAGCCGACGTCCACTTCCGTGTCGTCAAGCAGTTCATCGAGAACATCAAAGAGAAAGCCATGGGTCAGGAAGTGCTCACTGCGCTCTCTCCCACACAGCAGGTCGTCAAAATCGTCCGCGATGAAATGATTCGGACGCTCGGCACTTACACCTCCAAGCTCCGCACCGCAAACGAGCCGCCCACGACCGTCCTCATCATTGGCCTGCAAGGTTCCGGCAAAACCACCTCGACCGGCAAACTCGCGCGCTGGCTCTCGAAGAACGGTCACAGTCCGCTGATGGTCTCAGTCGACGTCTACCGGCCCGCAGCGCGCCAGCAGCTCGCCGTTATCTCTCGCGATATTAAGCTGCCCATCTATGAAGGCGCGCCCGAAGAAACCAAGCCAGTCGATCTCGCGCGCTCGGCCTTACGCGAAGCCCGCCAAACCGGCCGCGATATCCTCTTGGTCGACACCGCCGGACGCCTCCACATCGACGACCAGCTCATGCAAGAGCTGCAAGAACTCAAAGACCTGCTCGGGCCCACCGAAGTCCTGTTCGTCGCCGACGCCATGACCGGTCAGGACGCCGTCAAATCGGCTGACGAGTTCCACAAACGGCTCGGCATCACCGGTGTCATTCTCACGAAAATGGACGGCGACGCCCGTGGCGGCGCGGCGCTCTCCATCCGCAGCATTACTGGCCAGCCGCTCAAGTTCGTCGGCGTGGGCGAAAAGTTCGACGCACTCGAACCCTTCCATCCCGACCGCGTCGCGCAGCGCATCCTCGGCATGGGCGACATGCTCTCGCTGATCGAAAAGGTCGAAGAGAGCATGGATCAGAAAAAAGCCGAGGAGATGCAGCGTAAGCTGATCGAAAACGAGTTCACGCTCGAGGACTTCCGCGATCAGCTCAAGCAGATCCGCAAGCTCGGCCCGCTCGAGTCGCTGCTCGGCATGATGCCCAACCTCGGCCCCATCAAAAACCTGAAAGACATGAAGGTTGACGAGAAAGAAATCACGCACGTCGTCGCCATCATCGACTCGATGACCGCCAAAGAGCGCGCCAACCACATGATCATCAACGGCGCGCGCCGGCGCCGCATCGCCAAAGGCAGCGGCACCACCGTGCAGGAAGTGAACGCGCTCCTCAAACAATATGCCCAAGCCCGCAAGATGATGAAAAGCATCACCGGCGGCGGCTTCCTGGGCAAGCGCCTCGGCAAATTCAAGCTGCCGATGGTACAATAATTGAAAATGCTAATGATCCGACTGGCGCGCTTTGGCGCCAAGAAAAAGCCGACCTATCGTGTGGTCGTGATTGACAAAGTGCGCGCTCGCGACAGCCGCTCCGTGGAAGTTGTGGGCACCTACAATCCTGTCAGCCAGCCGCCAGCCATCGACCTCAACCACGAGCGCATTCAATATTGGTTGAAGAACGGTGCACAGCCTTCCGATACCGTCAGCCGTCTGCTTAAGAACAACCCCGCACCGGCTGCCGCTTAACGTCGAACGACGTTCGCCAGCGCCCAACTAAAAATCTTCAGCGCCGCCAGAAACACGAAGAGAATCACAGCCAACTGAACCCGGGTCAGGCCGAAGGCCAGCCCGTCCGGAGATGCCGCCACCGCGTCGCCGGCTACCTCTGCCGCCTCAACTGGTTCTTCTTTGACCGCAATCTGCGGCCGGAACGGAACCAACGCCGTAACGGGTTCGCTGCGTTGGAACACGGCCTCCAGCACAGGCGGTGCGGCCACGAATACCGGAGTCACTATGCTCGAGGCAGGCAGTTTCGCCGCAGGCGCCGCCACCACGCGCGCCTTCTTCCTGTCCCGATGGATGCGGTGCAACTGAACAAACGCCAGTCCGAATATCGAAAGGTACGAGATCGCAAAACATGCGATGCCGGCAGGCCAGATCTGTGCGGCGCGCATGATGGGTTTGTATGCAAAGGCCGCGATCGCCGTCTGACTAATGACAATCGCGTAAAGGAAGTACTCTACGAGCACCGACGTTGCTTTGTTAGGAGCCTTCACTTTCACCGGAAATTTCGCCTTCCCTTCGACCATCGGCCGAAATTCCCGCGCCTGTTATAAGGCAAATTCCTCAGTACTTCGGTTTACGCCTGTAAGAATTGGGCTTCCTCAGTCGACCCGGCCAGCGCCAGCGTCGAGCTTGCCCCGTTCGAAATCACTTGCGTAATTTCGTCAAAATAACTTGTACCCACGAAACGCTGATGACGCACCGCCGAATATCCGTCGCGCACCCGTTCGAACTCCGTCTCTTGCAGTTGCGCGTAAGCCGCCATTCCCGACGACGCGTAGCCGCGAGCCAGCTCGAACATACTCAGGTTGAGCGCATGGAATCCAGCCAGTGTCACGAACTGAAACTTGTATCCCATCTCCGCGATTTCTTCCTGGAACCGCGCGATCGTCGCCGGATCCAATTTCCCGTTCCAATGGAACGACGGTGAGCAATTGTACGCCAGCAGTTTTCCTGGAAATTGGCGATGAATGCCCTCGGCGAACCGCCGCGCTTCTTTGAGATTCGGCTCCGAGGTCTCACACCAGATCATGTCGGCATAAGGCGCATAGGCAAGACCCCGCGCGATCGCCGCATCCAACCCGCCACGGAACTGCAAGAACCCATCGGGCGTCCGGTCTGCCCCGATGAACTCCCGGTCGCGCGGATCAGCGGCGCTCGTGATCAGCTTCGCGCTGTCGGCGTCCGTGCGCGCGATCAGCACCGTCGGCACGCCCATCACATCAGCGGCCAGTCGCGCCGAAATCAGCTTCTGAATAAACTCCTGCGTCGGAACCAGCACCTTCCCGCCCATGTGCCCGCACTTCTTGGCGCTCGCAAGCTGATCCTCGAAATGAACGGCCCCTGCGCCCGCCTCGATCATCGCCTTCATCAATTCGAACGCGTTCAATGGACCGCCGAAGCCGGCCTCACCATCCGCGACGATCGGCGCGAACCAATATATCTCGCCCTTGCGCTCGGCATGCTGGATCTGATCGGCGCGCTGAAACGCATTGTTAATCGCGCGCACCACGTTGGGCACGCTGTTCGCCGGATACAAGCTCTGGTCCGGATACATCTGGCCAGCGAGATTCGCATCGCCCGCCACCTGCCACCCGCTCAGATAAATCGCCTTAAGTCCTGCCTGCACTTGCTGCAGGGCCTGATTTCCCGTAAGCGCCCCCAGCGCGCGCACGAACGGCTCGTTATTCAAGAGCTGCCACAGCCGCTCGGCCCCCATGCGGGCGAGTGTATGCTCGATATGCACCGAACCGCGCAGGCGCGCAACGTCAGCCATGCTGTACGGCCTCTCGATGCCGTCCCACCGTGGTTCGATCGCCCACGGGCGATCCATTTCGACAACCTGACGCTGTGTACTCATGCCCCCAGTAAACGCCGAAACGCACGAATTTCAAAATTTGCTGGTCCGCCGTACATGGTGGTCCGAATCGGACCGGTGGCCGCTACGTGGTGCCTCACGTCCAAGTGATTGATCTACCATGGAGATTATGAGTACTCAATCCTCCGCCGTCGCCGCGGGCCGCGCCGAAATTCGCGGACCGGTCCTCGGTCGCCACGCCGACATTCTCTCCAAGGGCGCCGTCGAATTTCTGGCCAATCTCGCGACCAAGTTCGAGGCCCGGCGGCAGGAGTTATTGGCGAAGCGCAACGTGCGCCAGCAACAGCTCGACGCTGGCGTCATGCCCGATTTCCTTTCCGAGACCGCCTCCATTCGCGAAAAAGAATGGACCGTCGCGCCGATCCCCAAAGATCTTCAAGACCGCCGCGTCGAAATCACCGGCCCAGTCGACCGCAAGATGATCATCAACGCGCTCAACTCCGGCGCTAGCGTTTTCATGGCTGACTTCGAAGACGCCAACTCGCCCACCTGGACCAACAATCTCGACGGCCACGTCAATCTCGGCGACGCCATCCGCCGCACCATCACCTTCGAAAGCCCCGAAGGAAAAAGCTACAAGCTGAACGAGAAGACCGCGACTCTCTTAGTTCGCCCGCGCGGCTGGCATCTCAACGAGAAGCATTTCTACGTCGACGGCGCACAGATCTCCGGCTCGCTCTTCGATTTCGGTCTCTACATCTTCCATAACGCCAAGGAGCTCGTGGCGCGCGGCACCGGTCCGTATTTCTACCTGCCGAAAATGGAGAGCCATCTCGAAGCGCGCCTGTGGAACGACGTCTTCAACTTCACTCAGGACGCACTCGGCATTCCACGCGGAACCATCCGCGCGACGGTCCTGATTGAAACGATTCTCGCGTCGTATGAAATGGACGAAATCCTCTGGGAACTGCGTGAGCATTCCTCCGGACTGAACTGCGGCCGCTGGGACTACATTTTCAGCTTCATCAAGAAATTCCGGAACCGCCCCGACTTCGTACTTCCCAATCGCGCGCTCGTCACGATGGAGCGGCCGTTCCTGAATGCCTACGTGCAGTTGCTGATCAAGACGTGCCACCGCCGCGGCATCCACGCCATGGGAGGCATGGCGGCTCAGGTTCCCATCAAGAACGATCCGGTGGCCAACGAGCAGGCGCTCGAAAAAGTCCGCCAGGACAAGCTGCGCGAGGTGCATGCAGGACACGACGGCACGTGGGTCGCGCATCCGGGCCTCGTTCCAGTCGCCAAGGAAATCTTCGACGAGTACATGAAGACACCGAATCAGATTTCGGTGAAGCGCGGCGAAGTCCGCGTAACCGCCGCCGATCTGGTCGCCGTCCCCGATGGCGAAATCACCGAGCAGGGTCTGCGCTGGAACATCGACGTCGGCATTCAGTACCTCGAAGCCTGGCTGCGCGGGTCCGGCTGCGTGCCAATTTACAACTTGATGGAAGACGCTGCGACCGCCGAGATCTGCCGCTCGCAAGTGTGGCAATGGGTGCGCCACGGAGCAAAAATGAGTGACGGCCGCGCCATCACTTCGGATTTTGTGGTGCATGCCACGCGCCAGCAGGCTGAAAAATTCCGCGGCAAGGGCGGTGTCGTTTCGACGCCCGATCGAGGTGAGAACAAGTTCGATCTTGCCGCGCAGCTCTTCGAGCAGATGATGACCAGCCCCGAAATGGCTGACTTCCTGACGCTCGTCGCCTACGACTACATCGATTGATGGACGCCCTTGCGGCCGCTCGTTTTGAAATCACCGCCGATCTCGTCGCGCGCCTGCGCGAAGACGTTGTCCTGCGGCGCATCGGAACCAGCATTGAGTGGTTCCAAGCGCATCGCGAAGCGCTGCTTTCGCTCGATCCTGATCAGAAGCACGCCGCAGCGTTCGTCGGCTATCTCTCGCAGTGGGTCGATATGGGCTATGGTGACGCGGCCATCGTGCGCGAGCTGCTCAACCGTTTTCCCAAATCGCGCCGCGCTACACTGCCGCTCTGCGACTACGTTCATCTCGAGCTGGCTGAGGGAATGGCCGCATCCGCTGAAGAGGAAACGGCGAAAGCGATCGCGCGCTTCGATGTCATCATCAATCTCGGCGATGAAGCCGTGACCGATAAGCAGCTCCTGTCGCTCGCCTACTTCTGGAAAGGCCGTTGCCAGCGCAAGCAGGGCGAGTACGACAACGCCCTGCATGACACGCGCAAGGGCAGGGAACTGGCGCTTGAACAGGGCTACTCACGCATGGCCGCCGTTATGCAGGTGCTCGCGAGCTGGCTGTGCTTCCAGAAAGAGAAGCTGGTCGAGGCGGTGGAAAACCTCCGCGAAGCCGAAGCAGTGCTGAGCGAAACCGACGACACAGTCACGCTCGGCAACATCCAGTCTGGCTACGGGCGCATCGCACTGCGCGAGGCGCGGTACGAGCAGGCTCTCGACCACTTCGCTCGCGCCATCGAACTGTACCGCAAGCGCGATCCCCGCCACCGAAATCTCGCGCGCTCGCTGGCCAACATGGCGTACGTGAAGCGGCTCACCGCGATCCGCCTGGCACGGAAGATCGATGCCGAAGCCAAGCGCCGCCGCAAAACCGTTTCATTGGAAGGCGTGCCTTCGCCTTCCATCTCGCGCCAGCACATCGAGCAACTTCATACCGAGGTGCTTTCGAACCTCACGCAGGCCGAAGAAATTTATCGTTCTTTGAATCACCATCGAGGCTGGGGAACCATACATGTGGAGCGGGCCCTGCTGTATCTTGACATCGGCGATGTGGAACGCGCGGGCGTCGAAGCGGCCGAAGCCTACAAACTCGGCTCGGAGAAGAAAGACAATATTCTCACCGGCCGCGCTCGCATCGTGCAGAGCATGATCGAGAGCACGACATACGAGGAAGGCTTGAATGCAGATCCGTCGGCGCACGCCCAGCGCGCGCAGGATTTCGCGCGCGAAGCGCTCAAATGCGCCCAGCAGACCGAAAACCGCCACCTCCTGGCGCGGGCCTACCTCTGCCAAGGCATGGTCTTCGCGAACGATTTTTTCAACAACGCGGAAGCCGCGCGCGAATGCGCGGATCGCGCCGGCGAGTACTTGACGCCCAGCGTGCACGACCATCTCTGGGAAGAGTTGCAGGCCCTGAAGGCGCGAGTCCTGCGCGGCGCCGGCGTGGATGTGAAACTCCGCCGCTGGTCGCAAGGCGACACCGAAGACCAGACCTTTCAGGAACTCACCGAGCGCTTCGCCGAGATCATCATCCCGAAAGTTTGGGAACGCGAAGGCCGCAAAGTCTCGCGCGTCGCCGCAAAGCTTTCGGTCTCGCCCAAGAAAGTCCGCCGAATCCTCACGCGCTTAGGGCTGAAATCCGACTGACGGATCTGGCTGCACTTTGTGGCGCACGCACTCGTGTGAGCCGTGTCCCCCACTCATGGGGACACCAGTGGCCCAAGAAGTGCGAAATGGCCCGTATGCGCCCCAGCGCCGTCGCGACGTTGCTCGCCCTCACCGCATCGGCCCAATTCAAAAGCACCGTCCCACTCGTCGTCGCCCCCACCACGATCACCGACTCCCACGGCCACAACATAGAAGGCCTCACCATCGACGACCTGATCCTCTACGACAACAATGTGCCGCAAAAGGTACAGCTCGATTGGAGCCCATTCCCCATCGACCTTGTCGTCACCGTCCAAATTAGCGCCAACTCCGGCGCCGTGATTGACAAGCTCGGCGGCAGTGGCATCCTGTTCACTCAACTCCTCGCGGCCGACGCCGGTGAGACGGCCATAATCTCTTTCAGCGGCGAAGTCAGACTCCATCAGGGCTTTACCGCCGACCCGGACGCCGTCATCCACGCCATGCGCATGCTGCGTAAAGAAGGCGACAACGCCCATACGCTCGACGCGCTGATCCAGGCCTGCGCCATGCTCGAACGGCGCCCCGCTGGCCGTCGCCGGATCATCCTCATGATCGGCGAAAAGCGCGACCGATCCAGCAAAGCCAAACTCGCCGAGGCGATGGAGCAAGTCCAAAAGCTGAACGCCGCCGTCTACTGGCTCACCTATTCGCCGTTCCAACAAGTCTTCACCGTAAAGCCGAAGACAGCCGAAGACCTGAAGCCCGAAGCCGAACGTGTCAAAGTCCAGCAGTGCGCTACCTGCCCGCCGCCCGATGAAACTCCCGTTCCGCTCGACCTGGGTCCCGGCAATTACATCTACGCTATCGGCGAGTTGATCCGCATGCACAAACCCGATCTCGCCGAGCTCTTCACCAAAACCACCGGCGGCCACACCGTCGGCTTCCTGAAAAAAAACGGTCTCGAACAAGCCATCTCGCTGATCGCCGCCGAAGTGCATCGCCAGTATATTCTGAGCTTCCAGCCGCCGCCGGGCGAAGCAGGGAAGTTCCATTCGATTCGTGTCGTTGTGAAAGACCGTCCCGACTTGCAAGCCAAGACGCGCGCAGGCTACTTTGCTCTGTAGTGAATCTCTCTGAAGTTACACTCAAGCCGATCGGAGTGGTCCGCAGCCCGATCCACGAACCGCTCGACGACGTGTGGGGTGGGCTCACGTCGCGCATCGAACTCGACCATTCGCGCTTCAATTCAGAATCACTCGCTGGACTCGACGACTTTTCCCACATCGAGCTCGTGTTCCTCTTCGATCGCGTCGCCCAAGATGAGATTCACCTCGGCGCTCGGCGCCCACGTGGCCGCACCGACTGGCCCAAAATCGGCATCTTCGCGCAGCGCGGCAAGAATCGCCCTAACCGAATCGGTATCACCGTCTGCCGCCTGATTTCGGTCCACCACCTCTCGATCGAAGTGGAAGGCCTCGACGCAATCGATGGCACTCCCGTCCTCGACATCAAACCCTACATGCGCGAGTTCGCCCCGCGCGGCGAAGTGCATCAGCCCGCCTGGGCGACGGAGCTCATGTCCGAATACTGGAAGAGCCAATGAGCAAAAAGCCGGCCACGAAAGAAGACCCGCGCCTTACGCGCCTCACCAAGATCTGCCTCGCACTCCCCGAAGCCGGGCGTGAAATTCTCGGCGGACGCCACGCGGGATTCACCGTCCGCAAGAAAACGTTCTGCTATTTTCTCGACGACCACCACGGCGACGGCATCGTCGGGATCAACTGCAAAGTCTTGCCCGGCGACAACACCGCGCTGATTGCGGCCGACCCCAAGAAATTCTACATGCCCGCCTACGTCGGAAATCGAGGCTGGGTCGGCCTTCGACTCGATACCGGCAAAGTAGACTGGGAAGAAGTCGCCGAGCTCGTCACGCACAGCTACCGCCTCATCGCGCCCAAGCGTCTCGCGGCATCTATTGCAACATCCGTCGCGTCTCCGCCAGACTGACCCGCTACCATGAAAGCAAGGGTCATGCAGTATCTTCGAATCTCACTC
>Ga0126371_10003619_pt1 | contig 13551 bp, 10 predicted proteins | sample PanSoiMetaPlot_4_FD_110145 | JGI IMG/M metagenome (GOLD analysis project Ga0126371, IMG submission 110145) | Tropical forest soil microbial communities from Panama - MetaG Plot_4 | ecosystem: Environmental > Terrestrial > Soil > Tropical forest > Bulk soil | place: Panama | collected 2016-02-17 | reverse complement strand
TGGTTGAGCGGCGCCGCCAGCCAGCCATTCGCGACCCCCGTCTGAAATCCTTCCGCCTCGACGATCCAGGTGCCGTCTCGGAATGCCTCCACCAACAGGTGCTCGGGCAGGATCGGCGCCGCCGCCGCAGGCATGTTCCACGACCCCGCCCATTGGAATGCGACATCGCCACGCTCGCGCAGGAACAGGACCCCACCCGGGCTATCCACCACCTCCGCCAGCGCCCTGATGACCCGGGTATGCAGCGCCACGTATTCGTCCGGCGTCGACAGTGTCGCAATGCAGCGCATCCACTCGCGCCGGTAGTCGTAGCGGTGGCTGAAGAAATGATCGACCAGCAGCGCCCGCATCCGCGATCGCGTCGAGCGCGAGGTCAGCAGCACCGCGGTGGTGACCAGTCCGGCGAAGATCAGGCTGATCTCCGCCACGCCCCCCCAGGTCGTTCCCGCGATGTAGCGAAAGGTCTCGCCGGCGACGACCAGCCCCAGCAGGAAGATGCCGGACACGACCAGCGTTGCGCTGTGGAACACCGCCGTGCGGGAGACGTGGATATCCACGCCCCAGCTGGAGCGATTGCGGGCCGCCGCGACCGCCAGCAGCGGCGCCACGATCGCAGTGGCAATCGCGCGGCCGTCGAACAGGATGACCGAAATGCGCCGGAACAGGAGCGCGTCCGCGGAGATGGCGATGTCGTAAATCGCCAGCGCGCCGAGCGCGATGCAGGGCAGGTTGATATGCCAGCGCGCGTCCTCGGGCGTGTTGAGATACAGATTCTCGATCAGCAGCACGCTCCAGACCGACACCCCGAGCCGCGCCACCACCTCGGCATACCAGAACGTGGCAGCGGCGCCGGGCGAATCGCGGCTCAGCACCGCAACCACCACGACCGCCAGCAGGGCGATCAGCCCCAGCATCAGGAACGCCGGGCCGCGCTGCTGGCGGCCGCGCACCGCCCGCAAATAGAGGTGCAGGGTAAAGCCGCACCAAACGGCGGCGCGCACCACGTCCAGCGGTCCGCTGAGCCAGCCGAACGGCGCGATCTCGAGCCCGGCAACCGCCCCCGCCCACACCGCCGTGGTCAGGCATCCCGCCGCGAACAGCCGCCCCGTCGGGCTCAACCGACCACCCCGGCTCCGCCGCCCCTGCACCAGCACCAGCGCCGACAGAACGACATAAAGCGCCGAGCATCCGCCGTGCAGCACCGCGATCGCGGTCAGCCACCCCGGCATGTTCATGCCACCTCTATCGGGCGCCTTCCTGGAACAGGATCACGCGGACGGTGGCAAACAGGATCAGCAGGTCCAGGAACAGGTTGCGGTGCTTCACATAATAAAGGTCGTAGGAAAGCTTCTGCCGTGCGTCCTCGATCGAGGCGCCGTAGGGATAATTCACCTGCGCCCAGCCGGTGATGCCCGGCTTCACGCAGGCGCGGTCACGGTAGAACGGGATCACCTCGGCGAGCTGGTCGACGAAGTGCGGCCGCTCCGGCCGCGGGCCGACGAAGCCCATCTCGCCCTTCAGCACGTTGATGAGCTGCGGCAGCTCATCGATCCGCATGCGCCGGATGAAGGCGCCGACGCGGGTCACGCGCGGATCGCGCTTCGCCGCCCAGGCCGGCCCACGCGCCTCGGCGTCGATCTGCATGCTGCGGAACTTCAGCAGCGTGAATACGCGCCCGTGCAGCCCCACCCGCTCCTGCCGGTACAGCACCGGCCCCGGGCTCTCCACCCGGATCAGCGCCGCCGTCAGCGCCATCACCGGCAGGGTCGCGATCAGCAGCAGCAGGCTGACCACGACGTCGCCCAGCCGCCGCGCCGCCATTTCCACCCGGCTGCACGACAGGCCGTCCGCGAACAGCATCCAGTCGGGCTCGAGATGGTCGAGGTCGATCCGCCGCAGCTGCTGCTCGCGGAACTCGACGTCGCTGAAGATGCGAAAGCCCGCTCGCTTGCTGTGCAACAGCCCAACCGGCGGCACCGCTCCCCGTGCCTCCGAAGTAACGACCACGCCCCAGACGCGCTCGCGCCGCAGCGCCTGTGGCGACAGCCCGGCAGCGGCGCTGGCCGGTGTGATGCCCGCCACCACGAAAACACCCCGGCGCAACGAGCCGATCGCCTCCTCGATGCGCGCTGCGCTCGGCGCCGAGCCCACGATCAGCACCCGCCGTGCGAACAGGTTGAACCGCATCGTCAGGCTGAACAGCAGCCGCGTGCTGAACAGGAACACGATCCACACGACCAGGATCTGCAGCAGCCGCGTCGGGCCATGATCGAGCAGCCGGCCGAGGTCGATGCCGATCGCCGCCGCCACCGCGAGCGAGGCCACGCAGGCCAGCACCCCGGCAACCGTTGCGTTCACCAGCAGCCGCCGCGTCTGCAGGCAGATCTCCGGCCGGTACATCCCGATGGCGATCGAGGCGAGCCCCGCCGTCAGGGCCAGCACCGCCGCCTGGTCCGCGGCCGTCACGTCGAACCATGACACGCCGATGGCAGAGCCCGACGCCTCCGCCTGCGCCAGCAGCAGATAAAGCACGAGAAAGCAGGGAAGAAATTCAAACAGCCAGAGAACGAACATCTCCAGCGAAACGTAATGGCCAAAAATCCGCGTCATCGCCCAATCTCAATCATCGCCCGCTCATCCGGTCCGTGCGGCGGCGACACGTCGGCCGTACGGGTGCAAAATTGTTTCGACATTTTTTCGTGATCGCCTCGTTCCGTGACCGTCGCATCGGGTATCTTGAACTTCGTCATCCAGGCCATCCGGCATCGTGTCGACAGGCGAGCGTCAATCTGTTTCGGCGGCAATTCTCAAACAGCACTGAAAAATAACCCGATGCCACTTCCCAGCGGTAGCCTTGCTATTGATAGAGAATGTAACGGAACGGTGGCGGGATGGTCAAGTCTCATTTCGCTCACCGCCTTAATGCAACCCTTGCATTATTGTACTATTGTCTTCGCCATTCCAGAAACGGGATTGCGGCGGGAGCCCGCGTCATCGCTCTGAAACGGACGCGCGATGACGATGAGGAGTGAGACTACCGGCGGTTGCAGAGCGTTTGGCTTCCGAAGCGTCTAACATAATCTTTACAGTGGATTGGCAACGGTGCTACATGTTTCGTTCAAGCGATCAGCGCCAAGTGGGCGAGGCCGCCGATGAACGTCGCACTGGAGGCGTGTAGCTCAGTGGCAGAGCGCTGCTATTACATGGCAGGGGTCGGGGGTTCGATTCCTTCCGCGCCTATCGATTCAAAACCTTACGTCGGCAGCAGGGAAACCTGACCAACATGATTATTGCACGAGTAGTTCAAATCGGCTTCAGTATTATTGGTCTTTTGCTTTTAACCGCCTGTAGCGATATTGGCCCGAGTGACACTCCCCCCACGGCGGCGGCCGGCACTCCGGCCACTCCGACCACCGCGGATGGCGTACCAGCCCCGCTGGGCGGCAGCCATGAATACGTAATCGGCGCCGGCGACACGCTCGGCATCTCCGTCTATCACGCGCCCGAACTCAGCGTTCCCGGCCTGCCGGTCCGCCCGGACGGGCGCATCTCCATGCCGCTCATTCCCGACATCATCGCCGCCGGCAAGACGCCGACCCAGCTCGGCAAGGAACTCGAGGAGCGGCTGAAAGAATACATCAAGGATCCCATCGTCACCGTCATGGTCACCGGCTTCATCGGCCCCTACAGCCGCCAGGTGCGGGTCATCGGCGAGGCCACCGAGCCGTCCGCAATTCCCTATCGCGACCACATGACCGTGCTCGACCTCATGATTGCGGTCAAAGGGCTGACCAAATACGCGGCCGGCAACAGTGCCATTATCGTGCGCGGGACCGGCGAAAAACGCGAAACCATCCACGTCCACCTGTCCGACCTGATTAAGCACGGGGACATCGACCAGAACATCGAACTGGTCCCCGGCGATACCCTGATCATTCCGCAAAGCTGGTTCTGACACCCCGCCGGAGGTGCCGCAAACATGAGTACACTCCTGATCCTGGCGCGCCGCCTCCTGAAAGCTGCCTGGCGCTATCGCTGGCTCGCCGTCGCGGTCTCCTGGGTTATCTGCGGCGTCGGCTGGGCCTACGTCTACACCATCCCCAATTCGTACGAAGCCTCGGCGCGGCTCTACGTCGATGCCGACGCCATCCTCACCCCGCTCCTGCGCGGCATCGCCGTGGACAACGGGCTCGGCCAGCAGCTCGACATGCTGCAGCGCACGCTGCTCAGCCGTCCCAATCTCGAGAAGCTGGTGTCGAACACCGACCTCGACCTGACGGTCACCGGCCCGGCGGATCTCGAAGCGCTGGTCAACGGGCTCTCCAACCAGATCCACATCAACCCGCAGACCCGCAACCTGTTCACCATCACCTATCGCAACAACAATCCGAAGCTCGCCTTCGACGTGGTGCAGACCATCCTCACCACCTTCATCGAGAGCAAGACCGGCAACAACCGTTCCGAGATGGAAAACGCCGGGCTGTTCCTCCAGCAGCAGATCGGCGACTACGAACGCAAGCTGCGCGACGCCGAGAAGAAGCGGGCCGAATTCAAGGCCAAATACCTCGACCTGCTGCCGGGCGATGCCGGCGTCACCGGCCTCGACCAGGCGAAGGAGAACGTGCGCAGGCTGCAAGGCCAGCTCACCGACGGCCTGGCCAGCCGCGACATGCTCGCCCGTGAGCTGGCGGCCACGCCGCAGATGGTGGTGACAGAGGCAGGCGACACGGGCGCCGCCCCCGGCAGCCCCGCCGCCATCTCGCTCAATCCGCGCGTGGTAGAAGCGCAACGGTCGCTCGACGAGCTGCTGATCACGCGCACCGACAGCCACCCCGACGTCATCCTGGCGCGCAAGCACCTGGAAGAGGTGAAGGCATCGGTCGCCAGGGAAGCCGCCGAGCTCGCCGCCCAGACCGCCGCCGCCAAATCCGCCGCCGCCGGCGTGGGCCCGGACCTCTCCGCGGCCAAGCCGGGCGCCAAGGGCAAGGGTGACGCCGACAGCGCAGCGGCCCCGCTGAAGCCGGGCGCCAAGGGCAAAGCCGACGCCGAAGGCGCCGCGCCAGGCGCCAAGGGAAAGGCTGACGCCCCGCAAAGGCCCGCAGCCAACACCCACGAAGTGCCGAACCCGGTCTACGAACAGCTCAAGGTGCGCATGTTCGAAACCGAATCGTCGCTCGCCTCGCTGCAGCGCCAGCTCGCCGACGCCACCCACGAGCGCGACCGCCTGGACGAAATGGCGCGCAGCGCTCCCGGCCTGCAGGCGGAATACATCAACCTGAACCGCGACTACGACGTGCTCCAGAGCAACTACAAGGAATTGCTGGGGCGGCGTGAGGAAATGCGGATCGCGCAGGCGGCCGACGCCAACGCCGACAAGATCAAGATCCAGGTCATCGACCCGCCGCAGGTGCCGCAGAACCCGGTGGCGCCGAAGCGGTCGCTGATGCTGTCCGTCGTGCTCGCCATGGGCGTCGCCGGCGGTGCCGCGCTCGCGGTCCTCCTGGTGCAGTTCGACCAGTCGTTCCACACGATCGACGAGCTGCGCGACCTCGGCCTGCCGGTTGCCGGCGGCATCTCGCTGTTGAACGTCGCAGTGACGCGCGGACGGCTCGCCTCCGCATTCGCATTCGGCATGGCGATCGTCCTCCTCGGCGGGGTCTATCTCGGCCTCCTGTACCGACTGGCTCACACCCCGGGTATTGCCTGACGATGACCCAGCAGAATCCTTCGCACCTGGTCGAACGCGTCGCCGAGCGCCTGCGTGGCGTGGGCGGGCTCGTGGTTCCCGAAACGCCGCCCGGGCGCGACGCCCCCCCGCCCGCCTGGTCGGACGAGGAGCCGGCGCCCGAGCCGCGCCCCGACCTCCGCCGCCGGCTTCGCCGCGATGTCGCGCGGCTCGATGACAAGCACAGCGAGCCGCGCGCCGAATTGGAATCGGCCCCGGAAGCCGAGCTGGAAGCGCCGCCCTCCGAGGCGGCGCTCGAACCCTACCTGCCGGCAGCCGAAGCCGAACTGCGCGATCCCGACCCCGCCACTGCGCTCACCGTCCCGCCGACGCCCGAACCCGGGCGGATGCCGCCGCTCGATATGGCCGCGCTGGAGAAATCGGGGCTCGTGGTCGGCCACAAGGTGCGCACCCGCATCTCCGAGGAGTTCCGCATCACCGTCGGCCACCTGCTGCGCTCCATGCAGGCGAACTACAGCCCCGGCCGCGGCGCCCCCAACGTTATCATGATCACCTCGGCCCGCCCCGGCGAAGGCAAGAGCTTCTCCTCGCTCAACCTCGCCGGCTCCATCGCCCAGCACACCCAGCGCGAGGTGCTGCTGATGGACGTGGACGCCAAGCAGCGGTCGATCTCCTCGCAGCTCGGGCTGACCGACCGGCCGGGACTGCTGGACCTCAGCAACAATTCTTCGTTACGGATCGAGGACGTCATCATCAAGACCTCGATTCCGCATTTGTCGATCATGCCGGTCGGCTCCGGCCAGAGCGGGGGGCTCGATATCACGCAGACCCGGCCCGTAACCTCACTGGTCGAGCGCATCGCGCGCCGTTTTCCCAATTCCGTCGTGCTGCTGGACGCGCCACCCTGCCTGTCGACCAGCGATCCTTCGACCCTGGCGCCGTTTGTCGGCCAGATCGTCCTGGTGGTGGAGGCCGAGCGCACGCAGCGCAACGAAGTCATTGCCGCCCTGGACCTGATCAAGTCCTGCCCCTCCGTGACCCTGATGCTGAACAAGATCCGGCTTACGACGAGCTATACTTTTGGGGCTTATCATTACTTTGGGACGTATTCCTGATCCGCTGATTGTGGCATTGCGATGCTGATGGCCCGCGAATCGGCAGTCCGATGCTCCGTCCCGCGCTTCGCCTTCTCGTGCTAACGCTGTTCCTCACCGCCGGATCGGCGGTGAGGGCACAGGGATTCTACCCCCCGACCGGCGACACCGGTTACCTGCCGCCGGCCGGCGGGGGCGCCGGGGGCTATGTGCCGCCGGCGGGAATCGACACCCGCGTTGGCGACTTGCGCGGTTATTTCGCCCAGGCCTTCGGCAACGTGCCAGGCCCGGTGGCCCCGGCTATTTCCTACACTGCCGGCATTGACGTCTCGGAAACCTACGATACCGATGCGGTCAACTCCGACAAAGGCACGCACGACTTCATCACCCAGGTTACGCCGATTTTCGGTGTCACCGCGGATACGGCGCGCATCACCGGCAACCTGTTCTACAGCCCGTCGCTGGTGATTTTTGCCATCCACGGCAACCAGAACCACCTCGCACATAATCTCAATGCCGCGGCAACGGCGATCGTCGTCCCCGACTGGTTTTACGTAGATGTGCGCGGCTACGTCGCCGACCAGGCGATCAGCAGTGGTTATGGCCCAGGCTCGTCGGCCGCCCTGGGTCGCTCCAATTCGGTGCTGACAACCAGCTACTCCATCGCGCCCACCCTGCGCCACCAGTTCGGAGGCACCGCCGTCGCCGAACTCGGGGCTTCGATTTCCTACAGCACCTATGGCGGCTACGGCACCGGCGCCAACAACACGGCCTCACAGCTCGGGTTGAACCAGACCTCCATCACCGAGGAAGAACACGCGCTGCTCGCCACCGGCGAGGATTTCGGGCGCTTCAACAACGCCCTCTCCGCCGATGGGTCGCAGAGCAACGGCTCGGGCACGCTGACGAGGTCGTACGACAACACAATCACGGATACCGTCACCTACGCCCTGACCCCCGAGCTCTCGGTCAACGGCTCGATCGGGCACGAGAACATCCAATATTCAGGAGGAAGTGGCTACAACGTCAACGATATGACCTGGAGTGTTGGCGGGCACTGGATTCCGAATCCCGAGAGTTCCGTCACTGCCAGTTACGGCCACAGCCAGGGGCAGAACTCTTTCTTTCTGAGCGCCAACTACCAGGCCGCTCCCAATACAGTCGTGTTTGCCTCCTACAACCAGAGCGTCGGCACCAACGTCAGCAACCTGCAAAGGGGAGTGCTCAATACCTCCGTCGGACCGAACGGCGTCACCTTCTCCACCATCAACGGTGTTCCTGTCCTGCTGAACACCAACTTCGCCGGCGTGCAACCGGGGCTCTTCCGCACCACGACCGCCTCAATCTCGGGCATCGTCACGCATCCGCGCGATCTCTACACGGTCACCATATCGCACCAGGACAATTCGCAGATTTCGAACGGTATCGCCGGATCATCGGCCAACAACTCAACGATAAGCACTTTCGGCACCGCCACGTGGACACACGACCTCTCGCCCGACATGCACAGCGATGTGCTCGCGGAGTACGGGTTCAACAGCGGCGGCGGCATCAATAACCAGGGATTCGGCAACAACCAGAGCAGCTATACGCTGAGCGCCAGCCTCTCCTATTCTATCAGCGACACTCTGAGCGTTTCGGGAAGCTTCACCCAGACCAACACGCCGAGCGGTGTCAACGCCCGCCCCGGTTCGCGTGAGATCGCGGTCGTCACGCTCCACAAGACCATCTACTGACGGGTCCTCCGATGTACGAGAAATTTTACGATTTCACTGGAATGCCATTCCAGCTCACCCCCGACAGCCGGTTTTTCTTCGGCTCCAAGGGGCACAGCCGCGCCATTGCACACCTGATCTATGGCCTGTCGCAGGGCGAAGGCTTCATCATCGTCACCGGTGAGGTCGGGGCCGGCAAAACCACGCTGGTCGAGCGCCTGTGGTCCGAGCTTGATCGCGACACTTATTCGCTCGCGAAGATCAATACGACCCAGGTCTCCAGCGAGGATCTGTTCCGCCTGACCATGTCCGCCTTCGGCATCCAGAGCTCCGGCGTCGACAAGGCCACGCTGCTGCGCGACTTCGAGGACATGCTGCGCGCCTACGCCGGCGGCGGCCGCCACTGTCTGCTGGTCGTGGACGAGGCGCAGAACCTTTCGCTGCCGGCGCTGGAAGAGTTGCGCATGCTCTCCAACGTCACCGTCGATGGCAAGAACGGGCTGCAAACAATCCTGCTCGGCCAGCCGCAGTTCCGCCGCAAGCTCGCGAGCCCCGACCTCGACCAGCTCCGCCAGCGCGTGCTCGCCTCCTATCATCTGGGTCCGCTGTCAGATGAAGAAACACGCGCCTACATCGAGTACCGCCTGAACACCGTCGGCTGGCACAACGACCCCAACTGGACCGACGGCGCCTTCGCCGCAATCTACCGCTACACCGGCGGCATTCCCCGCCGCATCAACCGCCTCTGCTCGCGCGTGCTGCTGTACGGGGCGCTCGAGGAAAGCCACACCATCACCGCGCCCATGGTGGACAGCACCGCTGACGAACTGCAGCACGATCTCGAGGGCGCGCCGATGGGCGCCGCCGCGGGCCTCGCGCCTGCCGGCGTCGGCGCCGGCGGTGACGATCTCGCCGCGCAGATCGGCCACGCCATCACTGCGCCGCTCGGTTATGTCGATGACCGCCAGTACACCGAACTGCTGCACCGCGTGCAGGTGCTCGAAGAAACCGTCGCCCGCCGCGAGCGCGTGTTCCAGCGCCTGATGGACGTGTTCAGCGGCTTCAATCAGGGCCGGCAGTGACCATCCGCAACGCCATGACGGTGGACGTCGAGGACTATTTCCAGGTCCAGGCGTTCGTCCCCGTCATTCCGCGTTCCACCTGGGACGGGTTCGCGCCCCGCGTCGATGCCAACGTGAACCGCATCCTCGATCGTTTCGCTGCCGCGGGCGTGCATGCCACCTTCTTCACACTCGGCTGGGTCGCCGAGCGCCACCCGGGCATGATCCGCCGCATCGTCACCGAGGGCCACGAACTCGCCAGCCACGGCTACGGCCATGCGCTCGTGCACACGCTGGACGCCGCACAATTCCGCGCCGACGTGCGCCGCGCCCGCCAGCTTCTCGAAGATGCCGGCGGCGTCGCGGTCACCGGCTATCGCGCGCCCACCTTCTCGCTCGGCGCCCGCACGCCCTGGGCCTTCAAGGTGCTGGAGGAGGAGGGCTACCGCTACAGTTCCTCCACCTATCCGATTCGCCACGATCTCTACGGCGAACCCGACGCCCCGCGCTTCCCCTATCGCCCCGCCAACACCACGATCATCGAGCTGCCATTGACCACCGTGCCGATAGGCGGGCGCAATTTTCCCTTTGCGGGCGGGGGTTATTTCCGGCTGCTGCCATACCGGCTGTTCCGCGGCGGGCTCGCGCGCCTCAACCGGCGGGAACGGCGGCCCGGCATTTTCTATTTCCATCCCTGGGAGATCGACCCCGACCAGCCGCGCGTCCGCGGCGCCAGCCGCATGGCGCGCTTCCGCCATTACCTGAACCTCGACGCCATGTCCGGGCGCCTGGACCGGCTGCTTCGTGATTTCGCCTGGGACCGCGTCGACGCCGTGTTCGCCGATCTCCTCGCCACTCCCGCGCCGACCGGCCTGGCAGAAGCCGCCGCCTGACCCCATGGCGCCCGCACTGCGTTCGCTCGACGAGGCCGGCGCGCCGGCGTGGGACGCGTTCGTGCGCACCCATCCCGACGGCACCTTCTTCCACCTTGCCGCCTGGCGCCACGTCATCGAGCGCGCCTTCCGTCATCGCACCCGCTACGTGCTCGCCGAGCGCGACGGCGCGATCACCGGCATTCTTCCACTCGCGCAGGTCAGGACGCGGCTGTTCGGCAACGCTCTTATCTCGGTCCCCTTCTGCGTATATGGCGGCCCCCTCGCCGCCGACGCCGAAACCGCCATCGCGCTCGCCGAACACGCGGCGGGTCTGATGCGCCGGCTCGGCGTGCCCGTGCTGGAGCTCCGCTGCCGCGCGCCGGAGCCGTGGCTCGATGCCGCCGAATGGCCGGCGCGATCGGACCTGTATGTGACCTTCCGGAAACCCTTCACCGGCGATGACGAAGCCAACCTCAAGGCGATCCCCCGCAAACAGCGCGCGATGGTACGCAAGGGGATCGACCGCAATCTCCGTTCTGTCATCGACGACACCCCCAACCGGCTGCATCGGGTTTATGCCGAGAGTGTTCGCAACCTCGGCACGCCCGTCTTCTCCCTTCGCTACTTCCGGTTGTTAGCGGAACTTTTTGGTGATAGCGCGGACATCATCACAATTCTCGACGGCGAAGAAGTGATCGCGTCGGTGCTGAATTTTTATTTCCGCGACGAAGTCCTTCCCTACTACGGCGGCGGCCGCGCCATCGCGCGCGACCGCTACGGCAACGACTTCATGTACTGGGAGGTCATGCGCCGCGCCGCCGCCCGCGGGTTCCGCCTGTTCGATTTCGGCCGCAGCAAGCTCGGCACCGGCTCGTTTTCCTTCAAGAAGAACTGGGGCTTTTCCCCGGAGCCCCTGCACTATCGTTTCCGCCTCGCGCCGGGTGCACGGATTCCGGACCTTAATCCGCTCAACCCGAAATACCGCCTGTTCATCGCCGCCTGGAAACGCCTGCCACTGCCGGTCGCCAACGCAGTCGGCCCGCACATCGTTCGCGGGCTCGGCTGATGCAGCGCATGCTCTTCGTCAGCCATCGCATTCCCTACCCGCCGGATCGCGGCGAGAAAATCCGTGGCTGGAACCTGATTCAGCATCTCGGGCGCAAGTACAAGCTGCACTACGGCTGCCTGATCGACGATCCCACCGACTGGCAGCACCTGCCGCGGCTGCGCGCGTTCTGCGAAGATTTCGTTGCATTCGGCATCGACAAGCGGCGGCAGAAGCTGAAGGCGTTGCTGCGCGCGCGCCCCGGCCGGCCGCTCATGCTCGATTACTACCACCACCCCGGGCTGTTCCGCTGGGCGCACGAAACGCTGGCGCGCGAGCGTATCGATATCGTGTATATCTATTCCACCGCCATGGCCCCGTATGTTCTGCACCACGAAGGACCGCGCCGCATCCTGGACATGCAGGACATCGATTCCGAAAAATGGACCGAATATGCGAAGACCGCGCGCTGGCCGATGCGCGCGGTGTGGGCGCGCGAGGGCGGCACGCTGTTCGCTTATGAACGCGCCGCGGCCGCGGCCTGCGAACGGACGCTGTTCGTTTCCCAACCCGAATGCCGCCGCTTCGCCGAACTGGCGCCCGAGTTGAGCAACCGCCTCGACTGGCTCGAACAGGGCGTCGATCTCGAGCGTTTTTCCCCCGACGCTGCGCTCGACAACCCATATCCCGATGCAGCCCCGCGCCTCGTGTTCACGGGCAACATGGATTACTGGCCGAACGCCGACGCCGCGATCTTCTTCGCGCATGAAGTCATGCCGCTGCTCAGTGCCCGCTCGCCCACGCCGCGTTTCGTCGTCGTCGGCGCCAACCCGACCGCCGACGTTCGTGCGCTCGCCACGCTGCCGAATGTCGAGGTCACCGGACGCGTTCCAGACGTCCGCTCCTACGTCGCACACGCCGCCGTTTCGGTCGCGCCGCTCCGGCTCGCCCGCGGCATCCAGAACAAGGTGCTCGAAGCGATGGCGCTCGCCCGCCCGGTAGTGGCATCGCCGGGGGCATTCGAGGGCGTGCGCGCGGACGCCGGACGCGACCTGCTGGTCGGAGATGGCGCTTCGGAACTTGCGCGACTGGTGGGCGAAGTGCTCGATGGCGCGCATCCCGCCCTGGCAACGAACGGCCGCCGTGCGGTGGAGGCCGGCTACGGTTGGGCGGGGGTGCTGGCAAAACTCGATCGCCTGCTCGAGAAAACCGGACAGCCCATGGAGGCCTCCGCATGACCATCGGCACACTCTCGCTGCCTGGCCGCTGGCAGGAAGGCTGGAAGGTCGCGCGCGAACCGCTGCCAGCCCTCCTGCTCGGCCTGGTCGTGCTCGGCCTCGCCTTCCATGAGGAAGTCACCTCGGCGGTCTCCGTCTGGTACGAAAGCACCGCCTACAGCCACTGCTTCTTCGTCATTCCGATCGCCGCTTACCTGGCCTGGGATCGCCGCCACCAGCTCCCCGGCGTGCCGGTCGAACCGCTGCCCTGGGTCGCCCTGCTCGCCTTGCCGCTCGGCGCCGCCTGGCTCGTGGCCGAACGCCTCGGCATCATGGAGGGGCGCCAGCTCGTCGCCATGACGCTCGCCGAGGTGCTGTTCCTCGCGGTGCTGGGCTGCCGGATGTTCCGCGCCCTCGCCGCGCCGTTGCTCTACCTCTATTTCCTCGTTCCCTTCGGCGCCTTCGTCACGCCAATGCTGCAGAACTTCACCACCGGCTTCATCTACGCCGGCCTCGACTTCCTGCAGATTCCCTACGCCGCCGACGGCTACCTGATCCAGATCCCCGAAGGCCGGTTCTACGTCGCCGAAGCCTGCGCGGGCCTGCGCTTCCTGATCGCCTCGACCGCCTTCGGGACGCTCTACGCGTGCCTGATCTACCGCAGCTTCACGCGCCGCGCGCTGTTCATGGTGGCGTCGATCATCATTCCCATCATTGCCAACGGCCTTCGCGCGCTCGGCATCGTGGTGCTCGGCCATCTGCTCGGCAGCGCCCAGGCGGCGGCGGCCGATCACATCCTCTACGGTTGGTTGTTCTTCTCCATCGTCATCCTGCTGTTGATTTTGGCCGGCCTGCCGT
>Ga0126371_10003618_pt1 | contig 13552 bp, 6 predicted proteins | sample PanSoiMetaPlot_4_FD_110145 | JGI IMG/M metagenome (GOLD analysis project Ga0126371, IMG submission 110145) | Tropical forest soil microbial communities from Panama - MetaG Plot_4 | ecosystem: Environmental > Terrestrial > Soil > Tropical forest > Bulk soil | place: Panama | collected 2016-02-17 | reverse complement strand
TTTCGTTCTTATTGGTCGCAGAATCCACCGAGAGACAGGAAGCCTGCGCGTTTGTCGATGTTTCGGACTCGCTCGATCCGTTATCCCTCGCGGCGGCAGGAGTAGAGCTCTCGCGGCTGCTCTGGATTCGCTGCGGTGAATCAAAGGCCAGAGAGCCGGACCTCACAACATCTCCCTACTTTGGCCCGGCGAGCAAGGAAACAAAAAGGGCTTGTGGTCTTGATCCTGAGCGCAAGAAGTCCGTACATGCGCAGGGCTGGCGCCATCCCCGGGAATCACTGCGCGGCATGGAGAACGCAATTCCATCGGTGTTGGGAAGCCGAGCATCTGTTCCGGCGCCAACGCCAATCCATGTGGCCGCCCGCTGCGCAGGAGAGCGGGTGGAGCGAGACCGGGAGCCCCCGCGTCGAGGCATTCGTCCTCCGCGACCCCTGCCGAAACTGCAAAGTCCTCCAATACGCGAAGCACGGCTCAAAGCAAAAAGCACGAAGCCGTGGAAACGACTTGAACAAGCGTTGAAAACGACGGACCTGTTATTGCACGGTGGCGGTTGGGGTGTCGTGGTTGTCGATCTCGGCGGAATCTCTTGGGTGGACGCGCGGCGCATCAATTTGAGCATGTGGTTTCGTTTCCGGCGCGCGATTGAGAACACGCCGACGACGCTGCTTTTGCTCGGAGAAGAATCGTGTGCGAATAGTTGCGCTTCCCTAGTTCTGCGCTGCCAGCGAAAAGCGGACCATTGGAATCGTGCTGCAGTGGGTGTTCAAACAGGGGCGGCAACCTTCGAAGGATTTGAGGTCCAGGGAAAAGTGACTCGTTCGCGAATGGTGTCGTTACCCGCCGATTTCGCCCGCTGGAAGATACGCACGCCATAAGCCGCCGCTTGTTTCCTCTACCAAGTTCAGGGGGCCTACGTTGGCTTTTGCATGTCTATTCGTTCCGGATTTTCCCGTGCAGGCGATTGTTCGCCTAGAACTGGAACTTCGAGGAAAACCTGTCGCGATTCTTTCTGGCGCTGCTCCCTTGACGAAGGTATTTGCCGTGAATCTGGAAGCTCGAAACCTTGGCGTCGAAACCGGAATGAGCAAGGTGCAAGCCGAAGCATTTCGGGGCATTTCCTGGCGATGGCGTTCCGTTTCACAAGAAGCGACAGCGCGCGCGGCACTTCTTGACTGCGCATGGACTATTTCGCCGCGCGTCGAGGACCGAGGAAAGCGCGCGGAGCAGGATTTTTCGGATACGGCAGTGCTCGACCTCGCCGGGTGCGAGAAACTCTTTGGCCTACCTGAGAAAATCGCACAGGCCTTGAAACATGCCGCCGCGGAAGTCGGATTCGCAGCCAACGTTGCCGTCGCAGAAAATCCCCAAGCCGCGATTTGTGCGGCACGTGGTTTCGCCGGTATCACGATCATTCCTCCGGGAGAGGAAGGACTTCGAATCGGAAGACTTTCCCTCGAAGCTCTTTGCATTCCTTTCGAGTTCATCGAAACGTTACGACGCTGGGGTCTTCACACATGCGCGGAGTTTTCAGCCCTTCCCGAAGTCGCCGTAGTCGAGCGGCTCGGCCAGGAAGGCCTCCGCTGGTGGCGGCGCGCCCAGGGGACCGATTGTGATTCGCTGATCGCTCGGGACTTTCCAGCGGCGTTCGAAGAGCATATGGATCTGGATTCTCCCGTCGAATTACTCGAGCCGTTGCTTTTCATCCTGAACCGGCTTCTCGAACAATTGTGTGCGCGTCTTCGGATGCACATCTTCTCGATCGGAGAAGTCACAGTGACGCTCTCGCTCGAACCGAGAGACTCGCGAGGCAAAGAACCCGTTCTGCATATCCGAACGCTACAGCTTCCCGTCCCCAGCCAGGACAGCAAACTCCTTTTGAAACTCCTCCAGCTTGATCTTGAAACGCATCCTCCCCCGTTGCCTGTCATCGCCGTTCGCATCCGAACCGTTCCCGCAAAGGCACGCTCGCGACAACTGGGTTTGTTCCTGCCGTTGTCTCCTGATTCCGACCGTCTCGAAATTACGCTTGCGAGAATCCAGAACACGGTGGGCGAGAACCGTGTAGGCGCTGCGGTGCTGCTCGATACGCATGCGCCGAATTCTTTTCGTCAGAACAAGTTTGTTTTGCCGGAAATGAAAGAAAAGCACGCCAATAGAAGGAAACAAGCGACGGCTGCCATGCGCATGTATCGGCCTCCACTTCCGGCGACCGTAGAATTCGAACGCGGCCAGCCCACGTTTCTTGGCTGCGAAGGCGCTCGCCGGCAGATTCTCGCGTTCGCTGGACCCTGGAAGAGAAACGGCGACTGGTGGTCGGAAACCCCGTGGGCCCGCGAGGAATGGGATGTCGCTATCCGCATGCTGCGTCCGAAAGTGCATGCCGAACCTGCTCACAAAGACGAGAACGAGACGGCGCTCTATCGCGTGTACAAGGACCTCCGCGCGAAGCGCTGGTTCGTGGAAGGAATCTACGATTGAAGTACGTCGAGTTGCACACTTCGTCCGCTTTTAGTTTTCTCGAAGGCGCTTCGCGTCCCGAAGACCTCATCTCGCGCGCAAAGGACCTGAAGATGCCGGCGATTGCCCTTGTCGATCGTGACGGGGTGTACGGTGCTCCGCGCTTTCACATGGCGGCAAAGACGGTCGGCATTCGTGCACATGTCGGCGCGGAAGTTTCGGTCGAAGGATTCGGAAGCCGGGCGGGATTGCCGCGGTGGATGCCCAACTCATTTTCGTCGCGGCCGGTGCGGCTGACCTTGCTCGCAGAAAGCCGGATTGGCTACCAAAATCTCTGTCATCTGATCACGCGCTACAAATTGCGTGAAACCGAAAAAGGAACGGGAACGGCAACACTCGAAGAAATTGCCGAACACGCAGCGGGACTAATCTGCCTGACCGGCGGAGAGGAAGGCGTTCTGGCGGCTTCGCTTTCAAATCACGACTACGACGAAGCGCGAAAGAACGTGGAAAAACTAACGACTTTGTTCGGAAAGAAGAATGTTTACGTTGAGCTGCAGCGACATTGCGATCCTGCCGAAGAGCGCCGCAATCAGGCCGCTGTCCAACTCGCCGAAAGGCTAAACCTTCCGCTGCTTGCGACAAACGGCGTTCGGTACGCAACGGCTGTAGAGCGCGAACTTCTGGACGTCTTCACCTGTATCCGCTATCACTTGCAACTTGAAACCGCAGGCCGACTTCTTGAGAGGAACGATGAGCGGCACCTGCGTTCGGCGGAAGAAATGCAGGAACTTTTTTCGGATTTGCCCCAAGCGATTGCCAACACCGGTGAGCTTTCCGCCAGGCTCGAATACACGCTGGCTGAACTCGGCTACGAATTCCCGCGCTATCCGGTACCAGAGGGAGAAACGATAGATTCGTTTCTCCGGAAACGCACGGAGGAGGGAGTTCAAAGCCGCTATGGCGCGAAGCGGAATGAGGAACTGTTCGAACGCGCTCAAAAGCAGGTGCAGCGCGAATTGGCCTTGATCGAAAAACTGCACCTCGCCGGGTACTTCCTGATTGTGTGGGACATCATCCGGTTTTGCCGCGAGCAGAAAATCCTCGTGCAGGGGCGGGGCTCCGCGGCGAACAGTGCCGTTTGCTATTCACTTGGAATTACGGCAGTCGATCCGGTCGGGATGGAACTGCTCTTCGAGCGTTTTCTTTCCGAAGAGCGCGGCGAGTGGCCGGACATTGACCTTGACCTACCGAGTGGCGACCAAAGGGAGAAAGCGATTCAATACATTTACCAACGATACGGACAGCTGGGTGCGGCGATGACGGCGAATGTCATCACCTATCGCAATCGCTCCGCAGCGCGAGAAGTCGGCAAAGCACTTGGATTCGATCAGGACACGCTCGACCAGCTTTCGAGCGTGGTGGATGGCGGAGAATGGCGCGGGCCGTCCGATACCTTCGAAAATCATTTCCGGCAAGTCGGTTTCGACCTCCAACATCCCCGAATTCGAAAATACTGGGAGTTGTGCGAGCGCATCCAGGATTTGCCACGGCATTTGGGGCAACACTCGGGCGGGATGGTGGTGTGTCAGGGACAGCTCCATTCGGTGGTCCCGCTCGAACCTGCGACGATGCCTGGGCGTGTCGTGGTGCAATGGGACAAGGACGATTGCGCCGACATGGGCATCGTGAAGGTGGACCTGCTGGGGCTTGGCATGATGGCCGTCCTAGAAGAGTGCCTCGAACTGATTCCCAAACACTATGACAAGCCAATCGATCTGGCGCAGCTTCCTCCCGACGATCCTCCCGTCTATAAAACCTTGCGCAAAGCGGACACGGTGGGAATGTTTCAGGTGGAAAGCCGTGCACAGATGTCTTCTTTGCCGCGCAACGCGCCCAAAAAATTCTACGACCTGGTGGTGCAGGTGGCTATCATTCGCCCCGGCCCAATCGTGGGAAACATGATGCATCCCTACATGCGGCGACGGCAGGGAAAAGAGTTAGTTCGCTATGCGCATCCTTCGCTCGAACCGATTCTGAAACGAACGTTGGGCGTGCCGTTGTTTCAGGAACAGCTGTTGCGCATGGCGATGGTGGCGGCGAATTTCACAGGCGGCGAGGCGGAAGACTTGCGCCGGGCGATGGGCTTTAAACGTTCCGAAGAACGGATGAAGAATATAGAAGCCAAGCTGCGAAGCGGCATGACGGAGAACGGATTCCGTCCAGAAATCCAGGACGAAATCATTACGCAAATCACGTCTTTTGCGCGCTACGGATTTCCGGAATCACACGCGGCGAGCTTTGCTCTGATCGCCTATGCCAGCGCGTATCTGAAGCAGTACTACTTGGCGGCATTTACGGCCGCCCTGCTCAACAATCAACCGATGGGTTTTTATAGTCCGGCTGTCCTGATACATGATGCGCAGTTGCACGGATTGCGGGTGAAGCCGATCAATGCTCTGCACTCGGGATGGAACTGCACTATCGAGCATCTGCTGAGAGACGATAAAGATGTCCCGTGTTTGCGCATCGGATTCCGTTATGTCCGTGGCCTGAGGCAGGCCGCCGCGGAGAGGATTGTCTCCGAGCGGCGAAGAAGCCCTTTCGGAGGAATCGAGGATCTGGTTCGCCGCGTGCCGGAACTGCAGAAAGCGGAGCTGGTGACGCTCAGTGAAATCGGTGCACTCAACTCGCTTGGAAAGGGAACGCATCGAAGGACGGCGCTCTGGCAGGTGGAACGCGCCGCGCGGCCTGCTGGCCCGCTGCTGGATGTGATTCCGGAACAACTGGAACTGTCCCCGCTTCGCGAAATGACGGACCAAGAGCGCCTGGTCGCAGACTTTCATGGCTCGGGCATGACCACTGGTCCGCACCCCATGACCTACTGTCGGGAGGCTTTGTCCAAGCAGCAAGTGAAACGAGCGTGCGATTTGTCACGGCTACCGCATGGGGAGTATACGCGGGTTGCCGGATGCGTGATCGCACGTCAGCGCCCGGGGACGGCCAAGGGGTTCGTCTTTTTGAGCCTTGAAGATGAAACGGGAATTTCGAATGTCATTGTGAATCCTGACTTTTATGAGAAATACCGCATGGTGATCAACCGCGAAAAATTCCTTCGCGTGGAGGGAATCTTGCAGAATCAGGACCACACCGTTTCCATCAAGGCATCCCGCGTTCTGCCCATCTCGATTAGCGCTGCCGAAACACAGTCACATGATTTTCATTGAAGCTTACCAAAGACCGTTTGAAGGGCATCACACCGAGTCCGAAAGAGGGAAATCCTTGGCCGCGTCGCCGGAGTGGCACTGGCTTTAGGGGCCTGAGTGAGCAAGGCCGCCTAGATCGCAGTGTGGCCCCCGCCTGGCATAAGTTGCAACGCAGAGTCACGCCGTTGAAACGCCGGGAAAGTTGGCGCGATTTTGTTGCGGGCTTTCTTCTACGGGCGGATGGTGAGCAATTCTGCTGGCGCCGTTCGCACGCTAGATTTCATTTGCCGCCACCGGCGATATTGTTCGCGTTTCTCGGAACCTGGACGTTCCTCACCCTGTAGCCAAAACAGAAACCAGTCCAAATTCCGCTCATAGATTTCCAAGCGGTGCTTCGGTTGATTCCGAACATGCAGCTCGTTCGGATAGAGGTACAGCTCGACCGGTTTTCCAAGACTCGCAAGCGACCGGTACACGGGCAGGTAGATTAGGTATTCGGTGTCTGAAGCGTTCTCCAGGATGGGCGTTTGAATACGGTCTGCGTTCGCCGACATCGCAATCTGCTGCCAGTTCGACTCTGACTTCCCTTTCGGCCAACCGCCAAGGCCCCATCGTTCGAACACTTCCCACCATTCGGCGCCGCCCAGAAAATAAAAGCAAGGATCGTAGAAAGCGGCACCGATAGCCGCGGCAAACAGGCTGGTGTGCGTCACGGCATAGCCCGCGATCTCCTCGCCGTGACTAAACCCCGCGATCCCCACGCGATTGGGATCGATCAGTCCCCTGCCGCTCAGGACACGAGCCGCGTCCTCCATCGATGCGGCGGGCGACGCCCAGTCCTGGACCTTTTCCTCAAAACTGCCCGCAGGAAGATTCCGGGTCGGCCCGACGTCGAAACACAGCACTGCAAAGCCGTGGGCCGCGTACACCTGAATCGGGTTCTCATCACCGGACGCTCCCCTCAGGAAGTAATCGCCGCTCCGGTAGGTGGTGACAACGAGCGGATATTGGATGCCTTGCTGGTAGTCGAGCGGTTTTACCAGGTATCCAAACCAACTGTCGCCATAGCGATTTGTGCCTTCGACGCGCTCCGCCGGGCTGCGTTCCAGCGACGCGAACTGAGGATTCAGGTCAACTAGGATGCGGAGTCGATCGGCGACAGTATCGAGTACCGCAACGCGAGGAGGCGTCAGATTGTCCTCGACAAGGCAGGCGACATATCTGCCCGCTCGGTCGGAAGAAAAGAAGGAAACGTAGTCAGAGGCAGCCGGTTGAAACAGGAGGCGCGGATTCTCGCCGTCCGCAGAGACCTTCCATAGTGCCGGTGAGTGGCCGCGACCATCACGTTCGGTGAAGTACAAGGTGACTCCGTCGGCAGCCCACCAGAGCTGATCGATGATGCGAGCGTCGGGTTTCACCTTCTTGACCGCGCGCGCCTGCTTGGAAACCAACAGCAGCCCGCGACTCCAACTGGGAGAAACCGACGGGTCGTCAACGACATACAAATAGGCGATGTGCACCCCGTCCGGCGAGATGCGATAGTCAACCACATGATATTTTGCTAGTTCCTGCGCGGCAGGTTCCGGGGTATTCCGATCACTGCCCGCTTCGATGTTACCCTCGTGAATCTCTCGTGCCGTCGCTTTGCGCTCCCGCCCTGTGCGGAGATCGTGGACCCAATACTCGCGTTTGGGCTGTGACCTTAGCTCGAGCTGCACAAGCAGCGGAATGGTCTGATAGGCCCGAATTTGTCCGGTAAAAAGGACGCCCCGCTCGCCACCTTTCGCGGGAGCATGGGAGGTTTGCTTCCTTGCCACGGTGAGCAGCAAAGCATTTTCGCCGAGAAGATAGCGGTAGCGTTCTACATTTCCATCGACGTGTGTAATCTGTTCTCTTCGCCCCGAAGGAAGCCGCCAACCCCACACTTGCCACGGTTGCCGCGCACTCACGCGCATCCGGTACCAGATCCATCGGTTGTCCTCAGACCATTGCGGTGACTCCGCGATCCATTGGTTGATGTCATCCCAGTGTGGTATCCCGGCTGTTCCAAGCAATCGTGGCCGGCTGCTCCCGCTCGTCGCCACCAGAAAGAGCCCCGATCGATAGGCATTTCTTTCATAAACAGACTGCCCAACCACGAAGGCAATCCATCTTCCATCCGGAGAAATGGCCAGGCCTTTGACGTCTCGCAGGTCCAACAGATCCCTCGGACTGACAGGAAGGGTGCTCCGAACCTCGAAGCGGCCGAGCTGCGCCGGGGCAGGGTCGAAACGCGCTCCCTGAACCGCCTGAGCACCGAGTGCGAGCGGGCTCGCTTGCGCCACCAGAAGCATGGTCCATTTTTGAAACCGAAATCTCCGCACTTCGACACACCTCCAGCGGTTCGCTCGACCTAGAGGGCGAGCGGTCGACCGATCCAGCATTGCCGGCTAGAACGTGAGCTTAAGAGAGAGTTGGAGCGAGCGAGGCCCCCCGGCCTGGAAGAGCGGATTCAAGCCTCCCAAGCCCTGGTTCAACATTTTGGTGGACTGGTATTGGCTAGCCCCGAACTGAATGTATCCCCCTGGATTGGTAAAGTTCGGATGGTTCAGAACGTTGAAGGCGTCCGCGCGGAATTGCAAACGGAAACGGTCCCCGATGGGAAACAGCCGCGTGAGCGAAAGGTCCACCTGCGCAAAACCAAAGCCACTGATGTCATTGCGTCCCTCGGTGCCCTGGCGGATGGTCATGGGAACAACAAAGGCATCCGGATTGAGGGCCTGACCGCCTGGTGCTTGGTTGTTCGAAAGCCACACCGGCTTACCAGGCACCAAGTCTGGCCGCGTGAATTGGTTGGCAAGCGCCGACGCTCCCAGGTACACATGGGCATTCATCGGAAATCCCGACCGGGCAACGACCATTGCCGAGAGCGACCATTCCTTGGTCACTGCGGAAAGAACTGGAACGCGGGAAGCGTGCGGTAACTCCCATGTGGCCGCGCCGGAAAAGCTATGCCGGACGTCAAAGTCGGACGATGCGTAGTCATTCTTCGATGAGATAACGGTGTTCGACAAACCGGCAAGAAAGTCATTCGAGGCATTGTCGAGCGAGTGCGAAAAACTGTAGCTTGCCAGAGCCTGCAGATGGCTCGACAACGGGCGGCGGTATTGCACTTGCAACGCGTTGTAGTTTGAGAATGCATCGTTCTGCGTGATATAGAACAAGCCGCTGAAATTCGAATTCGGTTGAAACAGAGCCTCCTTGCGTAAGAGGTCCCGCCCCGCTTGTCCCAGATAGGTAATGCTCAACGCCTGCTTTCCCGCAAACGACTTCTCAATCGCGAGATTCCATTGGTAGGACCGCGGGAGTTTGAGATCCGGTCGAAAGGCGTAGACCTGATCGGAATACGGCGGCGCCAGAGAGATTGCCGGGAGGTAAGAAGAGGCGGCGCTCAACGGGAGAGAAGCTCCCGGATAAAAGGTAAATGCGGAGTTCGGCCAATACGAAGGGACGATGGAAGCCGCGCCGAGTCCGAGATCATAGAAGACACCCGCGCCAGCGCGGAGAACTAAATCGCCGTTCGGGGCTAAACGATAAGCAATTCCAACCCGCGGGGCTACGTTCCCGTATTGCGTATTCCACAGCGGTGTTCCCAGGGGAGCGGGGCTGATGGCTGCCGGATTGTCTAGATTTTGCCAGGCCACCAGCAGTGTGTTGCCCTGCGCGGACGGAGCAGGGCTGACATCCCACCGCAGACCGTAGGACAGTGTCAACCGCGAATTCACGCTCCAAGTGTCCTGGGCGTAGAGCGAGAACGCTTTTCCCAGGATGGTTGCTGGAAGGGTGGTCGTTGCGTAGAGATCCGATTGGCCCGTGGTGAGGAAGTCCTGGACACTCGACACTGAATACCCCAAGATGCCTTTCGCAGGAGCGACCTTTAGGTACAAGAGGCGAGCGTCGGCGCCGAACTTCAATTTGTGGCCGACAATCGTCCAGGAAAAGTCGTCGGTGAAATTGAGTTGTCGCGTCCGATTGTGCCCGATCGTGCCGGCTGCAAAATAGTAAGTGTCGAAGGTTTGAAAGTTGAATTCATTGGAAGCGGGAGACAGATCCCCCAAATAGAGGCTTGCCGGTGGAAGGGCCGCGCCCCCTGTCGCGTGCAGGGAGGAGGTCACGTTCGAGCCCTGCGTCGAATAGTTCCCGCGGACGACGTTGGACATTCGGCCCCAGTCCATGTTCGCGCCGGTGGTCACCGTATCCGTGTTTACCGGTAGCGAGTCGAGCTCGGTCGGACTGCTCAGATTCAGAAGTTCCGAGGGAGCGTGATTGTAGCGCCCAAAGATCGAAAAATGGGAACTGAAGAAGTGATCCATGCGGATGCTCGTCGCATCCAGCGTCCCGGAGTTCGAGAAGCTGCCTGCGTACTGGGCCGTGAACCCATCAGCGGAAACCGGGCCGTTCGGAATCGGATAGGCGTTCAAAAACGGCGCTAGTGACGCCGGAGCGTCCTGCCTTGAGGAAACGGAAGGGACCGGGGTGATGAACGTCGTGGGCAACCGCAGCCGGGCACCTTCATAGGAAAAGAAGAAAAAGGTCCTTCCCTTCCAGACAGGCCCCCCAAGGAATCCCCCGAAATCGTTGTGCCTCTCCTCGGCACGAGGCAATCCGGCGCTGTTCGCGAACCAGTCGTTCGCGTCCATCACCGTGTTACGAAAATAGTCAAATGCTCCGCCGTGCCACTCGTTTGTTCCTCCGCGTGTGGTCAGCATCACTTGGCCACCGGGCTGTCTGCCAAATTCCGGCGCGAACGAGGAAGTCTCAATGCGGAATTCCTGGAGATCATCGGCAGACACCAAACTGCTCGTTCCGCCCAATCCGCTGAAAGCCTGCGTTTGTCCAAGACCTGACCCGCCCCCGGCGGTAATTCCCGGTTGGACTCCGAAATTCGCCGAGACGCCATCCACGGTGAAGTTGTTTGCTCCGGTTCGCTGTCCCGCGATGCTGTACTGCCCGGGCGAGTTTATGTTGGATGGCGCCACAACCACACCGGGTGTGAGTTGCAGGAGTGTGTTGAAGCTCCGCCCATTCATCGGCAGGTTGTCGACAAACTGTCTGTCGATCACCGTGCTGACCGATCCGGATTCTGCATTCACCAGAGGTGCGCCGCCTTCGATCGTGACGGTCTCTGATACCGATCCGAGGGGGAGTGCGAAATTGATGGCGAGCGCATCCTGGATATGAACGATGATGTCCGGCTTTATGATCGTCTTGAATCCGACCTTTGATACCTGGATCAAGTAGGGCCCCGGAGGAATATTCAAGACAACGTAAATTCCTTCGGAGTTCGTTTTCGCGATGTATTGAACATGGGTCACGTCGTTGACGACTAGGATCTCTGCTCCCGCGACCACTCCGCCTGCCGGATCAGTCACGATTCCGTTGATCATCCCGGCTGGCGATTGTGCCCGCGAAGGGAATACGAGTAGCAAGATGAGGCACCAACTGCTGAGGATGAGGCGCGATCGCAAAGAACCCTCCACAGAGGCAGAGATTTCTTATTTCTGAAAGGGTCTATGCGAATCACCCTTCTTTTTGTGTCAAGGGTTCCTTGTCCTCAAATCCGGACATCTTCGACCCTTGCTGCCTGCGTTGCCTCGTGCACTAGCGAGGGTTTGTGATGCAACTTTTGGATCGCTGATGACAAGCGCTACGAGTTGGCTTCCGGTTGCCGAATGGTTTCATCCTGATCCAGAAAAAATCGCAATCTTCTCGAAGCCCTTTCGCCCGATTTTGACGGCGCCGTGGACACGATGGCTGGGTTCGGACCAATCGGCCTGTAGGCCAAGCCGTTGCCTCGTCCACCGCGAGCCTTTGTCTCCTGACCAGGCATCTGTCTTGTCGGTAGAGAACTTGCTGACTCATGAGTTGGCACTCAAGGAGGCAATCTCTTCCCTTCGCGGCAACAATCAAACAATGCTTCGGGAGCGCCTCGCTAGATTGCCATCTCAGACGCGGGCAACTGGAGAGGAGGAAAAAGCGGAACGCGTGCACGAATCTACGCTTGAGAAAGACCCACTCTGAGGCAATTCAAGGGTAGGAAAGACGGTTTCGCGACGCACTCCGAAACGATTTCGCAAGAAAGTGGTCGGCGTTTAACTTGTGCTCACTAAATCAGTTCTAACATCGAATCGTGACGAAACTGGATTGGTGTCCTAAGGCTTTCAACGGCAGCCCTGAACTGACGAGTCCGCCATCGCTCGAGAACTAGCAGTTTTGACAGTTGACCGCTCGGCAACATGGCGCCATTCCTAGAGTTTAGGGCTGAACTGGCGGCCGAGCACGTCTTTTGCACACAGCCGGGCACTCCCGTGTAGCTCTGCGCATCCGAACCTCAGAGATTCTCGGGCGGAGAATTGCTGATCTGCGCAGAGCTCCTCGGTAGTGGCATCCTGCAGACCCCAAGTTTAAGTGCGGGCGCTAAATAAAAACTAGGATTGACAGGTCTTAACGAACGGTCTCACGGAGAGTCGGGTGGTTTCTTTCCTTTTGCAGCTTTTCCCTTCCCCTTTGTGGGACTCAGCAAAGTCAACGCATCCTCGGCGTTGAACGGAAATTGGCGAATCGACTGTTGCCCGGTACTGCTCAAGGTAATATCCACACGACGATTCTGGGCTTCAGTGACAACCCGCAAGTTCCTCAAGAGTTTGTTTTTCTGTTCCTGGCTTAAATTCGGATGTTGCTCAACCAATTGCTTTACTTGGCCGGTGGTTAAGTTTTCTTCTTCCCCATAGGATTTTGTTTCGAGGCTGGCTTCCGGAATCCCATGCCCCATCAGGAAGCGCTTCGTGATTGCCACGCGCCGGTCAGAGAGGGCTTTGTTAGAATTTGGCGAACCGCGCTTGTCGGCGTGGCCTTCGAGAATGAGATGGGCGTCAGGCCGGGTTGCCAAATATTCTTTGAAGTCACTCGCCAGTGAAGTAAGAGTTCCCTTCTGACTCTCGAGCAGCCCCACGTCAGGTTTTGAGCGCGTGGGTAGAGCCGTCGGGAAGTAGATGCTATGTATGGCGAGCTTGGCTTCGACCGCGGGCGGAGCCTCCACCGTGACTTCGACCCGACAGTCGGCTGTGCCACCCCGCCCATCGTCGACATGGCCTGACACCGTGTAACCCGAAGGCGCTAAACCCGCGGTCTCCAGATCCACTTCACCGCCCGATCCTACAACGTGACCACCGTTTGATTGCCACGTGAAAGTCAGCGGATCGTTGTCGGCGTCGCTGGCCGTCGCCGTGATGTGTATGCGATCACCGGGTCGAACCGAAGTAGGGTTTGCCGAGCAACTGATTGTAGGTGGTGTATTGGGTCGCGGGTTTACTCGGATTTCCGCAGTGCAATTCGCAGTGCCCCCCCGGCCATCGTCTACATGTGCCGTGACCGTATAGGCACCCAGTTCGACGCCGGCCGGATTCCAGTGGACTTCTGCCCCGGTGCCATCGATCGTGCCCCCTGTCGCCGTCCATGTATAAGTCAGCGGATCGTTGTCAGGATCACTGGCCTCGGCTCGAACCAAAACAGTATCACTCGAGCCAGTGATGACTTGGATGGGATTGGCAGAGCAGGCTGCCACTGGCGGACGATTGGCGGCACGATTTTTGTCATACTGGTTGAGTGTGGAGATTAATGGTTCGGCCGGCGGAGGCGTTTGCACGGCGTTTTGCAGGACAATGCTTCGCGCAGAAATCTGTTTGCCGTACAGCTTTTGATTGGCTCTGTTATCCGGGCGGAGCGTCGAGCCTTCGAGGGAAACTCCTGCGAACAGGCCTCGGGAACGGGAATAGCTCAAAATCGTCGTCCGCAGGTATACATCAAGATTCGCCTGCGCGTCCCGACCGACCGGGCCCGCCGCCGCGGCC
>Ga0126371_10003616_pt1 | contig 13554 bp, 10 predicted proteins | sample PanSoiMetaPlot_4_FD_110145 | JGI IMG/M metagenome (GOLD analysis project Ga0126371, IMG submission 110145) | Tropical forest soil microbial communities from Panama - MetaG Plot_4 | ecosystem: Environmental > Terrestrial > Soil > Tropical forest > Bulk soil | place: Panama | collected 2016-02-17 | reverse complement strand
TGTTTCGACGTGCGCCTGACGTAGCGCGGTGATAATCGTTTCAATAAAATCGAAAATATGGACCGATATTTCGATCTCATATTACAAGATAATAGGAACAATATATTTTAATATTCTTAGAAGACGTGGCAGTGTGAAACTGCCGACTCAAATATGACTGGAGGCGGAGGGTTGTGCGGACTTGCACGCTGCAACTCTTCGCCTCTCATCTGGGATAGGATGACGGAGGGACGATGGAGGGACTTGAGCACTGTTTCTCCGAACTGAGAGGTTCGCGGTCGAGCGGTTGCAGGCGGCATGATCTGCTTGAAGTATTGGTGATTGCGCTGTGCGCAATACTTTCCGGTGGACACACCGCAGTAGATATGGCCGTGTTTGCTGAGGCTAAGCAAGAATTTCTCAAAAAATTTCTACGGTTAACTAACGGGGTGCCGAGCCATGACACCTTCAGTCGGCTGCTCAAACAGATCGATCCCAATCAATTTAGGGCCTGCTTCCAGAAATTCGTGACGCGGTTTGGCGAATCATGCGGCGGCGTGATCGCGATTGACGGGAAGACGTTACACCGCGCCTCCGACCTTCGTCGCACCCGATCTGGACTGCATATGATCAGCGCTTGGCGTTGTGACAAGCGTCTCGTGATCGCGCAAATCGCCACGGAGACGAAGGCTCGCGAGAGCGCAGCCGTACTCGATCTTTTGGAATTTTTACCGCTTATGGGTTCGATCGTCACCACAGACGCGCTCAATTGCCAGCGCGAGATTGCCCAACGGATTGTCGACAGAGGGGGAAATTATGTGCTGGCTCTTAAGGGCAATCATCGGAGGTTGCACGGCGATGTGAGCCTGCTGCTCGCTCAACCCGGACAAGCTGCTGCCGACCAGCATGCGACAACCGACAACGACCATGGTCGCGTAGAGCGGCGCGTGAGCTTAGTCTGCACGGAAGTTGACGAACTGCAAAAGCGCCACTGCTGGCCAGGTCTTGCTGCTGTTGGTAAGGTCGTCCGGAGCTGGGGCACCGCAGCGAGCGCGACAGACGAGACCGTTCTTTATTTGCTCAGCCAGCCGCTATCGTCTGCACGATTCGGCGAGGTGGTCCGCTCCCATTGGGGTATTGAAAATCGTCTGCATTGGGTTCTCAACTCGGTCATGAACGAGGATCGGATCAGAACTCGGAGTGACAGAGCCGCTTATAATCTCGCAATTCTTCGCCATATGGCATTGAACCTGATGCAAAAGGACCGCTCTAAAGGGTCGTTGCGCAGCAAGTTCAACTTGGCCGCCTGGAAAGACGAGTTTCTTGCTAGCCTGCTCGCCCATATGCGGGGCAGGGAACAAGAGCTAAAATGCACCTAAATTTCGATATATTTTGTTACCAACCGAGCGGAAAATGCTTGACCAAGCCCCGACTTCGCCGCATTTGGGGATTTTGCGATCGCGGGTTAGCATCATAGACGATGCGTAGATAACAACGCTGGTTGTCGGCAGCCGCGAATGCCTGTCAGAGGGGTTGGATTGCATTTCGACGCGCGAAGAGTTCAATTTGAGGAAGCGAGTGCCTTCGATACCAGGCTCGCCGAAATCGCAATCTCGAAGTTCAAATCTACCCATCCCTACGTATTGTTTCGCGAACGCGCGCTTGGACGGATCCGCAAGCGTGCAAGGAGCAATCCGAAGCTGCTGGCGCGCCTGGAGCTCTCTTTAAAGGAAGAGAACCGATGTGCGGGCGAAGGCGACTTTCGCGCCGGGATTAAACGACAGTCCCGCCGCCTTATACATACGTCGTTCTTGGCCGTGATCGGAGAGGGCACTACAAGGGATGCGGCTCTTTGCGCGACACGAAGCGCGCTGTCAGAATTGGTCGCGAGGGCTAGCTGGAAAGCGCGACCGGTAATAACTTCGTTTCTCGACTGCGCTGAGATCGCTGTCGCCGTCGCGCTCGCTTACGATTGGCTTTACAGCGAATTCTCGGACACGGAGCGTCGCGACATCGAAGAGGCGCTGTTGCGCCAGGTGCTCGGACCTGCGCTTGTCGCGTATGAGGATCGGCTCGCAGTCTGGCCAAAGCGCCGCGACAACTGCACGCTCGTGTCAAATGCGGGGATCTTGGTCTCTTCGCTCGCGGTTCTCGATCGATATCCTGAAATCTCGCTGCGACTGATTGGGAACAGCCTGGCGTCATCTCTGAGGATTTTTGAGGCCCTGGCCCCGGACGGTGCATGGCCGGAAGGGCTTAGTTATTGGTCACTGGCAATGCGGTATGCCGGTATCATGGTTGCGGGGCTCGAGAGCACCTTTGGTCAAAGTTTCGGCCTTGAAGATCGACCGGGGTTCGCGCTGACGGGCGACTTCGCATTGCACGCGGTCGGACCCTTTGGAGCAGCGTTCAACTTCGGGGATTCAGAGCCCCGTTTTGACGTCTCGCCGCTCGCCTGGTTTGCACATAGATTTAAACGGCCTTTCGATGTCCGGCTCATCGATCATTATGATGGATGGTTTCTGCCCTTTACCGCAATCTGGCCACATCGACCGCGGGGCGGAAGTGCCGGCCTCCAACCGCCAACTGGAAAAGTCTTTCACAGCGTCCACCTGGCCTGCTTCCGCAACACTTGGTCGACCGATCCGAGAGCTCGCCCGGTCTATGTTGCAGTAAAGGGCGGCAATGCGCTCAGTGCTGGAGCTGACACACAGGCACGCCTTGAAGACACCTTCCTCCACAATCAGGCGGACGCTGGCAGTTTTATCGTCGACGGAGCAAAACGTCGCTGGATCGTCGACCTAGGATCAGACGATTATGACTTGCCCGGCTATTTTGACCACGGTGCCGACGGTAGATCCGGGCCGCGGTGGCGATATTATCGCACGCAAAGCGCGGGGCACAACACGCTGGTCATCGGCGGGCGAAATCAGATACCCCACGCGAAAGCGCCGATCATCGGCCATTGTGTTGATGGACCTTGCAAATGGGCCGTTTTTGATCTTTCTGCGGCCTATGCGGAGCCGGCAGGTTCCGTTCGTCGGGGCGCCGCGCTTATCGGGCGGCAGGTGGTAATCCAAGACGAGATCGGTCCGGAAGTTGCCGGCTCGATCGTCTGGTCGGCGCATACCTGCGCTGAGCCGCTGTCCGTGGAAGGGTTGGTTGCCCGTTTCCAATCCGGGAAGGAACATTTCGTTGCGCGTATTCTTGAACCAGAGACCGCTCGCTTCGAAATCCATCTTCCTCCGGAACCTGGCTCCTTTCCGATCGCCGATATTCGACAGCTGCACGGTCGGAGTACTCGCGGGGAAGAGGTTACTTGCGTGTCCGAGTTGCCGCGCCGCGCCGATGAAGGGGAGCGCCGCGCCGCGGGTCCCTTGATAAGGCGTCTGCAGATCGCGTGGCCAACGGGGACACGTCGGCTGACGGTCGTGTTGTTGCCAGATTACGATGACGACGATGCGCCACTGCCCGTGGCTCCGCTTGATGACTGGCTGGCCCGGCGTCCGGTGCGCCTGGCACGGTATCGGGGGGTCGAGGCCGGTTATCACATTCACGCCACAGTTCCAGTAAAGACACGATTACGGGCGCAATGCGCACCGTGACTCATGCTAGGGCTATTCGTACCCCCGCGGGATGGCATCCGCAGCTGGTGATCGCTGAACATTTTCCCGATACCGCCAGGTCACGTCGAGCGGCCGAACATGACATTCGGCAGGCGGAAGTGCAGCTCGATCGAGCGGAGGCCAGTGGTGGCGACACTGCTTGCCCACGCCAGGTTCTGCGCGAGCTCCGATGGCGATTGGAGTATACGCCCGACACTTCCGCTATATGCCAGAACATCGAGCGGCTTCGGGCGGCATGTGCGGGGCCGACTCCCTCGCCTGCCGCTGCCGACGAGGGGCGTGGCTGCCGCGCGGCCGCTAAAGACGTATGGTTCCTGAGGGTCGACGCGTTTGTCGATCACATGCTGATGGCTGATTTCAATGACCGGGATAGAGCCTCGGATCTTCTCGATCGCATTAACGATCCCGATCGCTTGGGGGCGTATCTCGCTAGCCTCCTTCTCTCGCGTTTGGAGGAAGACGGGATCGACCGACGTAAAGAGCTCAACTTCGCGACCGCCAACCTGACCCGCCTGATCTTGTGGCGGCGACCCGTCGGCTATTCTTGGGACCCTCGGCTCGAAACTGTCATTCGCCGGTTTATTGCTGACTGGCAGGACCCGGAGACCGGCTTCTTTGGCGCTGATTACCTGATCGGCAGGCGACGGCTTCGAACTGTCGATCTCAGCTTAACCTTCCATATGGCCCGCTACCTCGAAGGCGGGATCCGGTATTGGCCGCAACTGACCGAAACATTGCTAAGCATCCGAGATCTGCGTTATCCCAATGGCTGGCTAGACGAAGCCGGAATGACGAACCACAATAACTACGATGTCGCGGTACTATTTCAGCTCGGCTGGCCACATATGAATTCCGATCAACGCCAACGCGGCGCGCTTGAACTCGCGCGGCTCCTTGATTGGTGTCTTGGCACGGCGATTTCCCCCGACGGTGAAATTCGGGCACGGGCGGTCGGCGAATCATTGTCCGAAAGCTACTATTTCGCGATCGCGTTTCTCGACACCGTGGGGTACTTCGACCCGCAAAACTGCTTCTGGACCGATTGGGCCTTTGCGGCGGCAGCGGACCTTCGGACCCGGCTCGAAGATCGCCTGCGTATACTGCCGCAAACCGAGCCGATGGTCCAAATGGCACGCGAACGTCTCTGCCGCGCAGCGACTACTATTAGGTCTGAGTAGGAGCATGACGCTCACTCCAAAACAAGAAGATGAAATCGCCGCTCAGCGGAGCGAAGGGCGCCAAACCCGACGCGCCACAGTGCCGACCTTGGAAGAAATCCTTTACGAGCCTATGCCGGTACTCGACCATGGCTTCGTCCGCGTCATCGATTACATGGGCGACGATGCCGCGATCGTGCAGGCGGCCCGCGTCTCATACGGGCGCGGAACCCGCCGGGTCAGCGAAGATCAAGGCCTCATTAATTATCTCATGCGTCATCAGCATACGACACCGTTCGAGATGTGTGAGATCAAATACCACGTTAAATTACCAATCTTTGTCGCTCGGCAGTGGATTCGTCATCGTACGGCGAACGTCAACGAGTACTCGGCGCGCTACTCGATTCTCGACAACGAATTCTATCTGCCGGACAGACAGCACTTAGCAGTACAGGCAAAGACAAACCGGCAAGGGCGCGGCGAAGTGCTCGATGCGGTGTCCGCGGACCGCGTCCTCGATTTGATGCGCAATGATGCGGAGCGGGTTTATCGCGGCTACGCCGAACTGCTGAATGAAGATGCCACGGGCACACCGATCGACCAAAGCCGACCGGGTCTCGCGCGGGAACTTGCGCGTATGAACCTGTCTTTGAATTTCTATACACAATGGTATTGGAAGATCGACTTACTCAATCTGATGCATTTTCTGTCACTGCGCGCCGATCCCCATGCGCAATACGAGATCCGCGCTTATGCGAAGGCGATGCTGGAGACGCTGCGCCTGTGGGTTCCGATGACCTATGCGGCATTTCTCGAATATCGGATGAATGCCGCGCTAATTTCCGCGACCGGGCTCGCCGTGATCCGGCGACTGCTTGATGGGGAGCAAGTAGACCAAGCAACGAGTTGTCTCTCGGCAAGAGAGTGGCGTGAGCTTATGGATGTGCTCGGGCGGAATGAGGTCGCCACGGGTATTCGATGATGATCGGACGCGCACGGCTCCTCGCAGTCTTCTCTGTTCTTCTGCAAATCACCACCTGATGCGGGGCCGTTTCCTCCGCAGAGACGAATTCTCACCGTTTAATTGCGAAAATATAGCTGGTTGCGATGCTTGAATTCGCCCTCCGCCATTCCTGAAATTGGCGGCGTGCTGGTCTACTCATCAGTGCAAATATAGCACACCAAGGAATTTTTAGCAATAAGAGTCGATGCGACTCTAGGAACCTATTTCTTGGGCATGAAGAAGCCATCGACGTGCATTTGAGCCGGTAATTTAATTTTCCATCCGCGCATGACGTATGCACGCGCATCGTGCGACCGACGCAGAGACGTGATCAGGACTAAGCCGTTGAGATCGCTCGATTCCGATTTCAAAAAGCAGCTAAAAAAAGCGAGTGCAGCGGATCAGTAAGGTCATTCGATAATGATCCGAGGTGGCGCTCGGCGTTGGGCGATCTCCCCGGCGACTTTCTCCCAAATGCGGGCTGCCATGTCGCGGAACACGAGCGCGTGCGGGTTGGCGGGTTCGGAGACGGTTATCGGCGCGCCGCCGTCTGAGGTCTCGCGGATTTTGAGGTCGAGCGGCACCTCGCCGAGAAACTCAGTGCCGAGCCGCGCGGCTTCCTGGCGCGCGCCGCCATGCGAAAAGATCTCGCTGCGGCCGCCGCAATGCGGACACAGGAAATAGCTCATGTTTTCGACGATGCCGAGCACCGGCACCTCGACTTTTTTGAACATGTTGAGCCCCTTGCGGGCGTCGAGGAGCGCGATGTCTTGCGGCGTCGAGACGATGACGGCGCCGGCGAGCGGCACCTGCTGCGCCATCGTCAGTTGCGCGTCACCAGTGCCGGGCGGCATGTCGACGATCATGATGTCGAGTTCGCCCCATTCGACCTCGCGAAGCATCTGCTGCAGCGCGCTCATCACCATCGGCCCACGCCAAATCATCGGCGTGTCCTCCGGCACGAGAAACCCCATCGACATGCATTTGAGCCCGTAATTCTCCATCGGTCTCAGCTTCCCGTCGTGAGAGCGCGGCCGACCGGAGATCCCAAGCATCCGCGGCATCGAGGGCCCGTAGATATCGGCATCGAGCACGCCGACTTTCAGGCCGTTCGCGCGCAGCCCGAGAGCGAGGTTAGCCGCCACCGTCGATTTGCCGACACCACCTTTGCCGGAGGCAACCGCGACGATCGCTGCGACGCCGGATACGACGCCACGCGCCGGCCGAGGACTGGCCGTCGCGGCCGGCTGCGGTGCGGCCCGGCTCCGCGGGCCGACCTGAGCCGTCAGCACCGCCGTGACTGAAAGCACACCAGGCAACGCCTCCACGGCCCGCTCGGCTGCCTTGCGCAGTGGTTCAAGCCGCGGCCCGCGTTCGCGCTCGACTTCGATCGAGAAGGCGACATTGCCGTCGCGAATGACAAGGCCCGAAACCATGCCCAGGGAGACGATGTCGACACCCTTATCCGGATCGGGGATCTGGCCCAGCGCGTCCAGGATCTGTTGCTCGGTGACGGCACTCAAATCTCATTCTCCCACGTAGCGCCGCAGTACATTACGGTGATCCCTCGTGGCGCTTGGTTCAAAGGGCCGGTTGAGGCAAACTAGCGATCGAGTATGCCGGTGGCCCAGTTTGCGTGCGGACTCCTTATCCGCTGTGACGAGGCCATGAACGTCGCCGGATATGCGGGATTTGGGACCGGCGCCCCGACTTGGCAACACCCGCTATTGCTCTCTATCAGGCTGCGCAGTTTGAATGTTGCGGCCGGTAGAGGCTGCATCAAAGGCAGACCCGACGCGAAATCGCGGAAAGGTTCGAGATCGATGTTCTGGCAGAGTCAGGGCGGTGGCCCATGGGGCAGTGGTCCGCGCGGTGGAGGCCCGTGGGGCGGTAACCGCGGCGGTGGAGGTGGGCCCGGCCCTCGTGGACGCGGCCCGCAGCCCCCTGATTTTGAAGAGTTGCTGCGGCGCAGTCAGGACCGATTCCGGCGCGTGTTGCCGGGAGGATTCAAGACGGGGACTGGTATTGCCGTTGTCCTAATCGCAATCGCCGTTATCTGGCTCGCAAGCGGCTTTTATCGTGTGCTGCCGGATGAGGTCGGGGTCGTACTGCGGTTTGGCGCCTATAATCGAACGACGCAGCCTGGCCTCAACTACCATCTTCCAGGCCCCATCGAGAAGGCGCTCACACCGAGTGTGACCCGCGTTAATCGGACGGAGATCGGCTATCGCTCCGGTGAGACCGTCCGCGGGGGTGGTACGCGGCAGGTGCCGGAGGAGGCGCTCATGTTGACCGGCGACGAGAACATCGTCGACATCAACTTCGCTGCCTTCTGGGTAATCAAGAGTGCACAGGCCTATCTCTTCAACATTCGAGATCCCGACGCGACGGTGAAGTCCGCCGCCGAAAGTGCGATGCGCGAGGTTGTCGGCGAAACCCCGATCGCGCAGGCGCTGTCCGAAGGACGAGGCAAGATCGAAACTGACACCCAGCACCTGCTGCAGGGGATTCTTGATGCCTATGGAGCGGGGATTGAGATTACTCAATTGCAGCTCTTGCGGGTGGACCCTCCGGCGCCCGTTATCGACGCGTTCCGTGATGTACAGCGCGCACTCGCCGATCGTGAACGCCTGCGTAACGAGGCGGAGGCGTACCGCAACGACATCATTCCCAGGGCGCGCGGTGACGCGGTGCGGATCAAGCAGGAGGCGGAAGCCTATCGTCAGGAGATTGTGGCCCGCTCCCAAGGCGATGCCGATCGTTTCCTCGCGGTCTATCGCGCCTTCAAGGTGGCACAGGACGTCACCGTGCAGCGCCTCTATCTCGAGACGATGGAAGAGATCCTGAAGAACAGCAGCAAAGTCATCATCGACAAATCCGCGGAAGGCGGCAGTGGGGTACTCCCATATCTGCCGTTGCCTGCGCTAGGCGGCACTCAGGGAACGGCGGGCGGCACAAACCCTAGCAGCCCTACGGGAAGCAGCTCCGGGGTCCCGTCCCCATCCAGCGCGCCGCAATCGGCGACGCCTGCGATCCCGCCTCTGCGCGGGCGCCAGTGAGGAGGCGCCGGTGAACCGCAGAATTCTCATCGTGGTCGCCATTCTCCTCGTAGTAGGCGGCATCTTCGCCATGAGTTCGTTGTTTATTGTGGACCAGACGGAAGAGGCCCTCGTTCTGCAATTTGGTCAACCGCGACGGGTCATTCGCGAGCCTGGCCTCAAGGTCAAGCGGCCGTTCATCGAAAACGTGATCTATTACGAGAACCGCTTGCTCGATTTCGAACCGCCACCCGAGGAAGTTATCGTGTCGGATCAGAAGCGGCTCGTCGTTGACACTTACACGCGCTATCGCATTGATGACCCGTTACTGTTCTATCAGACGGTGAGCACGGAGGCCGCCGTTCGCGCTCGATTGAACGCAATGGTCAGCGGCAGTCTGCGGCGTGTGCTCGGCAATGTGACCTTATCCGCCCTGCTATCGAGTCAGCGCGCAGGGATCATGCACCAGATCCGCGATGAGGTAAGCGAGCAGGGCAAATCCTTCGGCATCAAAGTTGTCGATGTCCGGATCCGCCGCGCCGATTTACCCGAAGAGAACAGCCAGGCGATCTTCGCCCGTATGAAATCGGAACGTGAGCAGCAGGCGGCGCAATACCGCGGGGAGGGCGCGGAGGCGGCGCAAACCGTCCGCGCGAACGCAGAACGCGAACGCACCGTGATCCTCGCCGAGGCGCAGCGCGACGCGCAGAAAGTGCGTGGTGAAGGTGATGCACAAAGCATCAAGACCTATGCCGACGCTTTTGGGCAGGACAAGGAGTTCTTTGCCTTCTACCGCTCGATGCAAGCCTATCGCGACGCGCTCAACGGACGTACGACTTCGTTCGTTCTGACCCCTGACAGCGGATTTTTTCGCTTCTTCGAGAATCGGAACGGGACGTCAGTCAAGACGGCACCCTCCGACACCACCGGTTCGCGGTGAGCCGCAGCGAGGATCGCGCCACATACTCAACGATGAGGGATCTATGGACCGCCCTCGCTCTTGTTCTGGTGATCGAGGGCGCCCTCTACGCGTTGTTCCCAGAGGGAATGAAGCGCGCGGCCGAACGCGCTCTATCGGTTCCCCCGCAAACTTTGCGCTTTGCCGGGCTCGCGGCGGCATGCGCGGGTGTTGTCCTAGTCTGGCTGGTGCGCCGCTGATGTCGGCGGTACTATCCGCGGAGTTCGATGCGATCTGTGTTCACGAGACCAGCGTCGTTTGATCACTAGAAAGCGATTAGCCGCCTTTGCCCCGAGGAGTTGACTGTGGTGTCGTCCCGTTCCTCTTATTTGATTTACCGAGCGCTCGCTGGCGTTGTCGCTGCGTTTCTGATCTTCGCTTCCGCGAGTTTCGACCCCACGCCAGCGGCCGCGCGGCCAGCTCCTGAAAGTTTTGCTGATCTCGCAGAGCGGCTGGTGCCGTCGGTGGTCAATATTTCGACCACCCAGACGATAAAATCCGATCGCGGTCGCGAGCATAGTGGGCCTGAAATTCCCCAATTTCCGCCGGGCTCTCCGTTCGAAGAGTTTTTTAAGGATTTTTTCGACCACGGCTTGCCAAAAAGCGGCCGTCCGGAGGCGCAGCCTCGTAAGGGCACCTCGCTTGGCTCGGGGTTCATCATCGACCCAGCGGGCTACATTGTGACCAACAATCACGTCATTGCAGATGCCGATGAGATCACCGTCATCTTGCACGACGATACCAATCTGAAGGCTGAGGTTGTCGGGCGCGACACCAAGACGGACATCGCTTTGTTGAAAGTCAAGACCGACAAGCGGTTGACCGCCGCAACCTGGGGCGATAGCGACGCAGCGCGTGTCGGCGACTGGGTGCTTGCGATCGGCAACCCCTTCGGTCTTGGCGGCAGTGTTACCGCCGGCATCCTCTCGGCACGCCAGCGCGATATTAACTCTGGCCCGTATGACGACTTTCTTCAGACTGATGCTTCGATCAATCGAGGCAATTCCGGGGGGCCGATGTTCAACATGGATGGCCAAGTGATCGGCATCAACACAGCGATATATTCGCCTTCCGGCGGCTCGATCGGTATCGGCTTTGCTATCCCTTCATCACTCGCCAAAGCGGTCGTCGCCGAATTACAGGGCGAGCCTGATCACAACGTGCATCGCGGCTGGCTGGGGGTCCGCATCCAGGCGGTGACCGACGAGATCGCGGAAAGCCTCGGCCTCGATAAGGCAAGAGGCGCGCTGATCGCCAGTGTCAACGACAACGGCCCCGCGCAAATGGCGGGCATTCAAGCTGGCGATGTCGTCTTGAGCTTCGATGGCCGCGAAGTGAGCGACATGCGGCGGCTCCCGCGGCTGGTCGCGGAGACGCCGGTAGGCAAGACTGTGCCAGTAACCCTCTGGCGAAAGAGGGCTGAGAACGCTGTTCAGGTCAAGGTGGGCAGGCTCGACGAAAGTAATCAACAACAAGCGAATGCACAGGAGCCACCCAAGAAAGGGGGCAGAGATGATGCGGGCGTCGTCAAGACACTTGGCCTCACATTGTCGGGAATCACGACAGATCTGCGGGAGAAATTCTCGCTATCCGACGACTCAAAGGGAGTTGTCGTCGTCGATGTCGCGAAGGACAGCCCGGCGGCTGCCAAGGGGGTGCGGCCTGGCGACCTGATCATGGAGGCAGCTCAAGAAGAGGTGAAAAACCCAGGCGAGGTTAGTACCAAAATCGAGGAAGCGAAGAGGTCCGGTCGCAAATCGATCCTCTTGCTGGTCGAACGTCAGGGTGACCTCCGCTTCATTGCGCTTCGCCTCGACCAAAGCTGACAACGCTTTCTAATTCTCCCGCTTTGCCGGCCGCTTAGGAGCATCTTCCGCAATTTCGTCCGTCGCGTAACCTTGAATGTAGAGGAGTGCTGTCAGATCGGAATGGTCGATCCGCCACCGAGAACTGGCGGAGACCGACGGTTTAGCGTGGAACGCGATGCCGATACCGGCAGCTGCTAGCATGGGCAAATCATTGGCACCATCTCCTACCGCCATCGACCGATCGACCGCAATCCCGTGCTCTGCAGCGAGTGTGAGTAGAGTGTCACGCTTCGTCTCCCCAGTCACAAAAGGGTGGCGCACTGTGCCAGTGATCCGCCCTTTCGACAGGTCGAGCCGGTTGGCAACCACGTGATCAAACCCGAGTTCAGCCGCGATACGCTCGGCAAATACTGTGAAGCCTCCCGAAACGAGCGCCGTAACCGAACCGGCAGCTCGCATAGTCGCAACCAGCTGTCTGGCCCCTCGCGCTACCCGAATTCGCTCCGCAGCCCGATCGAGCACGCGCGCGTCCATTCCCGCGAGCAACCGGACGCGCGCCTCGAGCGCGGAAGCGAAGTCAAGCTCACCGTTCATAGTGCGGCGCGTAATTTCCGAAACTTGCGGCCGGATGCCGGCAAAATCTGCGAGCTCATCGAGCATCTCGTTCTCAATAATGGTCGATTCCATATCGGCCACGAGGAGCTTCTTGCGCCGGCCCTCTATCGGCTGTACGAGCACGTCGACCTCTGCGCCGCCAATAACGGCTCGCGCGGCCCTTTCGACCGGCGCCGAGTCGGCTGCGTCGAGAACGATATCGCAGGCCTCGAGCGCGAGCCAGATCGGTGCGGCCGTTGCTCCGACGGCGGCCGCGACCGCAGCAACACAGCCAGCAAGGCCGGACCGGTCGCGGGAGGTGCCGATCAGGGTGAGCACGATGCGCATACCTTGCCGTCCTACCTCGACAACTGCTTGCACCACAAGCGAGCTCGCGCAGAACGCGACGAGGCTTTTTCCGTTCTAATCATCGCCGGCCCGACGGGAAGCGGCAAATCTGCGCTCGCGTTGGAGTTGGCGGAGGCCTACGGTGGTACGATCATCAACGCGGATAGTCTACAGAGCTACCGCGACCTCCCGATACTGACCGCGCAACCCACCCAGGCAGCCGAAAAACGAATACCGCATCGCCTCTACGGCTTCCTCGGCGCCCGCGAACGCGGTTCCGCCGCGCGGTGGCGTGCGCTTGCTCTCGACGAAATCGCCTCAGCAACTAAGGCAGGCTGTCTGCCTATCCTCGTCGGAGGTACCGGTCTTTACCTACGGGCGCTCGAAAAGGGGCTGGCCCCCATTCCAGAGATTCCGCAAGAGATCAGACGAGAAGCGGTTGAGCTCCATCGAGCTCTTGGTGGCGCCGCGTTTCGCGAGCGACTGGCGAAACTCGACCCTGTTGCTGCGCGGAGACTGGCTTCGGGAGACAAGCAGCGGTTAGTCCGCGCTTTCGAGGTCGTAAGAGCCACCGGTGTCCCGATCAGTGTGTGGCATCAGGAACGAAACTCCCAACCGTCCTGCCGTTTTTGGATGATATTGCTCGCTCCTGCCAGGGAGCAGCTTTATGCGACCTGCAACGAGCGCTTTGTTCAGATGATCGAGGCGGGCGCTCTGGCCGAGGCGGCAGCACTCGCGCAGCGTGGCATTGACCCCGACTTGCCGGTGATGAAGGCCCTGGGGCTTCCCGAACTTTCATCACATCTGCGGGGTGAAATGTCGCTCGCTGAGGCGATCGCTGCGGCTCAACGTTCGACGCGTCGGTATGCAAAACGCCAAATGACCTGGTTTCGTCATCAAGCCTTCCCGGATCTTATCCTGAGCGCGCAATTTTCGGAAAGATTATTGCGTCCTACGCGTCATTTTATTGATACCCACATGTTGACCAAAGGCATGTAGCTGATTAGGGTGCGCGCCCCTGCCGCCGAACGCAAACCTCGGCG
>Ga0126371_10003615_pt1 | contig 13554 bp, 13 predicted proteins | sample PanSoiMetaPlot_4_FD_110145 | JGI IMG/M metagenome (GOLD analysis project Ga0126371, IMG submission 110145) | Tropical forest soil microbial communities from Panama - MetaG Plot_4 | ecosystem: Environmental > Terrestrial > Soil > Tropical forest > Bulk soil | place: Panama | collected 2016-02-17 | reverse complement strand
CGTGGAGTCAAAACGTTATCGGAGATGTATCGTCGCAGCCGCGATGAAGGGTTCGGGGCCGAGGTCAAACGTCGCATCATGTTGGGGACTTATGCGCTGAGTGCGGGATACTACGACGCGTATTACCTGAAGGCGCAAAAAGTGCGAACGCTTTTGACGCGCGATTTCGACGAGGCATTTCAGAAGGTGGACGCGATTGTGACACCGACCAGTCCGACGGCCGCATTTCGGCTAGGAGAAAAATCGAATGATCCGCTGGCGATGTATCTGGCGGACATCTACACCGTTACCGCGGATCTGGCGGGCATTCCTGGGATTTCGATTCCGTGCGGTGAGACGCGGGAGAAGTTACCAATTGGGCTGCAGATCTTGGGGAAGCATTTTGATGAAGCGACGATTTTGCGCGTGGCGCATGCTTATGAGCAGGCGGCGGGAGTACCCCGCGGAAATACATAGGTCTTTCCCCTCGACAAGTTCAGGGTCAGGATGACACAGGTCGGATCCTATAGAGGCTGGTAATAGGACTCGCCGGCGCAGGCCCGGCATAGTACGTTCCCTCCGCGTCGTATTTCTCTGCGGAAGTTAATACCTTCGCCGCACTGCGAGCACGTAATACGCTCGCCTTTGTATCCGGGAAATTCTTCTGGCGGAAGATCCACTTTCACCCACTGCGCGGCGAACAGATCGTCGTCGGACATTTCGCGATAGGCGAGCATCTGCTGCTGGTTCTTGCTCTCAAGTTCAGGGTGCATCTGGCGGGCCAGGTCCTTGGAGGACTCCTTCGCCGAGACGCGGATAGCTTTTCCACTCGCTACGTCGATAAATGTTGCGGCCATCTTTCCCCAGTCGCGGAACTTGAGGGCACGCTTGCCGAGGCGGCATCCCGTAACCACGCCTACAGCGTCGGTTGCGCAGCGGTCGATTTCGACGAAGGTGACCAGGCGCTTTCGGTCTTTCCCGTGAGGGTCTTCGATGCCGAGTTTTTGCAGGCCTAACATGGCGAGGCGAACGCCGAGGACTTGGCCAGCGCACAGGTGGCCGTGGACTTGTTCGGCGTCTCGGAGGTATTCATCGAGGGATTTCATAACTCAGCTTTCAGACTTCAGCTTAGCACCGACTAAGGTCGATTCAGTGTAGAGTCGCCGTCACTTCAGGTTTAGTGGTTCCCACTTCTCGCAAAGGCGGCGAGAAGTGGGGCCCCCCCAGGTTCTTTTTACTATTTTCTGCGCCAGCGGATTCCGTCTTTCGTGATTTCGACTAGGACGCCGGCTTCGGCAAGTTCGTTGCGGATGGCGTCTGATTTCTTGAAGTCGCGCGCGGCCCGGGCTGCTTTCATTTCGGCGATCTTCGCTTCGATTTCGGCATCGGAGAGTTCCCCAGACTGAAGAGCATCGCGCAGTTCCTGCGTGATGTCTTTTTCGCGCCCTTCGGCTTGAGCCCACTGGAGAACCTGTTTCATTTTCGGGATGTCGTCATCGTGGAGGACGGCAAAAATTTCGTCGAACTTGTCGAGGGCTGCAAGCAGGGCCGGCACGTCTTCTTTCTTGACACCGCCTGTGTCGAAGGCAGTATTCGCCTGGCGGACCATCTCGAAGATCGCTGCTTGTGCCTGTGCGGTATTCAGGTCGTCTTCGAGGGCGGCGCGCATTCGATCGACCGTGTCTGCAGCCAGCTTCCGCATTTGTTCGTTGGAACCTTCCGTGAAATTTCCAGCAGTCAAACGCAGGCGGAAATTGCGCAGGCGATCGACTGAAACCGCGGCTTGTTTGAGCCCGTCAAACGTGAAATTCAGTTGATTGCGATAAGGGACAGAAGTTAGCAGGTAGCGGATCGAAGATGGTTTGTGTCCCTTGAGAACCAGGTCGCGGAGCGTGAAGAAATTGCCCAGGCTCTTCGACATCTTCTCGCCTTCGACCAAAAGGAAACGCGCATGGAACCAGAATCGGGCAAATGGCTTGCCGGTGAGGGATTCTGATTGGGCGATTTCGTTTTCGTGATGGGGGAAGATGAGATCCTCGCCTCCGGCGTGTAGGTCGAAGCTTTCACCCAACTCTTCCATCGACATGACGGAACATTCCAGATGCCAGCCCGGACGGCCCGGACCGATTGCCGTATCCCACGAGGCTTCGCCTGGTTTGGGCGCTTTCCAGACAGCGAAATCGCGGGCGCTATCTTTGTCGTACTCGTCTACGTCGACACGGGCGCCATCGAGCATGCTGCTGAAATCTTTTTTAGAGAGCTTGCCATACTGCGGAAATTTGGCGATTCGAAAATAGTACGAGCCATCTTCAGCGCGATACGCGATACCTTTCTCAACAAGTTTCGTGACGAAGTCCGCCATCTCGGGGATGTGCTCGGTGGCGCGGACAAGAACCGGCTGCTCAATGCCAATCATGGCAGCATCTTCCAAAAAAGCTTTCTCGTATTTTGCGGTGTACTGCTGGACCGTAAGGCCGTCGCGGGCGGAATTACGGATGATCTTGTCGTCTACGTCGGTGATGTTCATGACGTGGCGGACCTTGTATCCGCTCTGACGGAGAAAGCGGAAGAGGAGATCCACCGCTACGAATGTGCGGAAGTTACCGATGTGTCCGTAATCGTAGACGGTTGGTCCGCAGGCGTACATTCGAACCTCGGAGTCGTGGAGAGGACGAAATTCCTCAATTTGCGACGACATCGTATTAAAAAGACGGAGCGGCATGTTGATTTTCGTACGTCAAAGGAACTTAAGATTTTAGGGGGCTGGGGAAAAGGCGGTCAAATCCGCGTCAGGAAGAAGGAGCACTGGGCGCCGGCGGCAGAGTGTGGGCATGCTCGCGGAGGCGTTGCTGCACGAGAATGACGTAGTGCAGCGCCGAGAGGATAGTAAAGAAAAAGGTGGCGCGAAGGAATACCGTGCGAGCGATCCAGATCAAACGGATGGGCTTGACTTGCAGCAGAAGTGCGAAAAATACAGCACTAATCTGAGAGAAAGTATTCGCTTTACCAAAGATGCTGGGGCGAAAATCCCGCAGGCCAGCGATGGCAAACAGTACAGCGCTGGCCGCAAGAATGGAGATATCGCGGCTGAAAACCAAGACGGTATATTTCCAGGGAATTTTGTGAAGGATGGAGAGCACAAGAAACAAAGTGCTCAGGAGCAGCTTGTCGGCGATGGGGTCTAGATACTGGCCGAGCAGCGTCTGTTGATGGAGTCTGCGGGCGAGCAGGCCGTCGAGGCCATCGCTGAAACCGGCGATCACAAATAGGATGAGTGCCCGACCATAATGGCCGTCAACGAGATCGATGACGACGAACGGGACAAAGACCATCCGCAGCAGAGTGAGTTGATTAGGGGCTGTGAAGACTTGCGAGAGCTTCACGCCGGCTCCTTGGGCGCTTGCATACTTGGTTCGTTACGAGGAGCCAGGGCAGCGGAAGGTTCCAGGCCTGTTTTGGCCAGGAACCGTTGCGAGAGGGAAGGCAATGTTCCGTCGGGAAGATCGCGTTCGACGCGTTCGATGCGATGCATAGGGAAGAAGACGACAGCTGGGGTGAAAGGCTCGCCATCGCGCACCATCACTGTGAGATCTTCAAAGGACGCGAGTTCGGCGCCGCTGAGGCTCAAGCCCTCCGGGGCGAGAGCGAGAATCATGCCCCAGAATTTTTCGCGTGGATTGCAGAGAGTAGCGATGACCAGCGCTCCGGGAGCAAACGGTGCGCTTGGGACAGAAGTGAGTCCGTTCTGCTGCATGCCAAGATTGTCGCTGGCAGGAGCGCGCATTGCAAATCCCGGTTTGCCCGAATCGTAAGGTTTGGGCCGAGTGGGAAACTCCGGTATGCTGACCGGAAGGCGAACTGGTGATTGAATTTCGAAATGTTTCCTATCACGTGAATGGAACGCGCGTCCTCACGGATTTGAATTTGCATGTCGCGAGCGGGGAAACGCTCGTGCTGCTGGGTCGCAGTGGCTCGGGGAAGACAACTACGCTGAAACTGGTGAATCGCCTGGTGTCACCGAGTTCGGGAAAGATCCTTGTGCATGGTACGCCGCAAGATGAAGTCGACGTTATCAAGTTGCGGCGCGGAATCGGATATGTGATCCAGGAAGTTGGATTGTTCCCGCATTTCAACGTGGAGCGAAACATAGGGTTGCTGCCGAAAATCGAGGGCTGGCCCAAGGATCGAGTTCGCACGCGGGTGCAGGAAATGCTACACCTGGTGGGGCTTCCCGAAGATCTTGCATCACGCTATCCGCATCAGCTCTCCGGTGGACAGCGGCAGCGCGTGGGTGTAGCTCGAGCGCTCGCGGCCGACCCGGCAATTCTGTTGATGGACGAGCCTTTTGGCGCGCTTGATCCTCTGACTCGCGACGATGTGCAGCGGGAATTTCTGTTACTACAACAACGCTTGCAGAAAACCGTTGTGTTCGTAACCCATGATCTGCGTGAGGCTCTAAGGCTCGGGTCGAGGATCGCGCTGATGGAGGCAGGGAAGCTGGTTACGGTCTTGAGCCCCGCGGAATTCGTGAAGTCGTCTGACCCGTGGGCATCGGCATACGTCCGGGCATTCGGAGATGGGCTGGAATCGGCAGCGAATCGAGGCACGTCATGAATGTGATTCAGTTCATGCTTCACAACCGCTCGCAGGTGCTGGAGCTGACTTTGGAGCACCTGTGGCTGGTCGGTTGGTCCACGTTTATGGCTGCGCTGATTGGAATCCCGCTTGGGATTCTGATCGCGCACCGAATGCGTTTCAATAAACCGATTCTCGCTGGGGCAAACATTATCCAGACGATCCCGAGCCTTGCACTATTTGGATTTCTATTGCCGGTGCCGTGGCTGGGCGAACGGGTGGACCGGCTGGCGATTCTGGCGCTGACGTTGTACGCACTGTTGCCGATTATTCGAAACACCTACGACGGGATTCGCGGAGTGGATCCGGCGGTGGTGGAAGCTGGCCGCGGCATGGGGTTGACCGAATCTCAATTGCTGTTCAAGGTCGAGTTGCCATTGGCTGTGAGCGGGATTCTTTCCGGCGTCCGAATAGCCGCGGTGATTTGCGTAGGATTGGCGACCATTGCGGCCGCAATTGGCGCTGGTGGTCTCGGTGAATTCATCTTCCGTGGACTAGCCATGGTGGATAATCGCGTGATCCTCGCAGGAGCGATTCCTGCGGCAATTCTGGCACTGCTCGCGGACTTCGGCGTGGGGTGGATCGAGAAACGGTTGAGACCGCGATGAGCCGTTTTCGAGCGACCGTTGCATGGGTGGTTTGCTGCATTTGCCTTTGTTCCTGTTCACCCTCCCACACTGACCGAATCGTCGTCGGATCGAAGAACTTCACCGAGTCCTTCATTCTGGGCGAACTGATTGCCCAGCAAATTGAGGCGCACACCAAGGTAAAAGTCGAGCGCCGCTTTTATCTTGCGGGGACCTACATCTGTCAGCAGGCGATACTGGCGGGACGGATCGATATTTATCCGGAATACACTGGGACGGCACTCACAGCGGTTCTCAAGCAGCCTATTTCCCGCGACAAACACGACGTGTATCAGCGTGTGAAAGATGATTACGAGCGGAGGGTCGGACTCACACTTGGTCCGGCATTCGGATTCAATGACACGTTTGCTATGCAGATTCGTGGAGAAGAAGCACGGCGGTTGAATGTGCGGACGCTCTCGGAGGCGGCGCAGTTTGCTCCGCGTTGGCGAGCGGGATTTGGATATGAGTTCATGGAGCGGCCGGATGGGTATCGCGGCTTGGTGGAAACGTACGGCCTGCAATTTGCCGAGCAGCCACGCATCATGGATCTGGGCTTATTAGCGCGGGCGCTGAAGGAACGACAGATCGACTTTGCGGGGGGAAATGCAACCGATGGGCTGATTCCGGCCCTGGACTTGTTTGTGCTTGGAGACGATCGTCATTACTTTCCGCCATACGAAGCAGTACCAGTAATACGGCAGCAAACGGTGCAGCAACATCCGGAAATCGCGAGCGCACTGGCGGACTTGGCCGGGAAAATTTCTGACGCAGAAATGCAACAGATGAATTACGCCGTCGATGCCCAACACCGAGATACTCAGGATGTGGTGCGGGAGTTTCTTAGGGCGAAGATATCGGCGAAGTAAGCTGGCGATTTTAGATCGTCAGAACGCCTTCCATCGTGACCACGGCTTTTCCTGTGACGAGCACACGATCTCCAGCTAACTCACACCACAGTTCGCCTCCGCGTTCTGAGAACTGACGGGCATGCAGTCTGGTTTTGTTTAGACGGGCAGCCCAATATGGCGTTAGAACGCAGTGGGCCGATCCAGTGACCGGATCTTCTGGAACGCCGTAGCTAGGGGCGAAGTAGCGCGAAACGAAGTCGACGTCACCCCCGAGTGCGGTGACCGCGACAACAAACGGATGAAGCTCCTGAAGCATGGCGAAGTTCGGGCGAAGATCTTTGACAGCTTCCGGGGAGTCAAGTACTGCGACGTACACGTCGTTGGCTTCAAGGACTTCTGCGGGCTGCGATTTAAGCCCAAGAGCTGATGCCAGCGTTGCGGGCATCAGCTTGCAGTCCGTCGAGGGCATGGCGGGGAAGTCCATCGCGAGACCATCCTCAGCCTTGCTCACCGTCAGAATCCCTCGAAATCCGGTTTTGAAGGTCACGGAATCAAGCTGATCCTGGCGGACCTGCAACAGGAGATGGGCCGCAGCAAGCGTCGCGTGGCCACAGAGTTTGATCTCACAAAGCGGGGTGAACCAGCGTAACTCATAGCTATTTCCGGTGGTTACAACAAAAGCAGTGGCCGAAAGATTGTTTTCGGTGGCGACCCTGCGCAACAGATCTTCATCTAACCACGACTCTAAAAGGCAAACCGCGGCGGGATTGCCCCGAAACGGTTGTTCTGTGAAGGCGTCAACATGGAACAGGGGAATGTGCAATCGATCCATTTTACGGTGCACATACTTTACAAAATTTTGCAATCGAAAGTGCACAGTGCGGCGAGCAAAAAAAGACCCTTACAAGTCGTGAAACTTTCTCGTCAAACCCGCCATCCTATCTCAAGCGCTGCGTGGGGTAGGTCGCGGCGCAATGGCTTACCACTTCGTACTTTGCAACCCCGTTCGGGCTTCTGATCACTCGATCCTTCCGGAGGGATGAATGCCGACCATGCAGAGAGAATCCGCGGTGGGGGAATCGCTGCTCCACAGAATCGCGGATGCCCGGCAAAAGAGCGACGCTTTGTTTGAGATCGTGCAGCCTGAGGCTTTGTACGATCGACCCATTCCAGAGCGGCACCGGATCGTCTTCTACATCGGACACCTGGAGGCGTTTGACTGGAATCTGCTGCACGAAAATGTCTTCGGGTTGGGAAGCTTCCATCCTGAGTTTGATCGACTATTTGCATTTGGGATCGATCCGGTAGGGAGCGGCTTGCCGAGCGATAAGCCTTCCGATTGGCCTTCCCTCGACCGCGTGCGCGAATATGTGCGCCAGATCAGGGCTTCGTTGGACGAAAAGCTCGAGGGCGTGAGTTCAGCAGATGGGTATCAGCGCGATGGATTCTCGCTTGATACGTTGCTGAATGTTGCCATCGAGCATCGCCTGATGCATGTTGAGACGTTGGCATACATGCTGCATCAGTTGTCTCTCGACCGGAAAATTACGAACCCTGCTGTTATTCCCCAACTCACTTCCCCTCTAAAGCCCCCAATGGTCCAGGTTCCTGCGGGAACCGTGCGCCTTGGACTTTCGCGGCGGAGTGGTGAGTTTGGATGGGACAACGAGTTTGAAGCAAACACCGTCGATGTGCCCGATTTCGAAATCGATCGATGTATGGTCACCAACGGTCAATTCCTCGCGTTCTTTGAAGACGGAGGCTACGAGCGGCGCGAATTGTGGAATGATGCCGATTGGCAGTGGAAGAGCACTAGCAAAATCGCGTCCCCGGTATTTTGGAGAAAGCGTGACGATGCGTGGCTGTATCGCACGATGTTCGACGAGGTTCCTCTCCCTCTGGACTGGCCGGTTTACGTGAGCCATGCAGAGGCTTCAGCCTACACGCGTTGGGCTGGCAAAGTGCTCCCGTCGGAAGCGCAGTGGCAGCGCTCTGCGTACGGGTCGGGAGACAACACGGACCGGTTCTATCCGTGGGGCAATGAGGCGCCTGACTCAAGCCGTGGAAATCTCGATTTTCAGAGCTGGGATCCGATGCCCGTCAACGCGCATCCACACGGCGCGAGTGCATTCGGCGTAGAGGGCATGCTGGGGAATGGCTGGGAGTGGACTTCCACCGTGTTCGGACCGTTCCCGGGGTTTGAACCTTTTCCTTTCTATCGTGGCTATTCTGCCGATTTCTTTGATGGAAAACATTATGTGATCAAAGGAGGCTCGACGCGCACAGCGGCGTGCATGCTGCGGCCTTCATTCCGCAACTGGTTCCAATCCCATTATCAATACGTGTATGCGGGGTTTCGATGCTTAAACGACTGAATAAAGGTGCACTCATGCTGGTCCACGCGATCCCTGGGAACGTCAACTATGACTTTGCTACTGACGTGCGTGATGGATTGACCCGAGTGGGGCAGAAAGAATTGCCTTCGAAGTATCTCTATGACGATGTCGGCTCCGCTTTGTTTGAGGTCATCAGCCACCTTCCCGAGTACGGGTTGACACGGGCGGACGAACGACTCTTGCGAAGGAATGCGCACGAGATTGTAGACCGGGTGAGAGGACCGGTTGCCGTCGCTGAACTCGGTGCTGGCAGCGGGCGGAAGACTCGCTGGTTGCTGGAAGCGTTCTGTCGGCGGCAGCGGACTTCGTACTATCCCGTGGAGATTTCCCATTCCGCATTGGTCATGTGCGAGCGGGAGCTGAGCGACATCGATGCAATCAGCATCGTGGGGTTCGAGCGCGAATATCTCGACGGCCTAGTCGAGGTCGCAGCATACAGGAAACCAGGTCAATATCTGTTCGTTCTTTTCCTGGGGAGCACGATCGGCAACTTCGACCGTGCGGCTGGGATTAAGTTTCTATCTCAGGTTCGGGGCATACTTCAGCCCGGAGATTCGTTGCTCTTGGGGACGGATTTGGAGAAGTCGCATGCAGACCTTATCCAGGCTTATGACGACGAGCTAGGGGTGACGGCGGCGTTCAATTTGAACTTGCTGGCGCGTATCAACCGGGAGCTCGGGGCTGATTTCTCCGTTGCAGAGTTCAAGCATGTTGCTCGAGTTAATCAAGACGCGCGGAGTGTGGAAATGCACCTGGTGTCGAAAAGACGGCAAATGGTGAACATCCCGGCCGCGGAGGTGGTCGTGTCATTCGACGTAGGTGAGACGATTTGGACTGAAAGTAGCCATAAGTATGCACTGGATGAGATCGGTGAAATGGCACGCCAGGCGGGATTTCGGTGCGAAGTACAGTGGGTCGATGAACAGTGGCCGTTTGCGGAGAATCTGCTTGCCGCCGAGTGACCGCAAACTCTGCACTTTTCAGCGGGGCGACGGATCTCCAGCATGCATTTAGAAGGGAGATCCTTCGCTCCGCCTGAAGATCGGCTCCCCTCAGGATGACCGCAACAGAGTTGGATCGCTGCTTAACAGGATTTGGATCTTCGCCAGGCGTGCAGATTGATTGCGCTCACGACTAGGCAGAAGACGTTCGCGGGGATGAATCCGAGTTGAGCTGTGCGGAATCCTATGACGCACATAATTGCGCTGTTGACACCGGCCAGTGCCCAGCCTTCCCAATATCGCCGCCCGACAAGAATTGTGGACGCGATGGTCAAAATGCAAGAAAGATAATCAAGACGAAGCACGTAAGAAAAACCTCCAGCACCATTCTGAGTGAAAGACTGGAGATTGTGTCATGATGGTGACCTTTCGTTACGTGACCTGAGTCACTTGACCCTGAACTCGAAGTCACCAGGAGGCGTCATGAAAAATCAGTGCTCGCACCTCGATCAGATCAAAATTAGAAATACCGAGACGCATGTCTGTGAAGAATGCGTAAAGATGGGGGACACGTGGGTACATCTGCGTTTGTGCCTGACGTGCGGCCATGTAGGATGCTGCGACTCGTCGAAGAACAAGCACGCAACCAAGCATTTTCATAAGGTTCACCACCCACTGATTCGATCGATCGAACCGGGAGAGTCGTGGATCTGGTGCTACGTGGACCAGATGGAACCGGGAGAGATCAACGCGTAGGCTCTCGGGAAGGACTTTTCCAGCTGACGCAACTTTGCGCGACCAAATCGCGCGGTCTAGTATCTAAGGACCATTACTGCTTTTCGTGTATTCCTGGAAGCTGAGCAATCATGGGCAAACCGATTTTGCTGACGGTGGATGATGATCCGGATGTGCTGCGGGCGATTGAACGGGACCTGCGAACTCAATACGGTGCTGGGTACCGGGTTGTCAGCAGCGACTCTCCGCTCGGGGCACTGGATCTCCTAAAGGGTCTGAAGGTGCGTAATGACGGGGTAGCGCTGCTGCTTGCCGACCAGCGCATGCCGAATATGGACGGAGTGGGATTCTTGCAGGCGGCGCGGCAGATTTATCCTGAGGCCAAGCGAGCTCTCTTGACTGCATATGCTGATACGAACGCCGCAATCAGCGCGATTAATCAGGCCAGTATCGATTATTTCTTCATGAAGCCCTGGGATCCGCCAGCAGAGCATCTCTATCCACAATTGGATGATCTGCTGGATGACTGGCAGGCCTCATATCATCCGGCGTTCCAGGGAATCCGTGTACTGGGTACTCGGTGGTCGCCCCGATGTTATGAGCTGCGGGATTTTCTGGCGCGCAGTCATGTTCCGTACCAGTGGATTGATGTGGAAGGAGCGGCAAATGATCCGGAGACAAAGCAACTTATGGACGCTTTGGGGCCGGACGCAGCCGAACTGCCCGTCGTGCTTTTCCCCGATGGCGGAAAGATTCTGAATACTGCTCCCGGAGATGTGGCACAAAAGGTGGGTTTGCGCACGCGTGCGCAGACTAGCTTTTACGATCTCGCGATTGTCGGAGGCGGACCGGCGGGACTGGCGGCCGCGGTGTATGGCGCATCGGAGGGGCTGCACACTGTGATCGTCGAGCGCGATGTTCCAGGCGGGCAAGCCGGTATGAGTTCGCGGATTGAAAATTATCTCGGGTTTCCGAGCGGGCTGAGCGGAGGAGATCTGGCGCGGCGAGCGGTCGTTCAGGCGCGTCGATTCGGAGTGGAGATTTTGGCGCCGCAGTCTGTCGTAACTATGCGGACCGAAGGTTCGTATCGAATTATCAAGTTGGCGGACGATAGTGAGATTTCCTGCCATGCTTTGATGATCGCCACCGGAGTGCAATGGCGACGGCTGGAGGCCCCCGGGATCGATCGATTGCAGGGCGCGGGTGTGTACTACGGCGGCGGCACGACCGAAGCGCTGTCATGCAAAGGCGAGATCGTGTATGTCGTAGGTGGAGCAAATTCTGCCGGCCAAGCGGCAATGAATTTCTCGAAGTACGCAGATCGCGTGGTGATTCTGGTGCGTGGCGAGTCGCTCTCCAGCACGATGTCGCAATATTTGATTGACCAGATCAAAGAGACTCCTAACATTCAGCTTTGGACTCATGCAAGCGTCGCCGAAGTACATGGGGATACGCACCTGGAAGAAATTTCCGTGCTCTGCTCGGATACGGATAAGATCGAACGCGTCCCGGCGAGCTCGATGTTCATTTTTATTGGGGCGCTGCCGTGCGTCGGCTGGCTCGGCGATGCGATTGCGAGAGACGATCGCGGTTTTATCCTTACGGGGCCGGACCTCATGCAGGGTGGGGAGCGTCCGAAGAAGTGGGCGCTGGATCGGGATCCTTTTCTTCTGGAAACGAGCGTTCCGGGAGTGTTTGCCGTTGGTGATGTGAGGCATGGGTCGGTGAAGCGCGTTGCGTCGGGAGTCGGAGAAGGGTCGGTTGCCGTTCAATTCATTCATCAGTACTTGAGCAAGGTCTAAATGGCTGAGGTACTCGAGCTGCTGCACCAGGTTTCGGTATTCGCGGATCTCCCGCAAGACCAGATTGATTGGTTCCTAAGCCAGTCACGAGAGGTGTCTCTGAAGGCCGGAGATTCCTACGTGCGGCAAGGAGATCCTGCCGATGCGATGTTTGTGTTACTGGAAGGGCAATTCCAGTGGCGAGGCGAATTCTCCGGAGAAAGCTTTGTTCGCGATATGTCGGCTGGCGAGGTTACCGGAGTCCTGCCGTTTTCGCGCATGAAGACTTACATGGTTACCGGTCGCGCGCTAACGGATGCCCGTATTCTGCGATTCCCCGCGTCGTTGTTTCCTCAACTGGTGCAGAGAATGCCGGAGCTTGCGACCCGACTGGTCGGAATCATGTCCGATCGGATTCGGGAGATCACGAGATTTGAGCAGCAACGGGATCGGCTCGCGGCTCTCGGCAAACTTTCCGCGGGACTCGCGCACGAGTTAAATAACCCAGCATCGGCCGCGCAGCGTGCGACAAGCCAGCTTCGGGAATTGTTGATGCGGGTTCGCGATGCCAGTCACGACCTTGGGAAGCGGAATTTGACGGCCTCTCAACGAGCAGAGATCGAGACGCTCGAGGCATCGCTGATGCGGGCGGATGGGCATCCTTCAGATGCTTTAGCGATCGCCGATCTCGAAGACCAACTCGATTCGTTGTTCCGCAGTCATGGGCAGAACGACCTCTGGCAGTTGGCCGCGAATCTTGCGCGACAGAATTTCAAGCCCGAAGAAGTGAAACACATTTTTGAGACCTTCGATGCCGACACGGCGCGCGCGGCTTTGTGCCGGATTTCCGCCTCCGTAGAAATCGCGGGGCTGTTGCATGAACTCGAGAGCAGCACATCGAGAATTTCAGAACTGGTGAAGGCGATCAAGGAATATACGTTCATGGATCAGGCGCCGATTCAGAACGTGGACATCGTGAAGACACTCGAAAACACGCTGACCATTCTGAATCACAAACTCAAGAAGGGCGTGACGGTGCAGCGTGATTATCAGAAAGTACCGTTGCTGGTAAATTCCTTCGGCAGTGAACTGAGCCAGGTGTGGACGAACATCATCGACAACGCGATTGATGCGATGTGCGGTAAGGGCGAACTACGCGTACGCACCTATCGCGAGGATGATTGTGTTGTGGTTGAGATCGGGGACAACGGCCCTGGAATTCCACTCGAGGTGCAGCCGCGGATTTTCGAACCATTCTTTACCACGAAGGGAGTGGGGGAAGGAACGGGCCTTGGGCTCGACACCGTGCAGCGGATTGTGAAGAAACATCGCGGCAGCATTCAGGTGCATTCGAAACCGGGCGACACACGCTTTCAGGTTTGGTTGCCGCTGGCTAACTCAAATTAGTGTACGCCGCTCGCGTCCGGCGGTGCTGATTCTCGGCCGCAAAATCCTGCGGGTACCGGAGAAAAGCTGTGAACTCAACACTTTTACTTCCCGTCGGCATCGGATTTGTCGCGGGGTTGCGGTCCTTAACGGCGCCAGCCGCCGTTGCTTGGGCTGCTTACCTGGATTGGATCAACCTACAAAATTCCCCGCTGGCATTTATG
>Ga0126371_10003613_pt1 | contig 13556 bp, 13 predicted proteins | sample PanSoiMetaPlot_4_FD_110145 | JGI IMG/M metagenome (GOLD analysis project Ga0126371, IMG submission 110145) | Tropical forest soil microbial communities from Panama - MetaG Plot_4 | ecosystem: Environmental > Terrestrial > Soil > Tropical forest > Bulk soil | place: Panama | collected 2016-02-17 | reverse complement strand
GACGGGGCCAGACTGCGTTTTAAATTCGGAAGGTCGGGAAAATAGGAGAGAACCGATGACAGAGTCAACCGCCCGCCGGAAACTTTAGGAAAATCAATCGCGGGCCGGCGCCGCCAGCACTTTCTCGCCCTTAGGCCGGCCGCCGGCCGTGTTCTTTCCGGACAGGAAATGCTTGATGTTACGGGTGGCCTGGCGGAGTCGCTGTTCGTTCTCGACCAGCGCTATGCGGACATAGCCCTCGCCGTATTCGCCGAACCCGACCCCGGGCGAGACCGCGACATTGGCCTTTTCCAGCAGCAGTTTCGAGAACGCCAGCGTACCGCCTTCGCGGAACTGCTCGGGAATCGGCGCCCAGGCGAACATCGACCCCGGCGGCGCCGGAATCGGCCAGCCGGCCTGGTGCAGCCCTTCGACCAAAACGTCGCGGCGCTTCTTGTAGCGTTCGCGGATTTCCTTGATGCACGCCTGCGGCCCGTTGAGCGCCGCCGTCGCCGCCACCTGGATCGGCGTGAAGGCGCCGTAATCGAGATAGGATTTGATGCGCGCGAGCGCCGCGATCAGACGCGGATTGCCGACCGCGAACCCGATGCGCCACCCCGCCATGTTGTAGGTCTTGCTGAGCGAGGTGAACTCGACCGCGATGTCGCGCGCGTCGGGGATCTGCAGCACCGACGGCGGCGGATTGCCGTCGAAATAGATTTCGGCGTAGGCGAGATCGGACAGCAGATAGATGTTCCGCGAGCGACAGAACTCGACGACCTCGCCGTAGAAATCCAGATCGACGACCTGCGCCGTCGGATTGGCGGGAAAGTTTAGCACCAATGCAATGGGCGCGGGCGAACTTTGCTCGACCGCTTGTTTCAGCTCCTTGAGGAAGTCGATGCCGGGACCGATCGGCACGCTGCGCACCGAGGCGCCGGCCATGATGAATCCGAAGGCATGAATCGGATAGCACGGGTTCGGCACCAGCACGATATCGCCGGGTGCGGTGATCGCCTGCGCCAGATTGGCGAGACCTTCTTTCGAGCCGAGCGTGACGATGATCTCGCGGTCGGGATCGAGTTCGACGTTGAAACGGCGCGCATAATATTTTGCCTGGGCGCGGCGCAGCCCCATGATGCCGCGCGACACCGAATAGCCGTGCGCGCGCGGGTTCTGTACCGTCTCGAGCAGCTTCTGAACGATATGCGGCGGCGTCGGGCCGTCGGGATTGCCCATGCCGAGGTCGATGACGTCGCTGCCGAGCGAACGCGCCTTCGCCTTCAGCGCGTTGACCTCGGCGAAGACGTAAGGCGGCAATCTCTTGAGGCGGTAAAATTCTTCCATGTTGCGGCTCGACGTGGCGCTTCCCAACGCGCGACCCGGACAATTCCATTTTCAGTACGGAACGGAAATGCAGCGAGCGCGGCGCGAATCGCCGCCATCCTAGCGCCTCAATCCACCGCAATGCTACGGCTTTCGCGGGCGCGGTGCGCGCTTAAGTCCCTGTTAACGCAGGCCAAAGCGCACTTTGGCGGCACCGTCGGGGATGACGTGCTGCACTGCGGCGTAGAATTTGTGGAGCGGTCCCGAACCCCCGTATCTCGTCCGGGCCGCCGTGTGGGAGGAGTCTCATGCAAAGCAACTGGTCGAACGGCCGCGACCTGGCGATTTCATTCCTCGCCTTGCTGGCGCTGGCCATTCCGTTCCTGCCGATTCCCGGCGACCATGAGATTCGCATGTACGTCCGCTACCACACCCATGGCGCGGCGCCGCACGCGTTCAGCACCTATACGCTGCACAGCATCTGTTCGGTGATGGCCACCGCGCTCGCCTATAACGACCCGAAGACCGGCCAATACACGCGGATCAGCTGCGGTCGCTGATCGGCCTTATGCGGCAACGCTGAGCTGTTCGACGAACTGGCGCGCACAATGCGTCCAGGTGAATTGCAGCGCGTGATCGCGGCATTTGGTGCGCGAAATTTCCAACGCGGCGAGTGCCGCGGCGTGCAGATCCTGACTCAACACGCCGACGCCGCTGTTGCCGATGACGTCGAGCGGCCCCGGAACCGGAAACGCCGCGACCGGCAACCCTGAGGCCAGGGCCTCGAGCAGCACCAGGCCGAACGTGTCGGTGCGGCTGGGAAAGACGAACACGTCCGCCGACGCATAAAGCCGGGCGAGCGAGCCGTTCTCAACGCGGCCGAGAAAATGCGCCGCCGGATAGCGGCGCTTCAACCGCTCGAACTGCGGTCCCTCGCCCACCACCAGCTTCGAGCCCGGCAGGTCGAGATCGAGAAACGCCGGTAGGTTCTTTTCCGTGGCGACGCGGCCGACCGACAGGAAAATCGGCCGCGGGAAACCGATGTCTTCCTGCCGGTGGTTGGGATCGAATTTCCCCGGATCGACGCCGCGGCTCCACGGCCGCAGGTTGCGGAAGCCCTTCGCCGAGAGCGCGACCCGCATCGACTCGGTGGCGACCATGATGCCGCGGGCCGGCGCATGGAACCGCCGCAGCACGCCATAGGTCACGCCCGACGGGATCGCGCAGCGCGCCGCAAGATATTCGGGGAATCTTGTGTGATAGGCGGTGGTGAAGCCGAAACCCTGATCGAGGCACCAACGCCGCACGGCGAAGCCGAGCGGCCCTTCGGTGACGATATGGACCGCGTCGGGCCGCGCCTCCTCGATCAGCGTCGCGGCAGGCCGGGCCGCGCCGAAGGCAAGCCGGATTTCGGGATAGAACGGGCACGGCACAGTCGAGAACATGTCGGGCGTCAGCGTCGTCACCGCGTGTCCCATGGCGCCGAGCTCGGGCAAAATGGATTTGAGCGTGCGGACGACACCGTTGACTTGAGGCGACCAGGCGTCGCTGGCGATGAGGATCTTCACGCCGCGGGTTCGAACGCCTTCTCGGCGCGGGCGACCGGACGCAGCGGATCGAGAGCGTTGAGCTCGACCCAGCGGATGATCTCGAGGCGGCCATCGAAATGCTCGACCAGCGCCGAGCAGCTTTCGACCCAATCGCCGTCGTTGCAATAAAGGACGCCGCCGATGGTGCGGATCTCGGCCTGATGGATGTGGCCGCAGACGACGCCATCGACGTGCCGCCGGCGCGCTTCGGCGACGATCGCGTCGGCGTAATCGCTGACGAACTGGACGGCGTTCTTGACCCTGCTCTTGAGATAGGCGGAGAGCGACCAATAGGAATAGCCGAAGTGGCGGCGCACGACGTTGTAGTAGTGGTTGAGCTTCAGCGACAATTCGTAGGCGCCGTCGCCCAGCAACGCGAGCCATTTGGCATAGCGCACGATGCCGTCGAAATCGTCGCCGTGCAGCACCAAGAGGCGCCTTCCGTCGGCGGTAACGTGCAGCGCGTCGTGCACCAGGTCGACGCCGCCGAGCTGGAGATCGACCCAGCTGCGCAGCCATTCGTCGTGGTTGCCCGGGATGTAGAAGACCTTGGTGCCCTTGCGCGCCTTGCGCAGGATTTTCTGGATCACGTCGTTGTGGCTTTGCGCCCAATACCAGCTTTTGCGCAGGCGCCAGCCATCGATGATGTCGCCGACGAGGTAGAGATAATCGGAATCGGTGTGCCGCAGGAAATCGAGAAGGAATTCGGCTTTGCAGCCGCGCGTACCCAAATGAATGTCGGAAATCCAGATCGTTCGGTAACGGTGGATGCCGTCGATATGGTCCATCGCGCGGCTATTCCTCCGACGCGATTACGAATCTGAACATGCCGCCTAGCTAACATGCGGCAGTGACGGGATTGTTCCGGTTTCGAGTCGGTTTCGTGACGACTTAGGCTGCGAAGGCCCCGATAATGCGCCGAATCGCGTCGAGACCGTCGGTCAGCGCCGCCGGACCCGGCTGGAGGATGAGCGTCGACTTGATCTCATGCAGCGCCCCGGCGCGGACCGCCGGTATGGCATCGAAGCCCGGCCGCGCGGCGACTTTCTCCGGACGGAACTTCTTGCCGCACCAGGAGCCGATAATGATGTCGGGTGCGCGCGCAACCACGTCGGCGGGCGTCACGATGCGATCCTTCGCCGCGCGGCCAGTCGCGCGCTCGGGAAAAATATCGACGCCGCCCGCGGCGTCGATCAACTCCGCGACCCACGCGATGCCCGAGATCATCGGATCGTCCCATTCCTCGAAATACACTTTGGGCCGGCGCGACGGCCGGCCGGCGCGCACCGCGGCGATCCGTTGCTCGAACGAACGCGCCAGCGCATCGGCACGCTCGCCGGCGCCGACCAGGGCACCCAGTGTCCGGATCATGGCGAAGATTTCCGCCAGCGTGCGCTGATTGAACGCATGCACCGCGATGCCGCGGCGGATCAGGTCGGCGACGATGCCGGCTTGGATGTCGGAAAACGCCAGAACCAAATCCGGTTTGAGCGCGATGATTTTCTCGATGTTGGCCGAATTGAACGCCGAGACCCGCGGCTTCTCGCGACGCGCTTGCGGCGGCCGGACGGTATAGCCGGTGATGCCGACGATGCGGTCCTGTTCACCGAGCAGATAGAGCGTCTCGACGGTTTCTTCGGTCAGGCAGACGATGCGCCGCGGCGGGAACATTCCGGCTCTCATCGAGGGCTAAAGAAAACGATGGGCATGTCGGCAATTGAACCCGCGCATGACCGCCACGGCAAGATGGTTTGCTGCAAATCCTGCGATGACTTAGGCTGTTGCTGCTTTGGGGCGAGGTGGGGCGCCGGTGGATTCAGGGTCGACGACAAGCACGGCGGTACACAGCGCGACGCGGCGCGTCGAACGTATCCTCGTCGTCGACGACATCGAGGACAATCGTCAGCTTCTGATCCGCCGGCTGCAGCGCGAAGGCTTCGACGACATTGTGACCGCGTCGGATGGCGCCGAGGCGCTCGACCACATCGCGCACCAGCCGTTCGATCTGGTGCTGCTCGACGTCATGATGCCGAACGTCGACGGCTACCAGGTGCTCGAACGCCTCCGCGCTGCCGAGAAGCTCCACGAACTGCCGGTGATCGTCATTTCGGCGCTGAACGAGATCGACAGCGTCGTGCGCTGCATCCAGCTCGGCGCCGTCGATTATCTGCCGAAGCCGTTCAACGCGACGCTGCTGCGCGCACGGGTCGGCGCCTGTCTTGAGCAGAAGAAGCTGCGCGACCAGGTGCGCGCACATTTGAGGCAGCTCGAACAGGAGCTCGCCGCCGCCCGCACGTTGCAGATGAGCATGGTTCCCGCCGACTTTCCGGCGCCGAGCGCCGAACGGCCGGTCGAGATCTTCGCCGTCATGGAGCCGGCGCGCGAGGTCGGCGGCGATCTCTATGACTATTTCTTCACCGCCGACGGTCGCCTCGCCTTTCTCGTCGGCGACGTGTCAGGCAAGGGCGTACCGGCCGCCATGTTCATGGCACGCGCGATCAACCTGTTGCGCGTGATGTGCAGCTTCATGTTGCGCGACGGCGCGGCGGCCGCGCCCGGCGAGATCGTCGGCCGCGTTAACCGCGAACTGTGCGCCGGCAACACAACCATGACTTTCGTGACGCTGTTCTTCGGTATCCTCGATCCGAAAAGCGGCGCGCTCGCCTTCGCCAATGCCGGCCACGATCCGCCGTTCCGGATCGCGAAGGGCGCGGCGACGCCGCTTATCGGCGCCCAAGGCCTCGCGCTCGGCATCGACGCGAGCTGGACGTACGAGAGCGCCACGGCCACGTTGGCGCCGGGCGAAACGCTGTGCCTCTATACCGACGGCATAACCGAAGCCAACGATCCGGCCGGCGCGCTCTTCAGCAAGGAACGGCTCGCGACGCTCGTCGCCGGCCAGGACGGAGCGGCCCTGGCGGCGCTTATCGGCAAAGCGATCGCCGCCGTCAAAGCGTTCGCGCAAGACACGCCGCAGGCCGACGACATTACGGCGCTGGCGTTGCGCCGTCGGGCGTAGTCCGCTTCACCAGGGTCACGCGATTGCGGCTGCCGTCGCGGCAGTAGCGCACCTCGTCCATCATCGTGCGCACGAAATGGAGACCGAGACCGCCGATCGCCCGTTGCTCGATGGGAGCGTCGAGATCGGGCGTCGGCGCCTGCGTTAGATCGAACGGCTTGCCGTCGTCAACGATCTCGACGGTCACGCTGTCGCCGGACTGTTGCAGTTCGATGACAATTTCGTGCGCACGCTGGTCGGCGTAGCCGTATTTGATCGTGTTGGTGAGCAGCTCCTCGAGCGCCAAATTGATGCGGAAGGCGACGCTTTCGCTCACCCGGCGTTCGGCGCAAAAGGCCGCAACGCGATCCGCCAGCGGCGCAATCTCCGCAAGCCGGTTGGCAAGGCTGATTTTCAGGCGGTCGGCGCTCACGACGCTCCGCTTCAGGACGGTGTCGACGGCCGTTGGCGGATAGCACGTTTGCCGTCGAGGGTCGAGATCAACCGCATCCTGCGTCTTGTATGCGACTGTCGATTCGGGGTTAACTAATCGCGGTCGACAATAAGAAAGAAGTCGTCCGGGGGATGCCGTCTCTATTGCCGATGCGCCTGTTCTGGCAGGCTGTCGCCGCTGCGTTCGTCGTCATCGGCGTCGCCGGGGGCGCCGTCATGCTATCGGTCGGCGGCGTGCCGTTGCTGCTGCAAGCCGCGGTGCCAGCATCAGTCGCCACAATCTTGTCCGCGTTCGCGATCGGCCTGCTGGCCCGGCAAGTCAACGCTGCGCTCGCCCGCAACACCGAAAAGATGCGTCTTCATTTCGAGCACGAGCTGGCGCGCAAGACGGCTGAGCTGCGCAGCACGCTGGAGAACATGCACCAAGGCGTCGCGATGTACGACGCCGACTACAAGCTGCTCACCTGGAATCAGAAGTTTCGTGAATTTCTCGACATGCCCGACGAGTTCTTCGGGCGCGACCGCAGCTTCATCGACTATCTCCGCTACGTGGGTAAGCGCGGCGAGTTCGGCGACCAGAACATCGAATCCGTGATCGCCCAGCGGGTCGAGCAGCTGAAGCGCGTTCATTCCTTCGAGCGCACGCGCCCGGACGGCACCGTGCTCGACGTCTATCGCGCGCCGACCCCCGATGGCGGCTTCATCGCCATCTACACCGACATCACCGAGCGCAAACAAGCCGAGCAGGAGCTGATGCGCGCGATGGAGGCAGCCGAAGCCGCGAACCGGGTCAAATCCGGCTTCCTCGCCAACATGAGCCACGAGCTGCGGACGCCGCTCAACGCGATCATCGGCTACAGCCAGATGCTGCAAGAAGAGGCGCAGGACGCCGGCCAGAGCAATTTCATGCCCGACCTCGAGAAGATCGAGAACGCGGGCAAGCACCTGCTCGGCCTCATCAACGACATCCTCGACCTGTCGAAGATCGAAGCGGGCCGCATGACCGTGTTCATCGAAGAGACGAACGTCGCTTCGGTCATCACCGAGGTTCGCGGCATCATCGAGCCGCTCGCCGCCAAGAACGGCAATCGCCTGGCCATCGAGTGCCCCGCCGATTTCGGCACGATCGAGACCGACGTCACCAAGCTCAAGCAGAGCCTGCTCAACCTGCTGAGCAACGCGAGCAAGTTCACCAAGAACGGAACGGTCACGCTTGCGGTCGCGCGCGACGGCGACCGCGTCGTCTTCCGCGTGACCGACACCGGCATCGGCATGAACGAGGAGCAGATGGGACGGTTGTTCCAGGCCTTCGCCCAAGCCGATTCCTCGACCACGCGCAAGTTCGGCGGCACCGGCCTCGGCCTGGTGATCACGCGGCATTTCGCGCGCATGCTCGGCGGCGACGTCTCGGTGACCAGCCAGCCCGGCCAGGGTTCGACGTTCTCGCTCGTCCTGCCGGTGCGCGCAGCCGATGCCACGCAACAACCTGATTCGGCAACCCGGCCGCAATCCGGAACCGCGCCGCGCCGCGCGGTTTCGGGTGACGCGGCTAGTGAGCACACGGTTCTCGTCATCGACGACGATGAGGCGGTCCACGATACGGTCGGCGGCATGCTCGGACGCGAAGGTTATCGCGTTCTGCACGCGCGCAACGGCCGCGAAGCGCTCGACATCGCGCGCAAGGAGCGGCCGGACGCGATCACCCTCGACGTCATGATGCCGCAGATGGACGGCTGGTCCGTCCTAACCGCGCTGAAGAATGATGCCGCACTTGCCGATATTCCGGTCATCATGCTCACCATGCTCAACGAGCGCGCCATCGCGGTGCAATTGGGCGCCGCCGGCTACATCACCAAGCCCATCGACTGGAGCCAGCTCAGCGCGATGTTGCGCCGCCTTGGCCGCCCCGGCGGCGGCGCGCGCGTGCTGATCGTCGACGATGATCCGGAGATGCGCGCCGTAACGCGGCGCATGCTCGAGCGTACGGGTTTTGTCGTCGGCGAGGCGACCAATGGCGAAGAAGGCCTGACGTGGCTCGAGACCAACGCGGCGCCGGCGGTCATTCTGCTCGACTTGATGATGCCGATCATGGATGGGTTCGAATTTCTCGAACGCATCCGTGCCAACGCGGCGTGGCGCGAGCTGCCGGTGATCGTGGTGACGGCGAAGGCGCTCGACGCGAGCGACGTCGAGACGCTCCAGCGCCTCACCCAGCGGGTCATCGAAAAGGGTGCCAGCACCGCCGTCGATTTGCGCGGCGCGATCCGCGAGATCCTTAAGTCGCGCGGCGCCGCGGCCAAGGCAGCGACAGCGTAAGCGCGGAGAGAACGGACGCATGGCAAAAATCCTGCTGGTCGAAGACAACGAGATGAACCGGGACATGCTGTCGCGGCGGCTCGAACGCAAAGGCTTCGAGGTCGTGATGGCGCCCGACGGCCAACAAGGCGTCGCCCTGGCCACGAGCGAGGCGCCCGATCTTATCCTGATGGATATGAGCTTGCCGGTGGTGGACGGCTGGGAAGCGACACGCCGCGTCAAGGCGGACGACGCAACCCGGGGAATACCGGTGATCGCGCTCACCGCCCACGCCATGGTCGGCGACCGCGAGAAGGCGCTCAACGCCGGTTGCGACGATTACGACACCAAGCCAGTCGATTTTCCGCGGCTGCTCGGCAAGATCGAGCTGCTGCTGCAACGGGGGAAGGAATAATGATGAATCTCGCTGCCGAAGACCTCCCGAACGGCGCCACTAAGGTTCGGCTCGATGGCCGCCTCGACCTCGCGGGCGCCGGCCAGATCGAAACCCACTTCAGTGCACTGGCGGGCGCGCGTCGCGCGCTGATCGTCGACCTCTCGGCAGTCGATTTCATCGCGTCGATGGGTATCCGAATGTTGCTGCTGGGCGCGAACGCGGTGAAAGCCAATCACGGCCGCATGGTCTTGCTCGGTGCCCAACCCGATGTCGCCGCGGTGCTCAAGACAGCGCGCATCGATGCGATCGTGCCGATGTATGACGACCTGCCGGCGGCGGCAGCTGCCGTGCACGGCTGACGCGGGGGCGAGGAACATCACATGGCCAACCAAGCGCACGTCGTGAAGCCCAAGGGCCGCCTCGACAGCGGCACCGGCCCCGCCTTCGAGAGCGAACTGCTGCAGTTGATCAATTCAGGCACTGGCCGGTTGCTGCTCGACTTTTCCGAACTGGTCTACATCAGCAGCGCCGGGCTGCGCGTCGTCCTGCTGGCGGCGAAACGGCTGCGATCGGCAAACGGCCGCCTCGCGCTGTGTTCACTCAACCCGCAGATCGCCGAAGTCTTTCGTATCAGTGGGTTCGACGCCATCCTCGACATCCACCCCTCATCCGAAAGCGCGCTCGCCCACCTGGCTTCGGTCTGAGTGCCGCAACGGCCTCAGTGCTGGAAATGGAAATCGAGCGTGGCTGCATTGCCGACCTGCGCGGCGCGGACGCGGTCGGCATTACGCTGCACGAGGTAACCGGCGAGCTTCATCACGCCGTCGTCGCTGTCGAGAATTTCGTCTTCGGCCGGCCGGCGCATCTGTAGCTCGATCAGGCGCCCTTGGTATGAGACGCGAATATTGAGTTTGAATTCGTCGAACGCGACTTCGATCGCGATCGGCCCCTGCGGCGCACAATAGTCGGACACCACCTCGACCGCCTGGGTCGCGCCGAACACGGCTTTTTCGATCACGTCGCGCCGTGCACCCCACGCGGCGCCTTGCGTCTCCAGGAACTCTCGGATCTTGCCGTAATCGGTCCCCGGCGCGAATTCCATGGTCGCGCGCGTCTTCACGCCGATGCGGAAAATCGCGTTGAGAATGAGCGCCGTGAACAGTCCGATGACCAGATCCGATGCGGCGAAAGATCGGATCGCGGCTGGCAGCGCGGTGAAAACGTCGGGGAAAAGGTCGCGACTCAGCGCCAACGTCAACGACAAGCCGACGACGAGAGTGCGCCGGCCATCGAGCAACCGGCTCATGATGATCTGCAGGCCGTTGATCATCACGAAACAAGCGGTGAACAGCAGCGCCCCGCCCATAACGGCCTGCGGGATCGAAACGATCACCGCGGCGATCACCGGCATCGTCGCAAGCAGAACGAGCAGGCCGCCGGTCCAATAGCCGACGACCCGCGACGTCACCCCCGCCGCGCTCGACAGCCCCACGTTGGGCGAGCTGGTGTTGCCGCCAAGGGTGCCGAGCAACGCGGCAATCGCGCTGCAGACGCCGTCGGTGAAGACGCCGTTGCTCAGCGAATGCATATCGGGCCGCACCCAGTCGTCGTCATTGATTTTCTGACACGTGGTCACGTCGCCCATGACACTGAGCGCGCAGACCACCGCGCCGAAAGCGAAAGCCAACGCCAGGCCCGGTGCAAAGTGCGGCGCCGGCCAATGCCACTGCGGCACGGCGAACCACGGCGAGACCGCGATCGCATGTAGCGCGCTGCCGTCGGCCATATGGAGCGCGAGCGCCGCGGCGTAACCGGCGGCGACGCCGACCATGATGGCGTACGGGCGCAACCATTCCTTTGACCAAATGTGGATCGCAATCATCAAAGCGAGCGTGCAGCATCCGAGCGCGATTTGCGGCAGGTTCGCTGTCGGCATCGTGTCGGCTTCCTCGGGAATGCCGAGCACCAGCCGCATGCCCAACACGCCGAGTATGAGTCCGATGAGCATCACGCAAATGCCGGAGATCTCGGCCGGAAAGAATGGCCGCAGGCGCGGAATAAGGCGCGACAGGCCCATCTCGACCAAGCCGGCGAAGACCGTCATGCCACAAACCAAGCCCATGCCGCCGATTTGCGCCGCCAGCACGCTCGCCGAAAGATAGGGCGCATCGAAGACGAACGCCGCGAGATAGCCGGAGCCGAAATATCGGCGCTTCTGACACTGCAGCACGGAGCCGATGCCGAGCGCGACCAACGACAGGCTGATTGCATGAAGGATTTCGCCGCCGCTGGCGTGAGCCGCCTCGAGGACGATCAAGACGTAGATGAGCGCCGGTGACAGGACGACCGCGTGCTGCACGGCGTTGAGCGCACAGGTCAACGGCGGCGGGTTTTCGTCGACGGCATAACTCAGATTGGCGGGACGCACGCGGCAGAATCCCCGAACTGTCGCCGGCGTGGATGGGGCGGCTTCCCGAGTATGACAGAGCAGCCTCGCCGATGGGTAGCGCGTCGCCGGGGCCGCTCGTCGAATCGGCTTGCGGGCTGGGGTTCGAGCCCTGATCTGCGAAGCCGGAGGCCGCTGTCACAAAAGCGACATGCGTATTTGTTACCCAGAGCGGTTCGCCACCCGGACACCGCCCGCCAGCGGCCGTAGCACATCAGCATCATCATGGCGCCGACGACCCACGCATGACCGACCTGACGCTTGATAGTATCGCGTCGATCCTGGCCGGCATCGGCCTGTTCTTCATCGGCGTCAAAGGCATCAGCGCCAACATGGGCGAGCTCGCCGGTCGGCGGGTGCGCCGCTGGGTGACGGTATCGACCGGCAATCCGTTGCTGGCGGCGGCCGTCGGTCTCGTGTCCGGCGCGCTGACCCAGAGCACCAACGCCGTCACCGTCATCCTGATTAGCCTGGCCAAGGCCGATCTCATCACCATCGGGGAATCGGCGCCGATCCTTGCCTGGTCGAATGTCGGCACGGCGATCCTGGTGATGATCGCGGCCGTCGACATCCACGTGTTCGTCCTGGCGCTGATCGCGATTGTCGGGCTGTGCTTCTATTTGAACCTCGACCGCTCGGCGAAGTGGCGGCCGCTGGTTTCGACCTCGTTCGGCATCGCCGTGCTGTTCCTGGGCCTCGAGCTCATGCGTGTGGCCTCGCACGAGCTCAACGCCATGGATTGGGCGCGCGAATTCCTCGCCGCCTCCGTCCAGGCCGCGCCAACGGCGCTACTCGCCGGTATCGTTGGCGCCGTTGTCACGCAGTCGTCGGCGGCGATATCGGTGATGGTGTTGGCGATGGCCGCGGCGGGATTGCTCACGCTCGAGCAATCGGCGTTGCTCGTGTTCGGCGCCAGCATCGGATCGGGCATCGCGACCTACTTCATGGGCCTTCGCATCTCGGGCAAGCCGCGTCAGCTCGCCATTCTGCAGGCGCTGTTCAAGGTGCTGGGCGTCGTCCTGTTGCTGCCGCTGTTCTTCGTCGAACAGGCGTTCGGCGTGCCGTTGATCCTCGGCGTGACCCGCCGGCTCGCCGCGACGCCGCCCCACCAGGTGGCATTGATCTACCTCGCGTGCCAATTGGCGGCCGTCGTCGTGCAGATCCTTTTCGCCCGGGCAATGACGCCGTTGCTGGCGATGCTGTCGCCGCCATCGACCGAAGAAAGCCTGTCGTCGCCGCGCTATCTTTATGCCGACGCGCTCAGCGAGCCGGCGAGCGCGCTCGACCTGGTCGATCGCGAGCAGGCCCGCGTCGGCGCGCTGATGCCGTTGTACCTCGGCCTCGTCGACCATCTCGACGGCGCCGAGCGGACGCTGCGCCGTGAATCGATCTTCACCGTGGCGGCCGCCCTCGCCAAAGCGATCGGCCAATTCCTCGAGGACTTGACCGATACCGGCGCCAGCCGCGACGTTCTTGAAAGCGCCGCCGACCGCACCGGCTTCAACGGGCTATTGCTCGAGATTCACGAATCGCTGAATGAGCTCGCTCAAACCCTCGCGCAGCCGTTCGAGGACGAAGCGATGCGCTCGCTGGCTGAAAACATCGCGCAAGGTCTCGGCGCCTTGCTGCTGACCGCCGAAGAAGCCGGCCGCACGCGTCAAGCCGACGACGTGGCGCTGTTGCGGACGCTGACCTCCGATCGCGAGGGGCTGGTAGATGGCTTGCGCCGGCGCGTGATGGCGGCGGGCCGCGCCCTGTCGGCGCGCGATCAGGAATCCTTGTTTACGGTCACGGCGCTACTCGAGCGCATCGTCTGGCTGCTGCGGCGCTATGGCCGGTATCTTGGCGAGCACGCCGAAGCCGAAGCGGCCGCGCCCGAAGCGGCCGCGCTCGGGCCGCCGCAACCGATCAGCGACGAGGCCTCGTCAAGGACACCATCCGGCGCGGATTAGAAAATGGTGGGCGTGGCAGGGATTGAACCTACGACCCCTTCCATGTCAAGGAAGTGCTCTCCCACTGAGCTACACGCCCGCGCGACGGCGGATTTAGACCAATTCCCGATCGGTTGGCAAG
>Ga0126371_10003612_pt1 | contig 13557 bp, 12 predicted proteins | sample PanSoiMetaPlot_4_FD_110145 | JGI IMG/M metagenome (GOLD analysis project Ga0126371, IMG submission 110145) | Tropical forest soil microbial communities from Panama - MetaG Plot_4 | ecosystem: Environmental > Terrestrial > Soil > Tropical forest > Bulk soil | place: Panama | collected 2016-02-17 | reverse complement strand
GAGACTAAGGGCAAAGTGCTGCAGGGAGTCGCCTAGCTTCTGAGAATCTTGGGATATGTAAGTCTTTGAATCTTTGGTGGACCTGGTCGGGATCGAACCGACGACCTCTTCCATGCCATGGAAGTGGGAAATTCGTAAGTTATTGACGGACAAGCGGTTAAAAATTGGATGAACCGGCAAAATCGGCGGAATTGGCGTATTTTGACACAAACTTGACACAAAAATCTCAAAACAAACTGGGCCATGGGCTGAACGTGGCGGGTCAGCCCCAAAATCCCTATCTAGATAGATAGATAGATAGATAGATAGATAGATAGGTAAATAACGAAAGATCGCTCAGCACCCTCGACTTCCCTGCCGCGACCTCTGTGTGCAACGGCAGCATTCTCCCCATAAATACGAGACCTCGCAGCCGGTGTGGGATTTCACGCCGCAGTCCTCGTCCGGCAGTAATTCCACGTTCAACCCGACCTGGACGTGGTATGTGCCCCAGGAGGCTTATCCGAGCGGTGGCACCGGGAACGGAGAGATTGCCTTTAATGCAATAGCCACGCTGGTTTGTCCGGGAGTGTAATGGTAACCTTGGCCCTGTCTGCCACGTCCCCTATCCTTTCTCGACTTGGTCGGTCGATCCGCCCCTGCTAACGTCACTCTCGCCCACATCAACAACGATCGGCGGCAAGTTTACCATTTATGGTCAAAACCTATCCGCCGGTCCGATATTCAAACGCATGCTTGCAGTCATCAACGCAGCCTCAACACAGCACGAGATCACAACGAGCCGGCTGGCCAGATCGCGTCTCGTGAACTGGAGATTGTCAGGATATAAGGAGCACTGCAGAGGGCTGAGGAATTGAGTGATGATGTGGCCGCGGTTATCGAAGGAGTTCTCTGAAGTCGCTCGCTTGCAGGCGGTGAAATGCTGCCACCTGTTCGGGAAAATCCGCCACAGGGGCGATCCGACTCGCTGACTTGCATATTCGCTCAGTCCCCGAGCGCTTCCACGTCACCGCCTGGCCCTGTTTCGTCACCGGCCAGATCCTCGCAGCTATCGACGGGGTCTCGGTCTCACGCGGATTTGGTCGTTGGCTCGGTCGTCGCTCTCGCGATTCTCGCCACACAAGCGGCGGGAAGAGCGTGCGAGATTTTATTTGCCTGGCTGGATGGCCTTCGCCGTCTCCGGTACTCTGAGTCCTCGAATCAGAATCCAGATGCTGATCGCCACCTCAAAGTAAACCACCGGCATTTCGTACCACTTCACTGAGACGTTCGCTTCGAAGTTGCGGTCGATGAGGTAGGCGAACCCGCAGACCCCTTCGAAGACCGCCGCCATGATGCCTAAGACAGCCAGCGTTCGCGGAATATAACGCGACTTGAAAAACAGATAACTGTAGAGGACGGACCCGATCGCGTAAAACGTCAACCCGATGTAATAAGCGTCCCATCCCGAAGCGAGTTGCAACCCCGCCAAGGCCTGCAGACGTTCCGGCTCGAACACGTGCAGGAAATCCCTGCCGCCCATGATCCGCAGCGCGCCGAAATGGTCGATCAGCAAGATGAACCACATCACGGCATATACCAGTCTGTTGAATACCGCGAAGAGTGCCAAGCCCGTGCTGACTGGCCTGAAGACAACATAGAGAGCGGTCAGAACCACGATCGCTCCCAAACCGTATACGACGGCGGCGGCGATGTAGTCATGGACGAGTGGTTCATGCCCAATGAAATTGCGGGCCGTCTCCGCTTCATGCTCCCAAACAAGAAATGGCGCGTAGAAACGCGAATAAGCGATCCCGATAACGACGTATATCAGCAGGGTTGTGATGGCGAAAACGCGGGCAGCGAGGCGTTGCGACCGGTCGATCATGCGTTCCTTTCCTCGACCTCAAGGGCACACGTTGATGACGAGTTTTCCCCGGGCCCGCAATGTTCCCTGATAGTGCACCGCTTCGGGGACTTCATTGAGCGTATATCTCTTGTCGATGACCGGTTTCAGCGTACCGCTGGCTAGGAGTTGGCCGATGAAGGCCAGGTCTTCACGGTTGATTTTGGCGACGAAGGTGCTGAATTCCTGCCTCGAAAACTTGGCGCGCACGAGCGTTACAATCAAACCGCCAAACATCACGAGCAGCGATTTCGGCCCATCGAGAACTCCCGCGCCGACGCAGATACCCCGCGGAGTCATGACACGCTGCCTCGCAGCGAACGAATGATTCCCGGCGAGATCGAAAATCAAATCGTAACGCGCCGTCCCTTTCGCATAGTCTTCTACGGCATAATCGATCACTCGCTCGGCCCCGAGCGATCGAACCAGCTCCGCGTTCCGCGCGCTGCACACGGCCGTCACGTGCGCGCCGAAAACCTTGCCAAGCTGCACGGCAAAGGTGCCCACGCCGCCCGACGCGCCGATAATTAAGACGCTCTGCCCGGCCCCGATCCTTCCTTTATCGCGAAGGCCCTGCAAAGCAGTAAGCGCGGCGATCGGTGTGGCGGCCGCATCCTCGAAGCTAACACTGTCTGGCTTGGCGGCCAGTTTCGACTCTGGCGCAACCGCGCATTCCGCAAACGCCCCGCGCGCAGATCCGAACACAGCATCGCCAGCCTTGAACTGCGTCACACCGCGTCCCACAGCTTCCACCACTCCTGCGGCGTCTACTCCCGGGACCTTCGGTTTCCTCGGGCCAAACAGCAGCCGCGTGAGAGCCGGGCCGCCCTTCATCACACCGACGTCGAGGGGATTCATCGCTGCGGCGCGGACCTTGATCAACACTTCCCGATCGCCCGGAACAGGCTTGTCCACGTTTTCGAAGGTCAGAACTTTCTCAGGAGGACCATTCTTGCGATACACAATGGCATTCATGCGACCGCCTTGATTTCCGATAGTGTTAATACACTCTTAGGCAGAAGGATCGCGCAAGTTCCCGCGTCACGTGCTCACTGGCTTCCTCAGCCCCCAGGGCTGCATCCGCTTCCCCGGTCCGATCGTTGCGCATGGTAGTTGAATTGAGCGATGATCTGGCTGTGGCTACGGAGGGGGCGTTCTGAATGGGCACAGCGTGTCACCTCGGTGCGTAAAATCTCGGCCACAAATCACGAGATAATCTTTCGAAGACATAGGCTGCACGGAAACCGACTAGGACAGGAACATTCCGGCGAGTAAGGTTGTTCTCAGCGTCTTCCTGTGGATGCGAAACGTGCACTGCGAAATGAGAGCAGCACATTTTTGACACAAATTGACACAAAGCGGGAAAGAAGGGGGTCTGCAAGTATTTGATTTGATGGTGGACCTGGTCGGGATCGAACCGACGACCTCTTCCATGCCATGGAAGCGCGCTCCCAGCTGCGCCACAGGCCCACGTGAGGAAGGTATTCTCTTTATTTTCTGCGACGGATGACTTTTCGTCAAACCTCGTCCATAGAAAAATTGCTGGGAGTGAAAAATGATTTTTATTCGAGAGTTGCCAACCCTTTTTGACTGAATCCGCATCGGGGCCTTTAATATGTCTGTTGTGAACCTGGTTTCCGCGCGGCGTGTGCTTTGTGCTACCGGCTTGCTCTCTCTCTCGGCGTTACTATGTTTTTCCCAGGGTGGAGTTGCGGGTTCCACTCCGCAGGACCAACCGGCTCAGACGGCGCCAAAGCCCTCTGACTTGCTCCAGCCCGCACTCAACCAGGTCAGCCAAGCCATCGTATCCCTGAACATATCCCGCTGGAAGGCTCCGAGCGAAGTGCGTGCCGCCACACAGCAGAATGCCGACTCCATCCAGCGCGATTTAAACGGCACATTGCCGGGGCTATTAGCGACGGCTGATGCTGGTTCCGGAACCGTTTCGGCGGTGTTCCCGGTTTACCGCAACATAGACGCGCTTTATGATGTGCTGCTGCGCGTCTCACAGACGGCAATGCTTGCTGCGCCTGAAAATGAGGCCAGCAGCGTCACCAACGCCCTCGGTAAGCTTGAATCCGCTCGCACGGACCTGGGAAATGCGATCCTGGCGACCTCTAAGAACAATGAGGCGGAAACGGCAAAGCTGCAGGCGATCATTCAACAGGTGGCAGCGGCAAAGGCCGCAGAGCCTCCTAAAACGACGATTGTGGATGACGGCCCAGTCAAGTCGACTGCAAGCACGAAAAAGAAGAAGAAGCCTATCTCGAGTTCCTCCGGCTCACAGCCTTCAGGGTCTACCCAGCCGCAGCCGTAACACGGGGATCAGATTCGCTGTGTTTGCCGCTATTCTACCACCCCCTATTTTTTGGTAAAATATTCATTCCTATAGTAGTTACGAGCATCTAGAATTTCCCTTACCTTCCAGAGCGGTTCCGTAAAAAGCAAAACGCCCGTTTGGTGGACGGGCGTTTGTCTTGATTTCATAGTAGCAAACGTGTCAAGAGTGCTTAACTGACGTCAGGAAAATGAGGGTTTGCGCGGAGGAAATGACGCCTTTGGTGGGTTTCCCTACAGATGTTCAAGAGCGCTGCCCTTAATGTGCATCACGCCTCGAAAAGCGATCCGCAATATGAGATCAAAAGCGACAAGACCGATCACATCGCCGCCCATTGACCCTTGTAAGTAAAGTCTTTGGTATGGATGGCGATAATAGTCCCCGAGACTCGGCCAGCCTCGGAGTTCCAGCTTACATGGTCGCCGACTTTAAACGTCTTAGCCATCTTATGGATCTCCTCTCGTAATCGAACAGGCCATCTCCCCTTTGCATGGATTCACGATAGTGCATCTCGGGCTGCTATACACTTGGTCAATGATTCGCCAGATCGCGCCTCAGTTCTTCACCAGGGACATTCCCGGCACGGTTGCCTATTACAAAGACAAGCTTGGCTTCGAGTGCCTGGGGACATGGCAAGACCCGCCGGTTTATGCCATTGTGGCGCGCGATCAACGCGCAATTCACTTGCGCTGCGCTGAGCCGCCTACAGCGAATCCGGACAAATATGAGGACGAACTGCTCGACGCATACCTCAATATTGAAGATGCGGATGCGCTTTATGCCGAGTACGCAGCAAACGGCGTGGAATTCACCCGGGAACTTGACAATATGCCCTGGGGCTCGCGAGAGTTTGTGGTGAAGGATTGCGACGGCCGTCTGCTTGCCTTCGGCTCGAACTTATAGTTGGTTGCTGTCGTCCGACCACTAGTTGGTCCGCTTGCTGGTAGCTCGCCGAGACTTTGGCGTGGTCTTAAGATTGAGCGCCACTGCGGCGCGGATGAGATCCTTCAAGGCCGCCACATCGATCTTGTCGCCTTCGTGGATGTCGATGGCGCGCCTGACATTCCCGTCGAGGCTGGAGTTGAAGAGGCGTGAAGGGTCCTGCAACGAAGCACCCTTGGCGAATGTCAGCTTGACGACGTTCTTGTATGTCTCTCCCGTGCAGACAATGCCTGAATGGGAGAAGACGGGAGTTCCCATCCACTTCCACTCTTCGACGATCTCAGGGTCCGCCTCGTGGATGATGGTGCGCACTTTGGCGAGCGTCTTTCCGCGCCAGTCGCCAAGTTCCTTGATCTTCTCGTCGATGAATACAGAGGCTGATTCCATATACGATCCAATTCTCGCACTTAGATGCATGTGATTGTGGCGAACCATGCGAGCGCCGTTGCTGTGGAATCTCGTCCGGCCTGAGCCTCACCGACTTTGGGCGCGTTTTCATTCCGCCCTGAGCGCTTCGACTGGATCTACGGCTGTGGTGCGGCGCGAAGGAATGTAGCTGGCAAGCACGGCGGCGGCGGCGAGTCCGAGGCACACGGAAATGTAGGTGACGGGATCAACCGGGCTGACGTGGAAGAGCAGCGATGACAGAAACCGCGTAGCGGCAATCGCAACGACGAGACCGCAGGCCGCGCCCACACCTGCCAGAATCAATCCCTGGCGCACGAACATGCCTGTGATGTTCTGCCGCTGCGCTCCGAGGGCGATGCGGATGCCGATCTCGCGCGTGCGCTGCGAAACGGAATAGGCAATTACGCCGTAGAGTCCAATCGCGCCGAGCAGCAGCGCCATGCCTCCAGCTATGGCGAGCATGACCAATGTGAAGGAAGTGCGTGCCATGGATTTGTTGTAGTAGTAGTCGAGCGCGCGGACATCTTCGAGTGGCAGGTTGGAATCGACCGACCACACGGCCTGACGCACTTCCTTCATGAGGCTTGCGGAACCGGCACGCGGAGTGCGAACAGCAAAGACTACAGTGCGGCTCACATGGAACATGTCGCTTTCGAAGTGGGCGACAAGGATGGGCCAGTAGGCAATGGCTGGGGCGTCCTTGTTCATACCGTCGTCGTGAATGTCACCTACTACGCCGACGATCTGACGCCAGTCGTCTTTGGAACTTACGCGAATCTGCTTGCCCAGCGCGTTCTGTGGGCTGCCCCAATACTCGCGGGCGAAATTTTCTGACACAATGGCGACGGGAAGCTTCTGGTAGGTCTCGGCCCAGCTGTAATCGCGACCGGCTATCAGCGGAATGCCCAGTGTGTGAAAGAAGCCCGGCGAGACAAACTTGAAGCGGCGCAACGGCGGCATCTCGCCTTCTGCATAGTTGCGGTCCTGCGCGAAGACGGGATCCATCCACCGCCCTCCATCCATGGGGACGGAGTTGGCCAGCGCTACAGCGGACACGCCCTGAATTGCGGCAATCTTGTCCATAATTGCCTGCTGCATGCGGACCACTTTTTCGTCGTCCTTTACTACAGCTTCGGGAATGGTGAGACGCAGGGTCTGGACCTGAGCGGGCTGCGCGAATCCGGGATCGACGTGCGTTAAGGCGCGGAAGGTGCGGACCATAAGGCCGGAACAAATGAGCAGGACGAAGGCGAGGCCAACCTGAACCACGACAAGCGTGTTGCGTGTGCGATGACGCTCGCGGCCCTGGCTCTGCGAGCGGCCACCTTCGCGCAGGCCAGTGCCCATGCTGGCGCCGGAGTATCTCATAATGGGAATGAGGCCGGACAAGAGACTGGCCAGCAAGGACGCCAGAACGGCGAAAGCCAGCACAGGAAGATTGATTCCGATGTCTTCAACACGGGGCAGGCCAGATGGAGCAATGGCCACGAGGAGTCGCAGAGCGCCGTAGGCCAACGCAAGGCCGAGGACACCACCGAGTACTCCCAGCGCAATGCTTTCAAACAAAAATTCCCTGACAATGCGGCTACGGCTTGCGCCGAGCGCAGCGCGAATGGCAAGCTCCTGCTGGCGGCCTTCAGCCCGGACGAGCAGCAGGTTTGCGACATTGGCACAGGCGATGAGCAGCACGAGACCGATGCTGCCCATGAGTATCCACAGAAGCTTGCCTACATCGCCAACTACGTCCTGCATGAGGGGGCGCACGTTCGGCCCGAGGCGCGCTTTCTTGAACAAGTCGACACTGAAGCCCGGCGGCGAGGGGAAGCTGTTCCAGACGGTTGGGATCATGCGGGCGATATCTGAATTGGCTGCAGCGAGCGTCTCGCCGGACTTGAGCCTTGCGATGCCGTCATAGCTGAACTGGCCGAGCATGGTCTTGTTGCGGTCAAACTGAATGGGCAGAATCAACGCCACCGGTTCCCAATCAAGGAACTGGAAGTTCTTCGGCATGACGCCGATGATCTGGCGCGGCTTGCCGTCTGCAGTAATGGTGCGGCCAATGATGGAGCGGTCGGAGCCGAACTTTGTTTGCCAGTAGCCATAAGTCAGGATCACACTGTCCGGCCCCCCGGTAGTGGCTTCGGCGTGATTGAAGACACGTCCGAGCATGGGTGAAATGCCCAGGACGGGCAAAAGGCCGTCGGTCACATCCAGAGCGCGCACCTGTTCGGGTTCGCCCGATCCGGTCACGCTGACAGAATCGCCCTGGTAGAGGCCGATGTCGCGAAATGTGCGGTTCTGCTCGCGGTAAATAAAGTAGTTCGACGGGGCCATATTCACCCCATCGCCGAGGTTCAGTCCGGGAGCGACATGCCAGAGGCCGACCAGCTCATTCGGATGCGGGTAAGGCAAGGGCTTGAGCAGCACGCCTTCGACAACGCTGAAGACCGCGGTGTTCGCGCCGATCCCCACGGCCAGCGTGATGAGCGCAATGCAGGTGAACATAGGCGCGCGCCACAAGCGGCGCATGGTCTGCTTAAGCTGGCTTTTCAGGGATTCCACTGGCGTTGCCTCCGGGAGGGCTACGCAGTGTGGTACGCAGGTTACATGCGGGGGGTTCCCTTTATGGCTTTGGAGTCACCAGACCCTCAAGCACGCTTTGAGCGGTCGCCAGTCTTCAGCCGAGTCGTCTGTCCACCCCTACAACCTACTCGTAAACTTCATTCTTATGGCATTTACGAGGCACCGAGTTTCATATTTGGGCCACCCGCCGGCGGCTACTTTCCAAACGGTCTCTGTTTGTGGTGAACTAGTGTGCAATTTAAAACATGGTCGCTAAAGGGCAACCGAAAGAGGAGGATGTCTATGATGTTGCGATCGAGGTATCGGGTAGCTTTACTGGTTTGCGTCGCCGCCATCATGGCTTTTGGAATGACACAAACAATGTCTGCACAGGATGACGTCTTTCACATCGTGAAGGGCACGGTCAAGCATATCGACAAGGACACAAAGACGATGGTAGTGAAAACCGGGGATGGTACAGAACACACGATTAAGTGGACAGACAAGACCACAGTCGAAGGTGGCAAGGATATTGGCGACGGCATCAAGGAAGGTAGCAAGGTCTCTGTGAAGTACACCGAAAAAGCCGGCGAGAAGACAGCCGTAGGGGTAAAGGACACCGGCAAAGCTACTGCCAAAGCAGTCAGTAATTAGAATTTAGATTTTGGCCGGATCCATATCTGTCATGGTTCTCCTTTAAGAAGGATCGAGGGCGCCCCAGGTCTCGCAGCGACGTGGGATTCGGCCGTTGTACGCTCTCGGCGTACAGCCGTACACTCCGATTCGATCTCAACCGTGCCATGTGTCCATGAGATAGTCGTCTTCAAGGATTTCCCGAACTAGTCGCGGGCTTCCGCAGTGCCGAGCCAGGATGGTCTTCTATGCAACTAAGAGTGATGAAGTGAAGGTCGCTGCCTGTGTTGATATCGCACAAGATCTTTGTGGCATGACGTCTATCCCAATGTCAGGTCAGGGCCCAGCTATGTGCATCCTGCAAACCCACATCTCTGCGAGATGTGGGGCACCTTCAGTGTGTCCATTTCCGAGGCGCTCCTCAGAATGACAAATCGGTTGTTGAGGCATTCCCTTTCCAAATAAAGCAAAAAAAGGGCCCCTCGGGGGAGGGGCCAATCTGCCTTGGTTCTCTCGTTGTGTGAGAGCTTGGTTGCGACCTTCTTATCGTTATTGTTGTGGAGCCGCTGGCCGCGACGCAGCACCCTGAGGGGAGGGCTGCGCGGAAGACTGCTGCGTCGCGCCAATCGGTGAACCCGCATTGGAAGATGTCGAGTTCAAGGCCGCTAAACTGTTCTGCATCATGGAGACGTGGACGACGGTGCCTGTTGACGATGTGCCGTCCGCGCCTTCAATTTTGGCGTTGCCCATCGCAACCTGACGGATGCGATAGACGGGAACCTGGTGTTCGGTGACGAGGTAACGGACAACGGCGTCAGCCATGTGCTGCGAGTTTTGAATGCCCGCCTGCCCACGCGTCCGTGAATATCCTTCTACCTCGAGAATGTAGCCTTTCTGACCCTGAAGCTGAGTTGCGATCTGATCGAGCGCATCTTTTGCCTTGGCGTTCAGAGCTGTCTGGCCGGGGCGGAAGCGAATTTCAGTGTCGCTGACTTTCTGGTACTGGTCAAGTCCGGCGACAGTGGTGTTCAGCTTGCCGGTGGTGTCGCTGGCCTGCTGGGCCATCGACTGAGCCTGGGTTGCAGTGGTGTTGGCGCTCTGTGCGGTCTGGTTGGCTTGATCGGCGGTGTTCTGCGCCTGATGAATACCAGCCTGTGCCCGCGAATCCACATCCTTAATATCGTTGGCGTTCTTGGCGCTTAACTGGTCGAGCTCATTGAGACGGTCTTTGACCGGACTTAGCTGCCGATTTACCCACTTTTTGCGGGCAAACGGGTTCATGTGGCCCCAGAAACCCTCATTTGACTTCGTCGGAAGAGGCTGTCCGGTGGCATAGGTGCTGTTGTCGTTGGGGTTGATGCCGTTGGCGGAGGTCCCTGTCTGTACCTGCGCATTGTTGGGGGAGGGGGGAGCCTGATTTGATGAGCTGGATTGCGCGAACGCCGGGATTCCCATACTTATGGCTAAAGCCAAAGCTGCAACCATTCGAAGATCCGGATTTTTCATTGCCACTTTTCTCATATCGTCTGTATTCCTTCGTGACTGCTCGTTAGAACACACTCCGGATGCTGCGCAGCGTCCTGTTATGCCGAGATAATGTGCAGTTGTCATGCCAAACCAGGGGATGCATCAAGCTAAAAGCTTAGCTTATTTATTTATCAATAACTTGCATGGTTATTCAGGGACGAAATGAGCGGTACTCGCCTGGCAAATAGCGCGTTTTCCGCAGGTATCGGAGAAGTGTTTTCGCTTTGAGAGAGAAAAATTTGCTTAGTAGGAGTGGGGTAAAAACTACTTGCCAATGACCTGGATGACGCGGACTTCGGGATACTGGCCGTTCCAGTCTGCGGCAACGTGATCAAGCACGAGGCGGAAATCGCGTTGATCGCCGGGCTTGATGGGATCCGCTGAAACCGGCTCGGTATCGACGTAAGGCTGGCGCATACGGATGAGCGCGAACGGCATCGTTTCCTTCTGCACGAGTTGGTTGCCGTAGTCGCGGAAGGCAACCTGCACTGTGATTCCGGTGATGGTCTGTCCACCATTGTTGGCGATGTGGCCGTCGATGTAGGTGACTTTGCCTCCGGCGAAATTGCTGGATTCACTCATTTGCAAGCCAGTGACGGGCAGACTCGCGGCATACGGGTCGGCGGGAGCTAGAACTGCGCCGCCAGGATTGGCGGGAGGCGTCTTTTTGCCAAAGACGAAGAGTAGCACTATGCCGAGAACGACGACCGTGCCCGCGATGATCCAGGGAAGATAAGATGTCTTCTCTTTTCCGGTCTGTCCGGCAAGGAAGTCGGGCGCGTTCTGGTTAGAGGTCATCTCAAGTGGATTCTACATCGCGGGCTTGGGTGACGGCCTTTTGTAGGCTGGCTCCAGATTGGGCAGGAAACCGGTGAGCAGGCCAATGGCCGGCAGATAGGCACAGAGCTTGTAGACAAAGATGATGCTGGTGGCGTCGGCGAGCTTGCCGAGGACGGCCGCCCCAATGCCGCCCATGCCGAAAGCGAAACCGAAGAAAACCCCGGAGATCATGCCGATGCGTCCGGGAACAAGCTCCTGCGCATAGACGAGGATTGCCGAAAATGCCGAGGAGATGACAAAGCCGATTATGATGCTTAGGATTCCGGTCCAGTAGAGATTGGCATGCGGCAGCAGAAGGGTGAAGGGCAGCACTCCGAGAATGGAAACCCAGATGACGTATTTTCTGCCGTAGCGGTCGCCAATGGGACCGCCGATGAGAGTTCCCGCAGCCACGGCGGCGAGAAAGATGAAGAGAAATACCTGCGAAGTCCGCACCGAGACGTGAAAGCGGCTGATGAGATAGAAGGTGTAATAGCTCGTCAGGCTGGCCAGATAGAAGTACTTGGAGAAAATAAGCGCCACGAGGACGGAAAGCGCGCCGAATATCTTTTTCCGCGATAGCTCAAGATGAAGCGTCGAGGCGCGAATGCTCCTTTTTACGGCTGCGGTCCCCTGATGGTGTTTGATCCAGATGCCAACCCGGGCGAGGACGATGATGCCGAGAACGGTGGGAATGGCAAACCAGGCGATGCCTGACTGGCCGCGCGGCAGAACGATGAAGGCGGCGAGCAGCGGGCCGATGGCCGATCCCGTGTTTCCGCCGACCTGGAAAAATGACTGGGCAAAGCCGTGGCGGCCGCCGGAAACCATGCGGGCCACGCGAGAAGATTCGGGATGGAATACCGCTGAGCCGACCCCGACGAGCGACGCGGCCAGCAGGAGCCAATGGAATGTCGGCGCGACCGCCAGGAGGACCAGGCCGCACAGCGTGGAGCCCATTCCGATGGACAGAGAAAAGGGGCGCGGCTTGCGGTCAGTGTAGTGGCCGGCAAGAGGCTGGAGCAGCGAGGCGGTGATCTGGTAGGTCAGGGTGAGGAAGCCGATCTGGCCGAAATTCAGATGAAATGAGCTTTTGAGAATCGGATAAATGGAGGGCAGCAGCGCCTGCACCATGTCATTGAGCATGTGGCAGAAGCTGATGGCGGCCAAAACCCGGAAGAATCCGCCCGATGATGGAGCTTCCGAAAGTGTGTCCACGGGGGACGCAAGCGATGAGTTCATTTGTCCTTTGGCTATTGTGTCAGGGGAACTACTGGGTTTGATTCCATAGTACCGGGATTCGGTGCAGAGGTTCACTGTGGCCTATCGTGCCCAGTTACCGGAACGGTATCGTTAACCGAAATGACACTCAGATGACGAAGATTTAACCGAAAACGAATCTTTTAGGCGCAAAATGGGTCTAACGTGATGAAAGACAGTAAATCCGCGCAGGTTATTGAAACGTAAAGGTAGTGAGCGACACTATCAGGCAGTACGAACTTGAAGATTTGAGGCTGGAATGGAACAGACGCCCAACAAAATCCCCGCTCAGACAGCTCCAGGGACGGAAACGAAGCCGCGCAGGAAGGCCGCCGATTGGGTTTATCAGGCAGCAACTGTTGCTGCTGCGCTGCTTCTGCTGTTGACCGTCACGGTTTAAGCGAACCTCGCGCGGCGCACGCCGCGGCGAAAATCATTTCCGCTCATTTCAATTACCACGCACATTTCAGCCAATCGGGAACGCATGCGCTCGCCAATGCGATCTCCAAGGGTCTCATCACGCATGGCCCGGCTTGCCGGGCCGGCAGCGCCGCCGGGGGGCTGGTCGGTGTAATTCGTTGTGATAATCGTTGTGCGCTTGTCGTTGTAGCGGGTGTTCAGGATGTGAGCCACAGTGTCCCAGACCCAATCGGTGGGCTTGGCCGCGCCGAGTTCATCGATGACCAGCACTTCCGCATCGAAGACGGGGCGCAGAATTTCCAGCTCAGTGGTTGCCACCTGCGGGTTGTAGGAGTTCTGGATTTCCTTGAGCAGCTCGCGGTAGTCGCAAAAAAGACCGTGCACACCCTTTTCGAGAATCAGTGCCTGCAGGATGCCCACGGCGAGATGCGTCTTGCCCACGCCGATGGAGCCGGTCATGAGCAGGCCGCGTCCGTCGGTATCGAGCGGGTAGCGGTCAACAAATTTTTCGGCCATGATGCGCGCGGCACGCAGTGAGTCGTGGGTCTCCGGCACGATGTCGAAGCTGTCCAGAATGCAGTGCTCGTAGCGGCGAGGAATTCCTGCCCTCACTAACAATCGGGTAACACGCTGCTCGTGTTGGCAATCGCAGGCTTCAGCGGCCTGAGTGCCGTCAGCGCGGCGCATGACGCGCATCCCCATGCCGTCACATTTTGGGCAGACTTGAGTCATGGCTTCTGCTTAGTATCGCAGGGGCGGATGT
>Ga0126371_10003611_pt1 | contig 13559 bp, 9 predicted proteins | sample PanSoiMetaPlot_4_FD_110145 | JGI IMG/M metagenome (GOLD analysis project Ga0126371, IMG submission 110145) | Tropical forest soil microbial communities from Panama - MetaG Plot_4 | ecosystem: Environmental > Terrestrial > Soil > Tropical forest > Bulk soil | place: Panama | collected 2016-02-17 | reverse complement strand
GAAAGACATGGAATGAGCATGCGCCCGGGTAATGGATACGCACCGTGCGGCCCGATCGCGCCGCCGGTGGTTTTTTCGAAGTTGTCGATCGTCTTCACGTAGCGCGGCTTCGAAGGATCGGTGTACACGTCGAAGATGAACACGCGGCTCGTGTCGAGACCTGCAAGCCAGAGTTGGCGTCGATCGTCGGTGAAGCCGGCGTGATGCGCTTCGTTGCGCCCTTCAACGGAAACACTGTTGATGACTTTTCCGTAGGTGGAAGAACCGGGCTTTACGTCGACAGTGACAAGTTTATCCGCGCCATCACCCAAGCCTTCAACGCCGAGCGTCCAGACGTAGACGAATTCTTCCTGTCCCTCGATCCGGGCCAGGTACGGTGAAGAACAAGTTTCGTCCGCGCGGGTAGTGCCAAGGTTGCAAGTGAGCGTCAACGCGAGAGCACCTGCCCAGACTGCCTTTGGGAAGTTAGATAGGCGGACAGAGGTATTGATAGATATTTTGATGTTTGAAGCATTCATTGGCAAGCGATGGATTGTAGGGCTTTATCCTACATATCCAATGCCCATCGACAACCTCTTTCATCGACCGCCACAGGCTTAAGTTTTTGCGTGAAGCTCTGCGCCTTTAATCGCTCGCCATGATGAATAGCGGTTGCATTTCGAAATCGGTGTAGAGCGGACGCAGGCGCTCTTTATTATAGTATTTTTCTACGTTGACCGTTTTCTTGGAGCTGGTCACTACCTCGATCGGCGTGTTGTCGTAGCGCCCATTCTTCAAGACGACGAGGCGGCCGTGGCTGCCGCGCAGGATAAGATCGAGCGCGAGATTGCCGTATGCCATGGGCACGATCGAATCGATCGCGTCGGGATCGCCGCCGCGCACCATGTAGCCGAGCCGCTGGTTGATAACATTGATCGGCTTGCCCTTGTTGTATTTGCCGCCACGAAATTTGAGTTCTGCCGACACCAAGTCGCCGATGCCGCCTAGTTTCATGTGCCCGAACGCATCGGTTGTCCTATCCGAAAGCACCATCTCCCCGCCTTCGAACATTGCCCCTTCTGAAACAATGACGACTGAGTATCTGCTCGGGTTGTGCGCGCGGTCATCGCACAACAATTCGGCCAGACGCTCGATGTCGAATTTGCATTCGGGGATGACACATCGATTTGCCGCCCCCGCCATCGTAGGCAGCATCGCGGTGAATCCCGCGTATCGCCCGAACACTTCCATGACAAGAATTCGTTCGTGAGATCCGGCTGACGTACGGAGACGATTCGACAATTCAATCGTGCGGCTAACGCAGGTGCTAAAGCCGATGCAATAATCGGTGCCTGGCACGTCATTGTCCATCGTCTTGGGTATTGCGATGACCTTGACGCCTTCCTTGTGCAGGCGGACGGCAAAGGATAGCGTGTCGTCGCCACCGATTGGAATCAGATAGTCAATGCCTAACCAATCCAAGTTTTTGATAACTTCGGAGGTAAGATCGTTCTTGTCTTGATTGTACGTTGGGCGCAGGGGCTCGGGGACATCTTCTTTTTTTACGGCTGGCGGGTTCGTACGCGAGGTATGTAGAAATGTGCCGCCGGTGCGTCCCGCGCGATTGACGATCTCTTCCGTCAGGATTTGAAAGTTCTCGCTGTTGTTCGCCTGCTCGTCACGCAGGATGCTGATCGCGCCTTGCCAGCCGCGGCGAATACCGACGACATGATAGCCTTCGCGCAGGGCGCGAATGGTGACCGCACGGATCGCCGGATTCAGCCCAGGCACATCTCCGCCGCCGGTAAGAATACCGATCACGCCCTTTTTGGCGCTCATTGACTACCTTCGTTCTTTCTGCTTCTTCGGTATATATGCCGAAGCGCGCCTTAATACTACACCAAGCGAGATGCAGAAACCCGCGCCTCACACGAGCGCGCTATCAGAGATTATATCCTGGCGTAAATTTCTGCTCCGGCTTTGTTGAACTCCGTTGCCTTCTGCTGTAATCCTTTTTCGATCGCCGCTTCCTCCGTGATCCCCTCCTCCGCCGCGTATTTGCGCACGTCCTCGGTAATGCGCATCGAACAGAAATGCGGACCGCACATGCTGCAGAAGTGAGCCGTCTTCGCGCCTTCGGCCGGAAGAGTTTCGTCGTGGAACTCGCGGGCGGTTTCGGGATCGAGCGCGAGATTGAATTGGTCTTCCCAGCGAAATTCGAAGCGCGCTTTACTGATAGCGTTGTCGCGGTACTGCGCGCCGGGATGGCCTTTGGCTAGATCGGCGGCGTGCGCGGCGATCTTGTAGGCGATGACGCCGTCCTTGACATCCTTCTTGTTAGGCAAACCGAGGTGTTCTTTCGGGGTGACGTAGCAAAGCATCGCCGTTCCGTACCAGGCGATCATCGCCGCGCCGATTGCGCTGGTGATGTGATCGTACCCGGGCGCGATGTCGGTGGTGAGCGGGCCGAGCGTGTAGAACGGCGCTTCGTCGCACCACTCGAGTTGTTTCTCAATGTTCTCCTTGATCATGTGCATGGGAATGTGGCCGGGACCTTCGTTCATCACTTGCACGTGATGCTTCCAGGCACCCTTCGTGAGCTCGCCTTGCGTATATAACTCAGCAAACTGGGCCTCATCATTCGCGTCAGCAATACTGCCTGGCCGGAGACCGTCGCCGATGGAAAAGCTGACATCGTAGGCGGCCATGATCTCGCAGATTTCGTCCCAATGCGTGTAGAGAAAGCTTTCCTGATGATGCGCGAGACACCACTTGGCCATGATCGAGCCTCCGCGTGAAACAATGCCGGTGGCGCGGCGAGCGGTGAGCGGAATGTAACGCAGAAGCACGCCCGCATGGACCGTAAAATAATCCACACCTTGCTCAGCCTGTTCCACTAACGTGTCACGATAAATTTCCCAAGTCAGTTCCTCTGCGCGACCACCGACTTTCTCCACTGCCTGATAAATTGGCACGGTGCCGATGGGTACAGGCGAGTTGCGAATGATCCATTCGCGCGTGGCATGAATATTTTTACCGGTGGAAAGATCCATCACCGTGTCGGCGCCCCATTTCGTTGCCCAACGCATCTTCTCGACTTCTTCCTCGATGGATGATGCCACGGCGCTGTTGCCGATGTTGGCGTTGATTTTCACCAAGAAATTGCGACCGATGATCATCGGCTCGCTCTCGGGATGATTGATGTTCGCCGGGATGATCGCGCGCCCGCGTGCGACTTCGGCCCGTACGAATTCTGGCGTTATCTCGGCCGGGATGTTCGCGCCGAATGATTCGCCGCGATGTTGATGCGCGAGGTCGTTTCTGTTGTAGCCGCAATCGCCGATCGCGGGGCCAGGATCACCGATCCCGGATACAGCGCTCCCCATATTTTCGCGAATCGCGATGAACTCCATCTCAGGTGTGATGATGCCAGCGCGTGCGTAGGCCAATTGCGTCACGCAATTACCGCGCGTTGCGCGAAGAGGCTTCCGCGCGCTGAATGACGAATGGCCAATGACGAATGACGAAACGCCGTTACTGCTTCCATCGTTGTGGCTGCGATCGTTGATCGCTGCACCGGGGTCACCGATCCCGGTTACAGTTGCACGTTTCCGCTGCGCAGTACGCGCATGAACTTCAGAAAGCCAGCCATCATCGATCGGCTGAACCTCGCGGCCTTCGATCTCTTCGACATCGCCACGGTCACGAATCCATTTGGCGCGCAATGGCGGCAGCCCACGCATTACATCGACATCCGCATCTGGATCGCCCCACGGGCCGCTCGTGTCGTACACGCGCGCCGGTTCGTTTACTTCGATATGGCCGCTCATGGTTTTCGTTGGCGCGAGAGCGATTTCGCGGAACGGGACGTGAATGCCCGGATGCGATTTGCCCACGACGTAAACGCGTTTCGAGTTCGGGAAGTCGTAGCCAAGATCGGTGATCGCGGTCTTGGCAGGCTCATTTTTAGAAACGGGATCAACGACCCCAGCTACAACGCCGCCGTTTTTTTCATCCGTTTTCATCGGTGCAATCCGCGGTTCTTTAAAACAAAAAACCATGCGCGGGAAATCGCATGGCTAAATCGCTAGTCCGGCATCGGACCCTCGCTTCCTTCGGCGGCATTACCCGCATCAGGTTCAAGGGGTCTGTCGCCGGGGCGACACTCTCAGCTGTTGCGGCTCCCCCGTAGTTTTGTTTTCAGGATAAGACCGACGCGCGGCAAGTCAATGGATGAAAACCAGACCCGGAGCGACAAGATTTACGCCGGACCGGGAATGTATTCCAATCGCGACCGAGGCGCACTTCTCGTTTGTGCGCCGCACTTCTGCATCGCAAGCGGCGCAACTGGCGACCAGCCACGTGTCGTTAAACTGGTGACGAGAATCTATCCAGCTGGCGCTGGGGCTGGTGCTTCCTTCATGTTGGTGTGGAACACCGCCTGCCATTCCCCCTTCTGTTTCTTCCAGACGCTTCCGTCGTTGTAAGTGCCGGACATGTCTTTGCCTTCGTAGGTCCCTTCGACTTTGACCTTGTAAGTGCTGATGACGAGGTTCGGCCCGATAGGGGTGACCTTGTAATCGCTGATCGCGAACGATTTCATATCCCACTTTTGCATGTCCGCCAATTCCTTTTGCATGTCGGACATGCCTTCGGCGTAAACAGCGACGACGTTTGCAGAGACAAGCTTCTTGAAGTCGTCGGACTTCTTGTCCTTAAACGCCTGCCAGGCCGCTTTTTCTTTTTCCGTCATCGCGTCGTCGGTAGGCGCAGCGGCGATCGAAACAGCAATCGCGCAGAAGAAGGCTAGAATTGTATAGCTGATATATTTTCTCATGGAGTTCTTTGGTTGAGGTTGAGTGATTACTAGAATCACCCTGATGTATCCAAACAGACGGTCCAAAGCCAATCAAAAAATCGTGTCGTTAACCGCTTACGACCGAGGTTGGTCAACAACGTAGTGACAGCAGCCCGGCTACAGGACGCAGAGACTAGGCGACACGTAGATGCTCAGGGAATGATAACGTCAGATTCGAGTATTGGTTTTTGTGAAGGCGTTGACGTCTGCTGCTGTGGCGAAGGAAATGCGGATTTGCCAATCAAGTTGATCAGGCTCAAATCCGCTTCTTTCAAATCTCCGTCCCGAGTAATTGGTTCAGTTGGCGCCGACCTGATTTGCCGACGGTAATCCGCAACGAGCATAGGCGGCTGTTTCTTCCCTGCCAGCGCCTGATAGTTTTCAATGCCAACGCTTATCGCCTGCGCAAGCTTTCCGCGCCAATCTTTCATCGCAATCAATTTGCTTTCGCCGTGCGCTGTCAGAAATCCTCCTTCTATCAGGACGGCCGGCACCCTCGTGAGGCGGAGGACAGCGAACCGCGCCCGCTTGATGCCGCGGTCAAACTCGGGGATGTGACCAAGCAACGAATGATAAACGCAGACGGAGAGCGCCATGCTTTGCGTATCGACTTTGCTTCCCTCCTGCATGCTGAGAGACGTGAGAGTGACCCCGTCTTCGTTGGTGGATGGAGCCCCGCGCGGTGTGAACGAAAAGATTTCGAATCCTGTCGCGTTTGCATCGTCATTGGCGTCATTGAAGTGGATACTGACGAAAATCGGATTGCGCGCTGCATTGGCAAGCTGGGCGCGAACCTCCAGCGGCACGAAGTAATCGCCCTCCCGAGTCATGATCACGTGCAGGCCTTTTGCCTGCAAAAGCGGCCGCAGCTTACGAGCCACGTCCAGCGTGAAATCTTTTTCGCAGCCGTAACGGCAAACCGCGCCCTTGTCGTAACCCCCGTGTCCAGGATCCAAAACCACAGTTTCAACCTTTCCCGCGTTCGGGACGCGGTACGGGCGAACCAGAGGCTCGATCGTCTTGGCGAGGTCCGTGCGTGAAACAAGATACTTTCCATCCTGCTCAATCAACGGAAAGCATAACCAACTGCGCGCTCCGTTGATCACCGCCTCGCGGCTGCCGCTTACAAATTCTAGCGGCTTCTTTACGGTCTCGAGTTGGATCTTTGTTCCGGAAGGCGAAACATCAGCCGGTAATCCGTAAAACCTCGAAATGTTATCGACGCTCAGATAATCCTGACCGTTTACTTTGATGACGTGCCAGTCATCCGCGCCCAATGCCACTGTTGCCGCCAGAGCGAGGGGGATAGTGACCAAAGCGACAGCGAACGAACGTTTCATCATTATGATCATCCGCCCGGTATGGTATCAAATAAACCGGCGTTTCTCAAATCCAGCGCGTCTCCGTCCGGCGGATTAATCACGTGTTTTTCTGCGGCATGGTGACAATCATCAGAATTAATTGACGCGGTGATTTTTTTCTGTAAAAAGCCGGAAATGCTTTTGCGGTTCCCCAGGAAAACCGACAGCTGGATTCTTTCTGTTCTCTTCATTGCAGCCCTTGCTTCTGTAATTCCGACCGAAGGAGCTCAACCGCTGCCGAAATGCTGTGTCTGGCGTATAACCAACGCAAAAGCTCCATTGTATTTGGTTGGCTCAATCCATGCCCTTGGTAAAAACGATTATCCGCTGCCTGCCCCATACGAGATCGCGCTGAAAAATTCCAAGCGTCTCCTATTCGAATTTGACCCAAACCGGCATGCCGAATTCGAGAAGAAATTTGAGGCAGCTGGCAAGTACCCGCCGGGGCAGGACATTCGCTCGAAGATTGACCCAAAGCTTCTAGCGTGGCTCCACCAAAATCTCTTTGCGGTCAACGAGGATCCGCAGCACGCAAGGAAATCCGGAGCTGAACGCTTCGACAGCGGACTTGGTTACAAACCGTGGTGGATAGCTCAGCACCTCGTCGATAAAAGCGCGTACACTAACGTCTCGACTTCTCATGGTTTGGATAACTATTTCGTCGAGCGTGCCAAAGGGATGAGGAAGGAAATTGGAGGTCTCGAATCTGTCGACGAGCATGTGGCGGTCCTGGGCGGATTGTCAGATCACGATAGCGAAATCATTCTGCACGATGCCCTGACTCCTCATAAAAATGGTGCAGCCGAATTCGCCAGAATGCGCGCGGCATGGCGAAAAGGCGATACGGCAGCACTTTGGGTCGGTGATTCGGGACTTCGGGAAAAGGCTCCGTGGATTTCAGCGCGTTTTGTCGACGAACGAAATCGCAAGTGGATTCCGCGGATCGTGGCGGAACTGGAAAGTGGCAAACCGACGGCTATTGTTGCAGGCGCGCTGCACTTTTCCGGTCCGAATAGCGTGGTGAACTTACTGGAGAAACGCGGCTACAAAATCGAACAGTTGTAGCAGTGCGGCACAACGACCCGGCACGCAACCGAGTTTCTGCAGATCCATAGTAACTGGACATGGGCTAGGCCTTCGCCTTTCTTCCCAGATCATGAAATCATTCGTCCTGACCTTCGTCGCTTCTATTCTGCTATTGAGCGTGGGCCCTCAATCACCAGCAGATATTCAAAAGAACCCGCCACCGCTCGATGCAAAAGACATGGATCTATCGGTCAAGCCGCAGGACGACTTTTTTATGTACGCAGACGGCGCGTGGATCAAACGGACGAAGATACCGCCGGAATATGCGCGCTGGGGCAGCTTCAACGAGCTGATTGAAAGGAACAATGACGCTCTGCACACGATCGCGGACAAAGTCGTAGATACACATATCGATCCACGGCTTGCGCCGGAAGTGCAGAAGGTCGGCGATTACTACGCGAGCGGGATGGACGAGAAAACGATTGAGGCGATGGGAATGAAGCCGCTGGCTGATGAGTTCAGAAGCATCGACGTGATCAAAGATCGCAGTGATCTGCTCAAAGAAATCGCGCATCTGCACAGCATGGGCGTAGACGTGCTCTTTGGTTTTACGTCCGGCCAGGACGATAAGGACAGCACTCACGACATCGCCGAGGCGGTTCAAAGTGGGCTCGGCCTGCCGGACCGCGATTACTATACAAAGACGGATGAAGCTTCGAAGAAACTGCGCGATCAATACGTCGATCATGTGGCGAAAATGCTAAGTCTCCTCGGCGAACCGGCTGCAACCGCTGCCGATGCCGCAAAAAAGGTACTCGCCCTCGAGACAAGGCTCGCGGAAGCCTCCCGGACACGGGTCGAGCTGCGCAATCCGCAAAAGAATTATAACAAAATGCCGTTGAGCCAGCTCCAGAACCTGACACCGAACTGGAACTGGAGTGATTATTTCAAGGACATCATTCTGCTCGAGCCACGTGACGTCAACGTGCGGCAGCCAGAATTTTTCAAAACGGCCGACGATGTGTTTAAGAACGTACCTATCGAAGATTGGAAAGAGTATCTGCGCTGGCACCTGATCGATGCCACGGCATCGGAGCTTTCAAAAGATTTCGTCAACGAGAATTTCAACTTCAATGAACGGATCCTTCGGGGCACGCAAGAAATCAAGCCGCGATGGAAACGCGTGATTGCTTCCACCGATGAGGCGGTCGGAGAAGCGCTCGGTAAGCTGTACGTAGCGTTCGATTTTCCGCCGCAAGCCAAGGCCCGCGCGCTTGAGCTGGTCAACAACATAAAGCTAGCCCTTAAAGACCGCATCAAAACGCTGGACTGGATGGACGAGCCAACCAAACAGGAAGCACTCAAAAAACTCGCCGCGATGCAGGTGAAAATCGGTTACCCGGATAAATGGCTCGATTATTCCATGCTCGACATCGATCGCGGGCCGTTCGTCTTAAATGCAGTCCGCGCAGGCAAGTTCGAAGTAACGCGCGACCTCAACAAGATTGGCAAACCTGTCGATCGCACGGACTGGGGCATGACACCGCCGACAGTCAACGCGTACTACAATCCCAGAATGAACGAGATCGTCTTCCCAGCGGGAATTTTGCAACCGCCATTCTTCTACGCCAATGCCGACGACGCGATCAATTACGGCGGCATCGGAGCGGTCATTGGACATGAAATGACACACGGCTTCGACGATCAGGGCCGGCAATACGACGCCGCGGGGAATTTGCGCGATTGGTGGACACCTGCCTCCGCGGCAAAATTCAAGGAGCGCTCACAAGCGATCGTGAAGCAATTTAACGAATACGAACCGCTGCCCGGGTTGCACGTCAACGGCGAGTTGACCCAGGGCGAGAACATCGCCGATCTCGGCGGACTGAAACTCGCCTATGCAGCCCTGCAAAGGGCGCTCGATAAACACCCGGAAGAACGAAATAAGAAAATCGACGGCTTTACTCCTGATCAACGTTTCTTTTTATCGTTCGCGACTATTTGGAAGTCGAAACAGCGCGATGAAGATTTGAAACTGCGTCTGAACACCGATCCGCATTCGCCTGCGCGTTACCGGGTGGACGGGCCGCTCTCAAATCTGACCGAATTCCAGAGGGCGTTTAACGTTCCGGACGGCTCGCCGATGGTTCGTCCGCCTGACAAGCGGGTAAATATCTGGTGATTGGGAGAGGCATGGCGTTTCGCAGAAACGCCCTACAATCTACTCTTTCACGATTTTACCGCCCCAGGAGAGGATTTTCGCTTTCGCGCCGGCTGCTTCGGCTTCCTTAATGTTCCCGGCACGGTTGTAAAAGAGGGAGAGACTTGTCCAGCCGATCTGGTCGTTAGGCCGAAGCTCGACCGCCTTCTTTCCTGCTTTAATTGCTTCGGGAAAGCGTCCGAGCTTCATCAATGCCATCCCCAGCGCATGCCAGCTGTCGAAGAAATCCGGGTCGATCTCCACACAACGCCGGTATTTTTCCGCCGCCCTCTCTAATTCCCCGACAGCGAGATCGCCATTCGCGTCGTCGAAGATTTCCTGAACTGTTTGTTCCATTCGCAAGAATTCCCTATTGCTGAGGCAGCCGCCTCTACAGTTTAGCCTTTTGCAACCTGCACTTTCGCTTCCTGCTGGCGGTCGCGCAGCCATTCGAGGAAAACGATCTGCCGTTTATTATTTAAAACCCGCTTTTCAAACGCCGCTTTCTTCGCGGGATCATTTGCATTCGCCGCCGGCTCGCGTTTTTCCAAAATTGCAATAAGTCCCTTGTCATCCGACGGGAGATAGTCACTGATCTCACCGGGATTCAGATATGCCACCGCGTTTTTAATTGCCGAAAGGTCAGGCGTTTCCTTTTTGGATTCGTTGCCTTGACCTTCCGTTTTGTCCTCGAGAAGCGAGAAAGGCGGAACCGTCTCCGCCTTTACCCCCGTTTTTTGGATTACAGCTTCAAGCGGCCGACCCGATTTGAGTGCTTCACGCAGTTCACGCACGATCTCCGCCCCTTTTGTTGACATCAGCTCATGAGCCCGGGAGTTCTTGATGGCGTCCACAATCTTCGGTTTCGCCTCTTCGAGAGTGAGAGGACGCGCCTCGACAGTGCCGACAAGATGCAGGAGGTAAAACCCGTCTGCTACCTGGATCGGATCACTGTTCGGCTCCTGCATCGACAGCTTAAAAGCAGCTGCGGCAAGTTGAGGATCGGCCTTCAATTGCGGATCTGGCGCCGCTGCCGTGAACTCGCCACTACTCCTTACTGGCACCTGAAATTTGGCGGCCACCTGTTTGAAATCGGCGCCTTTTTCCAGCAGCGCCTGTGTGAAATCGGTAGCTTGATCCGCGAGCTTCTGCAACACCGCGATGCGTTCCTTACCGGCCAATTTCTTTTGCTCGTCAGTTAAAGTCAGGCTGACAAACTCCACCTTGCGTTTCTGCTCGGTCTTGAGCTCCGCCTTGTGCGCATCGTAATACTTCTGCACATCCTCATCGCTAACCGTAATGTCCTTGGCAAAATCAGCCGGCTGCAATCGAACAACACTCACGTATAATTTATCGTAAACACGAGCGTAGTTTGTGTTCATCTCTGCTTGAGGTATTGAGACGCCAGCCGCGAGAAGCTGTTTGATTCGATCCAGACAAAGCTCGTCGCGAACTAGTTGCTCGATATGTTCTTCGCCAAGCCCTCTTGGCGCCAGAGCGTTCTGCACAAAATCACTGAACTTGTTCATATCGAAGCCAGACTCTCCCTGGAACGCCGGCAACCGGCGCACCACATCAGCTACGTCAGAGGAGCCTGGATCGATGCCAAGCCGGGCCGCCTCATGACGCAAGACCAGCAAGTTTAAAATGAATTGGATGAAAACCTGGTTTTGGTCTTGTCCAGCGCCAATTGTCAGACTTTGCACAAGATCTGACATGCCCAGGATCTGCGCCAGCTCGAGCAAACGCGCCATTCGCTGTGCTTCCACTATTGAAACATTTCGATCGTAAATGCGAGCGAACTGGTCAGATCGCATCGCGCCGTAATCGGGCCGCTGGACAAAATAGAACACGAACGGGATTGCAAGAATCGCGATCACGATCATCAGCCAGTGACGATGCTTGCGCAGTAACTTCATCATAACGGAGGAGAATTGTAGAGGTGGCTCTCTTCAGCTGCAAATCCCGCTGTTGCCGCCGAAGTCTGGGCAGCGCAACGTGCGGAAAGTCTCGATTTGTCGCACTCTGTTTTCCAGAGACGCGCCTACAGCTCACCCGCCGTTTCCTGAATCATCGCCCAGACATTTCGCAGATGTCGCTCAGTCGTCAGAATGTTTCCCAGACCGATCCGCATGACGGTGCGCCCACGCAATTTTGCCTGAGTGAGATACGCGCGCCCGGAAGCATTGATTCGTTCCACGATCTCGTTGTTTAGCTGGTCGATCTGTTTGATTGTAGCCTCGCTCGACGACCCGGGTCCCGCGTCAATGACGCCCGATGCAGGACCGATAAAGCGAAAACAGACCACGCCCATCACAACAGGCGCGGACAATTCGAAACGTCGGTCCTCTCGCACCCAATCGGCAAAAAGTTTCGCCAGACGCAAGTGATCACGCATGCGCGCGGCCAATCCTTCGCGACCAAACGCTCGCCAAACGACCCATGCCTTAAGGGCGCGAAAACGCCTGCCCAACTGCACACCGTAATCCATGTAGTTGATTTCCGCGCCGACCGGATCGCGGAGGTGCACATGTTCAGGCGCGATCGCAAAGAGAGCTCGCAAACGCGCGACATCGCGCATGTAAAGCGCGCTGAAATCGAGTGGCACAAAGAGGGTTTTGTGCGGATTGATTACGATTGAATCTGCTTCGCTCCAACCCGCCGTGATCCACTTAAAGTCGGGTAACAGAGCGAAGCCTCCGCCGTATGCGCCGTCGATGTGCAGCCACATCTTATTCTCACGGCAAACCGCTGCGATGTCCGGAATGGGATCGATGCTGGCCGTCGATGTTGTCCCAACGGTTGCCATCACCGCCATTGGCCGAAAATTATTGCGAAGATCACGGGCGATCATTTCCCGCAACGCGGCCACATTCATTTTGAATTCAGCGTCACTCGGGACGCGCTGCACATTCTCCTCGCCCATACCAATCGCGATGGCGCCTTTCTCAACTGAACTATGGGCCTGGTCGGAAGCGTAAATCCGAAAGATTGGAAGATCTCGTCCGCTCAAGCCAAGCTTCCGCGTGTTCGGCGCAGCTAGTTCACGCGCAGTAGCAAGCGCGTGCATCGTGGACATCGACGCGGTGTCGTACACGACTCCCTTGAACTCGGCAGGCAACCCGAGCCATCGCCGGAGCCAATCGAGAACAAGCGTCTCCAGTTCAGTTGCCGCCGGCGCTGTCCGCCAGGTCATCGCGTTCACGTTCAGTGCACCGGTGATCAGTTCAGCAAGAATGCCCGGGCTTGTCGTGGTGCAGCCGAAGTAGCTCATGAACTGTGGATGAGCCCAATGCGCGATCCCGGGAACAATCACCCGTTCAATATCCGCGAAGATTTTATCGAGCGGAGTGGCGGTCTCCGGCGCTACTTGATCTAACTGCGTGAGAATTGCTCCCGGCTTGTCGTTTGGCGCAATCCGCCGCTCACTGATATGCTCACGATAATCTGCAATCCAATCTGCCAGTCGATGAAGTTCACCGCGGAAAAGCGTCTGCGGAATATCTCCCAAATCTCCGTCGTAGCTGAGCAATTGTTGCTTTTTCATATTGCCCTAAAAGGCAAAGCCGAAACTAAAATGAAACGCACCAAAATCCTCGTCAGGACGTGGATCGGGATTGATACCGTAATCGAGACGAATCGGGCCGACCGGCAACTTGTAACGTAGTCCCGCGCCTATGGCATAACGCATATCGTTTAGACCAATGTCTTCCGATGTGGGCAACAGATTGCCTGCATCAGTAAAGACTGCACCCTGTAATTCACCAAAAATCGGAAACGTATATTCGACATTGAACACCGTGAAAAATTCTCCGCCCACAGGATGACCGTGATTGTCATGCGGACCGAGATCGCGTTCGCCGAAGCTCCGCACCGTTGTCGCCCCGCCGTTGAAAAAACGCTCGTCGATGGGAAGAGCAGTTGCCTCCTCGGCGCCATTGGTTGTGAGCGAATGAATAATACCAGCACGCGCACCAAATGCGATTGAGGACTGCCGAAACCAGCGCTGCAAAGGAGTGCCGGTCGTTTGCTCGGCCTCTGCCACACCCGGCGTAAGCGGCTTCGGCCCGAACGGAAGGTAGTAGCCAACACCCATCGTGCCGCGAACGAATTCGATGTCGCTACCGAGCGCCTT
>Ga0126371_10003610_pt1 | contig 13560 bp, 11 predicted proteins | sample PanSoiMetaPlot_4_FD_110145 | JGI IMG/M metagenome (GOLD analysis project Ga0126371, IMG submission 110145) | Tropical forest soil microbial communities from Panama - MetaG Plot_4 | ecosystem: Environmental > Terrestrial > Soil > Tropical forest > Bulk soil | place: Panama | collected 2016-02-17 | reverse complement strand
CCTTGCGGGTTGCAACGCGCGATCTCGGTTTGGGCTCCGGGCTCACCGCCAACCGGATAAACCAGTTCAACGCCTCGGGACTCTATCTTGCCTTCGTGCGTTCGTTCTCGTTCTCCTCGACCAGCGCTTTGCTATAGACCCTTGCGAACCCTCTCTGGTCTCTTTCGAGTCCAGCGTGATCTCGCTTGAGCCCCGGACGCCGCACCAATCGGCAAAACTTAAGAACGTGCCGAAGAACGAGTATGGTTTTACGCTCTTTTAATTTTTCGTCAATTAAAACGGCGCGCTTCTATCTATTGCAAAATCAATCGAGTGCAGCTGGTTCACAGCCCGCTGCCGCATTTTGGTGCAACTAGCTCATCAACGCCTGTGAAATCCCCGCTGTTTTCGCGCTTTTTCGCACATTCATGAAAGTGAAGATCGATTTTCTCGCTGCCCGCACGCCATTGTTGCAGTGTGGAAATCCCGGAAGAAAACAGAATTGATGCGGGATTGGGAAATTTCAGCTTTCGCCAGTTGACACGTGGAAGTCGTGAGTTCTGAGTCCCGAGTCCCGAGGGAAAGCTTTAGCCCGCAAAGAGCGCAAAGAAAATCCGCAAAGGACGCAAAGAAAGACAACCACAAGGGACACAGAGCAGTACGGAGAATCGAAGTATCGGAACGAGTCGAAAGACCCCCTTGTCGACCGCACGGCCAGCGGCCGGCAAAGGCATTCGCCGTCGTGCACTGGATGTTGCGGTACTCCAACAGATGGGAAGCACGTCAAGACAAGCGGTAAAAAATTGCGAAGAAAACCGCCCAAAAAACTACCCGTCGAGCTTTTTGCCTAACAACTGATTCACCACCTGCGGATTGGCTTGTCCCTTCGACGCCTTAATCACCTGTCCGACGAAAAATCCGATTACGGTTTTCTTCCCGGCCCGGTACTGCTCGACCTGCTTCGGGTTCGCCGCGATCAATTCGTCGATGATTTGCTCGAGCGCCGACGTATCACTCGATTGCACGGGACGCCCTTCTTCCTCGTAGACGACAGGAAAGTCCTTGCTGCGCTCGAAGCTCAGATCGTAGAGGTCCTTCAGCATCTTGCTCGAGATCGCACCCGACTCCACCAGATCCGCCGATGCCGCTACACCCAGCATCGAGATAGGCGACTGCCCGATCTCCAGATTCTTTGCTTTCAGCCTCCCCAGCAGTTCGCCCTGCACCAGGTTCGCGACCCGCTTCGGATTCTTAGCCGCCTTCGCCGCCGATTCGAACTGGTCCGCCAGTTCCTTCGAAAACGTGAGCACGGTCGCGTCATATTCGGTGATGCCGTAGTCGTTTACCATACGAGCGCGCCGCGCTTCCGGCAGCTCGGGTAACTGCTTCGCGATCTCGCTGCGCCATTTCTCGTCGACGACCAGCGGCAACAGATCCGGCTCCGGAAAATAGCGGTAGTCGTGCGCCTGCTCCTTCGACCGCATACCGTAGGTCTTGCCCTCGTTCGCGTTGTAGAGGCGCGTTTCCTGGGTGATGCGCCCCCCTAACTCGATCACGTCGATCTGGCGATCGATCTCGTATTCCAGTGCCTCGCGGATAAAGCGGAAGGAGTTCACGTTCTTGATCTCTGTTTTGGTCCCGAATTCCTTCTGGCCGCGCGGGCGCACGCTGACATTCGCGTCGGCACGAAGCGAGCCTTCCTCCATGTTGCAGTCGCTCACGCCGGTGTACAGGATGATTTCTTTCAGCAGCGTCAGATATTCGTAAGCTTCTTCCGGCGACGCGATATCGGGCTCACTCACGATCTCGATTAGCGGCGTTCCAGTCCGGTTCAGATCGATCGCCGTCTTCTCGGCGGCCTCCGGAAATCCCTCGTGCAGGCTCTTGCCGGCGTCTTCTTCTAAATGCAGCCTCGTGATCCCGATTCTCTTCCGGGAACCGCCGATCTTGATCTCGACGAATCCGTGCTCGGCAACCGGCTTGTCGTATTGCGAGATCTGGTACCCCTTGGGCAGGTCCGGATAAAAATAATTCTTGCGCGCGAAGATCGACGTCTCGTTAATCCGGCAATTCAGCGCCATCGCCGCCAGCACCGCGTATTGGACGGCTTTCTTATTCATTACAGGCAGTGACCCGGGCATGCCCAGGCACACCGGGCAAACGTTCGTGTTAGGGGGAGCACCGAAGCGCGTGGAGCACGAGCAGAAAATCTTGCTCTCGGTCAGCAGCTGCACGTGGACTTCGAGCCCGATGACAGGCTCGTATTTCGCCGACGCGCCCACCGCAGAATCCGGTGTGGTTACCATGACTGTTGATTATAGAAGATGATATTTCCAGGCAGCTGTTCAAGCGGAGAACTGATGGAGCGACGGGCGACCCCGCTCGTCAACTCGCCGCGCACGTCGTTGCGTAAGCCAGCCAACTATCTCTGCAACGGAATCTCGAAATACAAAAGCTCCCCGCCCTTGGCGTCGCGCAAACCAGTGAGATACACCCGCGCTCCGGGCACGGCCGAAGAAATGCCGCTAATGTCGAAGAACATGAACCCAGACTGCGTTGCATGCGGCTCGACTGCCTTCGCATCAAACTGCGCCCGATCGATCTCATCGAGCGTTTTCTTGCCGATAGAACCCTTCGCCTTTTGTGGGATCGGCAACGGATAAACTCGTCCCTGCTTGATGTGCGACAGCCGCCGATAAAGATCGTCGTTAGTCGCCGGCGAAATCTTGTCCCGGTGCGCCGTGATGAATTGCACCTGCATCGACGCCAGCGAGACGGGTTGATCGCTATCGTTCGTGATCACGACGAATACCGGCAGATAGCCCTCGTCCGCCCACTTCACGCTGAAGATCTGTGCTTTTTCTGGAGTGTCGTAGGCATCGATGCCCACCGCCACCTTCTCGTCGGTGTGATCGTCGTGTTCCGGGTAGCTCTTCGCCGGCTTTGCGTCGGGTTTCACGAACTCTTTGGCCGCAAACGCAAGCACGCAAAGCACGCACAACACCGCGCCCAACCGGACGCCCGATCGCGCCCCGGTTCTGAAATCCCTCAGTAACCAGTGCATCCTGTGATTATAGCGGGGCTGCGTAATGGTTGCAGTTTGGCCTGCTCAGCCACAATTCTCCGACCGCCCTCGATACTTGATGTTGGCAACGAGTTTCCGCCAGCCCGCATTTAGAATGGCTCTAATCCATGTACCTGCTTTACAGCGCGCTTCTGGCTTCGGGCCTCGCTTTCAGCCTGCCATATTGGATCTACCAGATGCTGCGTCATGGAAAATACCGGGCCGGCTTCAAGCAGCGCCTCGGTGCCGTACCGCCCGCCCTCGAAACGCGATCAACCCAGCAGACGATCTGGTTTCATGCAGTTTCAGTAGGAGAAGTGCTGGCCATCAGCGGCCTCGTGGAGCACCTGCGCAAGCGCTGGCCGGACCGGCGGGTCGTTGTCTCGACCACCACCGACACCGGCCAGAAACTCGCCCGCACCCGCTTCGGTGAGGCCAACGTCTTCTACTTCCCCATCGATCTCGGATTCGCGATCCAGCCCTATCTCGACGCGTTGCGCCCTGAACTGATCGTCATCGCAGAAACGGAATTCTGGCCGAATTTCCTGCGGCTGGCCAAGCGTTGCGGCGCGCAGATCGCCGTTGTGAATGCCCGTATCTCCGACCGTTCGTTGCCAGGCTACAAACGATTCGGCTGGTGGCTTCCTCGGATCCTCGCTGATGTTGACCTTTTCCTGGCCCAGACCTGGGAAGACCGTAAGCGTCTCATCGAGATCGGCGCTCCCGAGGCTCGCGTCGAGGTCACCGGTAATCTAAAGTTCGACATCAACGTGCCGCCCGAACCACCTGTGGCCGCCAGCCTGCGGGAAAACGTCCTCACGTCCGGCGCATCGCCAATTCTTGTGTGCGGCAGCACCGTCGACGAGGAAGAGGAACGCATGCTATTGCAAGCGTTCCAAAACATCCTAGCCAGCTATGCCCACGCCGTAATGATCCTTGCGCCCCGACATCCCGAACGCTTTCCTGTTGTCGCTGCGCTCCTCGAGAGCCTCGGCATCCGTTTCTGGCGGCGCTCGCTCTGGAATGGAGAGCCCATATCCGGCGGCGTCATATTGCTCGACTCGATCGGCGAACTAGCCGCGATTTATGGACTCGCCGACATCGCATTTGTGGGCGGTAGCCTGGTGCCGAAGGGTGGCCATAACATCATCGAACCGGCGCGCCACGGAGTCGCGATCGTCGTCGGCAATCATTATGAAAATTTTCGCGATATTATCTGGCTCTTTCAGACTCAGGATGCCGTTCGCATCGTCGGTCCGGCAGAACTTCCTCTCGTCTTCATGGAACTGATCTCGAACGAAGCGGAGAGAAAGGCGCTCGGTGCACGCGCCGCGGAAGTCGTTCGTTCGCAGACGGGGGCGACCGACAAAACCTTCGCAGCTCTGGAAAAACTTCTGCCCACGCCTCGAGCGGCGGGAATGAGCGTAACGTCATCTTGAATCCTGCCTCTGCCATGTACGGTACTGCGATTCGGGCCCGCAACGGTTTCTACGATGGCGGTCTTTTACGCTCGCGCCGTCTGCACGGTCCAGTCATCAGTGTCGGAAACATTTCGGTCGGCGGATCAGGCAAAACGCCATTCGTCATTTTGCTGGGCGAACTCCTTAAGGAGCGCGGGATCAAATTCGACGTGCTCTCCCGCGGCTACGGACGTAAGTCTCGCCGAGTGATGCAGGTCGATCCCGGCGGCGCCTCCGCTGAATTCGGAGACGAGCCTCTGCTGATCGCCCGCCGCCTCGAGATCCCCGTCATCCTCGGCGAGGACCGCTACCAGGCGGGAGAACTGGCCGAAGAAAAATTCGGCCCCCAACTCCACCTTCTCGATGACGGTTTCCAGCACCGCCGTTTAGCGCGCGATTTCGATATCGTTCTCATCACGCCCGAGGACGCTCGCGACCAACTTCTTCCCGCAGGCCGGCTACGCGAGCCGCGGTCGTCTCTAAGCCGGGCCGACGCGGTTGTGCTCTCTGGCGGAGCCGACGCTGCCAACTTCCCTCTCGACGGCAAGGTCGTCTGGAGGGTGCGCCGCGGAATTTTACCCGTGGACATTCCTCCCAGGCCCATTGCCTTCTGCGGAATCGCGCGGCCGCAGAGTTTCATGCTCCAGCTTCGCAAAGCCGGCATTGAGCCGGCTGCCGAAGCGGTTTACCGCGACCACCACGCTTACACTGAACCCGACATCCGCGAACTACTTGCCTTGCGTGAAAAAAGCGAGGCTGGCGGTTTTGTCACTACCGAAAAAGACGCGATCAACCTGGGCGGCTACTTCTCTTCGTTACAACCGCTCGCCGTGGTGCCTGTCAAAATGGAGCTTGCTGACGCCGCTAACGCAGTGGATACCATGCTGCGGATCGTCCACGAGCGAACCAAGCTCCCGTGAGAGAATCTCCCTTTACGTGCTGACCCTACCTGGATGACTAAACATCCCAAAGAAAGCGAGCGCCTGAAGAAGATTCTCGAGGCGTTCCCCAAGACTACGGTCACCGTACTTGGCGATCTCGTGGCCGACGAATTCGTCTACGGAGAAATCGCCCGCGTCTCGCGCGAAGCGCCGGTTCTCATCCTCAAGCATCGCGAGCGCACGGTCGTTCCCGGTGGCGGCGCGAACGCGATCAATAATCTCGCCGATCTCGATGTGAATGTCCTTCCCGTTGGCATCGTCGGTGATGATGAGGCTGGACGTCTGCTTGTCAAATCGTTCCGCCACAAACACATCCCCGTGAGCGGAGTTCTCAAAGACAAGAGTCACACAACGGTAACGAAAACGCGAATTCTCGCTGGCATGACGCATTCCGCGCGCCAGCAAGTTGTGCGCGTCGACCGCGAGCCTGAATCCGCGCCCAACACACATCTCACGCGCGAGCTTGTGCTCGCCGCTCGCCAGTATGCACGCGCTTCTGATGCGTTGCTCGTTTCCGACTACGGATACGGTGCGGCCACACCGGCAATCCTTAATGCCGTTCGCGCCAAAGGACGCCTGAACAATATTCCCGTCACGCTCGACTCTCGCTTTCGCATGCTCGAGTACTCGGGCGTCACTGCTGCGACCCCGAACGAACCTGAAGTGGAAGCGTGCCTGGGCGTCACGATCGGCCAGGACTGGTCGAAGCTGCTCTCGTCGGCCGATATGCTGATTTCGCGCCTGAAACTGCAATCACTCGTTATCACCCGCGGACGCGATGGCATGGTTGCCTTCAATCGAAAACACAAGCCAGTCGACATTCCGATCTTTGGTTCCGACGAAGTTGCTGACGTCACCGGCGCAGGAGACACCGTCATCGCAACATTCACGGCGGCATTGGCCGCCGGCGCAACCACCGAAGAAGCGGCGCAACTCGCGAACTATGCGGGCGGCATCGTCGTCATGAAACGGGGCACGGCTACTGTCACGCGCCAGGAACTCTTGCACGCCATGGAGCAGGCTCCGCCTGCTACCAGACCGCATTGAACGAAACGAGCATGACCGAAACGAAGTCGAAAATCCTCGATCGCGCAGCACTCCGGCGGCAAGTGCAACGCTGGCGCCAGGCCGGCGAGCACATCACGCTCGCCAATGGCTGTTTCGATCTTCTGCACGTCGGCCACGTTCGTTATCTGCACGCCGCGAAAGAACTGGGCGGACGCCTTATCGTCGCTATCAACTCCGACGACTCCGTGCGCTCATTGAAAGGTGAAGGCCGACCGCTCATGCCGGCAGAAGAACGCGCCGAAATCCTCGCCGCGCTTTCCGACGTTGACGCCGTGGTGGTCTTTCCGGAGCGCGATGTCCGCGCCCTCATCGGCGAAATCCGCCCGGACGTGCAGGCCAAGGGCACGGACTACACCGCCGACAGTGTTCCCGAAGCCGACACTGTACGCGAATACGGCGGTGAGGTCGCGATCGTCGGCGACCCCAAGAATCACTCCGCCAGCGAGATCATTCGGACTCGCCTGACCCCGCGGACCTCGTGAGGCACTCTTGCTGAATGCCTCCGACTCTGAGACACGCAACTCGAAGCGCATCCTGATCGTCCGGCTCAGTTCGATGGGCGACGTGATCCATGCCCTTCCCGCCGCGACCGCGTTGCGCCAGGCATTTCCTGATGCCGTAATCGGCTGGCTGATTGAAGAACGTTGGGCGGAATTGTTGTGTACGCTGCCGACGCCACGTTTCGGCCCTCGCTCTCCGCAACGACCACTCAGCGACGCGGTCCACGCCGTGAACTTGAAGCGCTGGCGGTCATCGCTTCTAGCGAGCCAGACTTGGGAGAGAATCGCGGCCAGCTTGAGCGATCTGCGCTCTGCGCACTATGACGTCGCTCTCGACCTGCAAGGCGCCGTGCGCTCTGCCATTCTCGCGCGCTGGTCGGGGGCTCCTGTCACTTATGGCGCTGCCAAGCCGCGCGAGAATCCGGCCAGCCTCTGGTACACGCGCAAAGTGATGACGCACGGTACGCACGTCGTCGAACAGTATTGCGAAATCGCCGAAGCTTTCGTAGGGCGTCACATGGGAATTCCCGACGCCGTTCTACCCTGCGACCCACTGGCCGACGAACATGTCATGAAACGGCTTCGTGATCACAACCTTCGTGACTTCGTGATCCTGAATCCAGGTGCTGGGTGGGGCGCCAAGCAATGGCCCGCCGTACGATATGGCGAAGTCGCCAAACAACTCGCCCAGCAAGACATTCGCTCGATCATTAATTTTGGCCCCAAAGAAGAAACGCTCGCGAAAGAAGCGGAGACCGCAAGTGCCGGGACTGCCAAAGCCATGTCCTTTTCAATCAGCGAACTCATCGCGCTCACGCGCCATGCGCACCTGTTCATCGGTGGAGACACGGGTCCCATGCATCTAGCGGCTGCACTCCACATCCCAGTGGTCGCGCTCTTCGGGCCAACCGATCCCGCCCGCAACGGTCCTTTCGCCACGCGTAGTGTCGTTCTGCGAAATTCGAAGAGCCCTACGTCTCTCACCCACCGTCACGATCCCGACCCAGGACTTCTCGAAATTACCGTTGATCAGGTCGTCGCCGCCGCCACTCAACTGCTGGAGAAGCCGCGTGGCTGATTGGTCTCGCATCGCGCGCCGCATCCGCGTTCCTCTCGGATTCGCGTTTGCAATCTTCTACGTCTGGGCCGCCCGCCCCACCTGGCTTTCCATCGTGATCGGACTTCTGATCACCATTCCCGGGATCGCCCTGCGCGCCCTTGCTTCAGGCCACGTCAAGAAAAATGAAGAGCTGACCACGACCGGACCGTACGCCTACGTTCGCAACCCCCTCTACCTCGGTTCGCTGATCATGGCCACCGGCTTCGCCACTGCGGCACAGAGCGTTTGGGTTTTGCTCATCATCGTGACCATGTTCTTCGCGATTTACCTGCCCGTCATTCGCGGCGAAGAAGCCTTCCTGCGCGCCGTCTTTCCAAGCTTCGACGCCTATTCACAAAACGTTCCCCGCTTGTGGCCGCGGCTGCGGCCCTATGGAGTCGGCGCCGCTGGCTTTTCCAGCACTTTGTATTGGCAGCACCGCGAGTACAATGCCGTGCTGGGAACCGCAGCCGTTCTGGCGGCTCTGGTCGTCAAGCTGTGGTTGCAGTCGCGCTGATCGTAAGCACACCGACAGGTCAGTTGCCCGCGGATGCAACGCCGCTCTTCAATTCCTCATCGAACGCCTTTGATCGACTCGCTCGTCCAACTCGCACGCAACGCCAGTGCCACCAGGGTTTCGAACACGCTTCTGCTCGCGCTCATCCTCGTCGGCCCGGCATCTTCCCAGCAACCAACAGCGACGATCGGGCCGACGGCGGAAATCTTGCCACCACCGGCGAGCTACCGTTTTCCTGACGGCCAAAGTTTCATCTACAGCGTCGAATACCACCTGTTCAATGCGGGCACGGCGACGGTCACGGTCGATTCCGCAGGCACCGAGCACAAAGTCACTGCCGTCGCCGATTCAGCAGGTGTCGCCAACATGCTTTATGCCGTGCACGACCGCTTCGAAGCGCGTTTCGATCCAAACACCTTTTGCTCACTCGGCGTCACTAAGCACACCGAAGAGGGATCGCACAAACGCGATACGCAGGTGAACTTCGACTACGCGAACCGGAAAAGTGTTCTACGGGAGAAGAATCTCAAGACTGGCGAAAGCAAGCAGCGCGACAACGACATTCCGCCATGTGTCACGGATGTCGTCACTGGCTTCTTTTATGTCGCTTCGCTCCCTTTGAAAGCAGGCAACTATTGTCGATTTCCAGTGAACGACGGAGGCAAGACCGCTGAAGTCGGCGCCCACGTGGAAGGCAAGGAGCAGATCAAGGTTCCCGCCGGATCCTACGCCACGATCCGCGTCTCCGCTGAGGCCATCACCGGCAACTTGAAGGGACGCGGAAAAATCTGGGCATGGTTCACCGACGATGGCAACCGTACCCCCGTCCAGATGCGTGCAAAACTGACCTGGGGAACCCTGCTGTTCCGCTTGCAGCGTATCGATCATCACTGAGCGATTCGCTACTGTGCAGGCCTACGGCACTCGGGATTCGTCCTGCACCGACCCCGAATAACGATCGAAAAAACCATCGCTCTTCGCCTTCGGGACCGCTACATAATTCGTCCTCGATAAATCCGCCGACTGTTCCGGCTGAATTCTCGTCGTCTTCTTGAGACTGCGCTCAGGCAGCACCTGGTAAATGTCATAACCGTGCGCCGTCAACGCTGCCTGCATCTTCTCAATGCGCCCTTGTCGAAACATCGTGGATTGGCTGTCCAGCTTTTCGCCGGTAAGGATCAAATAAGAGTTCAGAACCTCAAAGATCAAGTAAGGCTTGTGTTCGCGAATCGTCTGTGACAAGCCTTCGATCACTTCCAATTCTCCGCCTTCCACATCGATCTTGATCGTCGAAATCTGGGAAATCTTCATCTCCGCCACGACGCTGTCGCCCGTCCTGACCGATACGTACCGATACGCCTTGTAGAAAGATGCGGGTCGAAAATTTTCGATCGTGGTGGCCGCGGCGTCGTAGCCCTCGACCCGCATGTGGAGCTTCACCAGTGCGTCCCGGTTCGAAAGGCCTACAGGAAAAATGGCATGGCTCTGCAAATCATTGTCTTCAATAAAACGCTGGACCAGGAAACAGCATGGGACCTGAGGTTCGAAACCGATGTACGGCCGGTCTCCATCAAGCGCGAGCACTTTCAATAACGTTTGCCCGATGTTGGCACTCACGTCCAGAAAAAATCCTTTTGCGATGCCAGCGCTGCGTGATAAACGATGTCCAGCCACGATTCGCTCTTGATAATCGACTCGCGTTGCCGCCAGTTCGTTTACGAAGATGCCTCGTGTTCGATATTGTCTCCCACCGATCTTGATGTTCTTTTTGTTGGATAAACGTACGAAGAGTGGAATCTTCTTGAGGACCGCAACGAGCCCCATCAATAACTCCTTGTATAAGTTTGGTTGAACCGGAGACGCAGCGGCGAAACTGCATGGACGAGTGACTTACGAAGATTTTATTTTTGGGCCACCAGGCCTTTGGCCTTGCTTAGCTCCGGACGATCGGAATTCGAACCAGCGCACACTTTGACGAGTTCTGCGTAATACTGGGCCGCCTTATCCTGCTTTCCGGCCGCCTCGGCGGCCTGCGCGGCTCCATAAAGTCCGTTGAAGCGGTTCGGATTGAACTTCAGATCCGTCTCGTACTCGGCGAGAGCCAGCTCCGGACGCTTCGCCATCAACAAGACCTCTGCGACCATCTCTCGCGTAGGAATTCCTTGCGGCTCTTCTCCGAGCGAGTCTTCCTTGTCGGCCATCGGACGAAGCACGGCCAGCGCATCATCGTATTTTCCCTCGGCGACGCTGAGCCACGCCAACGCCTCCTTGTGCTGGTCCTCGACACCTTCCGCGAATTCCTTCTTCTTCTCGGCAACGAGCTGCTTATGAATTTCGTCGAGATGTGCGGCATCGTCCTTCACCTGCCCAGCATTTCCCAGATGCGCCGCTCCGATTGCTCGTGCCCAATAGATATCGCAATCCTCCTCCTTCCCGGCGATTGCCGTTGGCGTTAGCGCCGCCGCATCGGCCCAATGCCGCATTTCCAGCGGATAGAGTGCCGTAAAGTGAACCAGCGCCGCCGCATGCGGATCGAAGCCCAACCCATACATATCGTGCGAACTAGGCATCGCCTTCACTTCTTCGACCAAAGCCCGCGCATCCGCATCCCGCCCGCTCTGCAGATAGGCGTAGAACAGGAAATCCATTGCATGGAATTGATGCCCTCCGCCACCCATGTGCATTGCCGCTGACTTTCGCGTGGCCGCCACCGATGCGAGATTCGAATTGATATCCTCCTGCCACATACCGACCCGCGCGAAAATGTGCGATGGCATGTGCAGGGCGTGGGGCGAAGCGGGCGCAATCTGCGCGTAACGGCGGGCTGCCGGCAATCCCAGTTGCGCGAGCTGCGGCTTGTCGTACGCGTGGATCAAGTAGTGCGCGACTCCCGGATGATCGGGCTCGATCGCAAACAGCTTCTCGAGGATCGCCGCCGCTTTCTTGTCGGTCGTGAAGTTCGGATCGTTTCCTTCGTTCGAAGTGAGCAGCGACAGCGCATAGAAGGCTGCGGCTTCATGATCGTCAGGATTCTGCTCGTACACCTTCTCCATGCCCCTGGTGTACGCGGTCGCCCGCGCTTGGAAATCGCCCTTGCCTGCGTAGAACGCGTAGATCGCTGCGATGTAGCCTCGCTCGCGGGGAGTCTTCGCGTGCAGTGACTTCCCCTTCTTGACCTCAACCTTCCCCTTTTTCGTCACCGCGTCGTCAGGATGATTCCACAATTGATGCCACTGGCTCATCGCCAGTCCCCACTGCGCCATCGCGCACTTCGGGTCATCCTTTGCGATGTCCACGAATTCCTTCTCCGCTTCCTCGTACCAGAACGAGTGCAACAACGCGATGCCACGCTGAAACGGCGTCTGCACCGCATCCGTGCACGAAACCGGGAAGTGCACCGTGCCCAGTTGCTGCTCGGTCAACTCCTCGTGATGGTGACCTTCATCGTCGGCGAAAACCGGCGGGACAGAAGCTGTCAAAGGAAGAAAAAGAGAGGCGCTAAGAACAATCGTGCTGATCTTCATGGAAACCCCAATGACTGCGAGTCTAGACGGAGCAGTAAAGGATGGTCAATTCGAGTGAGGGGTTAGAACACGACGGGAGGGAATATGCACCCAACGAGGAGTTGTGGCTAACGGATTTGCAAACAAGAGTAGATTGATTAGTTCACTTGTCTACGTCATCCAGGACCCAAATGCTTCCGGACCTCTGGGAGAGGTTCAAAACAAGCTTGTTGCGGCTAATTGAAAGCTCAACGGTGGAGATGTCATCTTGCGGCACGGCTAAGTCCGGGCTGTCGAACTGACTGACGCGGAAAGGTTTTCCAAGCGTTTCCCCTTTAATCGGATCAAACCGTGTTCCCCATACGTCGAAAAAGCCCTGCCGATCAGAAAGAAAGTAGATGGCCTTTCCATCGGGCGACCAACGCGGCTTGTCGTCCCAGTGACCAGGATCCAAAAGTGGAATCACTGGACCAACCGAGCCCGACGCTAGGAACAATCTGCAGACCGGTCCCGTCGGTGTATTCAGCTTCGAACCGACCAGAACTAGCCACTTTTCATCCGGCGAAAGATGTGGTTGCCATAAATCGTAATAGGAATCAGAGGCTAGCTTTCGAGGTGGCGGAGACGACTGGCCGAGTGGCACAGCCGGCCGGCGCCAAATCTCGAACAAATGTGTTTCAGGGGAAAATTCCGATACGAGAAGGTCCTTACCATCCGAAGACCAATCATAGATGGTTGTTCTGTTTACAGAAGGAATAGGACCGGCCAATGGCTCCTCAGTGCGAGTCTCAGCAGACCAAATAAAGACCTGCTCCTTTTCCGTGTCCATTGTAGGAGCAGTGCGACCATAGGCGAGTCGTTTTCCATCCGGCGACCAGCTTGCGAGGTTACGCACGTAATTGTCAGCAACAATCGGAAACTCTTGTCCATCGGGGAGCGTCTTCTCCCAAAGCGCCCAGTGACCTCCTCGCGTACCGGAGAACGCAAGCTTTGTGCCGTCACGCGTAAGAGTGTGAACATAAGTGTTAATTCCTGGAGGAGTGATTGGTTGGCCACCACCCGTGAGCCGCCCCCGCGCCGCGTCGAATGGAAACATCCAAAGTCTTTGGATGTGTGCTTCAGCGGTGAAGGCCATTCTTTTGCCGTCCCGGGAAACAGCGAAATCGCTGTCCAAACCTGAATCCGTCGTAAGGCGCTCGATGGAAGTCGCCTTGAGCGTGAGCCGATCGAGTTTCACCTTCCAAAGGTTTCTTGCACCCCGGATCGTGCGCTCGAAGTAAATCGCATCTCCGCTTGGCGCCCAATTAAAGCGCAGATCCTGTTCCCATTCTCGTTGGCCTTGCTGAGAAACGGTGTTGAGTTCGTCGCCAAGTTCCGTCTTAACACCGCTGCCCTGCGCAATCGACACTGTCCAAAAACCGGGCTCTTG
>Ga0126371_10003609_pt1 | contig 13560 bp, 11 predicted proteins | sample PanSoiMetaPlot_4_FD_110145 | JGI IMG/M metagenome (GOLD analysis project Ga0126371, IMG submission 110145) | Tropical forest soil microbial communities from Panama - MetaG Plot_4 | ecosystem: Environmental > Terrestrial > Soil > Tropical forest > Bulk soil | place: Panama | collected 2016-02-17 | reverse complement strand
CTGGGCGGTGCGATCCTGGAGCGAGCGCAGCCCTTTCACCCAATCGGTCTCACGGCCGGCACCGAGCAAGACGGTTTTAATGTGTCGGCCTTGGCGACGGCCACACCGTCGTACTCCGAGGTGCTTCAGGCCCGGGCAGGTCGCGTAGCGATGGTGGGCGACTTTCTCGCCACAGTCACATCGGAGGGACTGGCCGCGCCGCGCAAGGACCCCGACGATCCCGAACATCAGGTGACCACGCGTTCTTGCCTGCACGTGATCCTCGAGGAGGAGTGGGAGCACCATCGCTTCGCCGCACGCGACCTCGACGCAATCGAGGCGAGGTGCAGCGCATGAGCTTGCGAGGCTGCTGGTCGCTCCTTAAACGCACGTCATGCCGGGACATGATGATCGCCGCGTTCCGCGAGTTGTCGCACATGATGCTGCCGCGGATTGTAAAGGCGTCTCTTCTAGCCCTGTTATCAAAGGATCACGTGAGGCACAGGCTCAGGTCGTACGCCTGCCTCGCAGACAGAAGGGGGGTGCCGGCGTCAAAAGCATCTGTGCCGCCTTAGCCCAATACAACACTGCACGGCAGCCAAATAGCCATCGCTAGGTCAACGACTGCTGGCCGCCCTCAAGCGCACGTCAACGGCGTCCCGCAATCCTTCACCGATGAAGTTGAAGCCAACAACCACCGCGACGATACAGAGTCCAGCAGGCCAAATCTGCCACCAGTATCCTGCAAACGTATAGTTGACACCATTGGCGAGCATGCTCCCCCAGTTCGCTGCCGGCGGCGGTATGCCCAGGCCCAAGAAGCTCAGGGCCGCCACCGTCAGAATTGCATCCGCAACCTGAAACGTCGCATTCACGACAACGGTCCCAAAAACGTTGGGAACCATGTGCCTGATCACAATCCGCACTCCAGTCGCCCCTGTGACTCTCGATGCCTCAACAAAGGGGCGCTCCCTTAGGCTCAGCACTTCAGCCCGCACCAGCCTCGAGGGAACGAGCCATGCAAGCGCGGTAATCACGAAGATCAACACGATCACCGAGGGCTTCAGGATCGAGTTCAGGAAGATCAACAGAAAGATCCCAGGAATGGCCAGGGCAGCGTCCACGATACGCATCATCAAGTTGTCCACGCCGCCCCGGCTCAAGCCAGCCACGCAGCCCCAGATCAGTCCGAAGGTGGTAGCCAATACTGCCACAGCGAGAGCAATAAGCATCGTGATCTGTCCACCAACCATCAACCGCCCCAACTCGTCGTATCCGGCGTCGTCCGTGCCAAGCAGATGTTTGAGGCTCGGCGGCTGGCTGGCTATAGAAACATCAGTTGCAATTTGATTCGTGTGATAAAAGAGCGGTCCAGCAAAACAGAAGAGCATGAATCCAAGTACAATTACGAGTCCAGCGAGAGCGAGACGATTTTGGCGAAAGACAATCAACGCTGCCGTCCGCAGCGAGGTACGCCTGACTCCGCTATCGTCCGCAATGACGTCGGCTTGTGCGACGATCACTGTTCCCCGCCCACTTGGGCGCTCATTGCCGATCACTGGAGCCGAACCCTAGGGTCGGCAACTCCGTAGAGAATATCGGCCAGTAGGGATCCCAGGACCACTGCCAGGCCCACCACCAGGGTGGTGCCCAACATGACTGGGAAGTCCTCGGTTTGGGCCGCATTCCAGAAGAGCAAGCCCATGCCCGGATAGTTGAAAAGCGATTCGACGATCAAAGCACCGCTCAGGATGCCGGGCAAGCTCAGCCCCACTAACGTGATGACCGGTAGCAAGGAGTTGGGGAGTACATGCCGGAAGAGGACGCGAAGGATTGACGCCCCTTTCGCTTTCGCCGTGCGCACGTAGTCCTCCGCAAGATTATCGAGCGATGCCGAGCGCATGTATCGACTGAATAGGGCCAGCGTGACGAGCGTGAGAGTTGCCACTGGCAGGACCAGATTCGGAATCTGCGAGATCAGCGAGGCCGTCGCCGTGGGCCCCGTGGAGGGGAGGATCGGGAGGACATCGCTGAACACAATGATCAGTGCCAGCCCAAGAAAGAAGCTGGGCATCGAATAGAAGATGAAGGCGAATCCCGTCAATACGTAGTCACCCGCCTTGTTGCGCCTGACGGCTTGGAGCAAGCCCACCGGAACGGCAATGCCGATGGCTATGACCGTGGCGGACCCCGTCAACACCAAGGTCCGGGGGAAGTTTTCGAGGAGCAGCGAGACCACGCTCTGGTTCAGCTTGTAGGAGAAGCCCAGGTTCCCCCGGAGCACCTGAGAAATCCACACCACGTACTGGATCGGCAGTGGCTTATTCAGCCCATATTCGGCGTTGAACGTCCTGATTGATGCGGGGTTCGCCCGCACGCCCAAGGTTGCTCGAGCCGGGCCACCCGGAAGCAGGTGGAGAAGCAGGAACACAATGAGGGACACCCCAACTAGAACGATCATTGCGTGGAGCGTCCGTCGGATCAGGTATGACGTCATTCTCAGGCTTCTCCGTGCCCAGCCGGTGCTCGCATTGACCTCATCTCCCGCGATGCAAGTCTAGGGTGGCCTTCTTGCTACCGATGGCACCTGCTCGGCAGTTGTATCCGCCAATAGTCTCCAGGCCCCTTACTGCCGTTTGCCGAGCCGCCGAACCACCGAGGGGGATGGCAGCAACAATGGCCGCGCTGGCGCGCGGACCATAGGGGTCCGCGCGCCAGCATCGCACTTGGTTTTCAGCAGCGCTCACTTCAGCGACCAGTTCTGCGGGTACAGATTGAGGTTCGGATCTTGAGGCAATGCCCCCTGAAGCTTCGGGCTGATAACCGAGATTTGGTAGGCGTAGCTAGGTTCCCAAAGGAACGGCATCTGCTGGGCAGCATACTGGGCCAAGTTCTGAATGGCCGTGACTGACCCATTGGTGTAGGTCGCCTCGATCAATTTATCCATCCCGGCGTCGCTGTAGCCTCCGACGTTATTAGCTGAGTTCGTGCCGAACCATGGCGAGGGCGCAGGCAGGTACTGGGGCGAGTAGGTCGCTGTGGACCCAGGCTGGCCAAAGTTTGCCATATCCCAGGTGCAGCCCGCGTTCCCACCCGAGCAAGGCTCGAGTGTGGCGAAGATGGCGGACTGCGACTTCTGTTGAATGGCCACGCTGATGCCGGCGCTTCTCCAGCTGGAGGTCATGTCCTCTACCTCAGCCAAGAACGGCGAGGAGCCGGTGGCTACCTCCTGCGTCAGGTCAAGCTTGGCTCCCGCGGCGATCCCGGCCCCGCACTGCGTGGGCCCAGATCCGGGCTTGGCGCATGTGTCGGTGCCGTTCGGCACCACGTTCCATCCGTGTGACCTCAGCAGGGAAACCGCGTGGCTCAGGCTGTACGGATACGGGTTCTGCTGCAAAGCGCTGGACAGGAAGGAGGTCTTGGGCGTCTGGGGAATTGGCCCGAGGGTCGGAAACGCGAAGCCGTGCCAGATGTCCTGAGAAATTTGCGGCTGGTTGATCAGAGACTGCAAGGCCTGGCGAATGTAGAGCTGCTTGAGGATCGGCCCAGCCGTCGGGTTTGTGAAGTTCAGTATGATGCCGTTGAAGCCGTAGTCAGTCCAGTTGTTTACCTTGTACCCGCGATTAGTGAAGTAGCTGGCTTGAGAGGCGTCCTCTGGCGGCAAATAGCCGTAGTCAACCTGGCCAGACCGGAGAGCATCAAATTCGGCGCTGGTACTGGTGAAGGGGAGTTCCTCGAACTTCGCGATCTTGGGCTTGTCAGGTCCGGTGTAGGCCTTATTGGGCACGAACGTCGAGGCGCCGGTCACGGTCGAGAAGGCGCTGAGCGTCCACGGTCCGTCGACGACCTTCCATAGCGGATTGGTGGTGTAGGTGCCCTTCTGGGTTGCCTGAGCGTTCATGAACTTCCAGACCGCCTTGGCCCCGGCCGGGGTGGTGTCGTAATTGCCGACGGGAGACGATGCCGAAGTCTTGTCCCAGGCATACTGAGGAATGGGCACGATCTCGCTGAGCTCGTCGTAGAGCACCCAGAGCTGACTGTATGCCTTATTGAATGTGATGCTGAACTGGTAAGGGCTGGATGCCGGGAAACTCATGCTGACGATGTCGTCAGGAATGCTCCCTGGGCTGTATCCCAGGTACTCGCCCTTCTCCACCCTCAGGATGTTGAGCCAGAGCTCGACGTCGCGATTGGTCACTGGCTTTCCGTTTGGCCACTTGAAGTTGTGGTTCAAGGTGACGGTGACGGTCTTCCCGCCGTTTGAGTAGGTCGGGGGACCCGCCATGCTCTGCTGATAGTTGATGTTCACCGTCCCATTGATGCCGAACCAATAGAGCGGCCTCCACAGGTAAGGGGTGAACTGGAACAGATCCACATTGTTCGAGACGGGTCCCGCCACGAACGGTGATATGTAGGTGGGGATAGTGCCGGCCGGCAGCGCGAAGGTGACCGTCCCGCCGGTTCCCGATGAACTGCTGTTACCGCCGCAGCCGCCCGCTGCCAGCGCCAGCGTTAGCGCTCCAGCGACCGGCAGTACCAGTCGACGCCAGAGCCGTGATCTAGGGTGTCCCAGACTGACTGACCCCATCATCGATCCTCCTCAGGAATTCGGGGTGATTAAGGCGCTGCAGCCGAGAGCACAAGGCCCTCTGGCTCGCGCAGTGGGAAGTGGCAGGCTGCGAGGTGCCCTTGCCCGGTGAACGAGCGCAGTGCCGGCTCCTGCTCAGCGCAGAGATCTTTGGCCCGCGGGCAGCGGGTGCGGAATCGGCAGCCGGACGGCGGATTGAGGGCGGAGGGCAGTTCGCCCGCGACGCCCTTGTTCTCGCGGCCGCGTGCGGCGACTGGGTCAGCAACAGGGACGGCGTCGATGAGGCCCTTGGTGTAGGGGTGCACGGGGCGGTAGTACACCTCGTCGGCCGGACCTATCTCAACCAGTTTGCCCAGGTACATGACGCCGATGGTGTCGGACACGTACCGCACCACGGAAAGGTCGTGGGAGATAAACAAGTAGGTGAGGCCGAGGTCGCGCTGCAGGTCCAGCATCAGGTTGAGGATCTGCGCCTGGATCGATACGTCCAGTGCGGACACCGGCTCGTCAGCAATGACGAGCTTGGGACGCACGATGAGCGCCCGAGCCAGACCGAGGCGCTGCCGCTGGCCGCCGGAGAACTCGTGCGGGTAGCGGTCGACCGCAGCCCTGGGCAGTCCGACCTCGTCCAGCATCGCGGCGATCTGATCGTTCTGCTCTTGCCGGCTGCCCGTGTGCTGAACAGCCAGCGGCTCCCGGAGGATCGTGCCAACCCGCATCCGGGGGTCCATGGAAGCGTAGGAGTCCTGGAAAATGAGTTGTACTTTGCGGCTGCGGTGGCGCCGCTCGCGCCTACTGAGCTGAAGGAAGTCCTCTCCGTCCACGACGAGCGAGCCGCCATTGGCCGTCTCGAGTCCGGCAATCAGCCGTCCGACCGTCGTCTTGCCGCACCCGGACTCCCCGACTAACCCGAACGTCTGACCGGCCTGGATCGAGAAGCTTATGTCGGCGACCGCGCTGACCTCCCCGATCTTGCGTTGCAGCACCTTGTTCGACGTTACGGTGAAGTTCTTCACCAGGTGATCTGCCGACAGCACGAACCCGTCCTCGGGGGCGCGCTGAACGGGGACTGCCGACGCCGGAGCGACGGCATTCACCGAGGCATCTGACTCGTCCCGCTGCGAGTCCCGGCCGACCGGGAAGAAACAGCGGTAGAGATGATCCGGGCTGCTTCCCTCGAGCTGTGGCTCGCTCTCGCGGCAGGTGTCCTGCGCATACCGGCACCGCGCCGCGAATCGGCACCCGGACGGCGGGTCAGTGAGGTCTGGTGGCATGCCGGGGATGCTGTAGAGCCGCCGCGAGCCGTCGATCGCCTTCTCGGGTAGCGCGGCGAACAAGGCCTCGGTATACGGGTGCCTAGGGTTGGCGAACAGCTGTCCGGTGGTCGTTGTCTCGACGACCTTCCCCGCGTACATGACGGCGGCTCGGTCGGCCCGCCCGGCTATCACGCCGAGGTCGTGGGTCACCAGGATCACCGCCATCCCTAGCCGTCGGCGCAGGTCATCGATGAGCTCCAGAATCTGCTTCTGGATCGTCACGTCCAATGCGGTCGTAGGCTCGTCGGCGATGAGCAGTCTCGGCTCACAAGCCAGTGCCATCGCGATCATGACACGCTGTCGCATGCCGCCCGACAGCTGATGCGGATAGTTCCCGATCCGCTCCGCGGGGTGCGGCATCCCGACCAGGCGGAGCACCTCGACCGCGCGGGCCAGCGCCTTCTTCTTGTCTGCACCCCGGTGCAGGATGACCGTCTCGGCGATCTGGTCGCCGATTGTCATCGTCGGGTTCAGCGAGGTCATCGGATCCTGGAAGATCATGCCGATCTCGTTGCCCCGGATCTGGCGCATCGCACGGTCGTCCAGGGCGGCGATCTCGACGCCCCCGAGTATGATGCTGCCGCCCTTGATGTGCCCGCCCGAGGGCAGCAACTGCATGATCGACAGTGCTGTCATCGTCTTCCCCGAGCCTGACTCGCCTACGATCCCCAGGCACTCGCCGGCCTCGACCGTCAGGTTGACGCCGTCGAGCGCGTGAACGGTTGCGGCGCGAAGCCTGATATCGGTCCGCAGATCGTTGATCTCTAGCAGCGGTGCCATGTGGCTCCCGTTCTTCTGCCGTTGATGCCGCTGCAGCCGGACTTCGACAGGGATCGGCTAGGCGCCACTAACTGACTCCTTAGACGCAGAAGAATCCGCCAGGGAATATCGGCCTCGCGACACGCTGCCCCTGTGGACAGGGCAAACGCGCCGGCCGACGGGTGTGAGGACTGCCCGGCTCAATCATCGGCGACCTCACTTCGACGACTTCCTTGTACTTTGTGCGCCCGTGGTGTTCTCATTAGACGAACGAGCAGTTCACCTGCTGCAAAGAGTAGGCCCGGCCATTCTGCACGGTCAAGAGAGGAGCGTGGGCGCCTGGCCCGAAAAGGTTCTCGCCTTTGATGCCGCTCGTGGCCCTCTGCAGCGGCCGGCAGCGCGCCACGGGCTAGCGCTCGCCGTGAGGACGCGTGCACGCTGCAGCAGCGAGGCGATCCGGATCAGCCTGATAGTGCTGCCGACGGCCGAGAGATGGAGGTGAGTAGCATCCGCGATGTGGAGCTCTCTGCGGCCGGGCCGTCGGCCGAAAAAGCCGGCCAGGCCCTTGGCGACATGAGCGAGCGATATGTAGTTCGGGCGGTCGATCGAGCACTGAGCGTTCTCGTCCTGCTAGCGAGCACGCCCACCGGGATGGATGCGTCTGCTCTGGCGCGAGGGGCGCAGCTGCACGTGTCTACGGTGTTCCGGATGCTGCAGACCCTCAAGCTGAAGAATTTTGTCGTCGAGGCACCGGATGGCCTCTATCGAATTGGTCCGAAGGCATTTGAAGTCGGCAGCTCATTCCTGCGCAGCACCTCCCTGCAATCCGACGGTCAGGTAATAGTCGAGCGACTGTCAGAAGAGACCGGCGAGACCGCCAGCCTGGGGATCCTCGACTCAGACGAAGTGTTCTACCTCGCCATTGCGCATGGGCAGAGGGAACTGGGAATCCAGTCGAACGTGGGAACGCGCCACCCCGTGTACTGCACAGCCCTGGGTAAGGTCCTTCTGGCCGACCTAAGCTGGCCGGATGCCCGCGTCCTCCTCTCTCGCATCGAGCTAACTCGGCGGACTATTAATACGATCGTCAGTATCGACCGGCTGCGGGATGAGCTGCTCAGAGTAGCCGGGCAGGGTTATGCGCTAGACGCGGAAGAGCGAACGATCGGCGTGCGTGCAGTAGGTGCCCCCGTGCGCGATCACTCCGGGCGAGTCGTCGCGGCAATCAGCGCGGCCGGGCCTGCATTCAGAATCGCCGGCGCCAGTCATGAACTCGTTATCAAGCAAGTACAGAAACTGGCGGCCGAGTTTTCCCAACGCCTCGGATACTCAGCGTCACAGGCATGAATGATTTGGTATCGCTTTAACTACCCGACGTATGCAGAAGGAACGCGACAGAAATGGATCTGCACCTTGCTGGCCTGCGAGCGCTCGTTACCGGCGGAACCAGGGGAATCGGCCGGGCGATCGTCGAGACGCTGCTCGCCGAAGGAGCCCACGTGGCCTTCTGCGCCAGGGATGCCAGCGCCGTCGCAGCTACGCAGGCTGAACTTCGCGCCACGGGCGCCGTCGTTGCGGGTTCGGTGGCTGACGTAAGCGACGGAGCGGCGCTGGCGGCCTGGGTCACCGACTCGGCGGCCGCACTCGGAGGTATCGACATTCTGGTCGCCAACGTCAGTGCGATGGTGACGGCCGACACCGACGAGAACTGGGCTAAATGCTTCGGAATCGACTTGATGGGCACGGTGCGCCTGGTCGATGCGGCGCTTCCTTTCCTCGAACAGAGCAACGCCGCGTCGATCGTGACGATCTCCAGTGTGTCCGGCCGGGAAGTCGACTTCTTCGAAGGACCGTACGGCTCGATCAAAGCGGCGCTTATTCACTACACGCAAGGGCTCGCCCGGCGCCTCGCGCCTCACGGTATCCGGGCCAACACCGTTTCCCCTGGGAACACGCTCTTCGAGGGCGGTAGCTGGGACAACGCGCAGCAGAATCGGCCCGAGTTCTTCAATGCGGCGCTCGCATTGATCCCGGCTGGCCGAATGGGCACTGCGGCCGAGATGGCGGCCGCTGTCGCCTTCCTGGCCAGCCCGGTGTCGGGGTTCACCAGTGGTACCAACCTCGTGGTCGACGGGGCCCTGACGAGGGGCGTTCAACTGTGACCGGTGCCGGCGCAGTCGCCGAAGACGAGCGTGAGAGCCAACAGGAGATTCTGGAACAAAGGAGCGCTGCCATCATCGCCGGGATCGAGGCTATCGATCCGGATCACGTCATGCACCTGGCGAGCAGCACGCTCAAGATCGTTCTCTCGCACTTCATCGACGGTCCCGGAGCCCGACGGGGACGGCGTGTTTTCGCCATGCCGCGCGAGGAGGAAGGAGTGGCGATTGCCGCTGGCCTTGAGCTGGCGGGAGCTCGTCCGGTGCTGATCTTCCAGGACAACGGCATCGGGAATCTGCTGACATCGCTGCTGACGCTGTGTCAGCCCTACCACCTGCCCTTGCTGGCCATCGTGAGCCGGCGAGGAGGTCTCGGCGAGTACAACTCCCTGATTCACACGATCAGCGAGCGCGCAGAGGCACTGCTCGATGCGGCCGATGTCCGCTGGTTTCAGCTCGACGCCCGCACTCCTGTGAGTCGCTGGTCCACGGAGATCGAGCGAGCATGGGCCTTCGCGCGCACGACCCACCGGCCGGTTTTCGTGCTGGTGAACCTGATGGGCTCGTGACCGTGGTCAGCCTGGGCCGCGCCGAAGTCCTCCGCTTCATCGACGCAGCAGTGCCGGACTCACCGATAGTGCTGAGCCTGGGCGGGATCGCGCGGGAGATGCTCGCGGTGGCCGGCCGCAAGGGAAATCATTTCGTCAGTCTCGACGCGATGGGGCAGACGGTCTCGGTGGCGCTCGGCCTTGCGCTCGGCCTTGAAAAGCGTGGCTCGACCGGCAAGGTCCTCGCGATCGAAGGAGACGGATCGCTGCTGATGGGGCTGTCGGCGCTCAGTACCGTCGGCCACCTCAAACCGGGCCTTCTCGTGTACGTCCTGGACAACGGCGTGTATCTCGCGACCGGCGGGCAGCCAACGGCCTCGGCTGACATTGACTTTGTCGCTGTCGCGATCGCCTGCAGCTGGCAAGGTGCTCGTGAGGTGCGCACCGTGGAGGAACTCGCTGCGGCCACGGACTGGGCCCTCCAGACCGAAGGCCCGATCCTCATCCGGGTGCGCATCGGCACGGCGCAGCTCCCGGTCCGCTATTTCCTCGCGGATCCTGCCATTCTGGCCGAGGACTTCAGGCGCTGGCTGCGCTCGTCGATGCATGCCCGCGACAGCCGTCAGTGCTCGTAGCGGCGCCGGCATAGCTTTGCTTGCTCATTCACAAGACGCAGATCGGGATCGCCGGCGATCCGGTGCCCGTGCGCCTGCCATATCTGGGTAGATCTGGTCCGCTGTGGCGCGGCAGAACGGCCGTTCGGCCACCGAAGCCACCTCGGGGAGCTGCCTCGCCCAATCAGGTGGCGTGTATGCCTTTTGTCAACCCAACGCATTGACGGCGCGTCGTCTCGTCGCGCGGATCAGGCAATGCGGCTCTTGTTCAAAGGTCACGCATGACGCGTGCCAGGATGTCGACACCCTCGGCGATGGCCTGCTCGTTGACGGTGGCGTACCCGAAGATAAGGCCTCCCGGGCCCGGGTGGCCGATCCGGTACGGCGTCACTCCGTCGACGGCCACTCCAGCGCGTGCAGCGGCCTCGACCACCGCTGCTTCATCCAGGTGGTCCGGAAGCCAGGTGACCAGGTGCAGGCCAGCGGAGATGCCGGCCGGCCGTAGCCAGGGCAGCCGCTGGTTCAGCGCGGTCAGCAGCGAGTCGCGGCGCCGCCGGTAGATCGGTCGCATCCGGCGCAGATGCCGGTCGAACTCACCGCGGGTGATCAGGTCGGCCAAGGCGAGCTGCTCCAGCGCCGGCGAGCCGCGGTCGGCGGCGATCTTCGCCGCGGCCATCGGCTCGGCCAGGTGCTCTGGCAACACGAACCAGCCAAGCCGCAGCCCTGGCGCCAGGGTCTTGCTGGCTGAGCCGGCGTAGATGACCCGGTCCGGAGCCAGCCCTTGCAGCGCGCCGACCGGCGTCCGGTCATAGCGGTACTCGGCGTCGTAGTCGTCCTCGATAACGACTGCGCCGCGATCAGCGGCCCAGCGCAAGATGGCGGCCCGGTTCGGCGCGGACAGCACGGACCCGGTGGGCCACTGGTGCGAGGGGGTGAGCACGACCGCATCGGCGCCTGACTCCCGGAGCAGGTCCACCCGGATGCCGTGCTGGTCGACCGGTATCCCGGCGATCTCAAGCCCGGCGGCCCGCGCGGCGGGCATGGCATCGTCACCGGAGGACGGATCCTCCAGCGCCAGCCGGCTGGCGCCCGCGGCGGCTAGCACGCCGACCAGCAGCGCGATGCCCTGCGCGTACCCGGTACAGATCACGATCTGGTCGGGCTGGGCCAGGGTGCCGCGCGCTCGGTTCAGGTAGTCGGCGATCGCGGTGCGCAGCTGCGGCACGCCAGTGCCGGCCAGGTAGCCGAACACCTCGTTCGGCGCGGATGCCAGCGCCTGCCGGATGGACCGCAGCCACGCGGCCCGAGGGAAGCTGGACACGTCCGCGCGGCCGTAGCTCAGATCAATCCGCGGTGGGGTCGTGCGGGCCAACCGCAGCCCAGCTGTGACGGGGGCCGGGCCAGCCGCCACCCGGGTGTAACCGCCCTGCCGGCTAGCCAGGTACCCCTCGGAGGCCAGCTGCTGGTAAGCCTCGACCACCACGCCGCGGGAGACACCAAGATCAGCGGCCAGCACCCGCGAGGGCGGGAGCGAGGACCCGCGGGGCAGCCGCCCGGCGCGGATCGAGCCGCGGAGGGAAGTCTCAATCTGCCGGTGCAACGGGATCCGGACGTCGTGGTCGAGCACAACCAGGACACCGGAATTGGTCCTGACTTCGCCCATCGCACTGGATCTTATCGCCAGGACCGGTTTCTGTCAGGGTCGTGCACGGGGCATCCCACCGAGAAAGGAGCACGCCGTGCGCCGCATCATCAACTCCACCTACATCTCCCTCGACGGGGTCATCCAGAACCCCCAGGACTGGCCGGACAACGGCATCGAGCCAGACGGAACCAGCGTCAAAATGCAGACCGACCTGCTCCTTGCCTGCGACGCCGTGCTGATGGGCGGGCGGACCTACCCCGGCTTCGCGGCCGCCTGGATGGCCCGCTCGGGTGACCCCTACAGCGACCGGATCAACGAAATGACCAAGTATGTCGTGTCCGGCACGCTACGCGACCCCGACTGGAACAACACCACAGTGATCAGCAGCGACCCGATCCCAAGCATCCGCCGACTGAAGCAACAGCCCGGCCACGACATCGTCCAGTACGGGTTCGGCCAGCTGTCCTACGCCCTGCTCGAGCACGGCCTGCTCGACGAGCTGCGGCTGTGGGTGCATCCGCTCTTCATCGGCCGCGCGGCCCCCGCCGACCTGCTGTTCCGGCCTTCGGCCACCACTCAGCTCGAGCTGGCCGACACCCTCGCGCTAAACACCGGCACCGTCATCTTGACCTACCGCATGCCACCGGCCCAGCAGACCACAACGACTCAATGACCAGATGGCGTCAGGGCAGGGCGAGCCGATTGAGCACCTTGTCTCACCCGGCTCGCCGCGCGGGTAACGGCTTACCCGGAGCGCAAGAGCAATCGCGCTTACCCGTGCGCAAGAAACGCCTCGTTGTGAACCGTCCGGGGATTTTCGCTGACGCGGATCATGCTGCCAGCAGGCATGCGCGTCAGGTGAGGCTGGCTGCCCGCCGCTGCCATGCTGGCAGCGCGCGGGCGAACAGGGTGTCCCAGCTCTCGTCGGCCGCGACACCGGTCTCGGCGCGCAGGCTGCCGTCCAGGTAGGCCTGCCAGCCGGCCCCGTATCCAGTTGACGAGCCGCCGAGTCCGCGGTGATCGATGATGAGCCGGCTCTGCCCGGCGGCGATCGGGACGATCTCGACGCGCAGCACGCTTCCCGACTGGCCAGGGAAGTCCCAGGCCAGCTCCAGCAGCCGTGGCTCCACAGCACGCAGGACCCGCACGTCGGCCCACTGGTCGGGGTCGTCGCCGAGCCGCAGCCGCACTGGGGCGGCGGCGCCAAGCAGCGAGCCGGCCGGGTGTCCAAGCCAGCGGGTCAGCCGGATCGGGTCGGTCCAGGCTTGCCACATTTCTGCCGGCGACGCCGCGTAGACCCGCTCGAGGTGGATTGTTCGCTCGCCGCCGCTATCACGTATCTCGTCGGGCACGCTGACCTCTCCTCAGTTCGGTATCCAGGGCATCAAGCCGCTGCGCCAGCCAGGCTTCCATCTCTTCCAGGGCATCGCGCCGCAGCGAATAGACGCGCCGGGTGCCCTCCGCACGCACCTGCACAACTCCACCCTCACGCAGCAGCCGAAGGTGCCGCGAGATGGCCGGCCGCGAGCCAGGGAACCGCGCGGCGATGGAGCCCGCATCCTGTTCCCCCCGGGACAGCAGCTCGACCACCTGGCGCCGGATCGGGTCGGCCAGCAGAGCGAGAGCGTCCACGTCTGGTTACGTAACCAGAAGTTGACATATTCGTCAAGCCCTCGTCAACCAGCCAGCCGAGATCCTCCTAAGCCGGACCGGTGCTGCCAGGAGGTAGAGCGCCAGCGAAGGCCGTCCAGGTCACTGCCGGGAACGTGTGGGGACTCTCTGCCGTACACGTACGGGCATCCATCTTCACGTCGGCGCGGTCGCTGGGTGCGCCGCCGTGGTGGTGTGGAACACCTGATCGGCCTGCTCCACGAACAGGTCACGCAGATAGTCGATCACTGGGTCAATATTGGCTGGCCTGGCCCGCACCGCTATGTGGCCGTCGGGCCGGG
>Ga0126371_10003608_pt1 | contig 13561 bp, 9 predicted proteins | sample PanSoiMetaPlot_4_FD_110145 | JGI IMG/M metagenome (GOLD analysis project Ga0126371, IMG submission 110145) | Tropical forest soil microbial communities from Panama - MetaG Plot_4 | ecosystem: Environmental > Terrestrial > Soil > Tropical forest > Bulk soil | place: Panama | collected 2016-02-17 | reverse complement strand
GGCGACTGGTGATGTCCGGTTTTGCAGGGAGCAAATTCCGGTTTTAGATCGCCCCAATGCCTCGGCCCGTTCGCATCACCATAATCCCAACTGTGCTCAGGATAATGCTCTTGTGCAGCGCCAGAGACGACCAGGACCGCTGTAGCGTAGATGACAAAGGGTATCGTGAGATTCGCATTTACGAATCCGATCCAACTACAAGATCACAATAAGGAATTGCGGAGCGAGCAAGGACTGTCCGTCTTGACAGAACGTCCACAAAGTTCTGCCGCCTGGCTTGCTGACGGTCAATTGACGAAATCAATTGTCGTAATCATATGTCTGAGTATATTTGTCAATCATTTTTTGACTAACTCCGCGTCGACGTTCACTTAGAATCCACAGTAATTTGAATGTAATGGCCCTCCATGAGAAATGGGATTAGTGCAAGGCAAGCACCTTCGGTCGATGGAACCGGTCGATGCTTCGGCTTTTGCACGAGGAGTATCGGATGAACAGACGGGAACTGATTACTGGGGCCCTGGCCACGGGCGCGGGCACTGTACTTGTCTCCAACAGCGTTTCGACAAACTCACCGGAAGCTACGGACGTTCCGCGTAGGCTGCAGCCGGACCAACTGATGGGGGAGGCGGCAGAGGCGGGATACTTTAGCGAACAGCAGCTCCACGAAGCGCTCGGAACCACGGAATTAAAGAGGCCGAAAGTGGAAGTGGTGGCGTTCAACTTTCCAAGCTGGCACGTCTCGCCCTACATGGAGGCGTACTTCGGCAGCGGCTGGACGGAGTTCGACACGCTGCGGAATGCGCGCCCCATGTTTCCAGGTCATACCATGCCGCACTACCCACTGTGGGGCTATTACGACGAGTCAGACCCGAAGTGGGCAGCGCGGGAAGTGGAACTGGCCTGTACCTATGGCGTGGACGCATGGATGATCGACTGGTACTGGCATGATGGGGTGCAGTTCTATCAGGAACAGTTGGAACGCGGGCTGCTGAAAGCCGACAACAGGGACAAGTTGCGGTTCGGCATCATGTGGGCGAACCACGACTGGAAAAACGTATATCCGGCGCGCTCGCCGCAGGATGCTGCGGTGCTTCTGCGGCAGAAGCATTCGCTTGCGGATTTCGAGCGTGTGTGCGACTACTGCGCAGAACGCTACTTCAGCCAGCCGAATTATCTCAAGTTCGATGGCGCCCACGTCTTTGGCATCTTCGACCCGAACAAGGTGATGCAGGAGATGGGAGGCGAGGACGGGCTCAAGCATGCTCTTGATGCGATGCGTACACGCGCACTGACGCACGGCTTCCGACTGCACTTGCAGGTATGCAATGGGTGGGATGCGCATCAACAGAAGCTGCGAAGTCTGGGGTTCGACAGCGCCGTCGTGTATGGCACGATGGGCTGGACGTATGGCTCGAAGCCGCTCGGCTCGCGCATCCCCTATGGGGTGGGTGCGCGAGAGGCTATTGCGTTATGGAAGAGCAAGCGAGGCGTAATAGATGTGCCGTTCTTCCCGACGTGTTCAGTGGGCTGGGATGATAGTCCCCGCTTTGGCGAAAACGCATGCGTGGCGATCAACCGCTCCCCCGACCAGTTTGAACGCCTGTTACGCGCGGCGCGGCATTTTGCAGTGGAACAGAACAGCCAAAGACGGATCTACATTGGAGCATGGAACGAGTGGACAGAGGACGGTGTCCTCCTGCCGGACACAATCTGGGGCTACAGCTACCTGGAGGCTGTGCGCCGCGCAGTTCGTGATTAATAAACGGGTCTAGGTGGTTGGTCAGATCGTCGTACTTGGGACCGGTACATTACGAGGTAGGGGCGGGAGACTGCTACGGTGGACGGGGATTACCGATAACACGCATAAATGGCGCAGTCAACCTTCGTGCCCATGCAGGCCGATCAAAAGGAGTTCCTTTCAGGCTTTATCAGACTCTAATTCCGGTATTGATTCAGCAGCACTAACGGCGATGTTAAGGACACCCTTTCGTGCAGGCGCGTTGAACCCTCGTTGTCCGGACAATTTACATCGGCCCCGTTGGCCGGCAGCAACGCCGCTGCTCCCTTACGGTCCATCAGCGTGTGTAACAAACATGGCGCGCCTGTTCCTTACGAGGGGAACTTATGCCACTGCTCCACGAGGGAAGCGTAGAAACACTTCGGGATCATAAATCGAGGCAACAATCTTCCCTTCCTTACGAATGCGGGACCATGTCGCATCCGCTTCCATCATACTTTCCATTACCCCTAGATAGTGCCCCTGCTCGATATTTCCATATTTGAAGAAACAGTCCGTCAGGATCACGGTGCCGCGTTCCGTTTCGATGCAAACGGCGAGCGACGAGCGATGGTGCACTCCGGCCCAGAAAACCCGAATCCCGGGAAGGATCTCTTCTTCATCCTGGAGAAGGCGCACCTTTTCCCATCCCTCATTTTGGAGGTAATGATTTACGTCGGGGGGAATGCGGAGATGACGAGGTACGTGCAGGTGATAATAAGGAGCCTGAAAGTCTTCGATCCAGCCCTTCCGGGAAATGTAGATCTCGGCGTTTCGGAAAAGATGGATATTCGCGGTGGCGTAGGCTTGCAGGGGTGTGACGATGACCTTCGAGATGTCCTCCGGATCGAGCCCCTGGGAGCGCAGAATATTTTGCGGAAGCTGTTGTTCCGAGCGGACAATCTGCGCCTCGGGATATCCGAAGAATTCTTTCCAAGCCTGATTCAGAATCGTAAGGTCCTGCGGCGGACCGGTGTTGATGAGAATGTTCTGTCCGCAGCCACGCACCAAGTAGACGATCACGTTCATTTCTTCCCGCTGGTTCCAACGCTGCATCCAATACACCTCCGGTCCTGGAACCCAGAAAGTGCCGGCGTTGAACGCGTTGATGGAATAGTTCATGTGTTTGGTCCTCCGGTGCTCGTCCGGAACTTGTGCAGGCCGTTTAGAACCGAGGTGCGAAATTCTCGCAGCCCGCTCATGAAGACTCCAATGTCGCTGCCAAGGCTAATGACGCGAAAGCCCTTATGGATCCAATGAACTGCAGCCTCGGGTGAAGCGGGCAGAAAACCTGGAGCTACTCCGTGCCGCTGGCACGACGCGACCAACGCGTCCATTGTCTGTAGGAAGCGCGGATGTTCGAACTGTCCCGGGATTCCCATGGACACAGTCAGGTCGTAGTGCCCCATCCAGGCGACGTCGACGCCTGCAACCGAAATGATCTCATCCAGGTGCTCGAAGGCTTTCTCCGTCTCGACTAGCAGAATCACCGCATTCGCTTCGTTTGCTCGGGCGAAAAACTCGGGGCCACCCGCCTGATACGCGTCGTGAGTAATACCCAGTGCAACGCCTCTACGCCCCGCCAGGGGATACTTCACTTGCGAGACGATCTGCTCCGCTTGCTCGCGAGTTTCAACGCGTGGAACCATGACGCCACGTGCGCCGATATCGAGCAGTCTCGAAAGTGGGGCGAAGGAAAGATCAGGAACCCGGGCCATGGGTACGATATCGCTCCCGCGACAGGATGCAATCATCTCTGCCATTAGGGCAACGTCACATCGGCCATGCTCCATATCGAAAATGACGAACTCCATGCCCGCGGCCTCCAGCATGGGGCCAACGCCCGGCGTGAAAAGCTCCAGAACCATTTGGCCAAGCACTACCTCTCCGGTTTGCAATCGCTGGCGGAAGTTAGTCATGGCCTGCGACCGTCGAACTGGGGATTAAATTGGGCGTTGAATGAATACCGGTAGTTCTCCAGCTTTTGCCTAAAACCCGGGCGGTCCAGCACCTCTCGGTTGACGACATTCTTGGGAACTTCACCGCGCCAGATCGCGAGGGCGCCCTCACAATCGGTGCGGCCCATGTCGCGAAACAGTTCAGAGGTCCAGGCAACGGAATGCGAGGTTAGAATCACGTTGTCGAGACCAGTCAAAGGCGAAGCGCTGTTCAGAGGCTCCTGCTCAAATACGTCGAGCCCGGCCCCACCCAGCTTTCCCGCGGTCAGGGCGGCAATCAACGCCCGCTGGTCTACGATTGGCCCACGCGCGGTATTAATGAGAACAGCGTCAGCCTTCATCAGAGCCAGTTGGCGCTCGCCAATTAAACCTTTGGTCTCAGGTGTAAGAGCGCAATTGATTAGAATGTAGTCGGAGGAACCAAGCAGATTGTCCAATGAAACCAGCTCTACGCCTAGTTCTTGCGCTCGCTCGGGTTTCACATAGGGATCGTAGGCCAGGAATTGTTTCACTCCAAACGGCCGGAGCAAGCGAATCGCGTCCGACGCTATATTCCCCAAGCCGACGGTGCCAACGACGCGATCCCTGGGTTGCCGTCCAAGCAGACTGGTACTCTCCGCCCAGCAACCCTGGCGAACCCTGCGGTCCTTCAGAACAAGATTGTGCGATAACGCAAGTACGAACAGTACAATCGATTCCGCAACCGGACGCACAACGGCATCAGGGGTGATGAATACGGCGATGTCCTGCTCCGTACGGGCCGCCAGATCAATATTGTCGTAACCGACTCCACAACGACCGATGGCGCATAGGCGCTGTATCTCAACCAATGATGCGGCGGTGGCGCGCGGCTTGAGCGAGAGCACAACATCATAGCCATGAAGTTGCTCGGGCACGTACTCCCCGCGGTACTCCGTCATGAAATGGTAAGTGAGGCCTGGAGCCTGGTCGAGCAGGGCCAAACCGATATCGGGGAAGACAAGGCGGCCGTGCTTATCCAGGAAATCGTTTGAAAAACCAACTCGGAAGCTGTTCATGTCGGACCGCTAGATGTGGGGTTTCGGCACTCATTGGATCAGTGCCAGCCACTAGCCAGCGCAGAATGTTACCATTGCGGGCGCAATCGGGGCCTGCAAAGAACGAAAAATGCGGAACGAGTTGAAACGCACCTATTCGGGAATTCAACCAATGGGACCAAGGAGGGTCTTACGGATGGAAGACCGAAAGATCGACCCTGTCACACGGAGATCCTTTATTGAAAAGGCGGGGATCGCCACGCTTGCTACCACTTCGCTGGCTAAAGCGGGAACTTCCGAAGCTTCAACCGCCCCCACTCCCAACTCCAAACCCCTCGCCACAGCACTGTCCCGTACTTATTATGCGACGCAACGGTTAGTCCAGGAGTGGAGCTTCACTTCGGGCAAAGCATACTCCGATCCGTTCAACCAGGTCGAACTCGACGTGATTTTCACAGACCCTCAAGGGCAGGAGCATCGGATGCCCACCTTCTGGGCGGGAGACCAAACTTGGCGAGTCCGATTCAGCGCCGCCAAGGCGGCTAAGTACACTTTCCGTACCGTTTCAAATGACACTTCAAATCCCGATCTCCACGATCAAAGGGGCGAGATCATGGTCTCCGAATATACGGGGGACAATCCTCTTTTGAAACATGGGCCGGTCCGAGTTGCGGCGGATCATCTCCACTTTGAGCACGAGGACGGAACACCTTTCTTCTGGCTGGGCGACACCTGGTGGATGGCACTCTGTCATCGCTTGCGTTGGCCAGATGACTTTCAGACACTAGTGACTGATCGAGTAAGCAAGGGCTTCACGGTAGTCCAAATTATTGCTGGTCTGTATCCCGACATGCCTGCGTTTGATCCTCGAGGAGCCAACGAAGCTGGTTATCCTTGGGAGCCGGACTACGGGCGCATAAACCCCAAGTATTTCGATATGGCCGACCTTCGAATCCGGGATTTGGTGAATCATGGTTTGCTGCCTTGTATTGTCGGTTGCTGGGGATATTTTCTGGGTTTTATGGCCATAGCGAAGATCAAACAGCATTGGCGGAACATCGTCGCCCGATGGGGCGCCTATCCTGTCATGTGGTGTCTGGCGGGAGAAGGCACCATGCCCTACTACCTTTCGCAAAATAAAGCTGGGGACTCCGCCGCACAGAAAACCGGTTGGACCGAGGTAGCTCGCTATGTCCGAAACATTGATCCGTACCACCATTGCATTACGATTCACCCCTCAGATACGGCCCGCGACAGCGTTGAAGATCCGGCCGTACTCGACTTCGATATGCTCCAGACAGGGCACGGGGACCGGAAGAGCTATCCCAATACGATCGACAAAGTAACCGGCGAGCTTTCGAGAAACCCGAGGATGCCAGTCCTGGTTGGCGAGGTGTGCTACGAAGGTATTTTGGATGAGAACCGGCAGGAAGTTTCCCGGTTTGTGTTTTGGGCCTCGCTACTGAGCGGGGCGGCAGGACACACGTATGGAGCAGATGGAATTTGGCAGATCAATACTCCGGAGCAGCCGTTCGGGCCTTCTCCGCATGGCCGCTCATGGGGTGGGCCATCCTGGAACGTGGCTGCGCAGCTTCCTGGCTCGCGACAGCTCGGCCTCGCAAAGCGGTTCTTAACCCGCTTCGAGTGGTGGCGCATGGAACCACATCCGGAGTGGGTTGAACCGCACTGGAGCAAAGAGGATTATCAACTTCCCTACGCGGCTGGCATCCCCGGCAAATTGAGGATTGTGTTCGTACCACCAATGTGGGAGCCTCCGACCTTGAAGCGCCTTGAGCCGGGGCTGAGCTATCAAGCATTCTTTTTCGATCCGCGGACGGGGAAAGAACAGCCGATCGGTGACGCCACACCGAATACAGAGGGCAGTTGGAAGTCGCCGATTACCCCGACATTTGAGCAGTGGGCGATCGTGCTGCAGAAGAGAACCTAACCAGAAATGATCTGACCTGACCATCTTTATCTACCGAGTAGAAGTTTGTCGCAGTTTTCGGATATGACGTGAAGCTCTCGGGACAAGTCGCGATTGTCACGGGTGCGGCCGGCGGAATCGGTCGCGCCAGCGTGCTGACTTTTGCTCACGAAGGCGCAAAAGTGACGGCGGTAGATGTCAATGCCGCGGGGGGTGCGGAAACGCTTGCACTAGCTGGAGAGCAAGGAAGTGAAGCCGTCTTTGAGCACGCTGATATCCGCGACGAAGCCCAAGTGAAAGCTCTGGTCGATCGCACCGTGGCCCGATGGGGTCGGCTGGATATTTTGTTCAACAACGCGGGCGTGGTGCTGGTGAAGCCCCTCGAAGAGATGACAGAAGCCGAGTGGGACAACCTCATGTCTGTCAACCTGAAAGCGATGTTTTTTGCTTGTAAGCATGTTATCCCACACATGCGGCGAAAGGGGGGAGGAGCGATTCTAAATATGGGTTCGATTGGTAGTTTCACTGGACAACTGAACACTCCGGCCTATATCGCGTCCAAGGGAGCAGTCGCATTATTTACCAAATCGCTTGCTCTCGACTATGGCCGTGACAAGATCCGCGTGAATTGCATTTGCCCCGGGATTACGAATACTCCCATGCTGCGCGAGCACATGGGGTACGGCGAGCACGGAGAAGAAAATATCCGGAAACGGCTAGCGCGGGTTCCGCTTGGCAAGATTCTCGAGCCCGCTGACGTAGCTCGTGCCGCGCTGTACTTAGTCTCGAGCGATTCGGCGGGAATCACTGGAATCACCCACGTAATTGATGGCGGACTTCTAGCCGCCGCGGAATACAACGTTCCTTTAGAAGAAGAATGAGCGCCCGATCCGGCGTCGCAAAAACGTTCACCCTTGGCGCATCCGTCAGATGCCGACCGTAGCGGCGTAGACTTCCTTTCACTCAGCCGGGATGACTCCCTGTTCCCATCTTCCTCGCCGATGTGCGACAGCTTGGAAGAAGCGGAGCTCTTTGCACTTCCGTACCCATGGTTGCATTGCGAAATTTATGCTTGTTCCTCTGAAGAATACACCGTGATTCGGAATGCTCAAAAAGACCGGCAAAAGAAGCGCGAGCAAGAAGTAAGGGCTATGATCGAAGAACGATCGAAGCCTATACCCGCGGAGAAACGTGTTCAATATATCGAAAACTTTTGCAAGCTGACTGGAATAAAGAGTTCCGAAATGTGTAAGCATTTTGGCAAATCACGCCTACGCCTTGATAAATAGGTGCGAGGATCAATAAGAAGTTGTTTTAACTGAGAGACGAAGAACTCCTTTGCTGCCAGCGTTCGCCTCTCCAACCTTGCGGTAGGTCATCGCCGCCTCCGCTTGTTGTGCGGGAGACTCGCCCTCACGAAGCATTGAAAGTTTTGAGGAACCTAAAATGGAATCAGTCGAGAGACTCTGAGGAATACTGAAAACAGCGCCTGCTTCATTGATCTCTATCTCAGCAGAAGATGCTGCGTATCAATCAGCACCGGGAAAGTGGTCAAAGAAGCAGGAACTTGGGCACCTCGTCGATTCCGCATGCAACAATCATCAACGCATTGTGCGTGCCCAAGTCGAACAGGAACCATCACTCCCCGACTATGATGGAGATCGCTGGGTCATGCTCCATGATTATCAAGGGATGAAGTGGGAGCAGATCGTCGAGCGTTGGCACACTCTGAACGAGCAGCTACTCCGAGCGGCTAGTAACATCTCGCCACACAGTGCGGAACGCAGGGCGTTGTCTCTTAATCAGTTGACATCAGTTAACCTTTTTCGCGCGTCCCGCACACAAAGTGCATGAAACAGGCTTGTCGAAATCGAGGCAAATCTCGGCAGGCTCAGATTTTCACAACTTGGCTCCATTTTGGCTCCAATAAAGAGGACAAAATCCAAAGGGTTTTCGGAGCTATGTCTTGCAGAATCAATAGATAGCTCTGGCAGAATCCAGCCCTGAAAAGGCTGGCGTCGGCGGTTCAACTCCGTCCCTGCCCACCATATCTTTCAGTGACTTAGCGGCCCGGGCCGAAAGTTCACACCTGTGGGATGTGAGTGTTGCCCCCTTTTCAGCAACTTAGCAAAATGCGCGGAAAACCTGTGGTCTTCACCTGCGATCCGGCGATAACAGGTAATGCTTTCGATGCACAGGTCAGGTTTTCCGAGCCAATTCAAGTCGTTCGCGCATGCTGTCCTAATTGCGCGAGCCAAAGCGTGTAGCGATGTAGCCGTGCTCGTTGGAGTCGGCGTCGAGGTAGAAGCCAGCAATCGTTCCGCTGTTGTTGATCACCACAGAGAGGGTAAAGTTGGCGGAGCCAGGGGGATCAATCGTGAAGTCGAGCCCGTTCGTCAGCCGCAAAAACCCGTGGAGAGTATTGAATCCGTCGAAAGAGTAGAGTCCGCTGATGTCGCCACGCTGGTTAATTCCCCGCACGGCGGTCTGAGCTTGTTCGAAGTCAACGGTGGTGAACCCGTCAGTCTCCGTCCACGTGTAGCCGTGGAGGAATTTGTCCGCATCGCTGTAGTCGCCAACGATCTTCACCGTGTTGTCGATCTTCCAGCTATCGGCCGAGAGGAAGCTGGGATTGTCGAGGATCGAGAAGTTACCGTCGTGACGCAGTAGCCAGCCGAGTTCCTTGCCGCTCGCGTCGAAGCACCGGCCGACGATGTCGCCCAAGTCGTTGATCCCGTGCGCGGTCGTCCCGTAAGTGTCTTCTGAAGTGACGGCAACGCAGGGTGCAGGAGGGTCGAACGATGTGATCGTTCCTTGAGACATGCGCAGGAATGCGTGTGTGATGCTGCTGGAATCGTCCCAACGTCCTACTATGTCTCCTCGAGAGTTAATCCCGTTCGCCGAAATGAAGATAGCTCCTGGGTAGTCGATCGTGACGATTGAGCCATTGATGTTCCTCAGAAGACCATGGAAGGTACCACTTCCGTCCACATACAATCCAACTGTCTGCCCCAATGAGTTGATTCCGGACAACTCGGTAGCAACTGAGCCCGGAACATCGACCTGCACGAAGTTGTACTGTCCCGCGGGTGCGCTCGATCTGGGTGCGCTCGTCGAGCTGGCCTTAAGCTTCTGGCGCTGCGCACCGATCGAGCCCAGCGCGTCGCCTCTCGTATAGTCGTGCCTGTGTTGAGCCTGAATTGCGTAACTGAGGCTGAGTACAGCGACTGTGATTCCCAATGATCGAATCGTAGCGAACATTGTTTGCGCCTCCTGTTGGAGAAATGTCGTAGAAACCAATCAAACGTAATAGCTCAGCTCAAGGAGCCACACTGAAAGTCACCGAGTTCGACCTCGGATAGCCGAAGTACCCGTCGGACATACCCATCACATCACCATTCATCACGACAATTTGAACTGAGGTAGGGCTCTGCAATAGTTGTGCGGGGATGACTGCCGTTAATTGGTTGTTGTTAACAATGCTTGTTTGCAACCATGTTCCGGTGTCATGCAGGTTGCCATTCGTAGTCCAGAACGCAGTGCTCCAGCTGAAATGTCCATAGTGCCCGAAGTTCGAACCTGCTATGGTAATCGTCACATCCGGGCTGCTTGCCGCAACCGTCGACGGCGAGATGGAGGAAATGGAAGGAGATGGGGTTGTTGACGTCACCTTAAAGGGGACCGAGCTTGATATAGCGACAAGAGTGCCTTCGATATGGTCCCATACCTCGACCCGCAACTCGGATTTGACCGGGCTCGTTAACAGCGCTGCCGGGACGATTGCAGTCAGTTGCGAACTGCTTATAAGAGTTGCAGACAACTCGGTCTCGCTGCCGTTAACGGACCACAGTACCTTATTGATCCAGGGACCTCCGCCGCCAAACGAGAACGTCTGAGATGCGGTGATCGTGAGAGTGAGATCTGCGCTGCCCGGAGCCGCGTATGCAGGCGAGATGGAAATGTTCGCCTGGGAATTCTGGGAAGGCGATTCTACGGGCCGTGGTCCTCGGGGCGATGCGCCGCAGCCAAACTGCCACACGACGAGTAGGCTTCCGACCAGCAGACTTTTCACGCGCACCATAAAGACTCCCTATCTCCGCGGAACAGCACAGCAATTTGCGACGGGAAGATGCTCATTTATTGCGTATGAGTAAACTCACCAATGAAAGTGTGTCATCTTGGATTGAGCCAATTGCTCAGTCAATCCCGCACAGGTCCAACATTTCTCCTGCTCTAATGTATTGATAGGGAAGGAGATTGAGCGTGCTCTCCAATGACGGCAGTTGGATGGGTGGTAAACTGTCACACACATCAGGTGGGGCGGCCATGTCTTCTTCTTCGATCCCGGTTCAGGTTGTACGCTTTGGTGTGTTCGAGGCGAACCTGCGCTCGGGTGAGCTGCGGAAATCCGGCATCAAAATCAAGCTGCACGACCAGCCTTTTCAAGTCCTAACCATGCTCCTGGAGCGGCCTGGTGAGTTGGTCACGCGTGAAGAGATCCGCAACAGACTTTGGCCCCGTGAGACTTTTGTCGACTTCGACCACAGCTTGAATAACGCTGTAAATCGCCTTCGGGAAGCTCTTGGAGATTCCGCTGATTCGCCTCGCTTTATCGAGACCCTCCCCCGCCGCGGATATCGGTTTGTGGGCCAAGCCAAAGGGGCAGGGCTCGGGGAATTCAACGAAACCTCTCTTCCACAAGGCGAAGACAAGAGTAGAGGGCCCATCAACGCGACCAAGCCAATCCAGAGCGCGGCATATCACTGGTTGTTCGGATTCGCATTGCTGATTGCGGCTGTTGCCTCGATAGTCGCGTATCAGTTCTATAGAGCGCCTCTGGTACCATCCAGCCGGTTGTTTCTATTACCGCCTGACGGCACGACATTCAATCTCATTGGGGATGAGGGAGGGTCAATAGCCCTGAGTCCAGAGGGCACGAGAATTGCTTTTGTGGCCCTCAATGCTCAGGGAAAAACCGAAGTGTGGGTGCGTCCCCTGGGAAGCTTGACCTCTACAGCGGTAGACGGCACTGATGGCGCCACGTTTCCTTTCTGGTCGCCAGATGGACGTTCAATTGGTTTCTTCGCGGGCGGCAAGCTGAAGACAGTCAGTTTAGACAGAAGGAACTCATCGCTCATTCTTTGCGATGCTCCTTTTGGGCGAGGCGGAAGCTGGAGCTCGCGCGGCGTCATTATCTTCGCGCCAACCTCCCATAGTGGCATTTACCGCATACCTGATCGGGGCAGGGAGCCGAAGCCCATAACCATCTTGGACACGTCGACGCATACGACCCACCGTTGGCCGAAGTTTTTGCCGGATGGCAAGCATTTCATCTACCTAGCCGCGAGCCACTTCAATGAACCAACTCACGACGGCGTCTACCTCGGCTCTCTCGACGGCAAAGACAATAAGCTCATCGTTAATACGGATGCCGACGCAACATACGCTTCTGGGTATCTTTTTTTCTTGGGAAAAGACAAGTTCATGGCACAGAGGTTTTCCCCGGAAACCGGGCAGTTGCGAGGCGAGCCGCATCCGACCGTGGAGAGAGTTCTGTATGACCCCACAATCTGGAAGACCGTCTTCGATGCTTCATCGAAAGGTGTAATGGCCTACCAATTGGGCGACCGCGTGCGCGGGACGCAATTTCGGTGGTTTGACCGAACGGGAAAGCAAACCGGGGTTCTGGGCGAGCCTGTTTTTCAATGGGAGCCCAGTATTTCGCGAGATGGCCAGCGGCTGGTCGTTGGAATTGGCCATGGAGGATACAGCAATTTGTGGGTGTACGACCTCGTCCATGGTGGGCGAATGCAGATTACCTTCAGCAAGTACGATAGCGGGATTCCAGTTTGGTCACGTCGCAGTAGTCGTATTTTGTTCACCTCAAAACGGCAACACTACAGCATTTACGAGATTGACTCTCGTGGAGCCGAGCCTGAACGTTTGGTTCTGGATACCGGAAGCGACACTTGGCCTCTCGATATTTCTCCGGACGAACAATTCCTACTATTAGGTCGAGGTGTCACTATCGGAAAGGCCAAGAGCCAGATATGGGTTTATCCAATGAACGGAGGAGGCCAGCAGTTCCGCTTGCTTGCGAGCGAGGCTCGGGAGGGAGAGGCACAGTTTTCGCCAGATGGCCAGTGGGTTGCCTACACCTCGAACGAATCCGGGCGAGACGAAGTTTACGTTGTTCCGTTTCCTGTATCTATGAACTCAGGCCAACAGCATAGTGCCGCTTTGCAAGGGAAGTGGCAAATTTCAATTGCCGGGGGACACGCCCCACGTTGGCGTCCGAATGGCACAGAAATGTTCTACTTAGCCTCCGACAATACGATGATGGACGTTTCTGTTTCGAAGCGAAGCGGCACATTTGTCTTCGAATCAGCGCGTCCGCTGTTCCGCGCGAACCCGGGGTTCTACAACGTCTCATACGATGTTTCTCCGGATGGCAGTAAGTTCATCGTCAATACCGCTCCCGAAGAAAGGACAGCTCCCATTACGGTGGTAGAAAACTGGCTGTCTGATGTAAATCGATAGTGAGAAGCCTTCTGAACAGCGATGCCACCCTGCCCCTTCGGTGCAGTCGCCGCAAAAGCAGCCTGCCGGAAGCTGCAATGACCGCGTGCAACCACCTTCCGCAGCCAACAGCAGCGGTTTCTAGTACGAATTATCTCCACGTACGTACACCGGCGTGGGGGCGATCAGTGATGGTTGTCTTTACCGCGACACTCAGCGACCGCGCATACAGAAAAAATCACCTGTGGTCGTCACCTGTGGCGTTCCCGTTTTACAGGACTTATGACGTACTAAGGCAGTCCTCGGCGGCTTGTAAAGCGCTGAAAGTACCCAAAACCACGGTTCTGAAAAGGCTGGCGTC
>Ga0126371_10003605_pt1 | contig 13570 bp, 10 predicted proteins | sample PanSoiMetaPlot_4_FD_110145 | JGI IMG/M metagenome (GOLD analysis project Ga0126371, IMG submission 110145) | Tropical forest soil microbial communities from Panama - MetaG Plot_4 | ecosystem: Environmental > Terrestrial > Soil > Tropical forest > Bulk soil | place: Panama | collected 2016-02-17 | reverse complement strand
CTCGGATTCCGTGAATCTCACCGACGGCTTGGACGGCTTGGCGATCGGGCTGATGGTGATCTCCGCCGGAGCGATGACGGGCTTGGCTTTTTTGTCCGGGCACGCCGAGTTCGCCCGCTATTTGGAACTATCCCGCACGCCCGGCGCGTCGGAGCTAGCCATCTTCTGCGGAACTATGACCGGCGCCTCGCTGGGATTTCTTTGGTACAACGCGCACCCAGCCGAGATTTTCATGGGCGACGTGGGCTCTTACGGCCTCGGAGGCAGCATGGGCACGGTGGCCGTGCTGTTGAAGCAGGAAATCTTGCTTTTATTCATCGGCGGGATCTTTGTGATCGAGGCGCTTTCGGTGATCCTGCAAGTGGGGAGCTACAAGCTCCGTGGCAAACGGATCTTCAAGATGGCTCCGCTCCACCATCATTTCGAGCAGCTCGGCTGGGCGGAATCAAAGGTGATCGCGCGCTTCTGGATCGCGGGCTTGATTCTGGCGCTGTTCGCGCTTACAACGTTAAAACTCAGATGAAGCTGGAAGGCGCCAAAGTGGCCGTGGTGGGAATGGCTCGCAGTGGCGTGGCGGCGGCGGAGCTGCTGAAGAGCCGGGGCGCGCAGGTCAGTCGGGTGGACAAGAAGTTGGGCAATCAAGCTCCTGTATCATTCGAGGGCGTCGATTTAATCGTGCTCTCGCCTGGCGTGCCCGCGGATCTGGAAGAGCTTGGCGAGGCGCGCGCGCGAGGCGTTCCGTTGATCGGCGATTTGGAACTGGCGAGTTGGTTCCTGCAAGGACCGATCATCGGCATCACCGGCTCGAACGGGAAAACGACCACCACCGCTCTGACGGGCCACATTCTGGCAGCCTGCGGCATACCGGCCCAGGTGGGCGGGAACATCGGCACGCCGCCTTGCTCGATGGTTGCGACATCGCGGGCGGATCAATGGAATGTTCTGGAGCTTTCCAGCTTCCAGCTCGAAACGATCCAACGATTTCATGCGTACGTCGGGGCCTGCCTGAATATCACGCCCGATCATCTCGACCGCCACTACACGCTCGAGCGCTACGCCGCGGCTAAGGCCCGCCTGTTCGAGAATCAGACCGCGGAGGATTTCGCGGTGCTGAATGCGGACGATCCGATGACGCGGGACTTGGCGAAATCATTGAAGGCTCGAGTGGTGTGGTTCCGCTCGCGGGAGCCATTCACGGAGGAGGTTCCGCTGCGCGGCCGCCATAATCTGGAAAACGCGACGGCGGCGGCTTTGATCGCGCGGCAGGCGGGAGCCAAAGACGATCCCATCCGCGAAGCGATCAAAACCTTTCCCGGCGTCGAGCACCGGCTGGAATTCGTGCGGGAGTTGGACGGCGTGGCCTGGTACAACGATTCGAAGGCCACCAATGTGGACGCCGCTATCAAGGCGATCGAGGCGTTCCCTGGGCGGCTTTGGGTGATTTTGGGCGGGAGGGACAAAAACTCAGACTACACGCCGCTGGGAGCGTTGTTAAAGGATAAAGCCCATGCGGCGTTGCTGATAGGCGAGGCTGCGGGGAAAATCAAGCAACACCTGGACGGAAACCTACCGGCCATCCCTTGCGTCACCCTGGACAAAGCGGTGAGCGAAGCGCGTGCCCGCGCCCGCGCTGAAGACACCGTGTTGCTGGCCCCTGCCTGCGCGAGCTTCGATCAATTCGACAATTTCGAACATCGCGGACGCGAATTCAAGCGGCTGGTGATGGAGCTATGAGGAGGGTGGACTTTAGTCCGCGCGGGGCTTTAGCCCCGCCAGAGGCACCGGGCGAGGCTAAAGCCTCGCGCGGGCTGAAGCCCGCCCTCCACGGGATTTTGAATTCATGAAGCTTAAGACCGACTGGATGCTCTTCGTCACCATCCTCACGATGACCGGCTTCGGAATCGTGATGGTGTACAGCGCATCCAGCGCGGCGGCGGAGCCCTTTTACCATGTGCCGCCGTATTATTTTGTGCTCCATCAGCTCGGGTTTGCGGCTGTCTCGTTCGGAGTGTTGATGTATTTCAAGCGGCTGGATTACCGTAAGCTGAATACGCCGGTTTGGGCGTTCACCACGCTGAGCGTCGTGCTGGCGCTGCTGGTGGCGGTGATTTTCGCCGACCCGCGCACGCACCGCTGGTTCCGCATTCCCGGAGTCGGCTCGTTGCAACCTTCGGAATTCGCCAAGCCGGCGCTGATCCTGTTCCTGGCCTACTTCCTGTCACGCCGGGCACAGGCTGTCAACCAACGCAGAACTCTGCAGCAAGCCTCACTGGCCGTGGCGGTGCTGGGCGCGCTGGTCGTGGTGGGGGACCTGGGCACCGCGATGGTGCCGGTATTAACTACGGTGATCGTATTCTGGATCGCCGGGCTCGAATGGAAATATATGCTTCGCGTAGGAGTGGCGGGACTGCTGCTTTTCGTTGTGGCCGTGTTTTCGCGAGGCTACCGCCTGGGGCGCGTGATCGCCTACGTTGACCCGGATTACTCCCATATCGAGTTGGTCGATACGCATCATTCGATTCGCAATTATGTGCAGCGCTCCACCACCGTCCGTGACGCAAGCTACCAGCCGCGTCAATCGAAGATCGCAGTGGGGACGGGCGGCGTGCTGGGCGTGGGCTTGATGCAGAGCAAGCAGAAGCTGATGTTTCTGCCCGAGGCCCACACCGATTTCATTTACGCGACCATCGGCGAGGAACTGGGCCTATGGGGCGCGACCGCCGTCCTGGCGGGGTTCATCGTGGTCCTGTGGCGGGGCGTGCGGCTGTATTTGCTGGCGCGGGACGACTTCGGCCGGTACTTGGCTCTGGGTGTGACGGTTTCCATCGTGCTCCAGGCGCTGATCAACATGACCGTCGTGTTGGACATGGCGCCCACCAAGGGCTTTCCACTGCCGATGATCAGCTTTGGGGGCAGTTCGCTGGTGAGCACGCTGGCGTCGCTAGGAATGTTGCTGAGCGTGAGCGAGCATGAGGGGTGAAACGGAAAGTGGCGACGTTTTTTATGGCCGGCGGCGGCACGGGCGGCCATGTCTTTCCCGCTCTTGCCGTGGCGCGCGAGTTGCGGGCGCGCGGGCATTCCGTCGGATTCATTGGAACGCGCCAGGGCATGGAAGCCAAGCTTGTGCCGGCGGAGAATTTTCCCATCCAATGGATCGAGATCGGCGGATTGAAGCGCGTCGGCGTCCGGAAGACGCTGGCGACTCTTTGCAATCTCCCGTTGAGCGTCTGGGAGGCGTCGCGCATGCTCCGGCGGGCGTCGCCTGCCGCGGTTTTTTCCATGGGCGGCTATGTGGCCGGGCCGGTTCTGCTGGCCGCTCTGTGGTCGCGCATTCCGGTGGTCGTGATGGAGCCGAATGCCGTGCCCGGCTTCACCCACCGGCAACTGGCGCATTTCGTTTCGCGCGCGTTGGTGAGCTTTCCCGAAACAGGGCGTTGGTTTCCGCGCGGCCGCGCCGAAGTCACTGGCCTTCCAGTGCGGGAAGAACTTTTTGCGATTCCCGCGAAGCCGCCGGGCAATCCGCTCACCCTCTTGATCACGGGAGGCAGCCAGGGATCGAGGACGCTGAATCGCGCCGTCGAGGAGAGTTGGCCGTTGTGGCCAGAAAATGCCGTGCGGCTGATTCACCAGACGGGCGCCGCGGCGTACCAAGATTTGGCCGGCCGGTCGCCATTCGAGGTTCGCGCGTTCATCGACGATATGTCGAAAGCCTATGCGCAAGCCGATCTTGTGCTGTGCCGCTCCGGCATGGGTACGCTGAGCGAGTTGGCTGCGGCGGGAAAGCCGTCGATTCTGGTTCCGTTGCCTACAGCCAGCGATCATCACCAATTGCGCAACGCGGAAGCTTTCGAGAAGGGGGGCGCGGCGCGGCTCGTCCTCGACCAAGAGATGGGCGGCGCCCGGCTGGTGGAGGAAGTGATGCGGCTAGTGGCCGAACCCGAGCGGCTCACGGCGATGGGCGAAGCGGCGCGCGCGTTCGCCAAACCGGGAGCGGCGCGGCAGGCGGCGGAAATTTTGGAGTCTTTGGCGGGCCTAAGGCATTGACAGAATCCGCAAAAGCCGAAACAATACAGAAGGAAAATGTTTTTTAAGCCCCAGTCCGTGTACTTCGTCGGAATCGGCGGCATCGGCATGAGCGGCCTGGCCGAAGTGTTGCTGGAGATGGGGTATCGAGTCAGCGGCTCGGACCTCCGCCGCACTCCCATCACGGACCGGCTGGCAAAGCGCGGCGCGAAGATCTATCAGGGACATGCCGCCAGCCACCTGGGGGACGCCAAAGCCTTGGTTGTTAGCTCCGCCGTGGCGCCGGACAATCCGGAAGTGCTCGAAGCGCGGAGGCGGGGGATTCCGGTGATTCCCCGCGGCGAGCTCCTGGCCGAGCTGATGCGCCAAAAATTTGGCATCGCCATTGCCGGCAGTCATGGCAAAACGACGACGACGTCGATGGTCGCGGCCATCCTGAGCCACGCCGGCCTCGATCCGACAGTGGTCGTCGGCGGGCTGGTGGGCGGCATGGGCGGCAGCAACGCGCGGCTGGGCCGAAGCGATTATCTGGTGGTGGAAAGCGACGAAAGCGACGGCAGCTTTTTGAAGCTCGCGCCGATTCTGGCCGTCGTCACAAACATCGATCGTGAGCATTTGGATCACTACCCCGGAGGCATTGAGGAGATCCGCCAGGCCTTCGCGGAGTTCGCCGGGAGGGTTCCGTTCTACGGCGCCGCCATCTTGTGCCTGGACGACGAAAACGTGCAGCGGCTGCTGCCATCGATCAACCGGCGGACCATCACTTACGGAGAATCGGCGCCCGCCGACCTGCGGGTGACGCGGTCCTCCACGGACCATATGGCCAGCCAGTTTCATCTCCAGTTTCACGACCTGGATTTGGGCTGCTTCCGGCTACGCATTCCCGGAGCGCACAATGCGCTGAACGCCGCCGCGGCCACAGGCCTGGCTCTGGAGCTGGATATTCCGGTGGAGTCGATCCGGGAGGCGCTGGAGAACTTCGCGGGAGTGGACCGCCGCTTCCAGTTGCGCGGAACCGAACGCGGAATCGCGGTCATCGACGATTACGGGCACCATCCCACCGAGATCCGGGCGACGTTGGCGGCCGCGCGCGCTTGCCGATGCTTCGGGCGCGTTCACGTTTTGTTCCAGCCGCATCGCTACACCCGCACCCAAGCGCTGCTGGACGACTTTGCGCGCGCGTTTCATCAGGCCGACAGCGTCTTCGTGCTCGACATTTACGCTGCATCGGAGCGGCCCATCGAGGGCGTGACGTCGCAAGCGCTGGTGGAGCGGATCGAGGCGTTTGGGCACCGGAACGCGCGTTATGTGGAGTCCATGGACGCCGGAATCGCCGCGGTCGCGGCGGCGGCGAGGGAGGGCGACGCCATCTTGACCCTAGGCGCCGGTAGCGTCTCCCAGGCGGGAGACCGGATTCTGGAGGAGCTGAAGTGAGTAAGGTGGCGCAGGCACTCGTGCCTGCCGCCTCGACACTCGTGTCGAGGCCTGGCGCCCGCGAAGGCTCCGGCAGGCATCGAGACGAGTCTCGACCCGGCGCGCAAGAGTGCGTGCGCCACGAAAATCGTCCGGGCGCATGGAGATTTTCAGGTCTAGTAGTACAGAGCAGCAACCGAGTCGTGTAACACAGAGAGCTAAAGCGAATGGGACTGAAGAGCAACGGGGCAACGGCATCTTTAAAGCAGCTCGCTCCGCGTCTTGTGGTCGGAACGCTGGCCGGGGCGGCTGCGTTGGCCGCCGCGCTCTTCGCGTTCCATCGCGTGGAAGAGTTTTTGATTCGCGATCCTCGTTTCGCTCTCAATGGCGGCGAAGACGGACTCCGGCTCAGCGGCGCAGTGCACGCCTCCCACCATGCCATCCAGGCCGTCTTCGCGGAAGACTTCGGTCGCAGCGTGTACCTGATCCCGGTCGGCCAGCGGCGCACGACCCTCAAAACGGTCGATTGGGTCAAAGACGCCACCGTGGTGCGCATCTGGCCCAACCTCCTGGTGGCGCGAATCGCCGAGCGCAAACCCGTAGCGTTCATTACGCTCGCCGCCGGCCGGCCGGGACTGATCGACGAAGACGGAGTAATTCTGCCGCCCGCGCGCGACCGTTTCAATTTGCCCGTGCTGGCGGGCGTGAAAGCCTCCGATCCGATCGCGGAACGGCGCGAGCGCGTGGGGCGCTTGCTGCGCTTCATCAATGAGCTAGGCGAGGCGGGAAAGGATATTTCCGAAGTGGACGTCAGCGATCGCGACAATCTGAAAGTGCGTCAGCCGTATGAAGGCCGCATGGTGACGCTTTTGCTGGGCGACCAGCATTTCCAGGCGCGTTATCAAAATTACCGGAACCACATCGCGGAGATCAAGCGCAAGCTCCCCGGAGCTTCGACGCTCGATCTGCGCCTGGAGGACCGAATCACGGTGGTGGAATAGAATGGCCACGCCTGCTTCCGCGAAGTTTCCACTCGTTGTGGGCGTCGACGCCGGCAGTTGCTGGACGCGCTGCGTGATTTGCGCGCTGGAGGGCGAGTATCTCCGTTATCTGGGGCATGGATTGGCCTCGTCGGCCGGGTGGGCGAAGGGGCGCATCAGCGATCAGGAAGCGGTGGGCGAATCGATTCGTGCGGCCGTAGCCGATGCTGAGCGCGGCGCGCGAGTGGCCGTCGAGGCCGTCACCTTGGGCATTGGCGGCATTCATGTGCGCGGCGCGCAGAGCCGGGGCGTGTACGAGTTCGGCCGGCCGCGCGAGATCGGAATCGAGGATTTGAGCTTCGCCGCTCGAAGGGCTTCGGAAGTCCAGTTGGAGTCCGACCGGATGCTGCTCCATGTGTTCCCGCAGGATTTCGTCCTGGATGGCATGGCCGGCTTTCGCAAGCCGCAAAAGGGCATCTGTTCGCGGCTGGAGGCGAACGTTCACCTTGTTACAGCGTCGATCCTGGAGCACCAGGCTTTGGTGGCGTCCGCGCATATGGCTCACCTGGAGGTGGAGGAGACGGTCTTCGAGCCGGTCGCCGCGGCCTATGCGTGCCTGTTGCCGGAAGATCGCGCGGACGGCGTGGCGCTGCTCGATATCGGACATCACTCCTCCGGCCTGGCGATCTACGACGGCGACGCGCTCCAACTCGCCGCGAATCTTCCGGTTTCGAGCGACCTTTTCACGCGCGACATTGCCGCCATGTTCAAGATCGGCTATGAGGACGCGGAATGCCTGAAGCGAGAATATGGATGCGCGATGCTGGGCCTCACCTCGGACTCGACCATCATCGAAGTTCCCTCGCCGGAAAACCGGGCGCCCCGCGAGGCCCGGCGTGGCGAACTGGTGGAGATCCTGGAGGCGCGGGCGGAGGAGTTGTTCACCTACGCGCTGGATGCTTTGCGGCGGGCCGGTATGGATCGCAAGCTTCTGGATGGCGTCGTGCTGACGGGCGGCGGCTCGCGGCTTGCCGGCGTGTGCGACATGGCGGAGAAGGTGCTCAATTGCCAGGCGGGAAGCGGCTTGGCCAAGGGGATCGGCGATTGGCCCGAGGAGCTGGAAAATCCTTTGTGGACCACCGCGGCCGGGCTCAGCATGTATTCGGCCAAGCTCAAGCTGCACCAGCCGCCGCGGCGGCGGGCGCGAGGGCTGTTGGGATTGGTGATGAGGTAGGTGGAGCGGGCTTCAGCCTGCAACGGAGGCTTCAGCCTCCGCGAGCCGATCGGGGACTAAAGTCCCCGTTGCAGGCTGAAGCCTGCTCCCCAATTACGGGAGGGGGAGCGAATGTCATTGGATGCTTTGAAATTCGTGATCGAGGAAGAAGCGGCGCCGCGGACCAAGATTCGCGTGCTCGGCATAGGTGGCGGCGGATCGAACGCCGTCGCGAGAATGCTCGACGAGGGCGTGGCAGGAGTCGAGTTTTTCGTCCTGAACACGGACTTGCAGGCGCTGGCCGCTTCCTCGGTGCCCAGCCAACTGGCGATCGGCGCCAAGATCACTCGCGGTCTGGGCGCAGGCTCCGACCCCGCAGTGGGCCGTCAAGCCGCGTTGGAAGACACCGAGAAGATCATCGAATTGCTGGAAGGCGCGGACATGGTGTTCGTCACCGCCGGGTTGGGCGGCGGCACCGGCACGGGCGCCGTTCCGGTGGTGGCGTCGCTGGCGAAGGAACTAGGCGCGCTTACCGTCGCCGTGGTGACCAAGCCGTTCGGCTTCGAAGGCCCCAAGCGCATGCGGCAAGCGGAGGCAGGCTTGGCCGAGCTGGCCAGCGTGGCCGACACGGTGATCACCATCCCCAACGATCAGCTTCTGCGCCTGGCGCCAAAGGGAACAAGCTTCTTCGAAGCATTCCGCATCGCCGACGACGTGCTGCGGCAAGCCGTGCAGGGGATCAGCGACATTATCACCACGCCGGGACTCATTAACCGCGACTTCTCCGACATTCGTTCGATCATGCTCGGAATGGGGTACGCCATGATGGGCACGGCGGAAGCGTCGGGCGAGAGCGCCGCGCTGGCCGCGGCCGAAAAGGCCATCAGTTGCCCGCTGCTGGAAGCCGGCGGAGTGCGCGGCGCTCGCGGCGTCCTCATTAACATCACCGGATCAAGCCAGCTCGGGCTGCACGAGGTCAACGAAGCCTGCACGCTCATCAGCAATGCGACGGAAAATTCGGATGTGCAGATTAACTTCGGGGTGGTGCTCGATGAGCATCTCGCCGACAAGGTGAAGCTTACTGTCATCGCCACCGGATTCGAGCGCGAGACGCTGCCCGCGATCCAGCGCAAGCGCCAGGCCGCCGCCACGGCGACCGCGCTCCGAGCGGAACTCGTCCCTCAACCGCCGCCGCCCGAACCGGAACCCGTGATGGTCGCGGCCGCGTCCGAGGCAGCCGCCGCAGTCTCCGGGGCTTCTGCATCTGGGCAGGAAGAGACACCCCATACCAATGGCGTCGCGGGACCGGATGCGTCACGAGACCCGCTCATGCCGGATCCGTTCAAGGATCTCGAGGTGCCGGCGATTCTGCGGCGGCGGCTGGTGCAGTAGCGTTAAAACAGAGAGCTTTCGCCAGCTGGCTTACCAGCGGCTGCGGGAACGGCCCCCGGAGCGATAGCCCCCTCCGCCCCCTCCGCGCTCGGCTTTCGGACGGGCTTCGTTGACGTTAAGTGTCCGGCCGTCGAATTCCCGGCCGTTGAGCTCGGCGATGGCGCGATCCGCTTCGGCGTTGTTGCTCATTTCGACGAATCCAAAGCCTCGGGCCTGGCCGGTATCGCGGTCGGTGATAAGGCTGACGCGCTCCACGGTTCCATATTCTTGAAATATCGATCGAATCGCGTCTTCGGTGGCGCTGAAGCTGAGGTTTCCAACAAAAATGTTCTTCATTAATTTCCCTTTTGAAGTTTGCAGAGTGAATCGGGGCAGGATCGGACGAAGGCCGCTAAGACCGGACGAAACGAAAGAGCCAAAAACAGTGAACTGCTATTGACATAGTCGCACAAAGAAGCCTCAGAATCAAGAAGGACATGGCCGCGGGGCAAAGCGGAACAGAAACAATAACATCTGCCGCGATCGTTTCATTTGCGCGTCCATTGGCGCGTGTGGTATGAGTAGATAAAGTTCCCCCCGAAAGCGATTCCGGTGAAACGCGCTTGATAAGCTGCTCGGCCCCGGTTCGGAGAACTCTAACGTTATGGCATATGTGATTGCGGAACCCTGCATCGGCACCAAAGACACGGCGTGTGTCGACGCCTGCCCGGTCGATTGCATCCACCCCAAAAAAGACAACCCGAAGTTCGGCTCCGAAGAAATGATCTATATCGATCCCGTGGAGTGCATCGACTGTGGAGCCTGTGTGCCCGTGTGCCCCGTTTCCGCGATTTTCGCGCTGGACGATCTGCCGGACAAATGGGCCGATTTCGCGCAGCGGAACGCGGCCTATTTTGGGCGCTAGTCCCACGCGAGACCGATGGCTCTCACTTCTTCGTAACCGGCCTTGAGGCTCCGCCCGTCAAACTCTTACGGTTTGCTAAGGTTTTTTGAGGGTCTCATGAAGAAAATAGCAGGTATCATTTTGCTCGGGTGGGCGTGCGCCGCGGGCGCGCTCGCGCAGACGTCCGCGGGTTTTGGAGCCGTAAGCGGAACCATTCGCGAGGCTTCCGGCGAAGGCATTCCCGACACGACCGTGTCGGTCTCCAACGACAGCCTGGGAATCCGGCACAACGTGGTGACCAGCGACGACGGGGTATTCAACGCTCCCGCGCTGGTTCCCGGCCCCGGCTACACGATGAAAGTGACCCGAAAAGGCTTCCAGGCGTGGGAGAAGAAGGATTTGGAGATTCCCGTGGGCCGGACGGTTACGTTCGAAATCACGCTGATGCGGGAGGGGCAAGGCGGAGCGGAAGCCGCGCGAACCGCTCCGCCCGCGCCCGATTCGAAGCACGATGTCTCCGATCTTGTCACCCAACCGGACCTGGATGCGCTTCCTTCCAGCGCGCGCCGCGCCGACCCGCTCGTGGCGCTGGCACCGGCCGTGACGGAAAACCCGGCCACCGGAGTTCTGGCGGTGCGCGGCGAGCCCTTCACAAACGCGTTTCTCACCGATGGCGCCCTAACCACCAGCCAGCACTATCTCGACAAGCCCGGCATCGCACCGCAATTGACGCAGGACCAGATTTCGCAGATGCAGGTTCTCTCGGCCATGGCCCCGCCCGAGTTGGGCCATTCCTCCGGCGGCATTGTAAACGCAGTGACGCGAAGCGGAACCAACGGCTTTCATGGCAAGTTGTACGACTTCTTCAACGACGCGAGCCTGAACGCCGCAAACCGCTATGCCCCGGATTTCCGTCCCAGCGGCTGGCAGCATCAGGGCGGGGCCAGCGCCGGCGGCTCGATTTTTCCGGATAAGCTGTTCTGGTTTTCCAATTTTGAAGTCACCGACGGGAAATCTCAGGGGCTGAACCTCATCAACAATCCGTTGATCGGCATTCCCGGCGGGACGGCGGTGAATGCAGCCAATTGCACCGCGCCCGCTACGCCCGCGCAGTGCACTGCGGCGATCGCGTTCCTCAATTCGCAAATGAATACGGTGAATCGCTCGCTGTTCTCCTTGAACGGGCTGGCCAAACTCGACTGGCGGCCGGACGAAAACAATAGCATCAGCTTCAACGCGGGCGTATTCCACAGCGACGCGCCGAATGGGGCGAATATGGCCGAAGTGGCCACCGATGGATCGCTACGCGGAGCCAACGGCAGCCTGAATCAGGAGACGCGCAATGGGAGATTGAGCTGGGGAAGGTCGCTGGCGAGCGGATTCGCGTTCAACGACATGAGCGCCAGCCTCTATCACAGCCGGCTGTCCGATTACGAAGACTCGCAGTTGTTGCCGACGATTAACGGCTCTCCCAGCAAACTCGCCATATACATCGCGGGGACGAACGTCGGCTCGAATCCGACGTTTCCCAATGTCGTGAGCGAGCAGAGATGGACGTACGCCGATAATCTCTCAGTAACGATGAACACGCACCTGGTGAAACTGGGCGCGGAATATGTCCGCCGCGAGGATCGGACGTTTCAGATCTTCAACAGCACAGGGACTTACTATTACCCTTCGCTCACCACGTTCGCGGAGGATTTCACTAGCAATCCTTCCGCGCGCCGGAGCTACACCAGTTACTCCCAGGGCTTCGGGGTGCCTGTGGTGGATCTGCATATTCCGGAATTCAACTGGTATTTGCAAGACACCTGGCGGCCGATCCGGCGTCTGAGCCTGACCTACGGAGTGCGGTGGGAGAAGACGTTCATGCCCAAGCCCACCTACGCCAACTCCACCTACTACCAAACCGGCTCCATCCCATCGACCAACAAGGACATTGCCCCGCGCATCGGGGCATCCTATCTGTTGAACGGCAGCACGGTGATCCGGGCGGGATTCGGCGAGTTCTTTCAGCCGTATCCCGGCCAGCTTCTCGACGCCCTTTTTACGGGAAATGGGATTTATCAGGAAAACATTTCTCTGAATCCCACTCAAACCGGCGCGCCGTATTTCGGACACGTGATTGCTGGCCCCTCGAGCGCGCCCAACGGATCGATCAATGTCTTCTTTGCCCAGCCGGGCAAGTTCCGCAACCCTTATGTCGAGCAGGGCGTAGTGAGTCTGGAGCGGCGTTTTGGCGCCAAGACCACGCTGACGGTCAGCGGAATCAGCAGCACCGGGTTCAAGCTGTGGACGCTCAGCGACCAAAACGTTTACGCGCCCACGACCGTCAAAACTTACACCATCTACAACGCCGCGGGAGCTCCCGTAGGGACGTTCCCCACATGGATCGTCAACACAAAAGGGTCGTCCTCGTTCGCTCACGCTTACCAGGTGGACAACTCGGGCGGCTCCTGGTATCACGCCCTCACCGTCCAGTTGAACCAAGCCATGTCGCACGGACTGAGTTTGCATGCGGCCTACACCTGGTCACACGCCGTGGATGACGTGGGCGGGACTCCTGTGTCATGGCTCGGGTTCCTGGCGCCTGGCGTCATTAACGCGGATTACCGCTCGGTGCAGGCGAATTCGGCGTTCGACCAGCGGCATAGGGGAGTCATAAGCTGGACCTGGGCTCCGCGGGTGACCAAGAGCAACTCGATGATCGCTCGGTATGTGCTGAATGGCTGGCAGCTTTCCGGCATCGCCACGCTGGCCTCCCCGATGTATGAGACGCCCATCGTGCTGGTGAATGGCCAACAGTTCTCCGGCATCACTATGCTCTACCTGAATTCGCTCAACGGCTCGGGCGGCTCGCAGCAGGCTCCGTTCTTGCGTGCGGGATCGCTCCCCACCGGCCGCGAACACACCGTAGACGCTCGCCTCTCGCGCGCCGTTCCCATCACCGAGCGCGTGAAAGCGACGTTGATGCTGGAGGCGTTCAACGTATTCAACTCCCAGTTCAACACCAGTGTGAACACCATCGCCTATACGGCTACTTCCGGAGTGCTGAGACCCGTCACCGGCTTGGGCGACGGCAATGCGGCCGTTGGCTATCCCTACGGCACGAACTCCCGGCGCGCGCAGATCGCGCTGCGCGTCGAGTTTTAAAGCCCAAGTTGTCACTTGACCGCTCCCTGGCGGTCACGGCTCTGCAACTGATGTGAACGCAAGCACCGTTTCGGAGCCGCAACCGCCCGGGAGTGCTCCACGACCCCGGGGCCACAAAAGATAATGAAGCGGTGGAGGGCGGGCTTTAAGCCTCGCTGTTTGCGAGCGGCCCTGAAGCGCCGCAGCGGGCCGCGGCCGCAGCCGCTTAATCGATCAGGATCTGCTCGAAGGGTGCTACCAGAAGCGCGGTCGAAATCGTCGCCGAGCAATACGGCGTGGAGCCGCCGGCACAATGCCCCTTTCCAGCGCGAGGATCTCCTTTAGCGCGCTGCGCTCTGCGCCGTAACAAAACTTCACAATTCGTTAGGCAACCCGCTTCGTAAACCCGGAGTCGTAAGCGTACAGACAAACGAAGGCATTGAGTCTCGCGGGCGGGGATCCTTCGGTCTCCCGCCATAGGGTTAGTCTCTATCATGAAAGCTGTCGGACGCGTCCTGCCACAACTGTTCTCTT
>Ga0126371_10003604_pt1 | contig 13572 bp, 13 predicted proteins | sample PanSoiMetaPlot_4_FD_110145 | JGI IMG/M metagenome (GOLD analysis project Ga0126371, IMG submission 110145) | Tropical forest soil microbial communities from Panama - MetaG Plot_4 | ecosystem: Environmental > Terrestrial > Soil > Tropical forest > Bulk soil | place: Panama | collected 2016-02-17 | reverse complement strand
CGTCGGTACCTGGCTATTCCGCATCGCGCGCAACCGGCGCATCGACCTCCTGCGGCGCGACCGCGAGGACACGGTTCCGGATGCGCGCTCGCACGACACGCCCGATCCGGCGCCGGCGCCCGATGACTCGCTCGACATGAGCCAGCGCGAGGCGCGCATCCGGGCGGCGCTGCGGCTGCTGCCGCACGAGCAACTCGACCTGGTGCGGCTCGCTTTCTTCGAAGGACTGTCGCATGGCGACATCGCAGCACAGACCGGGCTCCCGCTGGGCACGGTCAAATCCCGCCTGCGGCTCGCCTTCACGCGGCTGCGCCGCGCGCTCGAGCAGGAAGGCGTAACCCAGTCAGTGTAAGTGTGGAAGGATCGCGGCCGTGCTATGAGGGGCTGGCATTTCGCAAGCCCCGCCGATGAAAGCCGTCCTCTGCACCCGCTATTGCGGACCTGACGATCTCGAGATCCGCGACATTCCCGATCCGGTCGCCGGATCGGGTGAGGTCGTGGTGCGCGTGCGCGCGGCCGCGCTCAATTTCTTCGACACGCTGATCATCGCCGGCAAGTACCAGACCAAGCCGGCCTTCCCGTTCTCGCCCGCCGCCGAGTTCGCGGGCGAGGTCGAAAGCATGGGAGACGGCGTCACGACGCTGCGGCCGGGCGACCGCGTCGCCGCCAATATCGGCTTCGGCGCGGCGCGCGAAAAAGTCGCGATCGCGGCCGACCAACTCGCCCGCGTGCCGGACGGCCTCGACCTCGAGCGCGCCGCCGGCCTGACCGTCACCTACGGCACCACGCTCTATGCCTTGCGCGAGCGCGCGCAGCTTCGCGCCGGCGAGACCCTCGCGGTGCTCGGCGCGGCCGGCGGCGTCGGCATTGCGGCCGTCGAGATCGGCAAGCTCCTGGGCGCGCGCGTGATCGCCTGCGCATCATCGGCCGACAAGCTCGCTTTCGCGCAACGCCACGGCGCCGACGTGGCGGTCAACTACGCGGACGAGGATCTCAAGGACGCGCTGCGCCGCGTGACCGGCGGCCAGGGCCCCGACGTGATCTACGATCCGGTCGGCGGCCGCGCGACCGAATCGGCGCTGCGCGCGATCGCGTGGGGCGGCCGCTTCCTGGTGGTCGGCTTTGCGGCCGGCGACATCCCGAAGCTGCCGCTCAACCTCGTGCTGCTGAAAGGCTGCGACGTGCGCGGCGTGTTCTGGGGCGCCTGGACGCAGCGCGACCGCGCCGGCGACCGCGCCAATACGGAGCAGATCCTTGAGTGGTGCGCGCAAGGGAAATTGAGAGCGCACGTGCATCAGACTTTTCCGCTCGACCGGATCGCGCAGGCCTTGCACACGCTCGCCGATCGCAAGGCGATGGGGAAGGTGGTGCTTCGAGTATGACGCCGAATCCCCTGGTGGTTATGGCGTCAATCCGCGTGCGAGGGCGCGCTTCGCCGCCTCGCGATGCTCCGGGCGGATGTGCGAGGCCACGAGCTTGATGGCGGTCGCGAGCACCGCGGCGTCATCCGTAAAACCGAGCACGGGCATCATGTCGGGGATGAAGTCGAACGGGAGCACGAAGTAGGCCAGCGCGCCGATGAGCGCGGCCTGTACGTGGCGCGGCGTCGCGCGATCGAACGCGCAGTAATAGGCGGCGAGCAGATCCTCCGTGAACGGCAGCGCGGATGCGACGCGCCTGACCTTCGCCCAGAAGCCGCGCCGCACATAGGCCTCGTCGCGCGCCAGCCTGGCGACGTCACAGGATGCTTCAGACACATCCGCCCCGATCGACATTGATGACTCCCACGACTTGCTGACCAGGAAATGGGGCGCCGCAGGAGCGGCCGCAAGCATCACCCGCCCGCGATCTTGTCCATCGCCTCGGCGAGCTTCATGTCGAGCTCGGTCACGCCGCCCGCGTCATGGGTCGACAGCGTCACCTCGACGGTCTTGTAGACGTTGAACCATTCGGGATGGTGGTCGAGCTTCTCGGCGACGAGCGCGGCGCGTGTCATGAAGCCGAATGCCGCGTTGAAATCGGCGAACACGAATTTCTTGGTGATCGCGTCGCGGCCTTTGGCGTCGCTCCAGCCGGAGAGCTTTGCAATCGCCGCCTTGCGCGCCTCGGCGCCGAGCTTCTGAGCCATTTTCTCACCTCGCGGTGTTGTCCCGCCGCGCATTTGCGGGCCATTACGTCACGCTCGCGCGCCTCCGGCAACCCCGGGCGGTGGCGTAATCCATGCTGGCGCCCGCGAATATGGCGCCCTACATCCAAGTCATCCACTAAAATGTCGGCTGGCCGACAGGGAGGCCGCACATGTTCTGGTCCGTGAATATCGGCTCGATCGCCGGCACCGCGATCCGCATCCATTTCACCTTCCTGCTCTTCCTCGCCTGGCTCTTTGTCGCCGGCTGGGCGTCGGGCGGGCCGGCCGCCGCGTGGGGCGGGCTCCTGTTCATGGTTCTCCTCTTCGCCTGCGTGCTGGCGCACGAGTTCGGCCACATCTTCACGGCGCGCGCCTTCGGGGTGCCGACGCCCGACGTGACGCTGCTGCCGATCGGCGGCGTGGCGCGGCTCGCCCGCATCCCGGAAAAGCCGAGCGAGGAATTTTTGATCGCGATCGCGGGACCGCTGGTCAACGTGGCGATCGCGGCGGGGCTCGTGCTCGCGGGCGCACATCTCAACCTGGCGCAGCTCGCCACCATGGAGAGCACGCGGATCTCGCTCATCGACCGGCTCGCCGAGGTGAACCTCTTCCTCGCCGTGTTCAACATGATCCCCGCCTTCCCGATGGACGGCGGGCGCGTGCTGCGCGCGCTGCTTGCGATCAAGCTCGGCCATGTGCGCGCGACCGAGATCGCGGCCGCGATCGGCCAGCTGGTGGCGTTCGGGCTGGGCTTCCTCGGCCTGTTCGGCAATCCGCTGCTGATCTTCATCGCGGTCTTCGTCTATCTCGCGGCCTCGTCGGAGGCGCACCTCGTCGCGGTACGCGCCATGACGCGCGACGTGCCGGTCAGCGCCGCCATGATGACCGAGTTCGCCACGCTCAAGCCGGAGGAGCACATCGACGCCGCGATCGAGACCTTGCTGCGCACCAGCCAGAGCGAGTTTCCGGTCGTCGACGACGGCCATCGCCTGGTCGGCCTGCTCGACCGCGACGGCATGATCCGCGCGCTGAAGACACTCGGGCCCAACGCCCGCGTTGCCCAGGCGATGGCGACCGACGTGCCCACCGTCGGCGCGCGCAGCCGCCTCGAGGATGCTTTCCGCATCCTGCAGGAGAAATCCGCGCCCGCGGTCGGCGTCGTCGATGTGGCCGGCCGGCTGGTCGGGCTCATCACCTCGGAGACGGTGAGCGAGATGCTGATGGTGCAGAACGCCATGCCGAGGGGTACGCACATCGGCCCGTGGGGCCGCCGGCCCGGGCCCCTGCCGGAGACGCGCTAGGACGGTTTTGGGTTCGTCCGGTGCGCGCCCGAGGTGCGCCGCTTGTAAATAACAAGCGAAATACAAGCGCCCCGAATCGCGAGGCGAGCCACTGCCACGCCATCCCCGCCTTCGCGGGGACAGGTTTTGCCATTCCTCCTTCATGTCCGATTCCGCGCACTCCAAAGCGCGTTGAAAAAATACAGGCGATTTACAAGGCGCCGATTTCGCCAAATACAGGAAAGGTCATTGAAATAGCGAAGAAAAAGGCGCGAGCCCGGAACAGGCGAATAACAGGGGCGGAAACAGAAAAACCGGGGCCATTAACAGGAGGGGCGCCTACGTCCGGTTGTAATGCGGCATGCGAGGCATGGAGCGGCCCAAACCCAAAGCGCCCGGCGGCACGAAGCTCCGGACGCACGAAAGGCAGACTAGGATTTCTGCCATCGCCCAATAGCGGGAAATGCACAAGCAAAGGCCGCGTTATCCCCGCTTTATTGTGGTGCCGATGCTGCCCGGCATGGCCCGCCGCCAGCCCGCTGATACCGGCCGCGCCGAAGGCGGCGTCGCAGGCTCGTCATCTCGTCGCACTAGCGTGCCGGGTGCCGATTAAAGCGGCCAGCCGGGAGGGCTCGACCATGCCACGCACACTCGGTCCCAGCCGCCGTCGCTTTCTGAAGGTCGTCGGCGCCACCACGGCGCTCACCGCCGTCAGTGCAATCGCCCGCCCCTACCTGAGCCGCGCCGCCGATCGGCCGCTGGTCAGCCATGGCGTGCAATCGGGTGACGTCTCGGTTGACTCCGGCATCGTGTGGGCGCGCGCCGACCGGCCGGCGCGCATGCAGATCGAGGTGGCGACGAGCGACAGCTTCAAGGACCCGCGCGGCCTCTTCGTCGATGCGCTGCCCGAGACCGATCTCACCGCGAGGGCGCTGATCGAGAACCTGCCGGCCGGGCAGGACATCTTCTATCGCGTGCGTCTGCAGGACCTCGCGGAGCCGACCATCCTCGGCGAGCCCGTGATCGGCCGCTTCCGCACGGCGCCGGCCGACCGGCGCTCGGTCTCATTCGTCTGGTCGGGCGACACCGCGGGCCAGGGCTGGGGCATCGACGAGGCCAAGGGCGGCATGCGCACCTATGCGGCGATGCTCAAGAACCGGCCGGATTTCTTCATCCATTCGGGCGACACCATCTACGCGGACGGGCCGATCCCGGCCGAGATGAAGCTGCCGAACGGCGACATCTGGAAGAACATCGTCACCGAGGCGAAGTCGAAGCCGGCCGAGACGCTCGACGAGTTCCGCGGCAACTTCAAGTACAACCTGCTCGACAAGAACCTGCGCGCATTCAACGCCGAGGTCCCGATGTTCGCCCAGTGGGACGATCACGAGACGACGAACAACTGGTGGCCCGGCGAGCCGCTCACCCGCGCCGAACACCTGCGCAAGAAGTACACCGAGAAGAACGCGCTCGAGCTCGCCGTGCGTGCCTCGCGCGCCTTCCACGAATACATGCCGATGCGCATCAGCATCGCGGAGCCGGGCCGGGTCTACCGCAAGATCTCGTACGGGCCGTTGCTCGACGTCTTCATGCTCGACATGCGCAGCTACCGCGGGCCGAACGGCGCCGACGACCAGGAGACCTACGGCCCCGACGCCTATTTCCTCGGGCCCACCCAGGTCGCCTGGCTCAAGCGCGAGCTGATGGCCTCGCGCGCGACCTGGAAGGTGATCGCCAACGATATGCCGCTCAGCCTGCTCGTCGTCTACGACGTCGACCGCAAGTGGGGCGTCGAGGCGATCGCGCAGGGCGACAACGGCCCGCCGCGCGGCCGCGAGCTCGAGGTCGCCGACATCCTCTCGTTCATGAAACATGCGGGCATCCGCAACACCGTCTGGCTCACCGCCGACGTGCACTACGCGGCCGCGCACTACTACGATCCCAACAAGGCGCAATTCCAGGATTTCGAGCCGTTCTGGGAATTCGTCTCCGGGCCGATCCATGCCGGCGCCTTCGGTCCCAACCAGCTCGACGGCACGTTCGGCCCGCAACTCGTTTTCCAGAAGGTGCCGCCGAAGGAGCAGATCGGCTCGCTCGGCTACGACCTGCAGTTTTTCGGCCACGTCGCCATCGACGGCGCGACGCAGCTGATGACCGTGACGCTGAAGGACTGGAACGACAGGGCGTTGTGGTCGACGCAGATCGAGCCGAAGTTCGGCTAGTGCCGCGAACCCGAAGCTCGCACGATTTCTCGGCGGGCACGGTTGCGAACTTCGGGTTTAAAAGCGGCACTAGAATCATACATTTTGCTAGTGTCCTTATCGATTCCGAAGTTCGCTCAGAACTCGCTGAAAAGTTGGCGAACTTCGGAATCGGGACACTAGCGCGACGCCCATGGTGCCCCGCCGGTGCACCGCGCCGCCGCTCGCCGATCCGGCGCGCAAGAGATAGAATCGCGGCGGTCGCACGGCGCCGCCTCCTCGGGTCGACGCAAGATCAAGCGGCCGACCGTCCGCCCTCGCGAGGCCCCTCATGCCGATCAAGTTGCGACCGCCCCGCCCGAGCCGCCGCCGATTTCTGAAAATCGCCGGCACCGCGGGCGCGCTCACCATGATCGGCGGCATCGCCCGGCCGTATTTGAGCCGCGCCGCCGACCGGCCGCAGGTGAGCCACGGCGTGCAGTCGGGCGACGTCTCGACCGACTCCGGCATCGTCTGGGCGCGCGCCGACCGGCCGTCGCGCATGCGGGTCGAGGTGGCGACCACCGACAGCTTCAAGGACCCGCGTGGCCTGTTCGTCGACGCGCTGCCCGAGCGCGATCTCACCGCCAAGGCGCTGATCGAGGACCTGCCGCCCGGGCAGGACATCTTCTATCGCATCCGCTTCCAGGACCTTGCCGAGCCGAACATTCTGGGCGAGCCGCTGGTCGGCCGCTTCCGCACCGCGCCGGCCGACCGGCGCTCCGTGTCGTTCGTGTGGTCGGGCGACACCGCCGGCCAGGGCTGGGGCATCGACGAAGCGCGCGGCGGCATGCGCACCTATGCGGCCATGCACGGGAACCGGCCGGATTTCTTCATCCACTCGGGCGACACGATCTACGCCGACACGCCGCTGCCGGCGCAGATGAAGCTGCCGAACGGCGAGATATGGAAGAACCTCGTCACCGAGGCGAAGTCGAAGCCGGCCGAGACGCTCGACGAGTTTCGCGGCTGCTTCAAATACAACCTCCTCGACCGCAACCTGCGCGCCTTCAACGCCGAGGTCCCGATGTTCGCGCAGTGGGACGATCACGAGGTCACCAACAACTGGTGGCCGGAGGAGCCGCTCACCCGCGCCGAGCATCGACGCAAGCACTATGTGGAGAAAAACGCGCTCACGCTCGCGGTGCGCGCCTCGCGCGCGTTCCATGAATACATGCCGATGCGGATCAGCATCGCGGAGCCGGGCCGCGTCTATCGCAAGATCGGCTACGGGCCGCTGCTCGACGTGTTCATGCTCGACGAACGCAGCTATCGCGGGCCGAATGGCGCTAACGACGAGACGACATATGGGCCGGCCGCCTATTTCCTCGGGCCGACGCAGGTCGCCTGGCTCAAGCGCGAGCTCAAGGCCTCGCGTGCCACCTGGAAGGTGATCGCGGCCGACATGCCGCTCAGCCTGATCCGCGTCTACGACCCCGACCGCAACTGGGGCAGCGAGGCGATCGCGCAAGGCGACGGGCCGCCGCGCGGGCGCGAGCTCGAGATCGCCGATCTGCTCGCCTTCGTGAAGCGCGAGGGCATCCGCAACACCGTTTGGCTCACCGCCGACGTGCACTACAGCGCGGCGCACTACTACGATCCGAACAAGGCGCAGTTCCAGGATTTCGAGCCTTTCTGGGAATTCGTCTCCGGCCCGATCCATGCCGGCGCCGGCTCGGCGAACACGCTCGACAACACGTTCGGACCGCAGCTCGTGTTTCAGCGGGCCGCGCCCAATGGCCTCGGCGGCTCGCTCATCGACCTGCAGGCCTTCGGCCAGGTCGCGATCGACGGCGCGACGCAGGTGATGACCGTGACGCTGAAGGACTGGAACGATCGGGCTTTGTGGAGCGGTAAGATCGAGCCGAAGCTGGGATAGCGGTCGACGGCTTGCCCTCTCCTTAACCATCCCCGGCACGCAGGGGTTGCAACCGGGACCGCTTAATTGCTCCTTTAGACTGCTGTTCTAGGGTCTGCGCAGCGCTCGGCGCAGCCTGGATCCCATGACCACATTCGATACGAGCGTTCGCGCTCGGCCCGCCACGCCCTCGGTGTTGTGGCTCGCCCCGAGCCTCTATGCGGCAACGCTGTTCGTGTCGGCGCTGCTGCTGTTCGCGCTGCAGCCGATGTTCGCCAAGATGGTCCTGCCGCGCCTCGGGGGCTCGCCCTCGGTGTGGTCGGTCGCGATGGTATTCTTTCAGGGCGCGCTCCTCCTCGGCTATGCCTATGCGCATCTGATCAGCCGGCTGCTGGCGCCCGGCCGCGCCGCGCTCGCGCATCTCGCCGTGCTGGCCATCGCAGGCCTGACCCTGCCGATCGGCATCGCGGCCGGCTTCGACGTGCCGCCCGAAACCGGCGTCGCCTTCTGGCTGATCGGTCTGTTCGCAGCCTCGATCGGCCTGCCGTTTGCCGCTTTGTCGGCGAGTGCGCCGCTGCTGCAGAACTGGTTTGCGGCGAGCGGCCATCGCCAGGCCGGCAATCCGTATGTGCTCTACGCGGCCTCCAACCTCGGGTCGTTCATCGCGCTGCTCGCCTATCCGTTCGTCATCGAGCCGCTGCTGCCCCTGCGTCAGCAGACCTCCCTATGGTCGATCGGGTTTGCGACTCTCGCGGTGTTGATCGCGCTCGCCGGCCTGCTGATTGGGCGTTGCGCCGGCGGCGCAACGCCCGCCACGGCCGACGTCGCGGCGCGGCCCACGGTGGCCGACCGGCTGCGCTGGACCGCACTCGCCGCCATCCCCTCGGGCCTCGTCATTGCGGTCACCACCTTCGTCAGCGCCGACATCGCGGCCGCGCCCTTCCTGTGGGTCATCCCGCTTGCGATCTATCTCGCGACCTTCGTGGCGATCTTCCGCGACAAGCCGTGGTTCGACCATGGCAAGACGGTCGCGCTGGCGCCGCTTGCGGTCGCGCCGGTCGCGGTCACGGCGCTTGGGATCATCAAGTCGTATTGGCTCGCCGCCATCGGTTTCAACCTGCTCGCCTTCGCGATCCTCGCGCTCGTCTGCCACGGCGAGCTTTATCGGCGGCGGCCGGCTGCGCCGCACCTCACCGAATTCTATCTGTGCATCTCGCTGGGCGGCGCGATCGGCGGCGCCTGCGTCGGCCTCGCCGCACCGTATGTGTTCAACGACGTCTACGAGTACCCGATCCTGATCGCGGCCGCATTGCTGGCACTGCCGGGAATGTTCGCTGGCGGCGTGCGACCGTTCCTGCGCCGCGCCGGACCGGTGCTGGCGGCGGCCGCGGGCGTCGCCATCGCGCGCGCCGTCATCGGCGGCGAGCTGCCGCCGGTGGCGGATATCTCCTGCAAGATTCTCACCACGCTGCTTGTGGCGTTCATCTTCCTGCGACGCAAGCAGCCGGCTGCCGTCTTCGCCCTGGTGGTGTTCGCCTTCGTGTTCACCGGCGCCTGGACGCCCGGCCTCGACCGCGTCGTGACCACCCGCAGCTTTTTCGGCATCCACAAGGTGATCGACACCTCCGATGGCCGCTTTCGCGTGCTGATGCACGGCACGACGATCCACGGTGCCGAGCGCCTGCGCGCCGACGACAGGACCGCGTTGACGGGACGGCCCGAGCCGCTGACCTACTATTACGAAGGCGGGCCGATCTCCGAGACGATCGAGCGCACGCGCGCCGCCCACGGCGGCACGCTCGACCATGTGGCGGTGGTCGGCCTCGGGGCGGGAAGCCTCGCGTGCTATCGCGGCGATGCGGAGCATTGGACCTACTACGAGATCGATCCGAAGGTGGTGGAGATCGCCCGCGATCCCCGCATGTTCACTTTCCTGTCCGCTTGCGCGCCCGCGATCCCGATCGTGCTGGGTGACGCGCGCCTGACGCTCGCGACCGCGCCGACGCGCTACGACCTGATCGTCCTCGACGCCTTCTCGTCCGACACGATCCCGGTGCATCTGCTCACCCGGGAGGCATTCGCGACCTATCTGGCGCATCTCGCGCCGCACGGCGTGCTGGTGATCCACGGCTCGAACCGTCACCTCGATCTCGTTCCGGTCGTCGCCGCGGCCGCCAGGGCGGCGAACCTCGTCGCGCTCATCAAGGAGGTGGGCAGAGGCGAGCCGGTGACCGACGGATTCAAGGCCGGCTCGTCCGTGATGGCGCTGGCGCGCGACCCAGCCGACGTGAACGCCCTCATGGCGCAGGACGGCTGGCAACGGCTCGACCCGGTCCCCACCATCGGCGCCTGGACCGACGACTATTCGAACGTGCTCGGCGCATTGATCCGCCGCAAGCTCGGATGGTGACGGGTTTGAGCGAGCGCGAGTTTCAATAGAAGGCGGCGCAACCGACTCGAGAGGGCCCTCTCCCCCGCTTGCGGGGGAGGGGGAGCAACCGCATCACTTGCCTCGCAATCACAGAACCGCCTACGCTGCCGCCGCATGGGGGGATCATGAGCGGCGTTGTCCTGCACACCGCTTTCGACGTGCTGGCCTGGCTTGCGGCCGGGCTCGCGGGGTTTTGGCTCACGCGGATCGAGAAGATCGCATTTCCCGCCATCACCACCGATATGCCCTATATCGCGGCAGTGCTGCTCGGGGCGGGGCTCGGCGCCTACCTGTTCGGCACCGGCAACATGTGGCTCTCCGGCGTGCCGGGGCTCGGGCGCTCGGTCGAAGGCGCGGTCGTGGGCGGCATCGTCGCGGTCGAGCTCTACAAGCTCACCGCCGGCATCCGCACCCGCACCGGCGCGCGCTTTGCGCTGCCGTTCTGTGTCGGCGTCGCGATCGGCCGCATCGGCTGCTACTTCGCAGGCGTGGACGATTTCACCTTCGGCACGCCCACCGCGCTGCCGTGGGGGCACGATTTCGGCGACGGCATCCCGCGCCATCCGGTGCAGCTCTACGAGGGCGCCGCCATGGCGGCGTTCGCCGTGTTCTACGTGGCGGCGGTGCGGCTGCGCGACCCATTCGTGATCGAGAACGGCTTCTATCTCGCGATCGGCTTCTACGCGATCCAGCGCTTCGCCTGGGAATTCATCAAGCCGTACGGCGCGGTGATCGGCCCGTTCAATCTCTTCCACCTCTTGTCGCTCGCGCTCCTCGCCTATGCGTCTTTCATGATCTTGTCCGCGCCGCAGGAGGCCCCCGCGCATGACCGCGCCGTTGCGTAGATCGCGCCCCTACGTCTTCTGGGGGCAGACCACCTCGCTGTGCGAGACCTGCCTCGCGCTGGTGCCGACCAAGATCGAGATCGTCGGCAACGAGGTCTGGTACGAGAAACGCTGCGAGCGGCACGGCGTGCAGTCGACGCTGGTGTCGAGCGACGCCGCCTATTGGCGGCGCTGCAAGGACTACATCAAGCCGGGTGACAAGCCGCTGGCGTTCCAGAATCGCACCGAATTCGGCTGCCCGTACGATTGCGGCCTGTGTCCCGACCACGAGCAGCACTCGTGTCTCGCGCTGATCGAGATCAACGAGCACTGCAACCTCACCTGCCCGGTCTGCTTTGCGGATTCATCGCCGGCGCGCAGCAGGCACCTGCCGCTCGCGACCGTCGAGAAAATGCTCGACGCGCTGGTGGCAAGCGAAGGCGAGCCGGATCTCGTGCAAATCTCCGGCGGCGAGCCGACCATCCATCCGGAGTTCTTCGCCATCCTCGACGCCGCGCGGGCGCGGCCGATCCGCCACGTGATGATCAACACCAACGGCCTGCGCCTCGCGCGCGAGCCGGATTTCGCGGCGCGGCTCGCCGAGGGCAAGCGCGGCCTCGAGGTCTACCTGCAGTTCGACTCGCTCGAGCGCGACGCGCTGATGAACCTGCGCGGCGCCGATCTGCGGCGCGTGCGCGAGGCGGCGCTGGAGAACCTCGAACGGCACGGCATCTCGACGACGCTGGTCGTCACGGTCAAGCGCGGCGTGAACGACGGCGAGATCGGCGCGATCGTGCGCCACGCGCTCGAATGGCGCTGCGTGCGCGGCGTCACGTTCCAGCCCGTGCAGGACGCCGGCCGCAACGAGAATTTCGACAAACGCACCGACCGGCTCGTGCTCTCCGACATCCGCCGCCGCATCGTCGAGGACTCGGGCGTGTTCGGCGAGGACGACGTGATCCCGCTGCCGTGCAATCCCGAGACCATCTCGATCGCCTACGGGCTGCGAAATGGGAAATCGGTCGTGCCGATCCTGTCCGCCATCCCGCGCGAGGAATTGCTGGCGCTGGTGCCGAACGCCATCAGCTTCGAGAAATATCCGGCGCTGCGGGAGAAGTTCATCGACCTCTTCTCGCTCTCGTCCGGCCCGTGCAATGCGACGGAGCGGCTCAGCGAGTTCCTGTGCTGCCTGCCGAAGTTCGAGACCCCAGCCGGCCTCTCCTACGAGAACGTCTTCCGTGTCGTGATCGTGCAGTTCATGGACCGCTTCAATTTCTGCCTCGGCGGCGTGAAGCGCTCCTGCATCCATTTCGTCACGCCGAACGGACAGATCATCCCGTTCGACACCTACAACCTGTTCTATCGCAACGGCCGCATCGACGAGATCCGCGCGCGCCTCAAGGCGGAGGCGACCGCATGAGCGGTCAGAAGCAGACGGTGCTCATCCTGTTCCTGGTGATCGGCCTGCCGCCCGGGCTCTGCTCGCTGCATTTCGCCAAGGAAACGATGACCATGCTGCGCACGAGCGGCCCCGAGAACGCATTCTATGGGACGCTGTTCGGCGTTTTTTGCCTGATCGGCTTCGTGATTTTCGCAGTCATGCTGGGGCTGCTCATCTGGACGTGGCGACGAGCTTCGCCGTGAGGCAGTGAACCGATGTCGCAACGGCAATGACACCGACCATCTCACCCGGCGATCCCCACTGGCGGCCGCCCACCAATCCACGCAACGGCTGCCTGCAGGCCTTCCTCATCCTGGTCGGCGCGATCCTGCTGCTGCCCGGCGTCTGCGGAATCATTCTCGTGACCATCGACTGGCACGAGCTGGCCACCGACCAGGGCGCACTGCTCATCACCACGGGGCTTCTGGCGCTCGGCGTCTGCGGGATCGTGATGATCTGGGTCGCGGTGCGGCGGCGGCGAACGTGAGCCAGGAAGCGGAGATCGCATGTCGCAAACCCCCACTCCCGCGCCTCCCCCGCCCTCCCCGCCTCCGGCGCGCAATGGCTGCCTGACGGCGCTGATGATCGGCGCCGGAATCCTGATGCTGCTGCCCGGCGTCTGTGCGGCGCTGATCATCGGCTTCGATCCGCGCTCGCTCAACAATTGGAACACCTTGTCGGCCTGCCTCAGCTTTTTTGCCATCTCGGCCGGCGGGATCGCACTGATCTGGGTGGCGGTGCGGCGGGGCCGGGCTTGAAACGAAGCGCGCGGGATGAGCGATCAGGATCAACCCCCTCCTTCCAGCCCCACAACGGGGGATTTCCAGCGCAAGCCTGACGCTGGCCCTACGGGCGCAGGCGACACTACCGGGCGGCAAGCCGGAAGTCTGCCTGGATTCCTATCGGGATGCGGGAGCGTATTGGTGATCCTCGTCGGGGCCTTCCTGCTCCTCCCTGGCATTTGCGCGCTGTACTTCATTCAGATGGGGATGCCCAACGATGCGGCCACCGTCGGTCTTTTCATCTCCGGTTTCGGCGTGGCGCTGATCTTTGCGGGCATCGCATGGGTCGTGGAAGCACGCAGGACACGTCGTTAACTCTTGTACGTTAAGGGTTGCTTCACCGGCGTTCATCCCTATATTGCACTGCAAAATCGGGCCGTTCGCGGCCCTGATTCGTTTTCAAACCGGAACTCTTCATGTCGCTCCGCAACGTGGCGATCATCGCCCATGTCGACCATGGCAAGACCACCCTGGTCGACCGCCTGCTCCAGCAAGCCGGGACCTTCCGCGAGAACCAGAAGGTGACCGAGCGCGCGATGGATTCGAACGACCTCGAGCGCGAGCGCGGCATCACGATCCTCGCCAAGG
>Ga0126371_10003603_pt1 | contig 13573 bp, 14 predicted proteins | sample PanSoiMetaPlot_4_FD_110145 | JGI IMG/M metagenome (GOLD analysis project Ga0126371, IMG submission 110145) | Tropical forest soil microbial communities from Panama - MetaG Plot_4 | ecosystem: Environmental > Terrestrial > Soil > Tropical forest > Bulk soil | place: Panama | collected 2016-02-17 | reverse complement strand
GTTGAAGATGGCGTGTTTTCCGCCGACAGAAACGACGCACTCTTTAGCCGTGTAATTTGAGCCAAGCTCCCGCTTGTGCCACGCTGGGATGGCCTCGCGTAGAGGCATAATTCCGCCGGTCGGAGTGTACTTGGTGCGATTCTCCTCGATGGCTTTGATCGCGGCCTTTTTGATGTGATCGGGCGTCGGGAAATCGGGCTCGCCCGGGCCGAAGTCGGCGATATCCAAGCCTTTGGCCTTCAGTTGTTCGGCCGCGCTGATGACCACGGCGGTCTGCGACACCTGGATACGGTTGATGCGGTTGGTGAATGGCACGGACTCTCCTTCGAGCGAATCTGTAATCAACTAGTGTTCAGGAAAAGCCGGGGAAATTCAACGTTGAACCGCGATGAAACGGGAACGTGCGATGACCAGGTCCAGGCCGCTTTGGCTGGGCCCAAAGCCGATCCATAAACAAGATCGAACAGGCGTGCCGGCCTATCCGAGCCACTGCGGGTTGTGTACGGTGCCGTCGAAGTTGTTGGTGTTCTTGTAGCCTTCGAATTCGCCGTTTTCCGCCGCAGTCGCTGTTTTGGCGAGAAGCGCTTTCGACTCGGCGGCACTGAGAGGTTGGAAATTTCGCGCCACCATCAGCGCTTGCTGCACGTCGGCGAGCGACTGGCAACCCGTGATGACCACGCTTGTCGGCAGGCTCATCGCATAACGTAAGCACTCGACCGGTGTAAGCGTTTTGCTTTGCAGCAGTAGCCCCGCGCCCATCGGCTTCATGCCGAGCACGCCTATCTCATTGTTCAGCAGCACCGGCAGAACTTTCTGCTCAAAGCTTTCGTAGTGCGCGTCCATGGCGTTCAGCGGCATCTGGACGGCATCGAAGTGAAACTTGTGCGTGCCAGCGGTTTCCAGCATGTGCAAGTGCATCGCGGGATTCTTGTGACCGGTAAAGCCGATGAAACGCACCTTGCCGGCCTTTTGCGCGGCCAGCACCGCTTCGATGCCGCCAGCTGGGCCAAAGATGCGCTCCGGGTCAGTCATGCGAATCACTTCATGGAATTGCAGCAAATCAATGTGGTCGGTTTCCAAGCGCCTCAGTGATTCCTCAATCTGCCCCGCAGCGGCCTTTTTCGTCTGGCCGTCAATCTTGGTCATCAGGAATGCTTTTTGCCGGTAGCCGTCGCGCAAGGCCTTGCCCATGCGGAGTTCGCTAGCGCCTCCGTTGTAGTCCCAGCAGTTATCGAGGAAATTGATGCCGCCGTCTAGAGCCGTGCGAATGATGCGAACGCTCTCCTGCTCGTCCGACTGCATGCCGATGTGATAGCCGCCTAGGCCTACCATGGAGACACGTTCGCCTGTGCGCCCGAGCTTCCGGTAAGGCACGCCGTTCTCTTCGCCCGCGGCCCACAACTCGGGCGCGGCCACCCCTGCAAGAAGGGAAGTAGTCAGCATGCCACTCAGAAAGTCACGGCGGTTCACGTTGGTGGATTTCAGATTGGAATTCGAATCGCAGGGGTGGCCCATAGCAGTTCTCCTAGGAGCCTAAAGGCTAGAACGTCGCGCCGTAAAGTTCAATACAGGGTCGAGGAATGACTTGCGACTGCCTCACGCGGAGGCGCGAGAGATTTTTGCGCGCAGGCGTTGCTCAACAATCGGAGGCACCAGGCCGGCAAGCGGGCCGCCAAGCTGCGCGATTTCGCGGACAAGTTTCGCGCTGAGGTAGCTATAGGTTTCGCCCGGCAGCATGAATACGGTTTCCAGTCGGGGTTCGAGCTTGCGGTTCATCAAAGCCATCTGCAGTTCGTACTCGTAGTCAGAGATTGCGCGAATACCCCGAAGAATCACGGCGGCGCCGCGTTTTCGCGCGTAGTCCACCAGCAGGCCCTCGAAAACATCCACTTCCACGCTGGGCCACTGCCTGGTAACCTCGCGCAACATATCGACGCGCTCTGGCACGGAGAAAAGCGGATCCTTTTCGACATTTTTCAGTACGGCAACGATCAGGTGGTCAAACATCTTTTCGCCGCGCATGATCAAATCGAGGTGGCCGTTGGTGACCGGGTCGAACGAGCCGGGATAAATGGCAACGGAAGTTTTCATGAGAGTCTGGCGGGAGGCGCCGCGGGTCATTCTAACCTAAACGTTCGCGAAAGCCAGGATGAAGTTGCGCGCAGCAGTTTGCGACGACCCCTGTCGGGGTTTTTTGCTCTAGCGCGTTTGCGGACGGCAAACGCCCTTCGCCCGGAAGCAGACTCGCTATTGAAACGGTTTAATGTTGCGCCTAGACTGTTGCAGGAGATTCGCGAATGAGCTTGGGACGGGTGACCCGACGATGCATGTTTCTCGTGCTTTTTGTGCTTGCGCTGGAGGTGGAAATGGCGCGCGGGCAAACCAACAATGTGCTGAACCTAATGCCGCTGCCTGCGAAGGCAGTGCGAGGCGACGGCGCGCTGAAAATTGACGCGAATTTCCAAATCGGTTTTGCCGGCTACCGCGAGCTGCGGCTCGACCGCGCAGGCCAGCGATTTCTGCAAACTTTGCGCCGGGAAACCGGGATTGTTTTTCTCCCGGCGAACAAAGGCACAGCGAACCCGACCCTGCTCGTCACCACGGATCACGAAAGCAAGCTAGTGCAGGAACTTGGCGAGGATGAATCGTACACCCTCGATGTCAATTTGTCCGGCGCCAAGCTCCACGCCGCCAATCCACTAGGCGCGGTGCGGGGCATGCAGACATTCTTGCAGCTGGTCGCTATCACGCCTGATGGATTTGCCGCCCCGGCAGTGCACATCGAAGACCGCCCGCGTTATCCGTGGCGCGGGCTAATGATCGATTCGGGCCGCCACTTCCTGCCCCTCGAGGTGATCAAGCGCAACCTAGACGGCATGGAAGCAGTAAAGATGAACGTTTTTCACTGGCACCTCTCTGAAAATCAAGGCTTCCGCGTGGAGAGTCGCAAATACCCCAAACTGCACGAGCAAGGCTCCGACGGCCTGTACTACACGCAAGAGGAGATTCGCGAGATTGTCGAGTACGCACGCGACCGTGGCATCCGCGTGGTGCCGGAGTTTGACATGCCCGGTCACAGCACGGCGTGGTTTGTCGGGTATCCCGAACTTGCCAGCGGAAGCGGCCCTTATGCGATCGAACGCAAGTGGGGTGTGTTCGATCCGGCGATGGATCCCACCGATGAGAAGACCTACAAGTTCCTGAATGAACTGATCGGTGAGATGGCCAAGCTCTTCCCCGACCAGTATTTTCACATCGGCGGCGACGAAGTGAACGGCAAGGAGTGGGACGCAAATTCGAAAATTCAAGCGTTCAAGAAATCACACAAGATCAAAACAAACTCCGATCTGCAGGCATACTTCAGCGGGCGCGTACAGGAACTGGTCACGAAGCGCAAAAAGACGCCAGTGGGCTGGGATGAGATTCTGGTGCCGGGAGTTTCGAAAAGCATCGTTATCCAGTCATGGCGCGGCGTGAATGCGCTCTCGGCAACCGCAAAGGACGGTTACCGTGGAATCTTGTCTAATGGCTACTACCTGGACCTGGGTTGGAGCGCTGCGCGCCACTACGCGGTAGATCCACTGGGCGGCCCTGCGGCGACGCTGACCGCAGATCAGAAACAGTTGATCCTTGGAGGCGAATCCTGCATCTGGTCCGAGTACGTGAACGCGGAGAACATCGATTCACGCGTGTGGCCGCGGAACGCAGCGATCGCAGAGCGACTGTGGTCACCAGAAGGAACAACCGACGTGGCGTCAATGTATACGCGTATGGACACCGAGGCGATGCGTCTCGAATGGCTGGGGCTGAAACATCGTTCGTTCCAGCGACCGATGTTGCAGCGCATCGCGGGTTCGGCGTCGCCGGCGGAGTTCGATGCACTGCGTTCGCTGGCGCAGGCCCTGGAGTACCAGAAGGACTACACAAGGGAGGAAAGCGCCACCACCGAGCCTACGAGTGTCATGCCGCTGAATCGCTTAGTGGACGCGGTCGAACCGGAAAGCGAAGTGGGACGCCGCTTCGCCCTGCTGACGGATCAATTTCTCGCGAGCAACTGCAAGGATCCCAACCTGGCACAAAAGGTTCGAGCGCAGCTTGCCGACTGGTCAGCTGTTGACGACCGCTTGCAGAACCTGGCACAGCGTTCGCAACTGGTGAAGGAAGCCGCGCCGGCCTCCGCGGCCCTGTCGCAATCGGCGAAAATTGTGTTGGATGCTCTCGATGCGGCGGACAAGGGCGCGCCGTTCTCGGAGGATCAAAAAAAAGGCGCTACCGCTTCCCTGAATGCACTGGAGCAGCAAGCTCACAAATCCCAACTCACCATGCCTGAGCTTCCGGCTTTTCAAAAGTTGATCGAAGCTGCAGCCACTGGCGGCGCGTGTGCAACAAAGTAGCTGGCGGTGCTCACGCCCACTTCCCGAAGCAAGGCTCCGCCGTCTAACTACCTGACCCCGGAAAGTCGAATTGTCAGAAGGAGCATGGCGATGCGCTCTTTAATCTTACTGTTCGCAGCAATCCTGATGCAGAATCCACAAAGTCCAAATTCCCAGCAAAGCGTTGTCCAGCGCGGAGAGCGGGTGATGGGATTCTCCCATGAGAAGACGACTCATCACTTTTTGCTTTATCCGGACGGAGGAGAAATCAACGCCGGCGCCACCGACTCGGCCGACAAACCAGCGTAGACCAGATCCGGATGCACCTCGGTCACATCGCCAAGATGTTCGCCATACCGGAGACAATGCGGCCATTATCGCTGCACCAGCCAGCTAGCAGGGGCCCAGACAAACAAATCGGCTTGAGTTAGCGGACCGGTCCTGCATTGTGGCAGAAGCCGTCCCCGGAATCATGGAAGCTCTTGCCAGCCTCGGGGATAAACTCCCAGCGATATTTCCCAGGTGATAAAGTGAGCTTCAAAACGCCATAGGTGCGATCGTCGCGGACTTCGCTGTTCAGTTGCACAACGCCCAGCGGCGTATGGCTTCGGCCCCCGGTACCCACCACAATTTCACGAATGCCGTGTTCCGGGTCAGGATTGCCCTGAGGATTTTGCGGGGCGAAGCGCTCGTAAGAATGTTCGTGACCGGCGAGAATCAGGTCCGCGTGTGCATCATAAAGGTCCTGCCAGAAGGCAAACAACTCGGGATGCCGGGCGTGCTTCTCGAAAATGCCGCTGCTGAACAGCGGGTGATGCCCGTAGGCAACGATGCAGGCGTTCGGATGCGCTGCCAGATCCTGTTTGAGCCAGAGTTCTTCGGGCGAATCTACACCGCAGCCGCTCAGTTCGCTTGAGTCGCAATTGGTGTTGAGCGCGATGATGTGCCAGGCACCCAGATCATAGCTGTAATAGCCCTTGGCCGGATCTCCGGCTTGCTGGCCCCAATAGCGAAAATAGCCCTTGGCGGAAGAGCCGTATTCGTGGTTACCGGGAACCGGCCGGGTGCGCGCCTTGAAGCGTCCCCAGGTTGGACCGTAGCACCGCACGAATTCCTCGTAGGTGCCGCGCTGGTAGGCAAGATCGCCCGCAGCAAAGACGGTGCCGGGGTTCGCTTCAATCAGTCTGGCGGTGGCTTCGGCGCCTGAAAGATCTAGACAACCGGCAATGTCGCCTGCGCCGATTAATACGACCGCGTCGGTCGGCTCATTCTTTTTGCCCGAATGCCGAGGTTTCTTGGGTTGATCTTGGGGCTGGGGGTGAGGAGTGTTTTGCGCCAAAGTGGCAGCCACCCGGCCGAAGGCCCCAAGCAAGAATAAGACCAGCAACCAGACCCATCGACTCCCACGCTTTGACCGCTCCATCACTTCTTCACGCCTCCCAGGTTGGAACGACCCAGAATAACAAAGATCGGCGGTGCGGCTTACAGCTGAAACCGTTCAATCCAACGAGCAACCGTTCAGCAAAGGAAACGGGCAATTGAATGAAATTGATTCCATTTACGACTAAATCAGTCGTAGTCTAAGCCATGGATAAATAAAGATTTGTCTCGCAATTTCTCAACGCTGCGGGGTTGACAAAAAGCGAAGCAAGGTCGTATAGTCTATATGCGACCGGTTCAGTCTTATTTGTGCTGGCTCTGCACACGCGCTTTGGGGAAAGGCGATGTTCAAATTATCCAAGAAGGCGGACTACGGCCTGATCGCCATGAAACACTTGGCCAATCACCGCCAGCAGCATGCCTGCAGCGCTAGCGAGATTGCCGAGGAATATGGCATCTCCTCAATGCTGATGGCCAAGGTGCTGCAAAAGCTGGCCAAGCAGAATTTGGTCGTCGCGAAGCATGGTTCCAGCGGGGGCTATCAACTAGGCAAAGAGCCGGCAAAGATCAGCGCCCTGGAAGTGATAACAGCGATTGATGGGCCGGTGTTGATTACTTCTTGCGTAACGAGCCATGGGAATTGTGACGCCACCGACCGCTGCTCCATCAAGGAACCGTTGCAGCGGGTCAATGAAAGTATTCTGGGCGTTTTGAGCATGGTGACCGTGGCGCAGTTGAGCGAAGAAAAACAGGAAGGCGCCCTTGTGGAATTAAAAGGGATCGATCAACTGGCGGCAAGTCGCTAGGCGCGAATCCCGAGGAGAACAAGAAATGGCCGTCAAGCTGCCAATTTACATGGACAATCACGCCACCACCCCGATGGACCCGCGGGTGCTCGAGGCGATGCTGCCGTATTTCACCGACAAATTCGGGAACGCGGCCAGCCGCAATCACTCGTTTGGCTGGGCCGGCGAAGAAGCCGTCGAAAATGCGCGTCAGCAGGTGGCTTCGCTCATCGGTGCCACCGCAAAAGAAATCATCTTCACCAGCGGAGCCACCGAATCTGACAACCTGATGATCAAGGGCGTTGCCGAGATGTACCGCGAGAAGGGTAACCACATCATTACCCAAGCGATCGAGCACAAGGCTGTGCTCGACACCTGCAAGAACCTGGAAAAGCACGGTTTTGAGGTGACTTACCTTCCGGTGCAGAGGGACGGCCGGGTGGATCCCGATGATGTGCGCAAGTCCATCAAGCCGACCACGATCTTGATCTGTGTAATGTATGCGAACAACGAAATCGGCGTGATCAATCCGATCCAGGAGATCGGCAAGATTGCCAAGGAACACGGAATTGTCTTCGCCGTGGACGGCGTGCAAGCTGCAGGCAAGGTGCCGGTGGACGTGCAAAAGGACAACATCGACCTGCTGGCGATTTCCGCACACAAGATGTACGGCCCGAAGGGCGTTGGCGCGCTCTTCGTGCGGCGCCGCAATCCTCGCGTGCAGCTTTCCGCAATCATCGACGGCGGCGGCCACGAGCGCGGCATGCGCTCCGGCACCCTGAACGTACCCGGCATCGTGGGGCTCGGCAAGGCTTGCGAGCTCTGTCAGCAGGAGATGGCACAGGAATCCGAGCGCATTCGCGGTCTTCGCGATCGCTTGCGCAAAGGCTTAGAAGCCAAGCTCGACGAGGTTTTCATCAATGGTTCAATGGAGCACCGACTGCCGAATAATCTCAATATGAGCTTTGCCTATGTCGAAGGCGAATCCTTGCTCATGGGCATCAACGATGTGGCGGTTTCAAGCGGTTCGGCTTGTACTTCGGCAACCCTCGAACCGAGTTATGTACTCAAAGCTCTAGGCGTGGGCGAGGACTTGGCGCATACGTCAATTCGCTTCGGCCTAGGGCGGTTTACGACTCAGGATGAAGTGGATTACGTGACCGACAAGATGGTGCAAGTCGTCACCAAGTTACGAGAGCTCTCGCCGCTCTACGAAATGGCCAAGGAAGGCATCGACATTTCCAAGGTCAAGTGGCAGACCGCCTAATACACTAGCGTGAGGAGTGGAAGAAAGAAAATGGCAAGCGTGATTGCAAGTGAAGGAACCCTCAGAATTCACCGCTCGATTGCGGGAACGTCGGCGCCGTTTCGCGTGACGTATCAGGCTTATCACGATGGCGACGAGCCGGCGCCCGCTGCCGAGCGTTCTTTTTATCACCTTCAGGATGTTCGCACGTTCTTGAACGTGCTGGGCATCGGTGCGGATTACGTCCGCGAAGCGCTGCGCGAGCTGACCGCGGGCCGCTCAGCGTTTTTGACCAACATCGCGTTGACCGAAAAGGCCATCAAGAATGCCGGCTTCGGCGCGCTGATGGCCGCGAAGGGCTAAGTTTTTCGGGAATCGAATCGAGAAGGAGCAACCGGTCCATGGCATATAGCGACAAGGTAGTCGATCACTACAACAATCCGCGCAACGTCGGCAGCCTGCCGAAGGAAGACCCCAATGTGGGGACTGGCCTGGTGGGCGCGCCGGAGTGCGGCGACGTGATGAAGCTGCAGATGAAGATCAATCCGCATACCAACGTCATCGAGGAAGCCAAGTTCAAGACGTTCGGCTGTGGGTCGGCCATTGCCAGCTCATCGTTGGCCACCGAGTGGGTGAAAGGAAAGACCGTCGAAGAGGCGCTCGCGATCAAGAACACCGACATCGTGCGCGAGCTGTCTCTGCCGCCGGTGAAGATCCACTGCTCGGTTCTTGCCGAAGACGCCATCAAAGCGGCCATCGGCGATTGGAAAAAGAAGCACGGAATCGAAGTTTCCGCGCACGAAAAGCCGTCGCACTAGGCGAGTCGACGCAGGGTAGCCGAGTTGTCCGGCGGTGAGCTGCCGGCGTCGGAGGCTAGTGTCCAGTTCAACAGTCGCTTCAATCGCTCCCGAAAGGGTCGGAAGTATGGCAACAGAGACGACAATGCAGACGGCGGAAAAGGTTGGGCCAGCAATTCACCTGACTGAGAACGCGGCGAAAAAGATCATCGCGCTGCTGGCCAAAGACGGTGTGTCTCCGGAAACCGGCGGTTTGCGCGTGGGCGTGCAGGGCGGCGGTTGCTCGGGCTTGTCGTATGCGATGCGGCTCGATACCCAGGCGCGCGACCGCGACAAAATTTTCGAAGCATTTGGCGCGCGGATTTTCGTGGACCCGAAGAGCCTGATTTATCTGAACGGGACGACACTCGAGTACGAAGAGACGCTGATGCGCCAGGGCTTTGTATTCCAGAATCCCAACGCGGCCCGCAATTGCGGCTGCGGCAGTAGTTTCACGGCGTAAGCGGCGCAAGGTAGCACAGACTTCAGTCTGTGCCCCGGCACGGGCTGGGTTTGCAAAGTGGTTGGCTACCGGATACGCCAGCCACTTTTTTTTATGTTCGGGCGGAAAGATGAAATGAGCACACCTCTCCCCATTGCGCCACTGGTCTGCTGGAGCTGCCACGAGCGGACGATTGGCACTCATTTCTGCTCTTCCTGCGGCAAGATCCAGCAGGTTCCCGAGCACAGCGACTATTTCGCGATGTTCGACTTGCCGCGGAAGCTGTGGGTCGATATGGGCATGTTGGAGCAGAAGTTTTTGCAGTTAAGCTGGAAACTGCATCCGGATAATTTCACAAACGCCACGCCGGAAGAGCGTGCGATTTCATTGCGGCGCAGTTCCGAATTGAACGATGCGCACCGCACGCTGCGCGATCCGGTGGCGCGAGTCGAGTATCTCTTGGCCATCGAAGGTGCGCGCGTGGAAGGGAAGAACAAGCAGCAGGCGCCGCCGGAATTACTCGAAGAAGTGTTCGAGCTGAACGAATCACTCGACGAACTGCGCGAAGCCAAAGCGAGTGGCGGCGATACCGCTGCTCTGAAGCAGAGTCTTGGCACTGCGGAAAAGAATTTTCAGGGCAAGCTCGCCGAAGTTGATAGCGAATTGCAGGGTGTGGCGAAGGAATGGGACAAGGCAATGGATGCAAAGGCTGACGCGGCAGCGAGAAAGGGCGTTATGGCTCAATTAAATGAGTTGCTTAATCGCCGCTCGTATGTGCGCAACCTCGTCGTAAATGTGCAAAAAGAGTTGGCGTAGCTATGGGAAGAATCGTCGGAATCGATCTGGGGACTACGAACAGCCTGGTGGCGTATGTGGACGCGCAGACGGCCCAGCCAAAGTGTATCCCTGGCCCACTGGGACGCACGCTCTGCCCGTCCGTGGTGAGTCTCGATGCAGACGGCAGCATCATTGTCGGCGAACCAGCGCAGCGGCGCTTGCTGACACAGCCGGAACGCTCCATTTATTCCGTGAAGCGGCTGATGGGGCGTGGCCCGGCCGACGTACAGGCCGAATTGAAACTGTTTCCGTTCCGTGTCGACCCTTCGAGCCAGAACATTATTCGCGTGCAGCTGGGCGAAAAGATCTTCGCACCGCCCGAAATTTCCTCGTTTATTTTGCGGGAGCTGAAAAACTGGGCGGAAGCGTATTTCGGCGAAACCGTGGACCGCGCCGTGATCACCGTGCCTGCGTATTTCAATGACGCCCAGCGGCAAGCCACTAAAGACGCTGGCAAACTCGCAGGACTGGAAGTGCTGCGCCTGGTGAATGAGCCGACGGCAGCGGCGTTGGCTTATGGACTGCATGAAAAGCAGCGCGGCACCGTAGCCGTTTACGATCTGGGCGGCGGCACGTTCGATATTTCCGTGCTGAAACTCATCTCCACAAACGAAGGGGATATTTTCCAGGTGCTTTCCACCAACGGCGACACCCACCTGGGCGGCGACGACATTGACCACCTGTTGCAGGCGTTCGTGCACGAACAGATTCTGCAGAAGGACCAGATTGATTTTTCACCGCATGGCGAACTGGCTCAGGAACTGCGCAAGGAACTGATCGTCGTCAAACACAAGCTGTCGGAGACCGACAAGGTTTTACTTCGCTTCGCGCTGCCCAATGGAAGGGTCTTCGAGCATGAATTTACGCGGGGCTCGTTTGAGGCGCTGATCCGCCCGGTGGTGGATCGTACGATGGCCCCGGTTCGGCAGGCTTTGGAGGATGCGCAATTGAGCCCGAAGCAGATCGACGAGGTAGTGCTCGTGGGCGGTACTACGCGTACGCCGGTCATTCGCCGCACCGTCGAGGAGTACTTCGGTCGCAAACCGCACACAGAATTGAATCCCGACGAAGTCGTGGCTCTCGGGGCGGCGGTACAGGCGAATATTCTCGACCGCGGTGTCGAGAACATGCTGTTGCTCGACGTGACACCACTGTCGCTTGGCATCGAAACCTATGGCGGTGCCGTGGCCAAGATTATTCCGCGCAACTCGACGATTCCAGCGAGTGCACAGGAGCTTTACACCACGGGTGTGGACAATCAGACGGGCATTGAGGTTCACGTGCTACAGGGCGAGCGCGAACTGGCGAAGGATTGCCGTTCGCTGGCGCGTTTCACGCTTCGTATTCCTCCTGCGCCGGCCGGCATGCCGCGCGTGGAAGTAAAGTTCTTGATTGATGCGAACGGCATTTTGCAAGTGGCGGCGAGGGATGTGCGCACGGAGCAAGAACACTCGATCGAAGTGCAGCCGAGCTACGGTTTGAACGATGCCGACATTGAACGTATGTTGGAAGAATCGATTGAATATGCCGAGCAGGATTTTGCCGAGCGCCAGTTGATCGAGGCGCGCACGGATTCGGAGTCGATCCTGGCGGCAACGGCAAAGGCGATGGCCAATCGCAGGGCGGCGGAACTTTCCGAGCCGGAGCGGATGAAAATAGAGCAAGGCGTTGCAGTATTGAAAGAAGCGGTGGTGGGCAGCGATTACAAGCTGATCCGCAGGAGGGTTGACGAATTGAACCATGCCACCGAGCACCTGGCGGAAATTTTGATGAACACGGCGGTGCAGACGGCGCTCGAAGGCAAGAAGTTGGCGGAAGTTTAGGAGAGACGGAGATGGGCGGCACAAATCCTTATATCGAGGAAGTGAAATACAAGAAGGCCACGAAGAAGTTCAAGGTCACTTTTTTGCCGAGCGGCAAGACTGTGGAAGTGGACCCGGAGAACTTTCCCTATGGCCACAACGGTCTGCCTGGCAGCATCCTGGATATTTCCGAGGGCTTCAAGATGGGGCTGGATCACGCGTGCGGTGGGGTGTGCGCCTGCTCGACCTGCCACGTGGTCGTGAAAGAGGGCCTCGAGTCGTGCAACGAAGCGACCGACGCGGAACTGGACGAACTCGACGAAGCACCGGGAATCACGCCGAAGTCGCGTCTTGGCTGCCAGACGGTGCCAGACGGTACGACAGACATCGTGGTGGAAATCCCCGAGTGGAACAAGAATTACGTGCGCGAAGCGGATCACTGAAGAAGCGGCTGACCCGGGATTGGTTGAAAGGCCCTAGTATGGGCCTCCTTCTGAGGCAAGCACTCTGATGGGGCGAAAAAATGCCGAAGACATTTGATTGGGACAACGTGGAGGACATCGCCATCGGGCTAACGGATAAATTTCCCGAAGTTGACCCCTACACCGTGCGGTTCACCGACATGCACAAATGGATCACCGAGCTGCCGGGCTTTGCCGGCGATCCCATGAAGTCCAACGAAAGCAAACTCGAGGCTATCCAGATGGCCTGGCACGAGGAATGGGAAGACCGCAAGGGATGAAATCTCTGATTGATCGCCTCTTTTTCCGGATCACGAAGCACGGAGAGAGGGCACTCCTTCTCTGCGTGGCGTACGGAGCGCGTTTCCCGTATAATTGATAAAAAGGTTCTAGTTCCCTGTGCCGCTATGGTGCAACGGTTAGCACGCAGCCCTTTCAAGGCTGAAATACGGGTTCGATTCCCGTTAGCGGTACCAAATCTTCGTTTTGTAACCTGCCATCTCCTAACTCAAAGAGACCAAAGTGTACTAGCGGTTCGATGTGAACCCTCAGCGAGTGGCAATCCACTAGGAAAGACGGCTTGCTGCAAGCGCTGTTTTGATCCTCTTTTCATAGCAGCGCGTTTACCGGGACTCACCCGACCGCTTGAGAGCTGCGCTCCGCGCGGAGAGGCACACAGACGTGAATAGTGGTTCCAGCTGTCGGCCTCGAGTCAATCACAATTGTTCCACCGACAAGACGAACTCGCTCCTGCATGCTCGTAAGGCCCAGACCTGGTTTTCGCCTTGCTGCTTCAACGTCGAATCCTTTACCTAAATCATTGACGATGAGATGAATCTCACCGGAGCTCTGTGTGAGCTGCACCTCAATCCGTTTCACACCACTGTACTTGGCGGCATTGTGTAGAGCTTCTTGTGCAACTCGAAAGAGGCATAGCGAGATTTCCTGTGGCAGTTTTGGCACATCATGACTTTTGAAGTCGATCTGCAATTTTTGCCGCAGGCTGTATTCTTCGCACCAGCTCCTCACACCTGATACGAGACCCAGATAATCCAGGGTTGAGAAATGCAAATCGTGCGAAAGGTCGTGGACACCCTTCGATATATCTGACGTCATTTGATGCAATTCCTGCAAACGGTCCCGAACTTCAGAAGGCAAATCAGTGTTGTTTTGAATTTGGCTGAGCTCGCAGGCCAACAGTGCGAGGCGCTGGCTGACATCATCGTGAAGTTCTCTACTGATGCGAGCGCGTTCCTGTTCCTGCGATTCGATCAACTTCCGGGTCATGCCTGACAGCGCCTCTTCCATCTGTTTGCGCCGAGTAATGTCCTCTGCAAGGATGAGAATTCCTCCCACAGCGCCTTCAGCGGTCTTCCAAGGACGAACCTCCCAGCGTGCCCAATGAGGGCCG